>Ga0100377_1004303_pt1 | contig 11015 bp, 15 predicted proteins | sample CryGeymeta201501_FD_83664 | JGI IMG/M metagenome (GOLD analysis project Ga0100377, IMG submission 83664) | Groundwater microbial communities from Crystal Geyser aquifers in Utah, USA - Crystal Geyser metaG 2015-01 | ecosystem: Environmental > Aquatic > Deep subsurface > Groundwater | place: USA... | reverse complement strand
GTTGTATCCCACAACATCTCATTGTCGGATTTTTCCTCCAACCAATCAGAGTATCGTCGTCCCTGAGTCTTGTCCACTGACCTGCGGATCAGCCGCACCAATTCGGCAGGAGGCAGGGCAGCCAGGCGGTCGAATGCGCCGCCCGCGCCAATTTCGGGATTCTCTTTGAGTTTCGAGAGGGCGTAGTTCATGCCTGGATGCAGACCACTCCCCTGCCGCGAAAACGTATAGAGCAGCCAGGAGATCAACGCTTGTGGGGTGCCGCCGTCCAGGATGTTCTTACGCAAATTAGCATCCTGGCAGTTTGCAGCGAGAATTGTTTGTAAATCCCAGGAGGCCGGAACCACCACCACCGGTTTTTCCGAAGGCTGCGTTTTGGAGGAGGGGGTAGGGGGTGGTGGTGTTTTAGAGTTTGGAGTTTGGTTTAAAGAGCTTAAGAGCTTAAAGACTCTGCAAATCGCGTGACTGAATTCTGCAATTCGCGTGACTGCGATACTGCAATTCGCGTGACTGGATACTGCAAATCGCGTGACGCCGATACTGCAAATCGCGTGACCCGATACTGCAAATCGCGTCACTGGGTCTTCACCGGACATGGCTGCCTGTACAATCTCGGCGGGAACTTCTTCCAAAAGTACATCAAATAAACGGGGGGCATTGTATTTGTTCTCGCCCACGCCTCTGCGCTCGGCACGCAGGTAGATTTGCACAATGGGGTCACGTAACCATTCCCAAATTGTCATCGGCCGCTTCAATCCCATCCATCCTGCAATCTCGGCATAGCCGCCCTTCGCCGTGACCTGACTGCGGGTTGTGCCTGTGTCTGGATCCACGAAGCAGCGATCGCGCAAGATGGTGAGCATCCAGCCGGGACCAGTCCCCAGCCAGGGCAGGATGTATTCGATGAAAAAGTGAGTGATAACCAGCAGGTCGCCAGGCGGCATCAGGTGCATCTGCAGCCGCTCGGCCACGGCATCCCCCCTCTCCCTGGGCAATTCATCGCCAAACAGGTCGCGGACAATCGTGCGAACGGTCAGTGGCTGGCCATTTTCGGGCGTTGGTGCATCCGGTGGGATGAGCTCCTCGACTGGCGTATCGCAGGCCGCTGCCAACACGCCATCCGGCCCGCCGTACTGCTCAATGTGGTTGGTAATCCAACTGGTCAATGAGCGGACATCAGCGGCGGTCAGGGGAAGGGTCATGGCAACCGAGTATCGGCGCGGCAGGCGGCGCGGAAGCGGACCGTCCGACCATTCTTTCACTTCCGCTGCAATGGGCGTTACCAGCCCGACCAGGCGCTGCCAGGTCTCGTCACGTTTGACACGGTACCAGAAGGTGCGCTCAGCGATCCCGCTCCAGTTGGCAATGAATTTGCCTGCAAGCCGCTTCTGCTCATTCCCGCGGCGAGCGCCAGCATTGTATGCCGCTTGCCGGAAGCCGATATACAGCCAGCCCATGTTGGGGCCGATCAGTCGCAGGTGGCGCAGGAAGTAAGTGTTGAGGACAACGGCTTTTTCTGGCATGACGACCTGTTCATAGGCCGACTCCCAAACTGCCTCGACAACTACCTCTTTTTCAGCGGCATTGCTTTCCTCTTCGACAATCTCTTTGCCTGTGTGGACGACAAATCGGACATCCACGTCGCAGTTCATGATGCCCGTCAGCAGCCGCGTCACTGTGCTGGAAAGGCGACTCTCTAGCCACTCGCGTGCGTATTCATTGCGCACGCCGATGATGAACGTGCTGTCTTCGTAGGCCACCAGAGTCGTGTCACGCACCCACGTGTCGAAGGAGGCTTTGGGCATCTCCATCTGGAGTTGCCCGAGGGCGGATTGCCAGGCGCGTTTTGCGTTCACGTTTCGATTCTCCTGGTAGCGTTCTCCAGAGCAAGCCGCAATTGAGGGGTTCTCGCGTCGATGCCTGGCGAGAGCCACAGGCGCTCAACCTTTGTCGTGTGCGCTTCGGTTCGGCTCCGGGTCTGGACACATCGCCAGCTGTCGTACAACTCGTCGTACAGCGGCGAGGAATAGCCGCTGATCACCGCCATGCCCCGAATATGGTGCAGGGCGGCAGCCAACTCACGGTGCGCATCGTCGCTCATTTCGCTTCGATAGGCGCAGCCCCTCCACCGGCGGGCACGGGCGCTCTGGACGTAGGGCGGGTCGCAGTAGAATAATGTGTTGGGGGTGTCGTACCGGTGGATGACGACCAGCGCGTTATCGCACTCAACGTACACCTGCTTGAGCCGGGCGGCAATCTGCCAGAGATGAGCGGTAGCGTTCCACTCGCCGCGCACGTTATGCTTGCCGCGCGCCTCTGTGACCTGGAAGCGCCAACCGCCGGGCTTGCCCGCAGTCGGCCCACTCCGGCCCTGCCAGGCCCGAACGTAGAAGCGCCGCGCCTGCTCCAGAGCTTGCCCCGCCTGCGCCAGTGCCGCAGACACAGGTGAGCTTGTCGAAGGGTCATCGTCGCATGGCTCATAGGCCGCAACAAGTTCAGCGCGGGCAAAGGGCGTCAGCTCAATGGCCCGGATCAGCTCGCCGGGGCGTTCCCGCAGCACGGCGAAAAAATTCACCACGTCGTCATCCAAGTCGTTGTACACCTCAATGGTGGACGGCGGCTTCGACAACAGCACATTGGCCCCACCTCCGAATGGCTCAACGTAGCACACGTGGGGCGGGAAGTGGCTGATGATCCAGGGTGCTAATCGCCACTTACTGCCATAGTAACGCAGGGCGGGGCGCGGTGCTGCGAAACATTTTCTCGCTCTAAAAGAGGCTTTGGGCATCTCCACCAGGAGTTGCCCAAGTGCGAATTGCCCGGCTCGTTCAATGTCCATGATTCTTATCTCCTGCTGCTTTCTTTCACATTGCAGGCAGCGCAGCCGTCCACAGGATCGCTTCGCTCTTAGCTTGTTTGTTCCCACCCCACTACATGCCTCTGTCCGGTGGCATCTTCCTGTATCAGCAGACGCATTCGCCCATTTTTATAATCATCAACAGCGCGCTGCAAAAGTCTGGTAACGATCTCGCCTGTCGTTAAGTGGTGCTCAACCGCCAGTTGCTCAATGCGTTGTGTATCTCGTCCGGTACGGTAAGGGCAAAATCTTTATCTTCATCTTCGTCTTTGGCAGTGTTTTTGGGGTCTATTTTTCTAGACATTTTTGCTTCTCCTAATATTTATGAAGAATTTGATAAAAACCCGTAGGAAGGCCCAGGACAGGCGGTCTTTTGTGGACGGATGTTTCATCGTCCTTGAAAAATAAGGCGGCTTGTAGGGCTTCCTGTAAAGACGACATAAGCGTCACATAAGCGTCACATAAGCGTCACATAAGCGTCACATAAGCGTCACATAAGCAACGCCGCTTATGTATCTTTTTCTCGGAAAATTTTGTGCGTCTTTCGCGAGAAAATGCGAAGTTGCCTTCTCATGCCCAGTCTCCATTGACCGTCTGGCGGACAGTGACGGGTTGCGGGACCAGTCTCAGCCGGCCCTCCCGGTATGCACCCAGGCCATGTTGAAGGCATGCCACAACGACCTCACCAATTGCTAGGTGGTTTTCAGACGCCAGTTGCTTTAGGCGTTGGTGTGTCTCGTCCGGCCAGCGATAGCTCAGGCAGAATACCTTTTCGTCTTGTTTTTTATGGCGCTGCGGCCTCTTATCAGGAGGGGCCTGCTTGGGCCAGTCCTTGACCTCCTCCCACGTCAAGGTTATCTTCGCTCGCTGCGGGTCATAGTGTGTTTCCAGGGACAACATGCCCTGGTTGATGCAGTGCAGGGCGTAGGAGGCAAAGACGTTAGCTACGTTATCAACGGTGGTCATACCAATCTCACTGGCGATGCCAGTGATGGCGTCGCGGACCTCTGTGGCTTTTTGCCGCCATGAGCGGGGAATGAAGTAGGATTGAGCACGGTTGGAGTGTTCCCACTCCCGCCCGCGTTTCTTTTTTGGCTCCGCCAGCTTTATCAGATCCAGTGGCGTAGGCGCTGTAGGCATAGGCACTACGCTCTCGCCAGGTTGTTGCCACAATGGGTACTTGTCAAAGGGATTGCGATGCGACATGTGGACTCCTAATATTTCAACACAAGGTCAACTAGCGCACTGTACTCTTTCGCGGAACGGCTGCCAGGGTCTTTTTCGAAGATGGTTTTTCCCTCAGCAGCGCATTCCCGCAGCGTCGTTGCTCGATGGATTGGGGAGAGGAGACGCGCTCCGAAATGTTCTTTCAGGTTGTCCATTGTGGCACGACTCTCTTTGGTCTGCTCATCATAGAAGGTGGGCAGGACACCCAGGAGAGCGCCAGTCCACTGCTCCTTGCCCTGTAGCAGGGTGGGTAGCATCTCAACCATCATCTTCGCGACACTATCTGACGATAGGAACTCAGTCGCGGTGGGAATGATGAGCAGACTGGAAGCCCATATTGCGCGCTCCTGAATGCCCCCAACGCTGGGGGCTGTGTCGAATATGATGTAATCCAGTCCATCGCGGGTGAAGGGACGGATTACATCATGGATGAACGAGATGGGCCGCCCCTCGGCATTGATCACGATTTGCGCAGTGTTGGTCGTGGTGTTGCCCGGGACCAACCAGAGATTTTCGCGTCCGGTGTTCCGCACCCACTGCTTGAGCACCTCAGCGGACGATCCTACCGGAGCAATCAGCAGGTTAAATGCACCCGGCTCCTGGTTCAATCCCAAAGCAACGGCTGCCTGTCCCTGGGGGTCCAGGTCAATCAACAATACCTGCTTTTCACGGATGGATAGCCCGTGCGCCAGTGTTATGGCAGTCGTGGTCTTGCCCACACCGCCTTTTTGGTTTGCGATGGCGATTATTTTGGTCATGCGAATATCTCCTGTGACACCGTTCGTGCCGCGAACAACGGCGGCACGCCGGTGCGAGACGGCAACGAATGCTCCGCAGGCTGGATCTGCAGATTGCCTAGCGCAACCAGTGCATAGGTCTTGGCGTCTATCTCACCCTGCTCTGTGGGAGGAAATTCCGCCAGGAAGGTTTCCTGCCTGGCATTGAAACAGTAGAAGAAGACCACGAAACGATCCACCTCACGGCGCACCGTCCAGCGGCCTTGCTGCCCACGAAAGCCGGGCAGGGTCACGCCGGCATCCCATTCGGCGCCAACGGGAAAGTCAGTTCCCCACAACTCACGATGGCTTTTTATGGTCATGCTCCACCTCCAACGGCTGCCGACAGCGCCTGCAGGCCCTGTTCGGTCAGCCGCCACAGGTTGGTGTGATTGTTACCTGACCCTTCGGCTGCCCCTTCGGCTGCGCTCAGGGCATGGCTCAGGGCAGGCACGCCAAGCGGGTTCTCCACAAGGCCGCGCCGCGCCAGTTTATAGGCCAGACCCAGGCTGAAGTTGGCCTGCACCCAGCGGTTGTCCCGCTCCGCCAGCAGCAAACACTTGAGGAACTTGGTTTCAATCACGCTCACGCCTGCGGCGCGGCAGCAGGCTGGCTTGAAGCGATAGTCGCCATTGGTGCAGAAGAAATTACGCAATTCGTCTGCGGTCATTGATCCTCTCTCGACCCCTCACGACGCGTACGGCTTTCGCTGCGTTTTGCCGCGCACGATCTCGGCTAATACCGAACTTTTGCTGTATGGCCGCGGCAATTGTAGGCAGGTCGGCATTTTCGCTGCCACCGGCTTGCTCAACCAGCCAAACAGCATAGCTCTGGATTTTTTGGTGTTCTTCTTTCGTGACTATATTCATGATTCCTCCATCATGCAGATTTTGTAACAGGTTTGCTTCCGTTCGCGCATAGCGGACATACCTGAATGTCCGAGTCCCAGACGATCTGGTGCTTCGGACACCAGGGCGCAAATATATATTTTCCTACTTTGCGTCCCGGCACCGGTACGCAGATCAACACATGTCCATCTCCATCCTGACCATACACAGTGGTCATCTCGGGCGGTTGACCCGCCGCGCGGTAAAAGGGCAGGGTGGGGAACTCGTAGGTGCTATAGTTGCTATTAGCCATCACGTTCGCTCCGCTCCCTGGCCTAGCCCGCCAGGGCAGGCAGTGCAAGGCTTGCCGTCCTGATTGCCATGCTTGCCATCCTGATACGCTCCCAGCCACTCCTGTATGCGGCCTGGGTCGAACCGCCAGACGCGCCTCCCAACCTTGATGGCAGGAATACGGCCATCCCGCGCCATTTGGCGCACCGTTGAGGGCTTCAACCGGAGAAAAGCCGCAGTGTCTTCCACGGTCCAAAGTTGCCTGTCGGTCATTTGTCCTCCATCTCCGGTTGATATTGCCTGTGAGAGCCTGTGAGAAGCCCTGTGTGCCCTGTGAGCGCCTCCTGTGTGCCCTGTGAGCCGCCTGTGAGCGCCTGTGTGCCCTGTGTGCCTGTGAGCGAAATACCTGCCAAATCCGCCAGTTTAGGAGTTACGCGTCGAGCTGAGACAGCATCCTTCGGGCGATCTAGCCAGGAGCGCGCCTGCCATAGTTCGGCCAATGTACGCACTTTGTCGAATGTCATCCCTTGCTCAACGAATTGCGTTGAGATGTCTCGTATCGGGAATGCCCCATCCAGTACCTCCAGCGCGTAACGTACCATTGACCGTTCCGTCTCCGTCAGCGGCTCGACCTTTACCGGTCCAACTAGCCATTCCCGCTCTTGTTCCGCCGCCACGAAATAGAATTGCATCGGCGTGAACTTCCCTTCGGCCTTCATCACGCCGCGTCCAGGCGGTTCCCCTACCACCCACGTCCCCCAGCGGTGATTGTCCAGCACCACCTGCCCGCTGGTATCGTCCGCCACGGCCAGCGCAATGCGTGTTTGCAGCATTGCGCTCAACTCGCGGCTGATGTCCTGCGACCGCCAGTCGTGGCCTGCGATCACAACGTGCAGCCCCCACTTGCGACCTTGGCGCAGCAGATCCGCCATCCGTTTCATTACCGCCTTGTCCATCAGGTACGTGTTTGCCTCGTCAATCACCAAGCCCATCCTGGGCAGCGGTTCTGTGCTCAGGTTGTATTCATCCAGGTCCGCTGGCGGGATGCCGCCCGAAGCGGCCTGGCGGAACAGCGCGATCCGGTCGGCGATCTCCTCGTTCAACTGATCAAGTATTCTTGTCAGGTCCGCCGCCGAACCGGCCACTGCCATCGCTGCCAGCCCGTTGTTCCACACGTCCGGGTTGAACGTGTGGCTTTGCGGATCAGCCAGGTAGAGTTTCCAGCCGAAACTGTGCATTTGGTGCACCAGCAGGTGCAGCAAATTCGACTTGCCGCTCCCCTGCGAAGCCCCGATCAGCACGTTCAGCATCCGCCGCGCCGGGATCATTACCTCCCCGCGCAGCCCGATCCCCAACCGGAACACATCCTGTTTGCCCTGTCCCCCCGGGAAACCGGCCATCTTCGGCAGCCTTGGCCGGTTGCTCAGCAGCACGGCGTAGCGCAAGCCGGTGTGATTAGCCAGAATCACCGGCCGCCCTGAAAGCAGCGTGGATAGATGATGCGCCACCCGCTCGTTACTGTATACAGCCACATTCTTCCCCAGCCTGAGCGGATCCATCGCTGCCAGCAGCCATACCATCCCGTTGCGCTCCACCAGTCCGTAACGGCTCGGCGGCTGTAAGCGCAGCTCATTGATCATCGTCCGATTGATCAACTGCGCCGCGCTGTTTGCGGTCGTTAGGTAGCGGGTCAAATCAATTGTCGGGTTCATTTCAACCTTCCTCGACTAGCTTGCTCTCTACTTCATCCAGCACTGGCCCCAGGCTGCGGCTGTCCAGCACTTCCACGCCCGCCGGGCCCTGGAACGCTCCCATCAGGTTCAGCGACTGCCTTTGTTGACCAGATGACGGCATGGCCCGCATCGCCTGGACCGCCTGCGCCCGCCGTGTGGTATCCGCTTGCAATTTCTCGGCGGTCAACATCGGAGCCGTAACTCCCCCATTTTTATCAATCCGCATTGCTGGTATGGGCATTCGGTCCGGGTCCACCAGCACAGTTGTACCCCCCTTCAAAACGCCGATCACTGACGCCGCCCCAGTCTCATCCCGCTCGAACGTTCGCATCCGCGTCGCGAAATAGACCAACGCCCCAGTGATCATCAGCGCGGCTATCGTGATTGACCAGGGCAGCACCGCATCCGCTGTGTTCTTGATCTGCTGCCGTTTCACCGCCAGCGCCGCTCCCTCCGCCCCGGCTGCCTGCTCCGTCATCCTGGCTTGCATATTTCCCGCCTCCAGCGTCTGGTGGATCGGCAGCGCGGTCTGTGTCATCGCCGCGGCTACCAGCCAGGAGCGCTCCGTTGCCGTTCCACGGATGAAACGTTCCTGCTGCGTGGCCGTACTATATTGGCTCCATGCCTGCTGCGTCTCCGTAGAGAAAGCAACAAAAGCCTGTTGAGTGGCCAAATCCCTGGCGGCTTGCGTAGCGGCGGCTTCCCTCTCGGCTTGCCTTTTTGCCGCTGTCGCCTGCGCCGCTGCCGTCGCAGAGACGGCCGCCTGCTGCTCGGCTCGTTTTTGATCTGCCACTTGCTGCGTCAATTGTTGAGCCATCTGCTGATAGATCATTGTGGCTGCCAGGTCAATTGCCTTTGGGCCTTCCGGCGTCAAGCTGGGCAGATAGGTCGCCGCCATCGTCTGATAGTATGGCGGCAGCGGTGTCCCCTGTGCCACGCTGGTCATCACTGGCCCGTACAACTTCTGCTCCTCGGTTGAACAACCGGCGGCCGCAATCGTCATCACCAAAAGCACCAATGAGATCAGTAATATTTTTGTTTTCATGTTTGCTTTCTAAAATTCGAGATTAGGATCATCATCCTCAGGCGGATTGATCATCAAAGGCGCTCCGCCGCTGCTGCCCAACTGCCTGATTAGCAACAATTTCATCAAGTCATCCGTTGTCATCTGCGCTTGACGTGGAGGCGCCTGCCGCTGCCAGCGTGCATTCGGCCCGCCCCGCCATTGCCCTTTTTCTCGTTCCTTGAGCCAGCGGCGTATCTCCACAATTGCCACACCCGCAATGCCCAGCACAATGCCGCTCAGCACGATCCCAAACAACGTGGATGTAACTTTACTGGTCAACCATCCAACAGCAGGAATAGCAGTCGCCGCGCCGCTCACCTCCGCCTGCGCCACCGCCGCGCTGATCGGGTCGCTCGAGCCCAGAAAAAGTGCAGCAGCCACCAAAATGATCAGCCCGAGCACAATAAAAGGCATTTCTTTCATAGGATTCCCATTATTTCTTTTTCAATTGCCTGCCGATGTAAAATCTTCGCTCGCCGGTCTCCACGTGCTCCCAGGCGAATCCGTCCGGCCAGCGGGATAATTCGATATCCGTTATACGAAACAGGTTGCCCAGGAACTCCTGCTCAGGCGTGGGGTCTGCCACGCACCGCCAGCGGCCCGCGTAGTGCGTCGCGGCAGGGCAGGGGTCTCCACGATCCGCCAGGCGGCCAAGTAGACTCATGTTAGTTCGAGTACCAATTTGAGGCATATCGCACTCCGAGGGATTGTGTTACCAAGGCCGCGGCCACTGCGGCTCGAAGATGAGCGGGCGGCCTTGCGGATAGGTCACCTGGATTTGCCTTTTTGGTCGCCAAGAACGCGACCACTTGCGGTGCTGGTCGAACACCTCGTCGTAACTTCCGCCGGCGGGCAGCGACAGGGCAACCGCAGCAGATGCTTCTGGGCGAGACTCTGCAGCCCCGTCAGAGGTGAAGCGGGGGTTAGCCGCTTCTTCATCGCGGAGACACTGCTCTCTGGCTTCGATTTCTGCGCCCAATTCATCAAGCAATTCCGCATAGATTTCCGTGGGCATATCGCGAGATAATTCATCAAGTAAATCAACAATCTTTTCCTTTGCTTCGTTTGCGTTCATGTTTACTCCTCTCCTTGGCGATAGGCCGCGGCGAACTTTTGTAGTTCGGAGCGCATCTCGTCTTCGCGTTGCATCGCAGCCTCGTACAGATCGTCATCGCGCAGCTTCGCTACCGCCTCGCGCACCAGGCTTCCCAGTGTGGACGGATCAACTGCGTCCAACTCCCAGGAAGAATCGCCGTACAACTCGACATACTGCACGAAGCGGCTGTCAGTTTGTTTGGCGGGGTTCTCTGGCGGGTGCCACTGTTCGATTTGCTCCCAGTTCAACGCTAAGCGATCAACCTCGACCTCGGTGCGGCTGAACATTCCCAGCCGCTCACGCACATCGCGGGTCATGTCTATCCCAGAGGGGTCATGGTCGCCCAAATAAAGCACATACACATTCTTACCGGCGTCAATCATTTCTTCGAGCCGCTTGCCAGCCTCGTACATCGTAGACTGGCTGCTGTAGCCTCGGTTTGCCGTGAAACGGATGCCCTCGTGCCTGCAGACCGGAATTAGCACGCCTTCGAGCGCGGCCTTTTCGACCATCACCTCGACGTGGTTCTCCTGATCGGCCCAGCGGTCAATCGCAAACACCTTTGCCACTGATTCTACAAACTGCGCCGGGTCGTCCCACATTGGCGGTGTGATCGTCTCGCGCCCCCGATCTTCGATCATGTTCCAATCGAGCAGCCCGGCCAGGCGAGCGTTTGACACAAGATCAACGATGCGTTTGTAGGATCGCTGGCTGTTTTCGATTACCGCCCGCGCCACGAGCTGGTAGTAGAGTTGACGCACGCTCAAGCGATAGCCCTGCGCCGCATAGTCAGCCAAAATCCCATTCAGCGTGATGATCATCTGCTGACTCGCCGCGCTGAAACTCTTTTCTACAAATTGTTCACGCATAGCAGCGCGTCCTTTCTGATTTGCATAGTTGCCTTTCTGTCACTGTCGAAGGGCGAGAAGCTGATCTGCTTCTTGATGAGATAAAATCCAGGGGTTTTGGTTGGGGTCTGTAAAGTCATACCCATCACCTTCGTCCGCTGCAGAAGCCTTCAACCAAGATTCCAACCTCTCCCATATTTCATCATCCCAGGGATGGGACGACAAATCGTCCAACAGGCGTTTTTTCAAACACTGTTGCGCTTTAATTTCATCATCAAGCTTACAGAGCTTGGC
>Ga0100377_1004302_pt1 | contig 11018 bp, 7 predicted proteins | sample CryGeymeta201501_FD_83664 | JGI IMG/M metagenome (GOLD analysis project Ga0100377, IMG submission 83664) | Groundwater microbial communities from Crystal Geyser aquifers in Utah, USA - Crystal Geyser metaG 2015-01 | ecosystem: Environmental > Aquatic > Deep subsurface > Groundwater | place: USA... | reverse complement strand
TAAATCTTTAATGGTTGCGGTATCAACAGCAGTTAGTTTTTTGGTAATGATATTTACGCCATTACTGTTTCTTACTTCGTTTAATAATTCTTCTTTAATGGCTTTTGCTTGTTCTTTGCCTTTTTGCTCCTCTTCTTTGAGCATGGCTTTTTTGATGTTATTCAACTCATCAATAATAGAAGCGTCCAACTTAATTTTTGTAAAATCTGTAATAGCATTACTCAATACCTCTATTTGTAGCGAACCATTTGATGGAGAAATAATATTTAAGGAAGGCATATCGGTTACTTTTGCATACTGTTGCAGTAAATTATGCTGAGCAAGAGTTATTTTGTTACTCACTTCATCACTTATCAATCCAGCTAATGGATGTTTGGTAATGGTATCAATTTTTACTTTTAAATAGTTCGCTGCACCTTTTGATGTAACTGCTTCAATTCTTCTAATTCCTGCTGCAACAGAGCCTTCAGAAGTAATTTTAAACAACTCAATGTCTTGGGTGTTGTTTACATGAATTCCTCCACACAATTCCTTAGAATCTCCAAATTGAATCATACGCACCGTATCGCCATATTTTTCTCCAAACAACATCATAGCTCCTTGCTTTTCAGCTTCTTCAATAGGAATTTCTCTGTGTTCGTTTAAGTTGATAGCGGCTTGAATTTTTTCATTAACAAAAACCTCTATTTGTTGCAATTCTTCCTCACTTACTTTTTGGAAATGAGAAAAATCGAAACGTAAATGAGCATTATTTACCAACGAGCCTTTTTGCTCTACATGTGTTCCTAATATTGTTCTAAGTGCTTGGTGCAATAAGTGTGTTGCTGAGTGGTTAGCAGCGGTTAGTTTTCTTTTTGATGAATCAACTTTAGCTTCATATAAATTCGCACCATCACTATAATGCTCAGGAAGTGTTTTAGTAATATGTACAATTAAGTTATTTTCTTTTTTAGTATCAATAATCTCAATTTGTTCAGATTTATTCTTGATGTATCCAGTATCACCCACTTGGCCACCACCTTCAGGGTAAAATGGTGTTTTATTAAATATTAGTTGATAAAACACTTCATTGTTATTAGTTACTTCACGAAATCTTGTAATAACGATGTCATTAACATGTGTACTATCATAACCCACAAATTCATTTTCTGAAGCATCACTTGGATTGTCAACCCAATCTCCCGTTTTAAGCGTTGTTGCCGCTCTTGAACGCTCTTTTTGTCTCAACAACTCATTAAAATAACCTTCTTCATCTAGCTTAAACCCATTCTCGGTAGCCATCAACTGCGTTAAATCTATTGGAAATCCAAAGGTATCATTCAGTTCAAATGCAAACTTGCCATCTATGATTTTTGATGTTGCTGTTGCAATATAGTTCTCAAATCGAGTAATTCCTTTGTCAAGCGTACGTAAAAAACTATCCTCTTCCTCTTTAATCACATTCGTAATTAACTCTTGCTGATTAACCAACTCAGGGAAAAATACTCCCATTTGTTGAACTAAAATTTCTACCAACTCATAAATAAAAGCCTCTTTAAGGTCTAAGAAACTGTAACCATATCTAATGGCTCTTCTTAAAATCCTACGAATAACATATCCAGCTCCATTGTTGGAAGGCAATTGTCCATCTGCAATAGAAAAAGCAACCGCTCTTACATGGTCGGCAATAACACGAATAGCTACATCTGTTTTATATTGTGTATCTAATGAGTTTTTATATGGAATATCCGAAATCTGAGCTATTTTGTCGGTTAATGGAGAAAAAACATCGGTATCGTAATTCGATTTTTTACCCTGTAATACCATTGCCAAACGCTCAAATCCCATTCCTGTATCGACATGTTTGGCAGGAAGTGGTTTTAATTTTCCATCAGCCATACGGTTAAACTCCATAAACACTAAATTCCAAATTTCAATAACCTGCGGATGGTCGTTATTTACTAAGTCTTTTCCAGGGATTTTAGCAATTTCTTCATCACTTCTTAAATCTACGTGAATTTCAGAACAAGGACCACAAGGACCTGTATCGCCCATTTCCCAAAAGTTATCTTTTTTGTTTGCTTTTAAAATTTTATCTGTTGTCAATCCGTTTTTCTCTAAAAGATTTTTCCAAAGCTCAAAAGCTTCGGTATCTTCAGGAGTTCCATCTTCTACATCGCCTTCAAAAACGGTAAAATACAACTTGTTTTTATCAATTTTATAAACATCCACCAACAATTCCCAAGCCCATTCTATGGCTTCTTTTTTGAAATAATCTCCAAAACTCCAGTTCCCTAACATTTCAAACATGGTGTGATGATAGGTATCTACTCCCACTTCCTCTAAATCGTTGTGTTTACCAGAAACACGCAAACATTTTTGGGTATCCGCAATTCTTTTATCCACAATAGGAGAATTTCCCAAAAACAAATCTTTAAACTGATTCATTCCAGCATTGGTAAACATCAACGTAGGGTCATTTTTAATAACCATAGTAGCAGAAGCTACAATTTTGTGGTTTTTTTGTTTGAAAAACGTTAAAAAAGTTTCACGAATTTTTTGAGAGGTCATCGGTATTAAAAAATGTTAAATAAATACTAAAATTGCTACCTTAAGGTAAACTGCTATTAAAATTATTATATTTGTCAAAAGTAGTACATAAATTGGAATGGCAAAAGTAAAATATAGATACAATCCACATACATTAAGTTACGACAAAATTAAGCTTACTTGGCAACAAAAGTTGGTAAGGTCGTTTTATTTTTTTGGAGCGAGTTTGGTGGTGGGAGTGATTATTTATGGTGTAGTTTATTCATTTGTGGATTCTCCGAAAGAAAAACAACTTAAAATTGAAAATGCGGAGCTTCTTGGACAATATGAATTGTTGAATAAAAAATTGGAAAAAATTAATGTTGTTTTGGAAGATGTTCAAAAGCGTGATGACAATATTTATCGTGTAATTTTTGAAGCAGAACCTATTCCTACTGAAATTAGAAGAGCTGGTTTTGGAGGAGTGAATCGATATGAGCAATTAGAAAGTTTTAACAATGCGGATTTAATTGTTTCCACTGCTAAAAAAATTGATCAACTGTCAAAACAATTGTACATTCAATCGAAATCATTTGATGAAGTGTTTAAGATGGCAAAGAACAAAGAAAAAATGTTGGCATCTATTCCAGCTATTCAGCCTGTTTCTAATGAAGATTTAACCCGAATGGCGAGTGGTTTTGGGTATAGAACTGATCCTGTTTATAAAACCACAAAGTTTCACGCTGGTATGGATTTTACAGCACCAACTGGGTCGCCTATTTATGCTACAGGTGATGGAACTATTATACAGGCAGATGCTGAAGCCACTGGATATGGCAATCATGTGCGAATTAATCATGGATATGGTTATATTACTTTGTATGCGCACATGAGCGAAATTGCCGCTAAAGTGGGACAAAAAGTCAAAAGAGGTGATGTGATTGGTTATATTGGAAGTACAGGAAAATCTGTTGGTCCTCATTGCCATTATGAAGTGAGAAAAAATGATGTTCCTATCAATCCTGTCAATTTCTATTTCAACGATTTATCGCCTGAAGAATTTGCTAAAATGGTAGAACTATCCAACGCATCACTTCAATCACTTGATTAATGACAACGTCCGATTTCAAACTTTGGTGCAGGTATGTTTTTACGTTTTCATGTCTTATTTTATTTCTAAACGCTTGTGAAGAAGCAAAAAAAGAAACAAATGGGCTAGATGAAAAATCTATTCAAAAACATGTTATTTCTTATGCCAAAGGATTTAGTATTGTATATTTTGATGATTTTAAAATCATAACGATTCATTCTGCTTGGAAAGGAGAAAACGATCCGATAAACTATGTGCTTTACGAAAATGAAAAACCATTGAATATGGATGGTGTATTCATCAAAACACCAATAAAATCAATAGCTTGCTTGAGTTTAACTCACATAGCTTTTTTAGAAAAATTAGGATTACAAAATTCAATTGTTGGTCTCTCTGGATGTAATTATGTGAGTAGCCCTGCTATTAAAGAAAGAATAAAAAATCAATTCATTAAAGAAGTAGGACAGCATGAGGTAGTGAATTATGAGTTGTTGGTGAATATGAATCCAGAAGTAATTATGGCTTATGGAATAGACCAAACTTCGGCAACAAAAATTAATAAGCTGAAAACATTGGGGTTAACCACTGTTTTGAATGCAGAATACATGGAGACTCACCCCTTAGGACAAGCAGAATGGATAAAATTTATAGCTGCTTTTTATAATGAAGAAATAAAGGCAGATTCTATTTTTGACTATGTAGAAAAGGAATACCTTCAATTGGTTGAAATTGCAGCCAAAACCACCAATAAACCTACTGTTTTCACGGGTATGCCATGGAGTGGTGCTTGGTATGTGCCTGGAGGGTTGTCTTTTCAAGCTAAATTATTCAAAGATGCTGGAGCAACTTATTTGTGGGCAGATAATCAGGAAGAGCGTAGTTTTGTAAAAAGTAAGGAAGTTATTTTAGATGAGGCATTGGATGCTGATTTTTGGTTGAATGTGAATGCGTATCACTCCATTAAAGAAATTGTTGAAACAGATGCCTTGTTGAAAAATTTTAAGGCGTTGAAGGAACAACAAATTTATAATAATAATTTGAGGGAAAATGCAGCTGCAGGGAATGATTATTGGGAATCAGGAGTGGTTCATCCTCACATTGTATTGAAAGATTTGATTAAAATTTTCCATCCAACATTAATAGAACATCAGTTGTATTATTACAAGAAGTTAGAGTGAGGGGAAGTTGAAAGTACTTGGGAGTACTTAGGAGTGCCTTGAGTAGTTAGGAGTTGTTTCAAAAACCATTTTTCACTTTCAAAGCTCCATTCAAATTCCATTTCTGTTACTACTTCATTTTCTTCATCTATCCCTATGGATTTCATCCAAAAGGAAACTCCTTCACTAGTTTCTATTGATTTGTTTAAAGCTTCATCAATTAATCCTCCATCCATACAAGTAAAATTAATTCGTCCTTTGGCTTTTTTAAGAAAAGTACTTTTTTGATGGGTAACCAACATCGAAACTTTTTTGTTGCTGGCTTTAATTTTTTGAAGCACCAATGTGCCTGTACTTAGCTCTGCTGCCATAGCCAACACGGCAAAATAAATAGAACCAAAAGGATTTTGATTTATCCAACGATGTTTCACAGAAGTAATGCACACATTCTCTTGCAATGATTTTATTCGTACACCTGAAAAGAAAGCAGTGGGAAGTTGTAGTAAAAGAAATAAATGAAGTTTGAACATGAGGTTTTTTTTAATTCTTAAGCAGTAGTAATTTTAGTCAGCACTTGGGCAATTTCGCCAGCTAATACTTTTCGACTATATTTTTCGTAATGCCCGCTGTTTACTTGTAAGGTGTTGTTTTTATAAGCTTTATAATGGCGAAGTAAAATTTCTTTTAATGGAGTTACAGCATCAAAATCGGTAATCGTTCCCGATTGTGTTTCCTGTATAATTTTAGCCGAATCACCAGTTGGTTTTCCAATGGCAACAATGGGTCTTTTAGCACCAATGTATTCATACAATTTTCCAGGAATGATACCATCAATGTTAGGCGTATTATTGAGTGGTAATAACAACAGTTGAGCTTTAATTAAATGTGTGATGACTTGTTGGTGAGGAATACTTCCTACGCTTTTAAAATAACTGGTCAATTGATTTTTTTCTATGGAATGAATCACATTTTGAGCTACTTGACCAATAAATTTTATTTCTAAGGCATGTTTAAATCCCTCTTGTTCGTTGCATAACTCTTGTAAAGCATCCCATAAAGCATAAGGATTACGATCTTCATTTAAAGAGCCGGCATGAACGATGGTGAATTTCTCATCCAATGCAATTTTTCCAGCATCTATAAAATCCGCAGGGTCATATCCATTGGTAATAACTATAGGTTTTCTACCACAAATTTTTTCAAAATCAGTTGCCCAACTCCAACTTACGGTAACTACCTCATTGGCTGTTGTAAGTATTTCTTTTTCTAATCGTTTATGTTTTCTATCCGCCCAATTGCTGAGCATGAGCTTATTGTAAAAATCAATATTTGTCCATGGATCACGAAAATCGGCTAACCACGGAAGCTTATTTTTTTTAATCACATTGAGTGCTATCATGTGGGTAGAGTGGGGTGGACCAGTAGAAACGAGAGCATCAACTTTATTGTTTTTCAGGTAGTTGTTCAATGTTTTAGAGGCAGGTTTAATCCAGAATTTTCGAGCGTCAGGGATAAAAATATTACCTCTTATCCAAATAGAAATACGTTGCGTCAATGAGTTTTTAGCTCCTTTGTCCATTCCAGGTAAAAGTTTTTCGTCTTTTTTCTTACCCATTAATTTTTTATAGAGATGAAAAGGTTCCCAAATTTTAGTTCGAATCACTTCAATACCTAAGGGAATTTCATCTTGCATTTCTTTGTCCATGATAGCTATTTCGCCATTTTCGACTGTAAAAATGACGGGCTCCCATCCAAACTCACGCAGGTATTTAGTGGTTTTTAGCCAACGCTGAACGCCACCACCACCCATTGGAGGCCAATAATACGTTATGATTAACACTTTTTTCATCTGTTTATTTTATTGTCTTTTATCGGTCAGATGGAAGTCGCCTATAATTATCTTCCAGTGTGTTCAAATTTTTAATATGGCTCGTTTCATTCTATAGCAAATCGTTTCAATTGTGTTACATCAAAAGTCCATTCAGGTGTACGAATTTCATTATTAATTTCTGATAAACTATACCAAGGGCTTAGGGTTTCATTGTTGGGGTTTTTTAAAATATGTATGCTTTGGGCAGGCATATAACTTTGAGCTAGCATAAAACATTTATCACCATTACTAGGGTGAACAGCCACATCTACAACAATAACAGCATGGCCAGGAAATCCACCTAAAATAAACACATCACCAATGTTAATGCTTTCAATGGCTACAGATTCCATTTCTTTACTTAGAGAGGCTGTTCCTGCATAACTAAAAATATTAATAAGGTATTTTTTAAAGCTTTTGTAAGAAGAATTGTTTTGAGCATTTACCCACACTACTTTATTCCCTTGCAGTTTAGGATAAAATCCGCTACTCCATTTGCTAAAAGGAATTTCCACACCATTGGTATAGTTAAATTTAATTTTATCGAATTGTTTGGTTGTGTAAAGATACTCTGCTCGTAGTCGCATTACAGCATCGGCACACTGTTGAAGGTCTCTATCTCCAATATCGATATCTAATACCACATGTTGAGCCTTTTGATTGTATTTTTTTTCACCATTGAAGAGGTAAACGGTATTATCAGTTGTGTTAATTGGCAAATGCTGAAGCCAAGCACCAAATGAATTTTTTTCTTCTGCAGAATGCTCATAACCTTTAGGAGGAAGTATGTTATTAAAAATGGAAGTGTTGGGATGATAGGACGCTAACCATGAATAAGTATATCGAGTAGTATCAACCAATTGTTGTTGAGGTGCATTTTTAAGCACAATATTTTCTGCTTTATTCTCTTTACATGAGTAAAAGTAAAAGCTTAACAGTAGAGAATAAAGTATGAATAGAACACACTTCATTATTATTTAACACTAACAGTTACATTATAAGAACCAGTATTTGCAGGGTTATAAACCGTTTCGTGTATGGATAAATAGAGCATACCACTTGAAGTGGATTTTTTAGAATATTTAGCTCCTGCTCTTGTTGCAGCTCCTGCTTCTCCTATTTTAAAAACAACATTTCCGTAAGTAGGATATTCGGAAGTTCCATAGCTGTCTGTATAACTATCTGTATTTGCATTTTTTACAGAACCATCAGGTTTGTAAGCATTATTAGATAAGCTAGCTAAAATGATTTCTCCTTTAGCAGAAATAGTTATGGTTTGGTTTATTTTCACCATAATACCTGTTTTAAGCCATCCACCATTGTTATTAGAAGTAATGTGTGTAGATGCATTTAGTTTTAATGATTTACTATTGCTGTTAGAAGGATCAATAAATAGCACATCAATTCTTTCAATTTTTTCTCTTGGGATATTTAATGTACCGTATTCGGTTTTTAATTCTACAGATGAAAAATCATAGTTTCCACCCATATTGTATTCGTTATCAATAACTATAACATCTTTAGTTTTGTAATTGCTGCCAACATTATGTGCCATTTTTAATTCGGACAATGCATCTTCGGCATTAAAATCTTCAAAAGAAATTTTTTCTTCAGTAGAGGAAAAAATAAGCTCTTCTAACACAGGAATAGCCCCAATTTTTAAGGCAGTTAATGAAGAAAATGCTTTGCTTCTTGTTGCTTCGTTGTTGTCATAAAGTTGGCTTACTAAAGAGGTTATAGTATTTTTCAAACTGTTATCAGCAACAATACCCAACTCAATGGAACTTACATTTTTAATAGGGATTTCTAAGTTACCATATTCGGTAGCTAAAGATACTTTCGATACTTTGGTTGTTCCAGTAACAATACTTCCGTCTTTTAAAGTTAGTGTAAATCCTGTTTTAGTTTGAGAAAAAGAGAGGATAGATAAAAATAATAATGTGATTACAAGAGATAGTTTCTTCATGGTAAAAATAGTTTAGAGTTATGGAGCAGTAAAAATAATGAAAAAAAATTATTTTTTCGAATCCATTTTAAAAGAAAGAGCAGCTAATTTTTTTACATCAAAATGTAACTCTTCGCTGATAGGATGATAGCCATCAGCCTCAATAAGAACATTGTAGGTTTTGTCAGGTTCAATTAATAAAATAAATTCTCCAGAACTACTTTTTGCTTTATAAATTCCTTGTACTTTTTTTGATTCAGTTTCAATTAATGTTACTTTGGCGATTAACATTTCATTTGTTTTTTTATCAAATGCTTTTCCTTTTAAAATCAAAATGTTTGTAGGAGGATCATTTATCACCGTTTTATAGATGTCTCTTCCTCCAAAACCATTTTCCATGGATGAAGAATAAAAACCAACTTTACCATCTGCTGTAAGTACTATATTAGTTTCATCTCTAACGGAATTTATTGGCGTACCAAGATTTTCTGGATTCGTCCATGTGTTGTTTGTAAACTCGGTTTTAAATAAATCATAACCGCCCATATTTTGATGTCCTTGACTACTGAAATAAAGTGTTTTGTTATCGTTATGTATAAAAGGTGCGTCTTCATTATAAGGCGTGTTAATTATAGGTCCAAGGTTTTCTGGCATAGCCCATTCTCCATTAGGCAATCGTGAAATTTTGTATATATCTTTGCCACCATATCCACCTGGTTTATCACTAGAAAAATAGATGGTTGAGTTTTCAGTAGTAATAGAAGCATTCGTTTCATTGAATGCTGAATTAATTTCTTTAGGTAATTTAATTGGAGATTCCCATTCATCTAAACCCATTTGCGAGGTATAAAGATTACTTCCAACAAAAAATTTATTGGTTTTATGTATGAAAAGAATCTGACCATCAGCCGATAATCCTGCGGCAATTTCATTATCGTTGGAATTAATACTTGAGTTTACTTTTTTTGGCTCTACAAGTTGATTTTTTATAATGCCTGATTGGTAAATATTATACGTATGATTTTCTCTGTTTGATGTAAAAATAAATAAAGAAGCATCAGCATTTATTTGAGAATTGTAATCATCAAAAGGAGTGTTAACGATGCTTCCTAAATTTTCTATAGTAATGTTTCTTCTGTTTTTTATAGCGAGTTCAGCATAACTTACTTGATTAATTAATCGATTAATTTCATCATTAGAAAATTCTTTTTTTCCAGCAATAATTTTATAACCGTTGTAAAAATTCAGTGCTTTTTTAAATTTTTGATTGGCGTGTGCGACAGCAGCTTTATACCTGAAAAGTTCAACACTCACTGATGGAGTTGTTTTATTAAAATGAATTTCTGCTTCATTGAAATAAGCCAAATTAAAATAGCATAATCCCAGTTGAAAGTTTAATTCAGCATCGGCACTATCTTTTTGGTATAGTTCTTTGTAAATAGTAAGAGCACCATAATAATCGCCAATTTCTACATTAACTTTTGCTTTTGTCATTGCTTTTTTAAATTCGGGTGTTGAATTTTGACCAAAAGCTGTAAAGGCAATTAAAAACAGGAAAATGGAGTAAAAAACTTTCATTTAAATTTCAATAAATTATGGTGTAAATATATAAACAATATTTACTTTCAAAAAATTCTACTCAAAAATAGTGCTATAAAAATAAATTTATATTGTTTTTTAAGAATGTAATAAACAAGCAATTGTTAGTTGAAGTGTTTTATATAAATGTTATGTATAGGTAATAAATACTGAAACCTAAAAAGAAAAGAATACCTAATCCACTCAAAATTTTTAAAAATAAAGGTGGCTTTTTGTCTTCAGGCATTGTTTTTCCTGTAATCACTAAATAATTAAGTATTGCAATAATAGGCGAAGTTAAAAATGCAATTGCAGTTGCAACATCTATCATTGCTTTCATGTTTGTTAAAAAATAGAATAAAATACTTACGGCACCTAGTATGAGTGTGATAAGCCAAAACCAGTAAGCATTATCTTTTTGTTTATTAGAGATTCCAAAAATTAATTGAGAAGTTTCTGTCATTACCCTGGGTTGAGCATCTAAACAAGTCAATGTAGTGCTAATCATTGTTGTTAGTGCTGCTATTGCAATAATAAAATAAGCCCATTGACCAATATTAGTAGTGTAAATAGTTAACAATTGTTTAGCAAATTCATTCCCATTGGAAGAAAGTTCAGTTCCTGAACCATATAAAGTAATTGCTCCTAATCCTAAAAAAGCAAGTGAAAGAATGAGTGTTGTCCAATATCCAATTTTAAAATCAAGCAAAGTTGATTTAAAAGTGATGGATGGATTTTCTTTTGCTTTTTCAGTTGTCCATATAGAGTGCCAAACAGAAATGTCAAAAGGAGCGGGCATCCAACCCATAAGAGCAATCAGAAATAAAATATGACTTTTATTAGAAAAAGAGAACGTGTTCATTAAGGCTT
>Ga0100377_1004299_pt1 | contig 11022 bp, 5 predicted proteins | sample CryGeymeta201501_FD_83664 | JGI IMG/M metagenome (GOLD analysis project Ga0100377, IMG submission 83664) | Groundwater microbial communities from Crystal Geyser aquifers in Utah, USA - Crystal Geyser metaG 2015-01 | ecosystem: Environmental > Aquatic > Deep subsurface > Groundwater | place: USA... | reverse complement strand
TGTTCCTTTGGCCGATATTTCACCGATGTTGAAAATGGCCTTCGTCGCCGCCGAAGACTCCCGTTTCTATGATCATGAGGGGATCGATTTCATCAGCATCCTCCGGGCTTTCTTCAAGAATATCGAGGCGGGCGCCATCGTTCAAGGAGGAAGCACCATTACCCAGCAGGTAGCCAAATCCTTCTTTTTGACCTCGGAAAAAAGCTACCAACGGAAACTCAAGGAGGCCATCTTGGCCTATCGGATCGATAAAGCGCTTTCCAAAGAGGAGATCCTCTATCTCTACCTGAATCAAATTTACATGGGGCACGGCGCCTACGGCGTCCAGGCCGCCGCGGAAAATTATTTCGGGAAGTCCGCCAAGGATCTCAATCTCGCCGAGTGCGCCATGCTTGCCGGGCTTCCTCAGGCCCCCAGTAAATACTCCCCTTTTAGCTATCCCGACAAGGCCAAGGAGCGACAGATTTACGTGATCAACCGGATGGTAGCCGAAGGCTTCATCACCAACCTGGAAGCCACCGAGGCCATTAATACAAAGCTGGAAATCCAACCGCGCAAAAACTGGTTCATCGAAGAGGTCCCGTGCTACACCGAGCATGTGAGGCAATATGTGGAAAACAAGTACGGCGCCGACGTCCTCTATACGGGAGGACTTAAAGTGGATACCGCGGTGAATATTGAGATGCAAAATATCGGGCGGTTGGAAATCGATATCGGACTTCGTGACCTGGACAAGCGCCAGGGATATCGGGGACCTGTCGCACACTTGGCCATCGAGGAGATCGAAAATTTTTCGAAAACCCTCCAAGAGGAGATGGGGACAAGTCCTCCCGATGCAGGAAAAACCGTCAAGGGATTGGTGGTGGAAGTCAACAACACCGCCTCGCGAGTGACGGTCAGAATGGGGCGTTACCTGGGAACCCTTCTGCTGGAAGACATGAAGTGGGCCCGGAAGCCGAACCCGGATGTAGAATACCATGAACCTGGATTGAAGCGTCCGTCGGATGCGCTTTCGGTGGGAGATGTGATCTGGGTCAAGGTTAAAGAAGCACCGAAAAACTCCAAGTCCTTATTTCTGGCACTGGAACAAGACCCGAAAGTCCAGGCCGCCCTCCTGTGCATCGAAACAGAAACCGGGCATGTCAAGGTAATGGTAGGGGGAAGGGATTTCCGTGAAAGTCAGTTCAATCGCGCCACCCAATCCAGGCGACAGCCCGGCTCGGCCTTCAAACCGATTATTTATGCTGCGGCCCTTGACAAGGGTTATACGCCCGCCACCATGATCATCGATTCCCCCATTGTCTTTCGAGACACGGAGGATAATTTTTCCTGGAAACCTAAAAACTATAAGGAGAAATTCTTCGGCCCCACCCTTTTGCGGGAGGCACTTGCCAAATCACGAAACGTCGTCACCATTAAGATACTCCAGGACATCGGGGTCAAATACGCCATCGATTATGCCCGGAAACTCGGCATCACCTCGGATCTGTACGGAAACCTCTCATTGGCCCTCGGGGCTTCGGGGGTATCTCTTTTGGAGCTGACCCGCGCCTACTCTGTTTTTGCCAATTCCGGATATCTGGTGGAGCCCGTATTTATCACCCGAGTCCTCGATCGGGACGGCAACGTCCTGGAAAAGACGGAACCTAAAATCCAAAAAGCCATCGAAAAAAGCACGGCATATTTGTTGACGAATCTCATGGAAAGCGTCGTAAAAGATGGAACCGGATGGCGTGTACGTGCCCTCAACCGGCCGGTAGCCGGCAAGACCGGCACCACCAACAACCTGTTCGATGCATGGTTCATCGGATATACGCCCCGATATGTCACCGGTGTCTGGGTGGGGTTTGACGAGGAGAAGTCTCTCGGCGAAGGGGAAACCGGGTCACGTTCCGCCAGCCCCATATGGCTGGGGTTCATGAAAAAGGTCCTTGCCGACAAACCCGTCCGTGTGTTTCAGGTCCCCGATGGAGTGGTATTCATCAAGATCGACGCAAAGACCGGTCTTCTTCCCATACCCGAATCCGCAAAGGTGATCTTCGAATGCTTTAAAGAGGGGACGGCGCCCACTGAATATACCCGGCGGCCGGGTACAATCGCCAACCCCGAGGAGTTTTACAAATCGGATTTATAGATGCGGGATGCGCTTATTGGCCGGATGTTTCCTGAACCCGGATATTTCACGAGTTGATTTGGCCGCAGATGCAAGGCGTCTGAAATGAAGCTGTAGTCCATCTACTGCGAATTTCGGACAACGCAGCAGATGCGGCAGAGGCCACTCTCCCGAAGGGTGATATTTTTCAACTTTAAAAAATATCCAATTCCAAAGAAACAATGACAATTTATTTATTGAGAAAAGTTAAAAAAGTTTTCAACCTGTCGTAATTTATCGGCATACCGAATACCATTGAAAAATATCATGAAATATTCGGGTTAAGGATGTCTAGAAGATATTGCCCATAATGGTTTTTGGTCATATCGGAGGCGAGTTCCTTGAGCGCCGGTGCGTCGATATAACCGAGCCGATAGGCGATCTCCTCGATGCACGCGATTTTAAGCCCCTGGCGCGCCTGAATGATCTGAACAAAGTTGGCCGCCTGATGCATGGAATCATGAGTCCCGGTATCCAACCAGGCCAGCCCTCTTCCTAAAAGCTCGACACGAAGCCGTCCCTTTTTCAGGTATGCCAGGTTCAAGTCGGTAATCTCCAGCTCCCCTCGGGCCGAGGGCTGCAGGGATGCGGCGATATCGACCACATCGTTATCGTATAGGTAAAGGCCGACAACGGCATAGCTGGACTTCGGGTGTTTCGGCTTCTCTTCGATCCCGATAACGCTGCCCGTCGAATCAAACTCCACTACACCGTATCGTTCCGGATCCTTGACCGAGTATCCGAAAATGAGCCCGCCTTCATGAAGTCGAACCGCCTTTTTCATGATTTCCGAAAGATCGTGGCCGTAAAAGATGTTGTCACCTAAAATCAGGCAAACCGTGTCTTTGCCGATAAAAGATTTCCCGATGATAAAAGCCTGGGCCAGACCTTCCGGCTTGGGTTGTTCGGCATAAAAAAGGGAGAGCCCGATCTTTGAACCGTTTCCCAAAAGCCTTTCGAAGCAGGGCAGATCCTGGGGAGTGGATATGATCAGTATCTCCCGGATACCGGCCAGCATTAAAACGGACAGCGGATAATAGATCATGGGTTTGTCATAAACCGGAAGCAGTTGCTTGCTGACCACGCGGGTGATCGGATACATGCGTGTTCCCGATCCGCCAGCCAGGATGATTCCTTTCATCGATTATCCTTTCCCAATGATTCACCTTCGACTTTTGATGAAATCGTAAAAACTCAAAATTGGGATGGCAAAGTAAAAAGCTTCAGATGCAAGGCGCGCAAATCCTGAGGAATGAAGCGTACTTTTAAGTACGCCGCAATGACGAAGGATGCAGCGCAACGCAGCAGATGGACTTTTTACGAAGCCATCAACCTTTATGAATCCGAAAAAGCGGCTTGTTACGACAGGGAGATGGTTTCTCCCGTCCGAGGAACCTGTACTTCGTATCCTTTCTTTTTCAGTGTATCGGCAAATGCCAACGCCTGCGTTTCTTCACCATGCACAACAGCAATGCGCCTGACCTGTAAGTTGGAATCCTTCAGAAACCGCAGCATTTCCTCTTTGTCTGCATGGGCGCTGAATCCGCCGATGGTTACCACCCGGGCCTTGAGGGAAAACACCTGATTGAAAAACTTTATCTGTGGTGCTTCGCCTTTTCTCCCGTTTTGTGCATAAGCATCGCCCTGTTCTAAAATGCGTCGTCCCAGGGTATTTTCCGCCATGTATCCAACGATTAAGATTGTATTCTTCGGGTCCTGAATCTTATGACGCAAGTGGTGCAGGATCCGCCCGCCTTCACACATACCGGATCCGGATATGACGATGTGAGGGCCTTTTTTCCGCATCAGCTTCATGGAATCTTCCACCGAAACCACGAACTCAAGAGAAGAAAACTCAAAAGGGTTTTTTCCTTTTTTTAAAAATTCCTCATGGGATTGTCGATCATAGACCTCCGGATGCTCTCCATAGATCCTTGTCAGTTCAATGGCCAAGGGGCTGTCCAGATATACCGGGACCCGGGGCGCTTCCCCGGCAAGAAAAAGCTCATGGATCACATAGAGCAGCTCCTGAGTTCGGCCGAAAGCAAAAGAAGGGATCAACAGAACCCCGTCGCCATGAACGGTTTCGTTGATGATCTTCCCGAGAGCCGGCCTCAACTCCGCCACCGGATCGTGTTCCCGGTCGCCGTAGGTACTCTCCATGATCAGCAAATCGAGATCCCGATCTTCCTGGGCAAAATCGGTGGTTGGATTCCTTAAGATGGGTTTGTCAAACCGCCCAATATCGCCGGTAAAACCCACGGTTCGGGCATCGCTGTTTTCCTGAATCCTGACAATGCAAAACGACGAGCCTAGGATATGGCCGGCATCGTAAAGGGTGCACGTGGTGTCCTGTCCAACGGGGATTGCTTGTTGGTAAGGATACCCCTCGAAATATGGAAGCGCCTTCTGAACCTCTTCCACGGTATATAAAGGATCCACGACCTCGAGCCGATAGCGTCGGATCGTCTCCCGGATGACCTCCAGATTCAGCTTCGCCCGGCTCATTTTCAGCATCTTTTTGATCCGCTGATCATCTGGCCCTCCCCGGTGGTTTCTGGCCTCAGTCAAAAAGGATCGCACCGTTTTGTAATTCAGATAATCGGCGTCGGATCGCTGGATATGGGCCGAATCTAGAAGGAGAGATCCGGAGGCATCCGCCGTGGCCCGGGTACAGAAGATGCGGCCGTTGAATCCCTTTTTCGTCACCATAGGAATGCGGCCGGAATGATCGATATGGGCATGGGAAAGGATGATGCCGGAGATCATTTGTGGGTCAAACGGAAGAACCCGGTTTTTTTCCAGGCTCTCCCTCCGCCGCCCCTGGAACAGGCCGCAGTCGAAAACGATCCGGTCCTTAGCCGTGGTCAACAGATGTAAAGATCCGGTCACTTCCCGGGTAGCACCGTAAAATGTGACATGCACGATGACTACCTCCTTTTGATTTTCAAGAAGAGCTCTTCTAGTTGCTTCTTGCCGACATCCGATGGCGCATTGGTTAAAAGGCAGGAGGCCTTTTGGGTTTTCGGAAATGCGATCACATCCCTAATGGATGTCTCCTTACAAAGAAGCATCACCAACCGATCGAATCCGAATGCGATCCCCCCGTGAGGAGGTGCCCCGGAGTCGAGCGCCGATAGCAAGAAACCGAATTTTTCCTCGTAGTCCTCGGGTGGCAGACCTAAAACATGAAACAATTTTTCCTGGAACTTTCTTTGATGGTTGCGAATGCTTCCCCCCCCGATTTCGTACCCGTTCAGCACCAGGTCATAGGCGCGGGATCTTACCGAGAGCGGATCCGTATCGAGCAGCACAATGTCCTCTTCCAGGGGTGCTGTGAATGGGTGGTGAAGAGCCTTGAAACGTTTCTCCGTTTCATCGTATTCCAAAAGCGGAAAATGGGTAACCCAAACGAAATGAAGTTGGCTCTCATCGATAAGACCCAGTTTTTTCCCCAGAAGGTTTCTCAGGTTCCCCATGGATTCGTTGGCAACGGCAGATTGGTCGGCCACAAAAAACACCAGATCTCCCGGAGCCAGGTCCAGGCGCCGGATCAGAAGGGCCTTTTCTTCTTCGGAGAAGTACTTTGCGATAGGGGATTGCCATTCGTTTTCTTTGATCTTGATCCACGCAAGCCCTTTGGCCCGGTAAATTTTCACGAACTCTGTCAGATCATCGATTTCTTTTCGGGAAAATCCGCCGCATCTTTTAGCGTTCAGGGCCTTGACGATCCCCCCTTGTTTCACCGCATTTGAAAAGAGATTGAAGTTCGATTTGGAAAGGATATCCGAAACATTGCAAAGTTCCAGGGCAAACCGTGTATCCGGGCGGTCCAAACCGAACCGATCCAAGGCTTCTGCGTAGGTGATTCTCGGTAAAGGCGTCGGAACAACTTTTCCCAAAACAGCATGAAAAATTTCGGAGACCATCTTTTCTGAAATTTTTATAATATCGTCTTCCCCGATAAAAGACATCTCCATATCGATTTGAGTAAACTCCGGCTGCCGATCCGCCCGGAGATCTTCGTCCCTGAAGCATCGGACGATCTGATAATACCGGTCGAATCCGGAGATCATCAGAAGCTGCTTGAAAAGCTGAGGAGACTGGGGAAGGGCATAGAATTGTCCGGGATTCATCCGGCTGGGAACGATATAATCCCTGGCTCCTTCCGGCGTGCTTCGGGTTAGAAAGGGCGTCTCGATATCTATAAATCCGTTTCGGTTTAAAAAGTCCCGAACCGCCGCAGAGGCTTTGTGCCGGGCCAGGATATTCTTTTGAAGCCTCGACCGTCGAAGATCGATATGCCGGTACTTGAGCCGGATCATCTCCGAGACATCCACGTCATCTTCGATGAGAAACGGCGGCGCCGAAGAGCGGTTAAGAATCCGAAGTTCGAAAACGAGCACTTCGATTTCACCGGTTTCAAGGACCGAGTTGGTCATCCCTTCCGGGCGTCGGTCCACACGCCCCCGAACTGCGATGACGAATTCGCTGCGCAGGACATGGGCTTTTTGATGGACAGCGGTGTCGACATCGGGGTTGAAAACCACCTGGGTGATCCCTTCTCGATCTCTTAAATCGATAAAGATCACTCCACCATGGTCTCTTCGGCGCTGGACCCAGCCCATGAGCACCACCTCTTTTCCCGCGTCGCTTGCTCGAAGAGCATTACAGTAATGGGTCCGTCGCAAATTTCCGAGGGCATCGATTTCCATCATATCCGGCATTTTTTTCTTTCGGCTATTTCCTCATGGAGAGGTTCGGGTTTCATGATGCATTGCATTTCAGGAAGCATTTGCAATCCGCTCGATCACCATCTTTATCAGCATGGAAAAAGGAATGGCTTCCTGCTGGGCCTCGCTCATATTCCGCAGCACCGCGGTCTTTGCTGAAAGTTCTTTTTCACCGACGATAATCACGTACCGGGAGGCCAGCTTGTCGGCCCGTTTCATCTGGGCTTTCAACCCGCGATCGCCGAAATCCATCTCGGCGGGGATCCCTTTTTCATTTAGCCGGCACACCCATTCGAAGGCCTTTTCCCGGCTTTCCCTCCCGATGGCGGCGATAAACACCTTTGGATGTCCGGTCTGCAACTCCGTATCATTTTTCAAGATTTCCGCCAGGCGATCCAGCCCGATGGCAAATCCTGTAGCCGGCATCTCAGGTCCGCCCAGCGCCTTTACCAAGCCGTCATACCGACCACCGCCGGCGATGGCGTTTTGCGCCCCCAAGGCGTTGGTCTGGATTTCGAAAGTGCTTCGGGTGTAATAGTCGAGCCCCCGGACCAACCGGGGATCCGTGACATAAGCCACCCCTAGAACGGATAAAGCCGTCTTGAACCTTTGGAAATGTTCCCGGCAGTCTGGGCACAGAAACGCCATCATGTCGGGGGCTTTCGCCATGGCCTCACGGCATGAGGGCACTTTACAATCCAACAGTCGCAAGGGATTTTTCGTTTTTCGACGGGCGCAATCGACACAAAGCTTGGTATCCATTCCCACGACATGATCTATAAGCGCCTTTTTAAATGCCGGCCGGCAAACCGGACAGCCGAGAGAATTGATGTGAGCGGTTGTATCCGAAACGCCCAGTTTCGAAAAAAGGATTTTTAGGATAAACACGAGTTGGGCGTCAATCAACGGTGAGTCGCTGCCGAGGACCTCGGCATTAATCTGATAAAATTGACGATATCTTCCCTTCTGGGGACGCTCCCTCCTGAACATGGGTCCGGTGGTGAAAAGCTTATGAAAGGGATCCCCTGCGTAGAGTTTGTGCTGAATATAGGATCGGACAATGGAAGCCGTCGCCTCCGGTCGCAATGTGACGAAATCCCCTTTTCGGTCTTCAAAGGTATACATTTCCTTTTCGACGATATCGGTGTTCTCGCCGATGCTCCTGGTAAAAAGTTCGGTTGCCTCAAGAATCGGGATGCGGATTTCCCGAAATCCAAAATCCGACAAAACGGCCCTCGCCGTATCCTCAATGGCCTGCCAGCGCTCTGATTCCCCGGGAAGAATGTCCCGAAATCCTCGAATCAGTTGAATCATAATTCTCTTTACCCATGGTTTCTAAGGGACGTCACCCGCCCGTTAATAATGACATAAACTTTTTTTAATACTCTGCAGATGGCGGTAAAGTCAATATGAAGTTATCTATGCGAAGGATAACCCACACACAGAATAAGCTGCTTTACCACTCCCCGGCCCGGATGCTCCCGTCACGAACCGCCTCGTCAAGGGCGATGGCACACGAAGCCGATGAGATGTTGCCGTATTTGTGCAAGGTGAGATAAAACCGCTCCATGGGGATATCCAGGCTTTTGGCCACGGCCTGAAACATGCGCAGGTTGGCCTAGTGAGGAATGAACCAGTCGATATCGGATACCTGTACGCTGAACGATCCACTCGTTGCTCGTATCCACGCCCATCTCTCGCAGGTCATCGTTGCTCAACACTTTCGGAGGAAGAAATGAGCCCGTTCCGACGATGCAAACCGATTCCATATGTCAAATCCTCTTTAGCGAAAGGGGCGGATCCAGTCTTTGATCGGCGGCTTTAAGCTGCGCATCCCCCGATATGACCGCCACGGCGTGGGAGGCATCTTCACCGCTGAAATAACGCCGTGCGGCTTGAACGACCCGATCCCGGGTGAGAGCCAGAAGCGTTTCCTTAAAACGCTGTCTGTCGTCGTCGGAAAGGGAAATCAGGCTCCGGACAAAGGCCTTCTTGGCAGCAGGCCCGGGAGGATCCGGACGATCGATTTCGGAGCAGACCTGCAAGAGGGCCTCCTTCACATCCGTGTCCGTATAGTCTCCGGAGCGGATGAATGCCGCCGCTTTATCGTAGGTGTTCAATGTTTGAACGATATGAGGATCCCGATACGAGCACAGGCTGAAAATACCGGTTTCCGGGTTATAGACGGCAAAGGCCCCGTAGGCTCCACCTTTCTCCCGGATTTCTCGATGCAGATACGAAGACCTGAGAAGCTTGGCGATGACGGAAAGCGCAGGTGCATCCTCATGGACCATCCTCACAACCTGGAAAGACTTTGCCACGAAAGAGACCGCCGATGCCGTGCTCCATCCCTCGCGAATCGCACCCTTCTCGATTTTCATCGGAGGGGGGGCAAATCGAACCGTCGTAAGACCGGCTGGGGCAATACGGGACAAAAAGGAAGCGCGGCTCACGCAGTCGGCGGCCTGCCGAATGGCTGCGGCGTCGCCGATGAAGGCCATTCGGATATTTCCCGGCTGAAATACACGTTTCCCGATTGCATCAAGCCTCTCGGCAAGTGCCGGAAAGTTTTCTTTTCCGGTATCGATCTTGAGACCCTTGATGGCTTTAAGCTGGGATACCCCATTCCAAATCTCGTCCAGAGCGGTGGTGAGGGAAAAATTTCTGGATGCCAGAGACATGGCCAGCCGATGTCCCTTGTGGACCACCCCGGTTTCCAAACCCGCCCGGTATTCATAAAGAAGGGTTTCCAATCGAGACAAATCGAACATATCAAACGCCCAAAGAATCTCGTCTATGATCTCGAACACTTTACCCTGGTTTCGGTTCAGGCATTTGGCACCCAATAAGATAAACGGCGTAGTCTCCCCCGATGTGTCGTAGCGGGCCCGGGAGTTTGCGGAAAAGCCGATCCCGCCGGCCCACCGGTCGATCCTTTTGGCCATCTTGACATAATCGTTTTCATACGTGCCGATTTTGGAGAGGGCATAACAGAAAAAAGGGACCAAGGGCAGGGTATCTTCGGCAAGCTCTGCGACTCCGGCCGCCGCCGCAAAATAAAAAATGTCGGCGGTCGGTTGTTCGTAGCAGACAGCCGGGGTCTTTTCAAAACCAGAGGGCGTCATCCGAACCACATGCGGCGGGATGTCTTCGATTTCCAGCGTCGGCAAAACGGAGACGGGCTCCTCGGATTCCTGCAACGCCAGCAAGTCGCGGGCATCGCCCTGAATTTTTTTGATCTCCTTTTGGGTAAGCGTTTTTTTGATGGCTTCCAATTTATCGCGGGTTTTGGATGCAATCTTTTCATCCATTTCCGAATCCGGAGAAAGCGTTAAAAGGACCCGGTGAGGATTATCGAGAAAAAATCGACGGATCGCTTCTTCGAAAAACGGACCCTCTTCCAGCGCGGCAAGGATCTTTTCCAGATCTGCCTCGAACATCAGCCTTTGAAACGGATCCCCCCCGTGCAGCCAGGATCCGAAAGAGGCCATGAGGAGCTTGATTCCGTAAGGAAAGGGATGATGCGTCACCTCTTTCCGATGGAACTCCAGTTGGTGGATGGCGGACTCGACCAGCTCTTTCTCGATTCCCTGGTCGGCCATCCGGGTCAGTGTCTCAAACACGATGGTCTCCACATCGCCGCAACGCGCCGCCTCGATATCTTTTAGCCCGCAGGAAAACAGAGTATCCCGATAATCCGGTTCATATCCGGTTCCATCGGAAAGGGCGCTTCCCAAACGGGAATCCATGAGGGATTTCCTCAAGGGAGAGGCGGCGTTACCCAAAAGGATCTCCGATAGAAGCGTCAGAGTCAGGACATCGAGGGATTCCCGCACGTCCGCTGTCAGCCAGGCTACGCACGCCTGGGATTTTCTGGAGCCGTCCTCTCCCGGACTCAAGGGGTAGAAATAGCGCGCCTTCCTGGGTTGAACCCAGCGCTTTTGTGGGGCAATATCGGTTTCCGGGTCGATGCGGCCGAATCGATCCAGGATAGTCCGGGCAATGAAGGTCAGATGGTCTTTTAAAGACAGGTTTCCGTAAGTATAAAAAAAAGCGTTGCTCGGATGATAATGTGTTTCGTGAAATCGCTTCAATTGCGCATAGGTCAGATCCGGGATCTTTAGAGGATCCCCGCCC
>Ga0100377_1004295_pt1 | contig 11028 bp, 9 predicted proteins | sample CryGeymeta201501_FD_83664 | JGI IMG/M metagenome (GOLD analysis project Ga0100377, IMG submission 83664) | Groundwater microbial communities from Crystal Geyser aquifers in Utah, USA - Crystal Geyser metaG 2015-01 | ecosystem: Environmental > Aquatic > Deep subsurface > Groundwater | place: USA... | reverse complement strand
CGGATCGTATTGGGTGATCCCTCACCGCCGATCCACAAACCGAGGGAAAAGCGCCTTCCAGGAATATCACCCATCCCGTGGCACTGAGGATTGCGTCGCATATATTCCATTGCGCAAATCATACTGGCCGCGCGCTGAAACTGCTGTGTCGTCAGCATTCTCAGCGTGTAGCGCATAAGGACATTGGTACCATCACGCCTGGGCTCGGAACCGGCGCCATCCATCAACAGTCGCTCGTGGAACATGTAGAAGGCCATTACCGCGAGATAGGCCTCGGTCTTGCCGCCGCCGGTCGGGAACCAGATGAGATCCACGATTTCCCGTTCCTCAGAGCAACCGTCACTCACGCCGCCAATTGACATCAGAAGGAACGCGATCTGGAACGCGCGCCATGTGCCGATTTGTCTTGCCTCTTCCAAGCCGTTTTCGTAGATGCTCCATGGCGACCTGTGGTCCCCCTGTGGTGTTACACGCTGCAGAGTCGCAATCCAACCCAGTGGACGCCTAGTCAACTGCTTGGTCGCGATCTGCTGGAGAAGCATGGATAGGTTGGCGAAACGAAAGGCACGCCGAACCCGTTCATTACTCCTCAGCAGAGCGATGCCTGCGTTTATTCGGCTTAGACAGGCGTTACACCCCTCCAGATGACGGTAAGCGACGGCTGCGAGGTGCTGCTGGGGGAACTTGGCCACCTCCTCGCGCCTGAGTTGAATCCAAACAGCGTATCCGGCAGCAAGGTCCTCGAGAGATTGCCAAGCAGGGCCAGCGCCGTCGTCGGAGAGGGCTGCCAGAGCGCGCATATAGAGCTGGACTGGCCTGCCGTCTGCTTCAATGTAGGGGGTCATGCTCGGTAACTGAACGGCAGGCATGACGTCGGTGTAAAGTGTTAAAGGTGTCCCGCCTGGTTCGGCATCCCACCCGGCAGCGCAGCCGTGACCGATACCCCAGGTGGCGTACTCGCGATAGAGCAGTACTAGGGACTGTTCCTCTGGGTCAAACTGGGCAAAGGGGCGCCGGCTTTCTGGATATTTTTCGAATTGGCCTCCTGCGACCTTCACTTCAAAGAACGTTTGGTAAAGAATAGACTCTCGGGGTTCCTGCGTTGGAGACTGTGATGTAGAATTCCGAAGAACTATAGTCAGCAACCAAGCATCTTCATGGTCCGGAAGCTGACGCGGAAAGACCTCGAAGCGGAGGGCCATCGGAGAACCTTCCGGCATCGTCACTTCCTTGCGGATCACCTGTCCAGACACGAGCTCAGACCGCCCAACGGTAACTCCTGCATCGGGGAGAACAGCTTGGAGCCGGCGCCAGACCGGCGCTTCCTTCCAGCAGCCTTCTTGGTTCATCCAGCGGCGCACGCACGATTCATAGCGGCCGTTTAACGGAAACGGCGGAGCGTCTTCGGCCTGCCAGGAAAAACGCCGACTTTGGGGCAGCCGCACAACGACCTGACCTTTTAAGTTCAGCCGAACGCAGAACGAGATTCCAATAGTCGAAGGATGTCGGATGTCCGGACTCGTGACCTCAAAGTCATCCGAGGCATTGGAGCCGGCGCCGCCCTCACCGACACCAAGTTCTTCCGCATTGTCTTGGCTATCCTCGGGCATCCCATCAGGATTGTCATCAGGTTCCTCGTCCGCCTCCGGTTCGGCGCCGATAGTGTCAGTGGCCTGCAATGCCGCTTGATCGGGCAGCGGGGTGGTTGTCGAGGCCCCTGTGGGGTGAAGAAGTCCCGCACCGTATTTCCGGTGTGGAGTTTCTCGCTCGAAATACAGTACTTCCTGAAGATCCACGTCAGGATCAGGTCGCCATGCGAGTGGACCACGGCGCAACGGGACGGGATCTGCGAACTCACGGTTATTGAACTCAACCAAAGCCGGCTCCGCAAGCGGCCGCGATGGACCGACGAGTTCACCGCGAATCCATTCTATCATCTTGGATCTTTCGCTCATGAATCAGCCCTCCGGGCAAGCCACGTCAAGATAGTCCCTTGGGAATTCTTGTCACACAAAACGCGAACGGACTCGGTGGCCCGAGTCATCCCTGTGTAAAACAAGTCCCTTCGACAGTCCAGACCGTCAAGAACCACGTCGGTAAGAATGATGACCTTGTTCTCCAAGCCCTTGAAAGCATGGACGCTTGCGTAAGCCGTAAGGTCGCTTGCCTGCCATGCCGGACGCAATTTGTATCCTGCGTTTTTCAGGCGCAGTGCGGCGCTCAAATGATCAGCCCGAAACGACAGCAGTGTGATCTCTGGCGGTTTGTAACCATGCGCATTGAACTCACTGAGCCATTGATAGAGCTTGTCCAACTGTGCATTCTCATGGTCGTAAAAGAAAATGTCGTAGTTATGCACATCGCCCCCGGAGCGCAGATAACCTGAATAGACGGGACCGCTCAGGCCGGCGAGCCGGACCGCAGTGTCCCCCACGATGCGGTAGTTACGGCAGTTCTCGGACAGCTTCCAGCGCACCGGGCGGTCGGATGTGCCCAGCGCTGCGAGGGCTTTATGCATCGGTTCTCGATCGGCGAGAACCTGGTGGTCGAAATCGCCGAAAAGCGCAAAGGCACCTTTGTCTACACCACCGGAGAGAAACTGGGTGAGGCATTGCCAGAGTCGTGGCCTCGCCAGAAGATCCTGCGCCTCGTCGAGGACAAGGTAATCGAACTTGGCAGCGGCTTCAAAATCCGGGTCGGTGAGACACTCTTCCAGCTCTTGCGGCAACTCGGTTTCCCAAAAATCGCGCGAGGGATTGCCGGGGATTTCAACGGAAATCCTGTTTGGTGTCCAAGGGGCCTACCCACCCTTCGAGGGCTGCTATTTCTCCGTAAATAGGCAAAGAGAATTGTTGGAGAAACAATAATTCTCCAAGAAATCTTTTTTGAAATGATTCAAGGTGTCAAAAGACTCTCGCGAGGCCACACTCTGTAAAGGTTTCCTCTGTCCAAACCAGTCTTGTTTTTCAGAATGCAATAATACGGTTAGAAATGTGATCCGGAGGAGTAAATGACTGTATATAACTGAAAGGAATCCCCTTATCCACCACGTCTGTTTTCCTCGAACATGTCTACGGGCATTGGGTGGCGCAGACGCCATACCATTTTGATGGGCCTTTCACTTTCAAAACTGACACGTTCGGCAGGGCCAAGGTAGGTGAATGGCACGGTCAGGGAGTTCCGCCTTTTCTGATCGCGGGCAAATATCAGGATTGTATAGCCGCGATCTTTATGGCAGACAAAGTTCTGTCCGGTCTCTGAATTCTGGATCGTGTTGGATTGTGATTCCCAGTGCAGGAGTTCTCTGCTGATGGGGTAGTCGGCATACATGGTGCTTGGCGAGAACTCCCGTTCAGTTTTCTGATAGGTGACCAAAAGGGTGTACGCTCTTATTGGAGGGAAGTGAATCACTCCAACCCCTCTCTGTCCCGCCGTTTCAAGTGTCGCCTGATGCAGGCCAGCCTGGATTTCTTTGATGCCGTAATTTGCGTGGAGTTCAAAAGGACACAAAAATGGAAGTTCCACCGGCTGCCCACTCACGGTTGTCTCTGATTCAGCCCATTCAAGTATCTCGTTCAGGTCACTAAGGATAGACAGATTACGTGCGAAGCGTCCGAAAGACTCTTGAAGGTTGGTCATGCCGAGTGCCTTACCGGAGTCTCCCCAAAGACGATAATGAATGAATATGGCGGAGTCGCCCGCTGTCACGAGGGCATTGGACACATCCCCCAGAATCAGTTTCTCTACGATCCGGCGAAAGGTTCTGATTTCCTTTGGTCCGGAGATGGACACCGCTCGCACCAAGGAATGTCTGAGGCGTGTCAGGTCAGGGTCAATCGGGGTCGAGGCAAGTCTGGCCTTTGCCTTCCAGCCCGTCCAGGTTTCCCGTGCAAGTAGAACCTCAGGTTCATAGTCGTGGTAGGTTACGAAGTTCCTGAACGTCAGTGGCAGGCCGTCCGTGTCAGTTGCAAAACTCTGTAACCTGTCAGGCACTTGTACGGCCAGATTGCGCAGATTTTCCCTGATATTTCCAAGGACGTATTGACGGGATAGCCGGTCTAACTGGATTGAACACCCTGCAGGCAAATGAGGAAAATTAAGCTCAACTTCCCTGTCAATGGCGTAGCGGTGTTTTGGTAAAAGAGCTTTCAACTTGCTGTCAATGCGATATCGGTGATGAGCCTGGCCCACGAAATCGAGCACCGTGAGACAGTCTTTCCCTGGCGAATGGCGTAGACCACGCCCCAGCTGCTGGAGAAATACGGTAAGACTCTCCGTGGGCCGTAAAAAGAGCACGGTGTTCAACTCAGGCACATCGACCCCTTCGCTCAGCTTGTCCACAGTGAAAAGAAAGATAAGTCGTCCGGCCCGAAAATCCTCGAGGAGCACGCTGCAACGGGCATCGTCAACCCCGGACACAAAAGCCGCCGAAGGGATGCCACTTCGGGTGAACATCTCAGCCATAAAGGTGGCATGGTTGATGGTCACGCAAAAACCGATTCCTTTGACTGACTGCAGGTACTCCGGCTCGTAGCGTTCCAGCGCCTGAGTGACCGCATCTACCCGTTGTCGGGCAAGTATATGGGTGCCTGTGTAGACCTTTTCCAGTTCTGCTGCATCGTACTTGCCATTCCTCCAGAATCGGTCCTGATCGAGGGCTACGGGATCGGCAACGCCGAAATAATGGAAAGGACAAAGCATCTTTTCCTCAAGGGCATCTGGCAGACGAATCTCGGCAGCAAAACGATTACCGAAATCTGCGGCCACATTATCACCGTCCATTCGTTCAGGAGTAGCCGTCAGACCGAGGAGAACCGTTGGCGCGAAGTGATCGAATATCGGGCGGTAGCTGTCGGCGGTGCCATGATGCACTTCATCGACTATGATATAGTCATAGAACTGCCTGCCAACCCGCTCCCACAATCGGCGGCTTGTCAGCATCCCGACTGAACAAAAAAGGTGCTCCAACCGGTCTGCCTCGTGTGAGCCAACCAGCAACTCCCCGAAGTTATGGTTTCGAAGGATGTTTCTGAAGGTTGTCAATGCCTGATGCAGTATCTCCTGACGGTGGGCAACAAAAAGCAGCCTGGCTTGCCTCTTTTGCGCGTTAAAGAACCGCCGGAAATCGAAGGCGGCTATTACCGTTTTACCTGTGCCTGTTGCCGCAATAATGAGATTTCGAAAGCGGTTATGGGCTACCCGTTCACGCTCCAGCGCTTCCAGTATACGCTCCTGAAAGGGGTGGGGGGTAATGTCGAAGAAAACATCCGACGTTATTGTCTGTGAGTTCCGGGCGCGAGTGATAGCAGACCGTAAACGTTGCGGTTCTTCGGGATCGAAAGGGATGAATTCACGGCTGTTCCAGTAGGTCTCGAATTCTGCCGTAAATTTTTCAAGTATGTGTCCCATATCCTGGGCTGTCACCTTAAGGTTCCACTCCAGTCCGCTGGTAATCGCCGCATGAGACATGTTTGCCGAACCGATATAGGCCGTTGAGAATCCGGATAATCTTCCGAATTGATAGGCTTTTGCATGGAGGCGCGTCCGCTCCGTGTCGTACGATACCCGTACCCGAACATTGGGCAATCTGGCAAGCCACTCGATAGCGGGAGCGTCTGAAGCCCCCATGTAAGATGTAGTGACGATCCGAACAGGAACTTCCCGGATATTGAGATCTTCAAAGGCAGACATCAGGAGACGCAGGCCGGACCACTTTATGAAGGAGACCAGGATATCTACGGAATCGGCAGAACGCATCTCCTCTTGCAACTCATGGACAAGCTGCGGCTCTTGCGGGGAACCGGTGAAGAGAGTGCTTACCGTTACCGGGGTCTGGGGCCTTGGCAATCCCTGTATGCCATAGCTTGGAGGAGTGATCTCAAGGAGAACCTGCTTTTGCGTTTGGATGAGGCGCCTCCTTACAAGATGATTCCCCTCGGTCTCCCGGGAGATAATCTCAATTAGCCGGTTACAGAGGGCAAGTCTCCGAAGAGAATCTGATTCCTCCCGCATGGTCTGTTCCACGATTCTGGCCAGGAAAGCGGCATAACGGGATGGCTGTTCTTCAGCATCGAGTTTTCCCAAAACTGCACGTAACTCCGGATGTCGTGCGAGCACCTCGCGTAGTTCTTCGTCCAGGAGAGCGTCACATAAACCGTAAGGAAGTTCGGGATTCACGTGACTGTCCTTTCCGGAGATCGTCGGCCACAGACTCTTTTTACACCGCCCGCACTCTGGGGCATATAAAGGTCATTATGGATTTTCCCGAAGATGCCCTCACCGTTTGCCTGTGATGACATAAGGCCCGGCATATTTTCCATTACAAATACCGGAGGTCGATGTGTAGCCAGAATCCGGAGATACTCCTGATAGAGATAGTGGCGGGGATCTTTTTCATATTTTTCCGGGTCCTGCCCAGACATTCTTACGCGTCCGATGAAGGAATGGGCTTGGCAGGGAGGACCTCCCAGGAGAACAAAGTCGTTATATTTCTCAAGAGCTTTTCTGATGCAATCCCGAATGGCTCGGGGGTCGTCCACGCCAAGCTCCGCACGCAAAGCGGAATTTACCACCTGAAATGCCTGTTCGGGATGTGCGTTAAAAAGACAATTTCGCAGCTCTGGCTCCGGTTCATCTGCTCTGCGAAGATGTTCTTAGTACTCTTCTGGGGGTCCCCTCAGCTCAAATTGCCGGAAGAAGGAGCGAAGCGTCAGCATTTGATGGGCGTCCCGGTCTTTCCCGATAGACAAAGCGATTTTGAAGGGTTGCTGGCCATCAGGTGTCTGAAATACCGAAAAACCTTCGCCAAGTCCACCGAGGCCCGCGAACAGATCGATTATTGGTACAGTCCTGCCGATTGCTTTCTCCATCCATTATTCCATAGTTCTGGGGTCAAAAAAATCTAAAACAAGATCTAAGGGTCAAATCTTAAATGTACACAAAATTCCACCCTTCCTTCATCATCCGCTGTTGACTAAGTTGCCCTAAAAAGAAACCCATAATTAAAAGGCCCCGTCATCCTCCCTAGGTTCGATAAACTCACCGAGAATAATTCACTGTTGATGTCGATGACCATCTTTTCCCGTCAATCGTTCGGCCGTTTCTCGTACTAAGCGGAAGGCTCGATCCAAGTCAAAGGCCTGATAATCGCCCTCACGCAGAACCGGCCTTAGATGCGTTTCCTTTTGTTGTTGCAACAACGATCGGCGCTTCTCAGAAACATCAATGGGTTCATTGCCCGGGACCTCGATCTTGGATTGAATAAGCCGTTCCAAGGGTCTATCACGAGAGTCGATTCCAAGTCTTCGAAAAGCATAATCAATATCAAAGAAATCCCTAATGGCCACTTCTCGACGGGTTAATGCCGCCCTGAATTTTTCCGCGTAGGCTTCTATTTTGGAAATACAGGTCAGGGTCACCGGGTTAACTATCGGTCTGTTTAATAGGGGATCAAGAAGAATCGTTTGGACCTTCTGCTTGACAGCCGGTGTCTGCAAAGGTTCCCGCAGTCCGATCTCAATCTTGATCGTTTCCTCTTGTTTCAAAAAAAGGGACCTGTAACCCAATACACCGATGTATTGAGTAGACTCGTTCGCACCTGTCATGGGCACAACCTCCTTGAAAACAGGAAGCCTTTCAGGTAAATCATTCATCATTTGCCTAACGGGGTCCATTCGACGACGGCGTTCGGACCGTTTTGATTTGAATGAAATGGAGATCATAAAATCCAAATCTTCACTGAGACGATAAAACGCAGCATGGACTTTTGCCAGGCATGTCCCGCCCTTGAAAACAAGCAAATCCCCTAAATTTAAGGCTATATGTTCCAGGAGGACACTGCTGAAATAATCCTTTTCTATCAACCTCGCTGAAAACCTTGTTTCGGCCGCTGTGAATCTGACCATTTCTCTAAAAAATTCAACATCTTCATGGTGCCTGATGCGCGGCAACTCACGTTTCTTCATTATTCACCACCGCCCATCGAGAGTTTACCGTTCCCCGCTTCGGGCGTCCGGGGATAAAAGGAATCAGCCCCTTGGAGGGTTTCAGCACCTGTTCGAGTTTCCGTAACAGTTTTGTTTCTATCCCTTCCCTTTCCAAAAGCAGGCCCATCCGACGGATGGTTCCCTTGTCTCCATATTGCAAAGTTGTTTTGACCAGTTCACCGGCAGTGATCCGCCCTGTCGTCAAGTCATTTCTGATCCACTGATAGGCTCGGGGCAAACTGTTAAATCGTGACCAATCATACACGGCATCCACCAGGCTCCTCACCCTGGATGAATAAACAGCAATCAGGCCGTCGGTCGTTCGTATTTCTTCCGTGGCGCCGAGACGGTTCTCGGCCACTTTAATAAGCGTCAACTCCACCACGCCGATAGTCCGTTCTCCGGATATCCGATCGGTATAAGCATAAACCCGGTTCGGCACCTGGTTATCAAAACCATAGCGATTGAAGGCATTCGGCCCGCAGATCTGATAACGCCCTTGTCGGTCCTCCATCAGGGTATTGATGGCCAGGGTTTCATCCGGGCTCCATGACCCGCCCAGCGGCAATTGAGCCGGGACGAGATACAAACCGGGCCGCACCCGGGCGATCAATCCTCCGCGGAACATCCTGCGGAATAGCTCGCGCTCCTGGTTGGGAGTCAGATGCAATGGTCCGGTCAACTCACCGGTCCTGACTATTCGCTTTTTACGCATCTGAAGATAGGCCAAAAACTGGGTTTCCTGCTTTCCCAATCTCGTTTTCATGAATACATTGTATTTTTTCTAAATGGTTTGTCAAGACATTTATAAGAAATAGATTACAGCTTGCCTTTTACTGAAAATTCCCCAATCTCATTCTCCTCCCTCTTCCCCGTTTTCTGGCTTTAACGTATCAGGGCCTGGTAGATTTACAAAAACCACCTCGATTTTATTCTGCACAACCATCTCTGGGGTCATCGGATTCCCTTCCTTATCCAGGTGGTTGTGATAACCGAAAATTGACCACCCGGAGCCGTTGTCTTCCTGCTAGAATGGTTTAGGATTTACCAACCATTTATGGAGGAGGAGAAGGAGTGCTCAAGATGGATCAATATGAAATGAAAAGGACGGGTTATCAGATTCAGGCTTTTCACCTTCTTTTTGGGTTATTTTTTCTGTTCTTTGACAACCGATTTTAGAGCTTTTCTGGGCTAGTTTTGTTGACCGGGGGCTTTTGCCATCCAAGACGATTTTACAGGCACCATGTAATGTTTGAAAGGCCAACCGTTCTGACAGAAAGGGACTTTGATAAATGGAGACAAGCGCCCTGCTTATAATCAGGTCTTGTTTAACCTGGGTATCGGTAACTCAGAGTGCAAACTGACGCCAGAAGGCTTCAACAGTAAATTGAAGGGTCTGGATGGCCTCTTCGCGAGTAAAGAAATAGAGGCCATGCTCTTGCCGAGAATCAACCCGGGATGGCAGATCGGTGAGTGATGATGCTTTCGCTTTTAAGAGCATATCATCGTCCTGGTTATAATTTTCATAAATAAGACCATACCTGCCTGTGCGTCGCACCTGTCTGCGTCGCGAACGCGACAGGCAGACGCAGACAGGCGACGAACCCCTCGCACCTTCCGCCAATGATTATATCATCGATCCGGTTTATCCCCTGGATTCCTATTTGTAAAAACTACGAAAGATGAAACGACGATCTATGCCCAAATCTGCCAAATTAACGGCCATTTCCTGATTAAATTCCGTTTGAAGGCGCATTCTCTTTCCGATAATTAAAACCCGTCCGTTATAAGAAATGCATGCCCCCAGATCTTGGGTCACAGATGATGCCGATATACAATTTATTTTTCCGCTTAATTCTACTCCGACATTTTTCTTGCAAAGTTGTTAATGATGTGATTGCGGCTCTCTTGGGAAGGTGGACAACTGTCAGATCGGGGTCAGTTTGACCTACGTGGGTCAAGGGTTTGCCTGGCCTTATGCGATGGAGCTTTTTGTTCCCCGGTCCTGGGACAATCCGGATGATCCTGTATGTGTAGAGAAGCGCAAGAAGACCTACATGCTGTAGGATGTCTATTACCAGGAGAAGTGGCAGATGGCACTGGATCTGATTGATCAGGACGGAGCGGATGGGGCGCCCTACCGGGCGGTTGTGGCCGACGGTTGGTATGGAAACATAACGGAGTTTCGCCAGGAGCTGGATGACCGGGAAGAGAGCTATGTCGTCGGCGTTTACTCGGATACGCAGGTCTTTCTGGAATCTCCGGTTTTCGTTCAACCCGATCCCCAAGAGAAGAAAAGAAGAAGAAAGAGGAAATATCCGAAACTGATAGAGATTAATCCCTTGCCGGTAAAGGTATCTAAACTGGGAAAATGTGTCGTCGAAGGAGACTGGGAGCATCTGGAGATCCGGAGAGATTGTCTGGATAAACCTCTGGTGGTTGAGGCGATATCCAGAAGGGTATTTCCTGCTCAAGGCCACAGGAAAGGAACCACTCATGAGGAAGTCTGGCTGATCATCGAAAGAAGAAAAAAGGATGAAAAAGAATATGAGCTCCGGTATTTCTTCAGCAATATGCCCCAGGACATGCCGACTTTGGAGATGGTTCGTCTCTTTCATGAACGGTTCTGGATCGAACAGGGATACCAGCAACTGAAAGAGAAGTTGGGCCTGGATCACCATGAAGGCAGAAGCTGGACCGGCTGGCGTCGGCATGTACTGCTGGTCATTCTTGCTTTCGGTTATCTGACGCTCCAGCGCATACAGGAAAAAAAACGCATACGGCAAAGCCTTTGGTACCAAAGAATGGGAATGATTCCAATAAAACTTTCCCAATGAATCCGGATTTTTTGGAAGCACGGAAGGAATGTCAGTGTCCCGTTCGTTCCACAGGGCGATGGCGGAGCAGGTAAAGAGAACTGAAACAAATGCCATCTCTGCCCGATGTCCGGCATTGGATCGCGTTATAGCTGATGAAGATGTTGATCTGAGCATAATCATTTAAGTTTCGGAGTAGACCTACATATTTCTTGAAATCATTCCGG
>Ga0100377_1004284_pt1 | contig 11047 bp, 3 predicted proteins | sample CryGeymeta201501_FD_83664 | JGI IMG/M metagenome (GOLD analysis project Ga0100377, IMG submission 83664) | Groundwater microbial communities from Crystal Geyser aquifers in Utah, USA - Crystal Geyser metaG 2015-01 | ecosystem: Environmental > Aquatic > Deep subsurface > Groundwater | place: USA... | reverse complement strand
GATTTTCATGGCAGCCACCTTGAGTCGCTGCACGTCATCCAAGAGATGAGAAAACCAAGAACCCGACTCACCGTTGCCACGATTAACTCACGACGAGACAGCTCCTTACCTCAAACCCTCTGCGCCTCTGCGCCTCTGCGCCTCTGCGTTAAGATCGAAGCAATATCGACAACATACCGGTCGAACCCGGCGATTTTCATGGCAGAAATCGGCGGAAATCGACTTTGTACGAGGGACTCAATGTTTAGCCCGACTCGTTTTTGTATTCCACCCTTGTGGCTTGAATCACGAGACTGCAGCCTGCGTGCCGCTCGTAGGTTCCCTTGCCAGACCTCTTTGCGGCTGACGTGTTCCGCGACGCGTGCATCGTCGGCGCTTTTCGGCTAGGCAGGTTCTGACACATCAAGTTGAACCGCAGCGTTCACCCCCACAGACTCGAGGTGCAGTCATGAAGTCAATGCTTCGTTCTTCGCGCGCGCAGGTTCTATCTGCGTACGCATTTGCCTGTTGCGTGCTCATCTGGAGCCAGGTTGCATCGGCTGACCCGGTGAACCTCCTCGATCGCAGCGTCCTTGGTCCCGTTGTGGACGGCACGGTCAATACCGGCGAGTACACGGCGGCGAGCAGTGGTGTCAACACGGGATTTGGCGGCGTCATCGGCGCCGGAACGACGCTCAGCGTCGAGAGCAGCATCAACGGCGACGTGGTTTTGGGCTTGAGCGGCTCGAAGGCTGGTGCCTGCGCCAATGACCCAATCGTCCTCTACATCGACTCCGTGACGGGGGGATTCGGGACGACAGGCGCTTTCACCGACGCTGGCGACCTCCACCGGTCCGCGATCTCAGCGATGGGCTATGCAGCAGGAGGCGGGGGCGCTGGACGCGCGGAGCTGACCTTCGCGCCTGGCTTCGAGGCCGATTACGCTATCGCGCTCACACCGACGTACGCAGGGTTGTGGAAGCTCGAGGCGACCACCCACACCTTCGTGAAGGACCTCAACGCCACTCCTGCGACGGCCTGGGCGGACAGCTGCAACCACGAGCTCAGCGGCCTCACGATGACCGACCTCGGCGCGCTGCCTGGCGACACAATCAAGTACGTAGCGACGGTGCTCAACCCCGTCGACGCGGCAGGAGCCTACCGCTCCGACGAGTTCCAGGGTGTGGCCTCCAGCACCGCGACGAGCGGCAACCTAGGGACCACCCCATTGGTGTTGGCGGCGGGCGACTTCAATACGTTCAAGTCCGTGCTCGTGCTCATCAACGAGATTGACTCGGATACCCCCGGTACGGATGTGGCGGAGTTCCTGGAGCTCTCCGACGGTGGCGTCGGAGGGGTCGATCTGACCGGGCTCGTGGTGGTTTTGTATAACGGCAATGGGGACGTGAGCTACGGCGCCAGCACGCTCCTCCCAGCCATCGACCTCGACGGCTTGGTGACTCGCTCGACGGGCCTCTTCGTCATTGGCAACGCTGGCGTCGCTGGGCTCGACTTCACGGTCAATTCAGGGGCAATCCAGAACGGACAAGACGCCGTCGCGCTCTACCTCGACGACGCGACGTCGTTCCCCCTCAACACTCCAGTGACCGCGACCAACCTCGTCGACGCGGTAGTGTATGGCACCGGCGACGCCGACGACCCTGTGCTGCTCTCCGTGCTCACGCCTGGACAGCCGCAGGTCGACGAGAGCGCCAACCTCACCAACACCATCGACTCAGTTCAGCGCTGCTCTGGCGGGGCGCTCGTGACCACCGGTTTCTTGACGAGACTGGCGACACCTGGCGCGGCCAACGACTGCGCCATTTGCGGCAACGGCACCGTGGAGCTCGGTGAGGCCTGCGACGACGGCAACCTCGTGCCCGGCGACGCTTGCGGACCCACCTGTACGTTGTGCGGCAACCTCGCGCTCGACGCGGGTGAGCAGTGCGAAGACAGCAACGCCGCGAGCGCCGATGGCTGCTCCGCGACCTGCGAGATCGAGTCGGGCTACCAATGTACGGCGAGCGCGCCAGCGACCTGCACGCAGGTCGAATCGTTCTGCAACGACGGCCTGGACGACGACGGCGACGGCGCCATCGACGGGTTGGACAGCGACTGCGTTCTGCCGGCCTACTTCGGGGGCTGTGGCACCAACGAGCGGCTCGAGGTCTATTCGTCGGTGAACGTTCCCGTCGCGATCCCAGATGGTGACTCTAACGGAATCCTGAACAGTGTCTCGGTCGCGAGCAACGGAACGCTCGGCAGCACCTCTCTGCTCTTCTCGATCGACCACACCTGGGACTCCGACGTCGACCTCTATCTCATCCCTCCAGCTGGCACCGTGATTGACGTCTGCACAGACAACGGCAGCTCGGGAGACAACTACGTCGCGACGGTGCTCGACACTCGTTGTACGACCGCCGTCACGGCGGGTATTGCGCCGTTTACCGGCTGTTACATCCCCGAGAATCCAACGACCGTAACGGAACTGGCCGGGACGAGCGCGACGGGACCCTGGACCCTGCGTGTCGCCGACGACTCGGGCTTGGATACTGGAACGCTTCTCAGTTGGTCCTTGGTGCTGTGCACGTCGACCTGTGGCGACACGGTGGTGGCGGGTGCAGAGCAGTGTGACGACGGCAACAACGTGAACGGCGATGGCTGTGATAACAACTGCAAAACGACGGCCTGCGGCAACGGTGTCCTGACCGCCGGTGAGGGCTGCGACGATGGCAACACCATCAACGGCGATGGTTGCGACGCGTTCTGCGTCTTGGAACCCTTCTGCGGCGACGGAAACGTGGATGCTGGAGAGGTCTGCGACGACGGCAACACCGCCGACGGCGACGGCTGCGACCACAACTGCACCCTCACCGCCTGTGGCAACAGCATCGTGACGGCCGGCGAGGCCTGCGACGATGGCAACGCGTCCAACACGGACGCCTGTCTCGACACCTGTATGGCGGCCTCTTGTGGCGACCTGTTCATCCAGGCGGGCGTCGAAGACTGTGAGGACGGCAACAGCATCGCGGACGACGGCTGTGAGGCCTGCGCGTGGGTCACCCCGTCGACTTGGACCTGCAACGTGAACTTCTTCGCAGACGGGGGCTGCGATTGTGGTTGCGGCTTCCTAGATGCCGACTGCACCGATGCGACCGTGGGCTCGTGCCAGAACTGCGCCAACTCGGGCTCCTGCAGTAGCACCTCCTGCCCAGGCACCATCGACCTGATCGACAACAGCACCTGCCTCGTGGCTGGCATCTGCGGCGACGGCACCTTCAACCTCGGTGAAGAATGCGACGACGCCAACCTCATCGACGGGGACGGCTGCGACTCGAACTGCACCACCACCGCTTGTGGCAACGGCGTCGCCACGACTGGTGAAGGCTGCGACGACGGCAACGCCGTGAACGGCGACGGCTGCGACGTGAACTGCACGGTCACTGGCTGTGGCAACTTGATCATCACCGCTGGCGAGAACTGCGACGATGGCAACATCGTCGGTGGCGACGGCTGCGATCCGGCCTGCCACATCGAAACCGTCTGTGGCGACAACACGCTCGAAGGCTATGAGGAGTGCGAAGACGGCAACGTCGTCGACGGCGACGGCTGCTCTGCCGCCTGTAGGATAGAGCCTGGCTATCAGTGCACCTCGACGCTTCCCAACGTCTGCACTGTGTTCGAGGTCCTCTGCAACGACGGCGTCGACAACGACGGCGACGGCAACCTCGACGGTGCCGACAGCGACTGTGTGCTGCCAGCGGCCTTCACGGGCTGTGGCGCGAACGAGACGCTGGAGGTCTACCAGCCGGTCGGTCTGCCCATGACCATCCCTGACAACAACGCGACTGGCCTCACGACGAGCGTTCTCATCAGCAGCGGCAGCAGCCTCGCCCGGGCGGCGCTCACCTTCGACATCGCGCACACCTGGGACTCCGATGTCCAGATGCTCCTCTCTGCGCCAAATTCCTCCGCGATCGACGTCTGCAGCGGCAACGGCGGCAGCGGCGACAACTTCACCGACACCGTGCTGGACACCCAGTGTACTTCGCCAATCAGCGGCGGAACCGCGCCCTTCTCGGGCTGCTACACGCCAGAGAACGCCGCCAGCGTCGACGCCTTGGTTGGCAGCCTCGTCGACGGCACGTGGACCCTGAAGGTCAGTGACGGCGGCAGCGGGGACATCGGCACTCTGCAGAGTTGGAAGCTCGCGCTGTGCACCACCCTCTGTGGCGACGGCGTGGTCGCGGGCGCCGAAGTCTGTGACGACGGGAACCTGCTCGATGGCGACGGCTGCGACAACAACTGCACCGTCTCCGCCTGCGGAAACGGCGTCGTCGGGGGCAGTGAGACCTGCGACGACGGCAACGTCATCGACGACGACGGCTGTGACAGCAACTGCACCACCACCGCTTGTGGCAACGCCATCCTCACCTCCGGCGAGGTCTGCGACGACGGCAACATCGTTGACAACGACGGCTGCGACAGCAACTGCACCGCCACCGCCTGTGGCAACGGCGTCGTCGCTGGAAGCGAGACCTGCGACGACGGCAACACCGCCGATGGCGACGGCTGCGACGGCAACTGCACCGCCACCGCCTGCGGAAACGGCGTGCTCACGGCTGGCGAGGTCTGCGACGACGGCAACGCCGCCAACGGCGACGGTTGCGACAACAACTGCACCACCACCGCTTGCGGCAACGGCGTCGTCGCCGGAACCGAGACCTGCGACGACGGCAACGCCGCCAGCGGCGACGGCTGTGACAACAACTGCACCGTCACGGGCTGCGGCAACGGCGTCGTGACAGCCGGCGAGACGTGCGACGACGCCAACCTCACCAGCGGCGACGGCTGCGACGCCAACTGCCGCACGACCGCGTGCGGCAACGGCATCTTGACCACCGGCGAGGTCTGCGACGACGGCAACCTGACCGACGGCGACGGTTGCGACAGCAACTGCCGCGCGACCGCCTGCGGTAACGGCGTCGTAACCACGGGCGAGACCTGTGACGACGGCAACCTGACCGATGGCGACGGCTGCGACAGCAACTGCAGCACGACCGCCTGTGGCAACGGCATCGTGACCACTGGCGAGGCCTGCGACGACGGCAACGCCGACAACACGGACGCCTGCCTCGACACCTGTTTCGCCGCTTCGTGCGGGGACAGCCAAATCCAGACCGGCGTCGAGACCTGCGACGACGGCGCCGAGTCCGCGACCTGCAACGCGGATTGCAGCACCGTGGCCTGCGGCGATGGTGTGCTCAACACGACCGCGGGAGAGTCTTGCGAAGGAGCGGCGGACTGCTCTGCAAGTCAGACCTGCACGGGCTGCGCCTGCGTCGACAACGCCACCTGTGGTGACGGCAATATCGACGCCGGCGAGGACTGTGACGATGGCCTCAACAACTCCGACACCGAGCCCGATGCCTGCCGCGTTGGCTGTCTGCTGCCCTCTTGTGGGGACGGCGTCATCGACACCGACGAGGCTTGCGACGGCGGCGTCGACAACTCCGACAGCGTGGCCGACGCCTGTCGCACCACCTGCGAGCTCGCTTTCTGCGGAGACGGTGTCATCGACAGCACCGAGGTCTGCGACGACGGAGCCGACAACTCCGACGTTCAGGCGGGCGCTTGCAGCACGCACTGTGGCGTCTCCACCTGCGGCGACGGCACGCTCGACTCCGGCGAGGAGTGCGACGCGGGTGTGGACAACTCCAATACCGCGCCCAACGCCTGCCGCGAGAGCTGCCTGACCGCGTTCTGCGGTGACAGCGTCGTCGACTCCGGCGAGGAGTGCGACGAGGGTGTCGACAACTCCAGCACCGGCACTTGCAGCGCGACCTGCGCGGTGGTCAACGTGGCCGAGCTCGAAGGTGAGGACACCTCCGCCACCGATGCCACGCTCGAGGGCTACGAGGTGCACGGCTCCGACAGCTGCGGTTGCCGCACCGTCGGGACCACGAGCGGCACAGGGCGCTGGGCCATGGTGCTGCTGGGCTTGGGTCTGCTGGCCCTGGTGCGGCGCCGACGGTCGTAGGAACGAGCGCTGAGCTGGCTCGGTTCGCCGGGCGAGCTCAGCGAGCTTGTAGCGGTTTCAAGAGCCCTGCTGGTCTTCGCCAGCGGGGCTCTCTTTTTTGCCTGGACGCGCGTTTCTTGGGCGTCCTGCGTCCGATGCGGGCGGTGTTCTTCCGAAGTCGGGACACCCCTCGCCCGAGTCGCGCTGGGGCTACGCTGTGTGTTCGAGGAGGGTCTCGAGCTGATAAACGAAGTGAGGCAGAAGTTCGTCGCGCACTACTCGGCCGACTCGCAGGTGAGCGTGTGCGGCGGCGACGGTTTGTCCGGAAACCTATCGAAAATCTTCCACAATGAGTGAGCCTGGACCGACGTACATGGGGACCGACGACCCGGTCAAACTCTGCCGCAACCCATCGAGTATTTGGCGCAGCAGACCTACCTCGATCCCCATCCGAGTGAGCTCATGCTGCGCAACCACGGCTGAGGGCGCATCGCCGGGGACGGACAAGAATCAAGCGGTGGGAACGGGTGGACTCGAGAGGCCAGCGAGTCCACCTCGAGTCCCTCGGACAAAACCTCACTTGGCGCGGAAGGCCCCCGACAACACGTCCTCACCAAAGGCGCTGGCCGCCTGGCCCTCGTTCGCGTAGACGAAGAGCGCGGTGTTGAAGACGCCGTTGAGGACCGAGAAGACGAGGATCACCATCATCACGTAGCAGATGAGCAAGACGATGCCGAGCACGGTGCCAATCCCGCCGAGTTTGCTCAACGCGATGATGAGGAAGATGCCGACCACGACGCCCACCACCAAGAAGATCGCCTTGACCAAGCCGAGGCCGTAGTGGCGGATGAGGCTCTCGCCCCAGGTCTTCTTCAGGGCCTCGACCGAGCTCTTGATGGCGTCGAAAGGACCGAGGTCCTCATAGACCATGGCGGGAACGACGAAGACGGTGACCACCGACCACGCCAGGCCCAGCATCTTCTGAATGAAGCTGAAGAGCATGCCGCCGACACCGCCCAGCCGGTTCGCGAGCTGATCGAGCATGTGCAGGAGCAACCCCACGGTCGCCGAGACCGCCGACCATGCCAGAATCCGGGGCAAACGAGTCATGGCGAACTTGATGCTGTCCATGAACGTCGCGTTTCCGCCCTCGAAGCGGACCTTGGTCGTGTAGACCACGCAGACGTTGAAGAAGGTCGCGATAAAGGCCAGGCCTAAGTACACGACGAAAGTCAGCACATATCCGAGGACGTTGATTTGGGTTTCCGACCCACGCTCGAGCAGGCCAGAGATGACGGTCGGGTAGAGCAGGGCGAGGGAGAAGAGCAGCGAGAAGAGCCCGCCTAGGAACGGGAAGAGCAGCATCTCTTTGTCTTGCATCAAGACTCGGAAACTCAGTTTGGTCAGCTCCCAGCTTCGACTAAATACTCCAGACATGACACCTCCTGTTTCTCGCTTCTTGATGTTTCTTGTCGGTCCAGACAGTTTGCTGTGTTTCCTGCGCGCAACCCTTCGGGTTTGCACGACTCTCCGCCTGGTGCATGTACTGCTAGGCATTTGGATTCTATTCGGACATTCGATTGTAAGGGCGCAAGGGAGGCTAACTCAGGACGGCTCGAAATTCCAAGCCGTCAGCAATCGTCGCCCCCCTTTGGGTACGGGTGCCGCTCGTGCCCCAGCCCCACCCCCATTTGCGTGAGAAGACCCACGGACTCCCTACCTGACAAGACCACCCTCCTGCGCCTCACCGAGCGTCACCTCAACACCGCGCGCGAGGCGGCTCTGGCCTGTCCAGAGCTCGACGCCGCGCTGTGGGCCGTAGATGGCGACGACGTCGCCGTCGTCCGTGATGCCCTCGAGCCCCTCGATTTGCCGCACTATGTGCTCGCCTCCCTCGGCGTCCAGCTGCTTTGGCACGGGGCGCAGCGTCGAACGGAAGGCGCGGCGCACGACCAAGGCGAAGACCAAGGACTTTCCTTGCTCGTCGAGGCTTTGCTGCGGCGTTTGCGCGAGCGTCCAGACTTTCGCTGGGACAGCCTCGTCTCGACGGAGCTGATGTCCATCTGGTGCGACGCTGTGGTGGACGTCATGCCGCTCGACCTCGTTCACGAGGTCTTGGCCCGCGGCAACTCGACCTCACTCGTCACGACGTTGTGCCGCCAAGCCTTGCGTCACGACCACTTGGAGGCCGCAACCTGGCTGGCGCGGCGGATTCCCGCCGAGGCTCGGCAAAGCGCGGCGCAGGCGCTCGCTGAAATCGGCCTGTGGCTCGCGCGAAAGCACGATCTTCCTGCTGCGGACGGGTTCTTTGTCGCGGCCCGCGACAAGGCCCTCGCGCAACCCGCCACCGCCGAAGGGGGCGACGAAGCCGACGCGCTGGGCGAACTCGTGACCTGCATGAGTCGCATCGTCGAGCCAGATCACCCGCTCTTGGTCGAGGCCGTCGACGCCCTCTACGAGCTCGGTAAGACCTACGTCCGTGACGACCTGCGTTCGCCCGGAGTCGGGCGCGCGGCCAACGCTTTGGCCCAAACCTACCAGGAGACCCAAGAGCGGCAATGGTTGGTTCACGCACGGCGGCTCTCCTCGGTCGTCTGGGACCAGGCGCTCAGGGTGCGCGTCCGCTCGACGATCATCGGCAAGGCGCCCGACCTCGAGCCGGCGCCGGTGCCCGTTCAGGCCGACCTCGAGAGCCTGCGTGCCGCCGAGCCGCGGCAGCTCGCCGAGCTCGAGCCCGACCACGCCGTGTGGAGCTGGGTGAGCGACCTCGAGCAGCTCGAACCCAAGCTGCTCCTCACCCTCGCGCGGACGGCCCCGTTCTCCCTCGTGTCCCGCTTGCTCACCCACATTCCCGAGATTCCCAAGCCCGCAGAGCGCACCCTCGTGGCGACACTCCTTTTCGCCAGGCTCTGTCACGAGAATGGTCCTCCCGGGCCGCTTCACGACGCGTTGCGCATGACCCTGGCCGCGGCCAAGCTGCCCGCCCGTCTGCCGCCACAAGCCGCGGAGCAGGGCGCCGCCGAACCCTTGTTGCGGCTCATGGAGAGCGAGGAGATCGAGGCGCTGAGCGCGGAGTTGGAGGCGCCTGCGAACCTCGCGCTGGCGCTGGGCCACGCGCGCAGCGCCACAGCCCGTCATTCGTTGCTCGCCGCACTGCTGCGCAACCCTGCTGTGCTGACTCGAGGCCGAGTCGATCCGACCTATGGCGAGTTCGCTTCGGCGAGCGCTGAGTCGTCGACGGAGAAGGAAGCCGCTGCAGAGAGTCGGTCGCACGAGGGGCTCGCGGCCGCACGCGTTCTGGGTAAGCTCATCGCTTTTGCCGACGCGTCCCAGCGGCACACGCTTCTCGACGAGGTCAGCGACTTTGTGCGCTCTCTCCCCATCAAAGAGGCACAGCGCTACATCGTCATCGGCGAGGTACTGGCTACGCTGGGACGGGAGGTGCCCGAGTGGTCCGCCGGGCAGGTCGAGGAGTGGTGGGCGGAGTTCTGCCGCAGTGATGGGGCGCAGCTCATTGCTCCCGCTGTCTTGCGGAGCTTTCTGGTGTCGCGAACGGTCGAGGCGCTGCCTGGGGACCTGCTCGCCGTGGTCCGCCCGAGCGTCCCTTATGTACTTGCCGGGTTGGGCCGTTTGGGGGAGGCGCTCGACCAGGTCGGAAGCCTCTCGCCGCTCTTCGCCAGGGTGGAGTTCCTGTGCAGCCTCGGCGCGCGAATCGCGGCTAGGGCTGGAAGCGAGGCGCCAGCCTTGTTGTTGCGTTGTCTCGACGCTCTGCAGGCGTTGCCTCTCGAGCGGCTCAACAAGGAGCAGCGCGAGCAGGCCAGGATCCATACGTTGCGGCTGTACGTCGACCTCGGAGACCTCGAGAAGGCCTTTGTGCTCGTCGACGCCGTAAAGATTTGCCGACAGCCGGGGTACTCTCCGGCAGATACCGCGCGCTGGGTGGCTCGCAAGCTCGCGGCGCCCACCGAGTCGCAGCTCTTGGCTCTGGCGCGAATGGTCTCGCGGAGCCTTCCAAAAGACCTGCTGCCTGCTGCGTTCTCGCTGCTGCCGCGTTGGGCGGCGATGCATCCTGTGTTGGTCCCGGCATTCGTCGAGCTCATTGAAGCGCAGGCGCACAAATTCAAAGCCGATGGCGACCAAGCGGCGTTGCATTTGGCCGTCTCACTGGTCCAGCTGGAGTCTGGACCGTCGACAGCGGAAGCGCATTGGCGGCGGGGAGTTGCTGGATTGAAGCTCGCCCAATCCAGTCAGCACCTGGACCTCGTGGACGTTCTCGACGCGGTGTTGGCCTCGAGCCGACCAGACTCGCACCACCTCGACGATCTGCTAGGGCTGCTCGGCCACCTCGAGCTGCGAAAGGCGAACCATGCCTTGCGGGAGTTCACCGCCCGTCTCGCCTCGGGGCCATGGCACGCTCATCTTCTCGGCCATCTTGGGAGTCCAACGCTCTCACCCAAGACCGCCCATGTGGGCGTACGCGCATGGCTCGACGCCAGCGCGTCGCTCGCCCCACAGCTCGCGGCGACGCGAATCCTCGCCAGTTTCGATGTGCTTGCCCACGACCTCGAGCTCGCCGAGTTGCGTTGCCGAGCTCTTTCCGCAGCCTTGCTTCGCGACCTCGAGTCTGCGGAGACAGGGCGCGCCATCCGAGCCCAACTCAACTCTCTCTGATGGCAGTCGCCGAGAACATTTCAGAACACCGTCACTCGCTCGTCGGCCACGAGTTCACCACGAAGGACACGAAGAGCCCGAAGAGGCTGCATTTTCCTCCCTCTCCTTCGTGTTCTTCGTGTCCTTCGTGGTGAAAGCTCGAAGCAACATCCACCACATGCCATTCGAGCCCACCCGATTTTGATGGCAGCCACCTCAGACGCAGCGCGTCATCCAAGAGGTGAGAAAGTCCCAAGGCAGCCCCCGAAGGGGGCGCTGGAGTTTGTACACTTGTGGGATCGCGCGGGCGGGCGTCGGTTGCCCAAGGTTGCACCTTGGGCTGGGGAATGTTCGGCCCCCGAGGGGCCGATGCCTCGGGCTATGCCCTCGGCGGCTTCG
>Ga0100377_1004277_pt1 | contig 11055 bp, 8 predicted proteins | sample CryGeymeta201501_FD_83664 | JGI IMG/M metagenome (GOLD analysis project Ga0100377, IMG submission 83664) | Groundwater microbial communities from Crystal Geyser aquifers in Utah, USA - Crystal Geyser metaG 2015-01 | ecosystem: Environmental > Aquatic > Deep subsurface > Groundwater | place: USA... | reverse complement strand
GCGCCCATAAGGCGCGGGGAGGGGGGGCGCGCTAGCGCATGCGGGGGGAGGCATCCTCCCCCCGCCAACAAAGCGCATCGACCCTCGTTTCGGCCGGATGGCCGAAACGAGGGTCGAGGCCGGTGGACGCCCAGTCCCGATCGGATCGCGGATTATACAATCAGGATCGTGCGACCCGCTACGATCCGCCCGCAGGCCACAGCTTGTCCAGCGTCGGGTCCTTCAAGAGTCCATCGGCGAGGGCCTGGGCATGTGCGTCCAGCACCCAAGCCGGAGGGTGGATCTCGTACATCGGGTCGGTGAGACCGGGGCGCTCGAGATTGAGGATTGTGTCGCCCAGGGCAGGGTCGATCGACGGCGTGCCGCCGTGCCCGCGCTGCGGGTACAGGATGTAGGCCACCGGGACGCCACGGGCCCCGCCGGCGGCCTTGAGCGCCAGGGCCTCGCGCTGCGCCGCATCCTCGGCCCAGGGGTTGTCGGGTGGCTCGCGATCCAGGCCGACGCGACGGGCCCGATCCACGCGGTACAGGGCCGAGTGGCGCAGGAGTTGGAGGTGCAGGACGGGCCGCCCGGCCAGGGGACCGGTCTGCGGCGGCGGGAAGTTCTCGAGCCAGGCGTCCGGGTCGGCGGCCAGGTAGGGCCAGAAGCCCCCGCCCTGGGCCTGCGTGGGCAGGAAGGCGCGGCGCCCTCGATTGGTGACCATGGTGAGGACCAGGTCGAAACCGGGGACCTCCTCGAGCTTGCGCGTTCCCAGGCGGGACTGCTGGGTGCGGGTGTAGGCGCTGGTGCCGAAGTTCCACACCTCGACCCTGCCCGCTCCCAGGCGCTGGTCCAAGGCCGCCTCCAGGCGCGCCGGCAGGGTCTCCTGGTCGTCGAGGGCGGCACCGTAGACCGTGGAGCCGCCGAGGAAGAGGATGCGGACGGCGCCGGGGGGCTTGGGCAGGGGGTGCAGCGGCGCCCGCTGGCCCTGGTCGCCGATGGTGACGGTGTAGGGACGGGGCGGTCCCGGGGCCTGGTACCGGGCGCCAGGTCTGAGCTCGTAGTGCAGCACCGGGTCCTGCGAGGCGCGATGCACCATGGGGTCGCCGTTCTGGTAGTAGAGGACCTTGGCGACCAGGGCCGTGTCACGACCCTGGTGGTGAACCCAGACGTCGCCCGCCACGAGGGAGCAGACCGTCGACAGCAGGGCGACCGTCGCGCCCATGCACCACTCGCGCACCGCAGGTCTCATGGATGCGCAAGCTACTCCATCCCGTGCTGCGAGTAGCCACCGCCCTTGCCTCGGTCTATCGTGCCGCCTCGCGCTCTCCCCCTTCGAGGTGGTCCGTGCTCCCTGTGACCCTGCTATCCCTGCTGCTCTCCTCCGCCCACGCGGCCGACATCGACATCTGGGACTACGCCGACTACCCCGACGGCACGCACCTCAACGGCGTCGACGGCTGGCATGGCGGCTACGCCAGCGACCCCTGGCAGGGCTACCGCAGCAACAGCAGCGGGCGGCACTACGCCATGACCCTGACCGACGACAACGGCGGCTCCTTCGGCAGCGGCGAGGCCATGGACAACTTCCTGGTCAACCTCGACGCACCCCAGGTCCTGGACGGCCTGATGGTGAGCTCCATCTACATGGAGGACGACGACACCGTCGCCTTCGTCTTCGGCTGGCAGGACGCCCGCAACTACTACATGCTCATGATGACCGGCACCAGCCGGACCGCGGGCAGCAACCCCATCTCCAGCGGCTACTGGACGGGCCTGGTCAAGATCCAGGACGGCACCGGGCACATCCTGACCCAGGTCAGCGACAGCTACGACCAGTACCAGCTCCAGAACGTCGCGGTGGGCTTCAACGACGGTCAGCTCGTGGCCCAGGTCTGGCCCGCCTTCGACACCGGGGCGACCCCCTATATCGATCTAAGCACGACCGACCCGGCCCCCTTCGACGCGCCGGGCGCGGTCGGCTTCTATGCCTACGACGCCGGGTATGGGGACGGCTCCAACGCCCTGTTCGGCCCCATCAACCTGTACGCCCACGACGACGACGGCGACGGGGTGATCGACGACGACGACAACTGCGAGTTCGTCGCCAACCCCGACCAGGCCGACCTGGACAACGACGGCATCGGCAGCGCCTGCGACAACGACGAGCCCACGGGCGGCGACGGCGGCGGGGCCGACACCGGCACGACCGGCGACGGCGGCAGCCCCGGCGACGGCGGCAGCCCCGGTGACGGCGGCGGCATCGGCGACGGCGGCAACACCGGCGACGGCGGCAACACCGGCGACGGCGGCGGGATCATCGGGGGCTACGGCCCGGACACCAAGCTGTCGAGTTGCAGCGGCTGCAGCGGCACCGGGATTGGCGGCGAGGGCCTGGCGGGCAGCCTGGGACTGATGGTCGCTGGCGCGCTGGTGGGTCTGCGGCGGCGGCGGCAGGACCCGGGCGACCGGGCTCGTTAAGGCCGGGCCTCGCCCCAGGGCGCCCCTCCCTCCCAAGTCCCTCCATGCGCTGGACCGACTGCCGCATCGTCGCCTTCGACACCGAGACGACCGGTCTACGACCCTTCGACGGGGACCGGATCATCGAGTTCGGCGCCGTCGAGATCCGCGTCACGCCCGAGCTGCGGGTCAGCAGCGTGCAGCGGCACGACTTCCTGATCAACCCGGGCATCCCCATTCCCCGGGAGTCCAGCAAGATCAGCGGGATCGGCGACGACGACGTGGCCGACGAGCCCCCCTTCGAGGAGCGGGCCGACCGGGTGCGCGAGCTCTTGAAGGACGCGATCCTCATCGCGCACAACCTGTCCTTTGACCTGGCTTTCATCCGCTCCGAGCTGGAGCGCTGCGACCGCTCCTGGCCCCGGACTCGGGCCGAGATCGACACCCTGCCCTTGTCCCAGCGCTTGCTGTCCCACATGCGCCAACACAAGCTCGGCATGATCTGCCACGAGCTGGGCGTCGAGCTGACCGAGGCGCACCGGGCCAGCAACGACGCCGAAGCCTGCGGGCGGGCCTTCGTCGAGCTGGCCCGCCGCCACCACGCGCCAGAGGACCTGGACGGCATGGTGGTCTGGGCCGACGCCGTGAGCGCGCCGCCGGAGACCGGTCACCTGCGCGTGGGCAGCCGGGGCGTGGCCGAATTCATAGACGGGCCCCACGCCGGGCGCACCATCGAGGACCACGCCGACTACCTGCAGTGGATGACCATGGCCTTGGAGCGCGACGGCAGCGGCTGGAAGCATCGTTACCCCGAGGAGCTGCGGAGCTGGGCGCGACGCTGGCTGCGCGCCCGGGCCTCGGGGCGGACCCGGGCCTCGGCCCGTGGCGGCGGCGCTCAGGACTGGGGCCTGGACCCGGCCCCCTGGCGGCCGGCATGATCCCCGCCGCGCTGCTGCTGGGCGTGTTGGTCGGCTCGGTGCTGGTCGGGCCGGCGCAGGCCGGCAAGCGGGACAGCGACCTGGTGCACCAGCTCGACCGCGAGATCATCGCCTTGCGCGAGAAGAACCAGGTGCTCCTGGACCAGCTGGCGAGCTGCAGCGAGGGGGAGCTGGACACCGAGCTGTATGCGCAGCTCAACCAGGTCTTCTCGGGCACCGAGGTCCAGGTCTCCCGCCAGGGCTCCCGCTCCATCGTGACGATCCCCGGCGAGCTGCTCTTCGCGCCGGGCAGCACCGAGGTCCGCGAGGAGTCGGCCATGGTCACCGACCTGCTGGCGACGGCGCTGAAGCTGAACCCCGAGATGCAGATCTGGATCATCGGCTACACCGACGACGACGCCCTGAGCGGGACCCTGCGGCGGCGCTACGGCGACAACTGGGGCCTGTCGACGGCCCGGGCCGGCGCCTTCAAGGACGTGCTGGCCGGGCGCTTCGGGGTGGCCCAGGACCGCTTCACCATCGCCGGACGAGGCGCCTCGCACCCCGTCGCTTCGAACGACACGCCCGAGGGCCGGGCCCAGAACCGCCGGATCGTCGTCGTCATCGGTCCTCCGGAGGACTACCGCTGAGGCCCCCCGACCGGTAGCCTCGCCCTCTCGGAGGCCACCATGACCGCAGCCCTCAGCCTGATGTTCCTGTTGCTGTCCTGCAAGGACAAGGGGAGCGCCGACAGTGGCGGGCCCGGGGACGGCGGCGCCGACACCGCCGACAGCGGCGGGCCCCCCGGCTGCACCGGCACCGCGGACGGGACCCTGCCCGCGGGGCTGACCGAGCTGGCCTGGGACGACGGCAGCGGCGTGGCCAGCCTGGTGGGCCAGGGCTGGTCCATCGCGGACACCTCGCTGGAGGACGCGGTCGTCAACGAGTGGGTGCGCTTCGAGCCCGAAGACACCGTGCTCGTGCGGGCGATCCAGGTGCAGCTGCAGAGCCTGCCGGCGGACCCCGAGGCCCTGGTGACCATGGCCCTGTACCCGGACTTCGGTCACAACGGCTTCGACGCCTGGGCCGAGGGCCCCTTGTGGACGGGCACACGCTGCGCCGGCGACCTGGTCGAGGGCGAGTGGGCGACCTTCGTGCTCGACACCCCGGTAGAGGTCCCAGCCGGCAGCCTGATCTACGCCGGCCACGAGCGCCAGGGGGCTGGGGACGTGGCCATCCCCTTCGACGCCGCCAGCCAGGGCGACGGAACCTGCGCCACCTGGGACGACTGCCACTCGGCCATGAACCTGCCCGAGCTGACGAGCTTCGTGAGCGGCGGCTACAGCTACAGCTTCTGGAAGGGCTACAGCTTCAGCCTGCAGTACGACTACCTGGTGCGGCTGCAGGTCGAGGTGACCGATCACGTAGACGAGGCCGACAAGGTCTTCCACGAGGTGAGCGAGATCCCGGCCGGCAGCCGCCAGAGCTGGGGGGACTACGACCACGACGGCCTGGACGACCTGTACCTGCCAGGCCAGCTCCTGCACAACGAGGGCGGGGGCGTCTTCGCCGACGTGACCGCCGAGAGCGGGATCTCGTCCATGGGGCTGTCCTCCTCGGGCGGGGTGTGGGGCGACTACGACAATGACGGCTGCCTGGACCTGTTCGTCTTCTCGGAGAGCTACACCACCGGGGACGCGCTGCTGCACAGTGAGTGCGATGGGACCTTCACCGATCAGACCCTCGCGGCGGGCATCACGGACCTGCAGACCTACAACGACTGCGGCGATCCCAGCCGCACCGACACTCCCACGGCGGCGGCGGCCTGGTGGGACATGAACGGAGACGGCCTGCTCGACCTGTACCTGGCCGACTTCATCTGCTGGGACGACTACACCTACTACGTCGACCAGGTCTTCACGAACGACGGCGACGGCAGCTTCACCGACATCAGCGGCACCCAGGGTCTGTCGACGACGGCCCTGGCCGGGCGGGCCGCGAGCCCGGTCGACGCCGACCTGGACGGTGACGTCGACATGCTGGTCGGCAACTACGTCCTGCAGCGCAACCTGTTCTATGAGAACCAGGGCGACGGCACGGTCCTGGAGCGGGGGACCAGCGTGGGCCTGGCCGGCAAGGCCACGCGTGAGGGCACCGTCAACTACTACGCCCACACCATCGGCACGGCCTGGGGCGACCTGGCCAACGACGGCAGCTGGGACGCGGTCGAGGCCAACCTGGCCCACCCCCGCTACTTCGACTTCAGCGACAAGTCGGGGGTCTTCATGGGGAACGGAGACGGGACCTGGACGAACAACGCCGGGGACTGGACAGACCCCTTCCCCGACAACGGCATGCGCTACCAGGAGACCTACTCGGTCCCGACCCTGGGTGACTTCGACAGCGACGGCGTGCTGGACATGGCGATCACCGCCGTCTACGACGGCCGCCCCACCGACCTGTACTGGGGCGTGGGCGACGGGACCTTCACCCCCGGCTTCGCCGAGAGCGGCATCACGACGGAGAACGGCTGGGGCATGTCGGCCGGGGACTACGACAACGACGGAGACCTGGACCTGGCGACGAGCGGCGGCTTCTTCGAGAACCGCGGGGCCCAGGGCCACTGGCTGCAGGTCCACCCGCTGGGCGTCACCAGCAACCGGGCCGCCATCGGCGCCATCGTCCAGGTGCAGACCAGCGACGGCACCGTCCGCATGCGCCAGGTCCAGGGCGGCACCGGCCAGGGCGAGCAGGACAGCGCGACCCTGCAATTCGGCCTGGGGGCCTCGGACACCGTGACCCGGATCACGGTCCGGTTCATCGGCGGCGCGACCCAGGAGTGGACCGGCTCCTGGAAGGCCGACCAGCGGCTGTGGGCCAGCGAGGACGGGAGCTTGGAGAGCGGGTGGGCGCCACCGGCGGGCTGAAGGCGGGAGGCGCGCACCGGCGACCCGGGCCAGGCGGTGCAGCTCTCGGCCGTGGACGTGGCGCTGTCCATCGACGAGCTGTACCAGGACGTGGAGCTGACCGAGGCGCCGCCGCGGCCGCAGCCGCCGCGCTGAGCGGGCGGGCCTCCCGCCTTCCCCCCGCCGCCACCTACCAGGGAATCGTCTCGCACACGCCAGGCCCCTTGGTGTCGGCGTCGAAGGGGCAGCCCCAGCACAGCACGTCGTGGCCGTCGACGGGTTCTTGCGCCAGGCCACAGAAGAAGTGGTAGCCCGCCGTGATCTGCTTGAACGCCACGCCGGCAGGCGGATCGTAGTGCGAGGGGTCGAGCGCGGGGTAGCTCATGCACTGGGCATGCCCTTCTGCATCCAGGACACAGGCCCCGTCCAAGGCGAAGGCGGCCGAACGGAAGCCGCTGTTGCTGCGGAGGAACTGCTGAAGCAAAGGCGCGGACTGGTCCCAGCCCCAACAGACCGGTTCGCCCTGCTCGGGAATACCACAGTTCGCATAGCCTCCGTCCGTCAACAGCCGCTGGAAGTGACCATCCGGTGGGGATGCGATGTCGCGAAAGTCTGTCCCCCAACACGTGACCGTACCGTCGGTCCGCAGCCCGCAGTAGCCGTTGTCGTGCCCGTAGACGTGCTGGTACGGCCCCGCAGGTGGCTCGAGGTCGCTGCCCTTGTAGTGGTCCTTGCCCTGCTCGTAGAACGACAGGCCCCAGCAGGTTGCCTCACCCGCTTCGTCCAGGGCGCAAGTGCTGTAGTCGCTCGTTTCGACCTCGACGAAGGCGCCTTCTGGGACAGGCTCATAGAAGTCCCGATCTCCGGTGCACCGCAGACGGCCATGGTGTGTCAGTCCACAGAAGTGGCCATACGTGGTCGAGATCGATGTGAGCCTCTCGCTCGGCGTATCCAGCGAGGGCCAGTCCGGGTCATCGACCCAGGCGTTGGGGCCCCGCGACTCGTCGTAGTTGTGACACTCGGCCTTGCCGTTGTCGCGCAGGATGCAGAGGTAGTTCTTGCCTGCGTCGATGGTTGCGATCGGGCTGCTGCACCCCGCTACGAGGAGCAGCGAGGTGCAGGCGAGGAAGGCGTTGATGGTACGAGAAGCCACAGGCTCCCTCACTCCGCCGGCAGGTAGTAGGTGCCCGCTGTGCAGATGTTCAAGCCGTTCCACTTGATGTTGTCGAACTCGACCTCGGCCTGCGTGCTGTTCCAGTCGACCACCGTGCCGGACATGTAGAAGTCTCCGTCGTGGATGGAGAACTCGCGACCGCCCGAACCGTTGACCGTCGGCGTCGTCCGAGCGAGGTTGTCGTCGCCGTACAGCTCCCAGCGAAGACGGTTCGGCGCGTTCTGAACGCGCATGACGAGCTTCTGCGTCGCATCACAGCCCAGGGCGTCGAGGTCCACGACGTAGCCGCTGGGGCGCGAGACGCTGGTCGCACCGGTCCCGCAGGACCAGGTCAGGTCAACCTTGAGGTCGCCGCGGTCGGCAGAGTCCATCTCCTCGACCACGAAGGGCGCGAAGCCGGAGTGGTCACCGGTGGAGAAGGTGTGGGTCCCGGTCACCAGGTCGGAGTTCGAGGACAGGTTGGTGACAGCGTCGCTGCCGTCAGCCACCAGGTTGAAGCCCGGGTCGACGATCCGCAGGTCATAGCCGTCGTCCTCGTCCACCGTCAGGCTGGTGATCCAGGCGTTCATGGTCATGGTGCCCGTCCCCGAGATCTGGATGGGCACGAAGTATACCGTGTCGTAGCCGTCCCCGTCCCGATCCTGGTGGTAGACGGGAAGCAGCCGGAACGTCCCACTCCCGGCCGAGCAGGTGTGGTCCTCCTCCGCAACCCGGGCTGCGAAGTAGAGGGACAGCACGTTCTCGATCCGCGTCTTGTCGAAGTCGGAACACTTCGTGATCGCGGCGGGAGGCTGCGTGATCTTCACCTCGTAGGTGCCGGTGCAGGAGTCACCATCCGTGCACTCGCTCCGTGAGGACCCCATCTTCCCGCAGTCGGCGTAGGTCGTAGCTCCTCCATTCACGGACCAATTGTCCCCCTCACCCGACGCGTACCCGATACGCGACCTCCCCGAAGTGCTGCCCGTACACATGCCATCGGAGCGGCGCGTGTAGACGTTGCTCGCGTATTCCCCCGGGTCGGCCGACCCCGCGTAGCCGAAGGACTGGTAGCTGATGATGCTCGCGCTGGTGTAGCTGGCCACCGACGGGCTGTCGGCACGGCAGTCGGTGCTCGGATCTCCGCTCATGAGGCCCATGTCGATCCGCGTGGGGTTGTCGTCGTGCCACTTGGTCGTGCAGCCCACCTCCGAACAGAGCGCGAGGAGCAGCCCCAACTTCAGGGCGCCGTGGATGGTGCTGGTGGCGCTGGGAAGGGAGTGGCGGGCCTGGCGGTTGTCGAACATCTGGATTCCTCCCCCACAAGGGGCATGAACATTGAAGCAACGACCACCGAAGGGCGGCCGAGGGTACGCCCACCGCCGTGGACCAACGTCGTTGGCGCTGCGCGTGACCCGAGCTCTGGCGTTGCATGATCGATGCCAGATGTTCGCCACTGCCGACACTGGGCTTGAACGTACGAATATATCTGGTTATAATACAGCTATGGGCTGGGCTGGGCCCCCATATTTCCTCCCGGAAATGCTACCTCTGGAATCGTGTCCCAGCGGAAACGCGGCGCTCCTCGCTCGCACAGCACAGCCGCCTCACCCCGCCGCCACTTCTTCCCGCCTTCAGCCCGCCGGTGCCACCGCCGCGCCAGGCGGGTGGGCGCCACCGGCGGGCTGAAGGCGGGAGGCGCGCACCGGCGAAGCCTCCCGGCGCTATGATGCCCCCATGGCTGAGCCTGCCCACCGCCTCCTGACCTACCCCGAGTACCTGGCCATAGAAGAGACCAGCGAGGGCAAACACGAGTGGCTCGACGGCCAGGTGGTGGCCATGTCCGGCGGCACGCCGACCCACTCGGCCCTGGCCACCAACGCGACCATCATGCTCGGCGTCGCCCTGCGCGGCCGCCCGTGCCGCCCCTACAACAGCGACTTGCGGATCCGGGTACCGGAGACCGGCCTGGCGACCTACCCCGACTGCCTGGTCATCTGCGGTGGGCTGGAGCGGCACCCTGAAGACGACAACGCCGCGACCAACCCGTCGGTGATCGTCGAGGTGCTGTCCCCCTCGACCGAGGCCTGGGACCGCGGCGACAAGTTCCGTCACTACCGCGAGCTGGCCAGCCTGCGCGACTACCTGCTGGTCTCCCAGCACGCCCGGCAGGTCGAGCACTACCAGCGCCAGGACGACGGCACCTGGCTGCTGCGCACCATGGGCCCGGGCCAGGCGGTGCGGCTCTCGGCCGTGGAGGTGGCCCTGCCGATCGACGAGCTGTACCAGGACGTGGAGCTGACCGAGGCGCCACCCCGGCCGCAGCCGCCGCGCTGAGCGGGCGGGGTGCTGAGCGGCCGACGCGCAGAAACCGCCACCAGGTCCCGGACCTGAACCGCGTTTCTGCGCCTCCACCGAAGGAAGTGCCACCAGGTCCCGGACCTGACACGGGTTCCTGCGCCTCACCCGAAGGAAGTGCCACCAGGTCCCGCACCTGAACCGGGTTCCTGCGCCTCAGCGACCCGCTGCATCCCGGCAAGGCGCCGCGAACACGACCGGGGCCTGCGCCCGCCACACGGCCGCCCCTCACTCCTCGGTCAGCCACGCCAGTGCCAGCCCGGTGCGGCCGTCGTCGCTGGTCGACGTGGTCACGCGCACTGCACCCGAGTCGGTACTCAGCCAGTTCTGGCCGGCCAGGGCGCCGCAGGTTCCGTTGACGAAGGCCCAGGTATTTGCGGTGGGATCGTAGACCAGGGTCATGGGTGTGAGCTGCCCAGCAGGAGTGCCGATCGCTTCGCTGGCTTCGACGGTCACCACGACGCGGCCGTCGGGCAGCCGGAAGAGGCTCTGCAGGATGTCGGCGGTCAAGGGCAGCGTGCGAGACCAGGTCACCTCGCCGACGGGGTCCAGGCCCACCAGCGCCAGCCCCCCGGTGCCCGGGGAGACCGCCACCCCGCCGTCGGCATCGGCCTGGAGCGCAAATGCAGTCGAGGGGTCGAAGCCTTCTCCCTCGCCCCCGCCAGTGTCCCCGGCTGTGGATGGCACCGCTTCGACCTCCCCGCTGTCGAGGTCCACTCGCCGCACTGGCGCGCCGTACCCGGGAAGCACCAGCCCGGTGCTCCCGCTGATGAAGCCACCCACGGGGAGGGTCTGGCCCAGGGCGTCTGGCCACACGATCTCTTCGAGTCGCAGCGGATCGTCCTGCACACGCCAGGCGCGTCCGTCGGCCTTGACCACCAAGGGTGCGGTGTCCGATCCGACCAGGCTCCGCACCAGGGTGCTTGGGTTTCCGTTCACCCGGGTCGGCGGGTGGGCCGGCAGCTCCAGGCGGTCGGTGATCGTGCCGGACTGCGTGTCCACGGCGAGCAGCTCGGGCCACACCGTGAACGCACCGCTGCGCAGGTCCTGCGTCACCGTGGCGTACAGGACCAGCAGGCCCCACGGCGCCTCGACTGACCGCACGATGGCCCCCACCACGCCAGAGGCTGCCTCGCCCAGAGGGCGCTGGAAGGTGCGCAGCGGGCCTCGACCCTCGTTTCGGCCATCCGGCCGAAACGACAGTCGATGCGCTTTGTTGGCGGGGGGAGGATGCCTCCCCCCGCATGCGCTAGCGCGCCCCCCCTCCCCGCGCCTTATGGGCGCG
>Ga0100377_1004276_pt1 | contig 11057 bp, 7 predicted proteins | sample CryGeymeta201501_FD_83664 | JGI IMG/M metagenome (GOLD analysis project Ga0100377, IMG submission 83664) | Groundwater microbial communities from Crystal Geyser aquifers in Utah, USA - Crystal Geyser metaG 2015-01 | ecosystem: Environmental > Aquatic > Deep subsurface > Groundwater | place: USA... | reverse complement strand
CCGAGTCCGGTGTCCTGGTGTTTGTAACCGAACGGGCTGAATTCCCGGGCCAGGTCGCCCTCGGGCGGTTCCACCCGGATCACTTCGGCGCCGAATTCGGCCAGGATCGAGGAACAGAACAGGCCGGCGATACTGCCGTAACTGGCATCGATCACCGTCAGGTCGTCGAGGGCCTCGGGTTTCAGGTAATTCTGCTTGGGATCGTCCATGTCGTGGATCCAGTCCACCCAGGTCCGATCGGTTTCCGTGGAAAAGTCTTCATAAGGCAAATTGGTCGTGATCTTAGGCAATGTCATAGGGAGATCTCCTTTCGCCATGAGCGGTTGTGCTGCTGGTCCGTTGCTACATGATGACGCCGGCCTTGCCGTCCCAATCCGCGGGAGGCTTCCGCCCTGGAGGATTCTCAACCCATTTGCCGATCACTTTCTGTTCAGCCAGCGCCTTGAGCTGGTAGGTGCGCAGGCCGAGCAGTTTACGCAGCACAAAGTCGTTGTCCAAACCGACCGGCTTGTTGGCCCATTTGATCCGGCCGGGGGTTTTACAAAGCTTTGCGGGGCAGCAGGTTTCCACCATCTTGCCATACATGGGGTCTTCGTATTCGAACACCGTGGCGCGGGCGCGCATGTGCGGCGATTCGTAGAGGTCCTTGGCATCGAGGATCGGGGAAGCGGCGAACCCGTGCTTGGATCCCAGGGCATCCACTTCGGCCACGGTCTTGGTCTTGGCCCAGTCGCGGATGATGGCCAGGAGCGCCACGGCGTTTTCATCCTTGAGGCGGGCGCTGATGGTGCTGAACCTGGCATCCTTCGCCAGTTCCGGTTTGCCCATGGCGGTGCACAGCCCCTGGAATTCCTGATTGCTGGCGGCGGCCACCGCGACCGGTGCGTCTTGACACGAGAACACGTCGGAGGGGCAAATCGCCAGGTCACGGTTGCCGGTTTGCGGTCGATTGTATTTTTCCAAGTAATAGTACAACCAGCTCCAGTCGAGCACCCGCATCAGGCCTTCACCCTGACTGAATTCGATGAACTGGCCGTGGCCGGTACGATCGCGATGATGCAGCGCCGCCATGACCCCGATGGTGCCCTGGAGCGCACCGAAATAGTCACCGACAAAAACCCCGGTTTTCAGCGGCAACCGCCCGGGGAACCCGGTGGTGGCGAGCAGCCCGCTCACGGTCTGGGCCACCGCATCGTAGGAAGCGCGGCCGACCGAGTATTCGCCCCACTGACCGAAGCCGTTCAGGGCGATGTAAATGATGCCCGGGTTGATTTCGCGCAACTGCTCATAGCCGATGCCCCAGCGATCCATGGTGCCGGCCCGCAGGTTTTCCACCACCACGTCGCATTTCTTGGCCAGCCGGCGGAAGATCTCGGCGCCCTGAGACACCCGCACATCCAGCGCCAGATGATATTTGCTGTGGTTTTGCGCAAATTGGCCGATGGATGCATTCTTCCAGAAGGTGCCGTACGGGGTGACCGAGCGCATGGTGTCCCCGGCTCCCGGCAGTTCCACCTTGATCACCTCGGCGCCCAATAGACCCAGATTATCGGGTACAGCGGGTCCCAGGATAAGCGTCGCCAACTCGAGAACGCGAATGCCATGGAGTGCTTCCGGTTTCGCAAAGATCTTGCTCGCGTCGAATGCTTTATTGGTCCAATTCAAATACTCTTCGCGGCTCATTGTTCCTCCTTAGTCGCATGATTTCAGCTCTAACTTTTCGGGACCAGTTGCTGTCTATCGGAACTGCTGCGGCTCACCTCCTTTTCTCGTGACCTCGCTCATGCGTGCCGGCGTTCTTCGCCGGTCGCATAGCAGGCTGGATTGGACGGAATGGGAACGGTCAGCAAGGGCGGAAACAGGAGCAGGGAGCAAGGTCAACTCAGGAGGAAACGCCGACTGAGACGCAACGAGGCACAGGATCCGCCAACCCATTGTGGACGGTGATTAGCAGAAATGGGGAAAGCGGTCAAGAACGGGAAACGGAAACCATTGCCGACGCATGCGGCAACAGGGCATGATTCAGAAATACCTTGTTTCGGGTACCAATTGTTACTGTCATTCCCGCGAATACCATACTTCGAGCGGTCACAAACCGAGCTTTTCACCGCAAGGGCGCAAACAGCGCAAAGAAACGCAAGAACCTAATCTTTCAATAAAAACCTTTGCCACTCTCTGCGTCCTGTGCGTCTTCGCGGTGAACTAAAACCGGTAATCTATTCCCGTGCGTAGCCACCGTAGGTCAGTTGCGACCAGCGGGAGCTACCTGACACGATCCGGCAACCGTGGCCTCACCACACCAGTCAGGGAGCGCCGCGCGCACCCTGACGTACCACGGTTGCGATGCTCTCCCTGGTGGCCATTGGGACGGCTGCCGCGATCTCGCGCGGCGCCCATGGGACGAAGCCGCCATGTCGAATATCCGGCGCGGCCACGCGTGCTGACGCATGAAGCAACAGCCGAGATCGTGGCGTCCAATAGCTGCGAGCTCTTGGGCACTCAGACCGTCCAGGAGGTGACTTCCCATCTGAACTTTGCGCGGTAATATCTCGTGGTTTGGCCGGTTCTTGTTTCCTCGCCATTCTATCAATCCCTGCAACGGTTGTCCCATGAACGTCTAGGGCAGCAGCACCCCGGTGCCCGCGATCTGGTCGCGTTTGAGGCGCAGCAGCGCTGCGTTGGCCTGCGCCAGGGGAAAAGTCTGGATCTCCGGCCGGATCGGAATGGCGGCGGCGATCTCGAGCAGTTGTTCGGCATCGCGGCGGGTGTTGGCGGTGACGCTGTGAATGTTCTTTTCGTAGAACAGGTGCTGTTCGTAATTCATTTGCGGAATATCGCTCATGTAGATGCCGGCGAGGGCGACCGTGCCGCCTTTCTTGACTCGAGTCAGGGCGGCCGGCAGCAGCGCTCCGGCCGGGGCGAAGATGATGGCGCTATCGCAGTCGATGGGCATCTCATCGGCCCGGGCGCCGGCCCAGGCGGCCCCCAGATTGAGGGCCAGGTGCTGGTGCCGTTCGGTGCGCGAAACGGCGTAGACATCATAATTCCAGGAACGGGCGATCTGGATCACGATGTGGGCGGAGGAACCGAAGCCGTACAGAGCAAGGCTTCCGCGGCCGCCGCTTTGGGGCCCGCAACCGGCCCGGGCCAGGCTGCGGTAGCCGATGATCCCGGCGCAAAGCAGTGGGGTCGCTTCCTGATCGCTAAACAGTTCAGGAATGGGGTAGGCGAAATCCTCGGCCACCACCGCGTATTCGGCGTATCCGCCGGGTGCGTGATAGCCGGTGAACAGCGCGCTTTCGCAGAGGTTTTCGCGGCCGGAGCGGCAGTGATCGCAACTCCCGCAAGTGTGTCTCAGCCAGGCGATCCCGACCCGGCGGCCGATTTCGAAGCGGTCTGCTCCGCTCCCGATCTCATCCACGATCCCCACCACCTGGTGGCCCGGGATCACCGGGTGTTCCAGGGCCGGCAGTTCCCCTTCAATCACGTGCAGATCGGTTCGGCAAATGGCGCAGGCCCGAACTCGAACCCGGATTTCCCCGGGTCCCGGATGCGGATCGGATACGGTTTCCAGACGCAAGGGCGCGGTTTCGATCCCCGCGCAGCCTCTCAAGACCATGGCCTTCATGGTGTTACCTCCCCTGGTGAAGAACACCTGAGCAGAAACGGATGGAAAAGTGAACATGGAAAAATCGAAAATTGAACATGGAAAAATCGAAAATGTGAGGTTGGAACGGGGGAAAGGAGCGAACGAGCGGTGCCATTGAGGAGCAACGAGGCGACCAGAAGCGTACGTGGGCGATATCTCCGGTTCAGTATTTGACGGCCGATCGATTAAGCAATATACCTGCTCTGGGGCGTAATGGGAAGATCCGCGACAGTCACCGGCATCGGAAAATCCCTTCGGATTCCGGCAAAGCCCAACGCCACCGCACTTTTCGGGCCCAGCGCGTCGGCGCCGCTTCAATCGATCACACCATTCCGGCGGTTTGCCTATGATTCTGGGGAGGCTTGTTCGGCTGGTTCCGTCTCGCTTGACCTTAGACTCAAAGGTGAAAGCTTTGAGTAGTAGTGTTTCTGTCTGGTCGTGGTATAAAACCATACCAATTACGATATCGGGGAACATTCGTAAATTATACACCAGTGGCTGACGGGGGTTTAGAAATGCTCTGGACTGACGATCCTCTTTTGCTGGAGCAAGATCAGCGAACATATGAAAAACGTTCTAAGGGGGAATTAATCAACTTGCCATACCGGTACAAATTGATCGACCTCTTCTGTGGGGCCGGCGGCATGACGCTCGGGTTCTCCGAGAGGTTCGGTCATCCCTTTGAATCTATCTGGGCTAATGACTTCAACAAGTTCTGTGCTGAAACATACAATAAAAACTTCGGCCCACATTGTGTTTCAGGAGATATTGTTAATATCCTCAGAGAAACGGATCTCGAAATACCATCTGCGGATGTCGTCATAGGGGGGCCTCCGTGTCAAGGATTCAGCCTACTGAATAAACAGAGAGACGGTGATCCAAGAAAACAATTGTGGAGACCATTCCTGGAAGTTGTTGAAAGATGCAATGCTCCAGTCTTCGTGATGGAGAATGTGCCGCAGTTGATCGGCACGTTCGAACATGGCGAAATTGTTGGTGTTGCTGAGTCACTTGGTTTCAAAGTATGGCATGGAAAACTCTTGGCGGCTGACTACGGAGTTCCACAACTCAGACTCCGCGCTTTCATCATTGGGTGTAAGTTTGCCGACCCATCCTCGCTGTTTCCTCCCAGGAAATCCCATTTCCCAAGAAATTCCGGCAGGGTTCAGCTTAGCTTTGCAGGCTTTGGGAGAGATAGCTACCTTCAAAATCCTAGACCTTGGAGAACGGTTAGAGATGCTATTGGCGACTTGCCGCCCCCTGAAGGAACTGAGATTAGAGATCTTCCCCCTCCCCTGGATCTTCACTTCGGGAGGAGTCCTACGCAAAAGAGCCTGCAAAGGTATAAGGCTATACCTAAAGAGGGAATGAATCGCTTTGATTTGCAGAGGATTGTTCCCGAGCTTACACCTGACTGCTGGATCAGGAAGAAACAAGGTGGAACGGATCTGTTTGGTCGACTTTGGTGGAATAGACCGGCTTTCACGATTCGTACTGAATTCTTCAAACCTGAGAAGGGGCGGTATCTCCATCCAGAGCAACATCGGCCAATTACACACAGGGAAGCAGCACGCTTTCAGAGTTTTCCGGACGATTTTAGATTCACAGGCTCCAAGATCGAGATTGCCAAACAGATAGGCAATGCTGTCCCACCTTTACTTGCTGCACGTGTAGCTGACGTCGTCAGTGTCCTTCTCTCAACACAATCCGAGAACGCGAATGGATGTTTTCAGCAAGGATAAAAGAAGCCAAATAATGTCCAAGGTTGGAGCCAAAGATACCAAGCCGGAGTTGATCGTCAGATCTTTGCTTCATAGAATGGGTTATCGCTTCAGGATTCATTGTTCCCACCTTCCCGGCAACCCAGATATCAGCTTGCCGAAACACAGAAAAGTGATACTTGTTCATGGATGTTTTTGGCACGGTCATATTGACTGCCCACGAGCCAAGAGGCCTTCAACAAATCGGGAATTTTGGCAAAAGAAACTCGACAAGAACATCGAAAGGGACCGCCAAAACGTGGCCAAACTCGTAGCCCTTGGATGGGCGGTTCTGGTGATCTGGCAATGTGAGGTGAAGGACTTGCCGAAGTTGAAGCAGAGGATACAGATGTTCATGGGGAAAGACACTGAACAATGCGGGATATCAACAGAAGATGAGAAAATCAGAGGCGATTAGAAAAGAACTCGAGAAGCTGATCATCAATTTTGACAGTGAGTTGAAGTCGGACAGTCTTCGACAAAAGGTCCTGGCCCTCGTCCCGTGCTTTCATGCTTTGAGAAACCTTGGGAAGTCGCTGATTTCAAAAAATGTGGCGCGGAGCGCGAGAGATAGATTATTACACTATTTCCAAAAGTACCCTCATACAGTAATCGGCGGCGATGAACTTCTTGTTGTCTCGGGAATCCAGGAATATGCTCGAAGGATCAGGGAACTCAAAGTGCAATATGGCTGGCTCATAGTGAACGGAATAACGGCCAAGGAGATGACCGAAGAAGGCGAGTTTCCGCTTGCAAATGTTGATGTCTCAAAGATGGGGCCTTCCGACTACCTCTTGTTGAGCACTACGGAAGATCGGGATGCTGCTCATCGGTGGTTTCTTGCGAATGAAATCAGAAAAGAGACCTTGGCGGTCAGAGATAAGATTCTGAAGTATTTTCTCAAGAACGTCGGTAAGCAGATATCTGGAGAGGAACTGCGATATGTAGCAAAAGATAAATCGGAATGGGCCAGACGCGTCAGAGAACTGAGGACCGAATTTGGATGGCCGATCGTAACCAGGAATACTGGTCGCCCCGATCTGAACATAGGAACATACGTCTTGGAAGCAGATCGGCAGAGCCCCGAACATGATCGACATATACCAGATCCGGTGAAGCGAGGAGTCTTGAGAAGGGATGGCTATAGATGTCAAAAGTGCGGATGGTCTCATGATGAATGGAACAGGTCCGATCCACGTCATTTGGAATTGCATCACGTGAAACCTCACGCAGATGGCGGAGAAAATACGGAAGAGAATCTGCTAACGCTCTGCACTATTTGTCACGACGATATTCATCGAAGCGTTTGATACGCATTGCCGTGTCTCTTTGGAAATACTGAAGTCTACGGTTCCGTGAATTGATTTCTGTTTTCGCCGGACAAAAAAATACAGCGGATACACAATCACGCGGAGAATATTTCATGGTATCATTTCTAAACTCATTGGCCGCGTGTTTGTGTGCCGCTGATTTTCACGTTAGCGCAGACAATGATCCGGCGTTGGTCCGGGGCGGCCGGCCCGGTCCGATCGCTGGTCACACCGGGGTGCGGGTCCTCGAAGCGGGAGTTCACGCTTGATGAAACGGCGGTTCCTCTGGGTCCTGGTTGGGTTGCTGCCGGCCGTGATCGCTTCGGCGGTCTTGCTGGTCCACCTGCCATGGGTGCAGCAACGGCTGCTGGAGCGCCTGGCGGATCGGATCCAGCAGCGGTTTGGATTGCACTGGCGGCTCCAGGGGTATCGGCTGTGGCCCCCCGGGCAACTCACCCTGCGCGGACTGCGCATCAACTACGCCGGGGTTCCCGTGCTGATCTGCGATACGGTGCGCCTGGAGGGGGCGATCGAGCCGGCTCCCCCCTTTTTGCGGCTCGCCCGGGTGGTGCTCGAACGCCCCGAGTTGCGCCTGGAGCAGGACCGGGACGGCCGCTGGCGGCTGCCTTCGGCGGTGCTTCCCGCTCTGGCCGGTGCCGGCGCGGTGGCGCCGTCGCCGTCGATCCAGCCGGGCACGGTGGTGCGCTTTCCGCCGCTCAGCCTGGAAAACGGTCGGATCCTGGCGATTCGCGGCGATGGATCAACCTTTTCGGTGCAGGGCGTGACCGGCACCTTGCAGGTGACGGTGACCTTCGATGCCGAAGGAAAGCCCGATTTTCAGCTCCGCCTGGGCCCAGCCCGCGGCTTCCCATAACGAACCGGAGGAACAAACGACCATGCCTGAAAATGCCACGGAACATGCCTTGATCGACCCGGCGACCGCAGCCGATCTGGATCTGCTGCTCGCCGGTGAACATTACGATCCCTTCCGGATCCTCGGCCGTCACCCGCTGCCGACGCCGGGCTCGGACCAGGTGGTAGTGCGCTGCCTGGTGCCGGACGCGGAAGCGGTGTGGGTGCAACGGACCGGTTCGGACGATTGGTCGGCGCTCGAACGCTACCCCGACAGCGATCTATTCCTCGGGGTTTGCCCCGCGCACGACCTGCCGCTGCATCCGCGCCTTCGCGCCAACTGGGCCAACGGCGCCCAGGGCCAGTGGATCGATCCCTATTCTTTCGTGCCGATCCTGGGCGAATACGATCGCTATCTGTTCAATGAAGGCCGGCATCATCGGATCTACCAGCAACTCGGAGCCCATCCGATCGAGGTGGATGGTATCTCCGGGGTGGTGTTTCGGGTCTGGGCGCCCAATGCCAAACGGGTCAGCGTGGTGGGGGATTTCAACGCCTGGGACGGGCGCCGGCATCCCATGCGCACGCTGGGGAGTTCCGGGATCTGGGAACTGTTTATCCCGGAACTGGCGCTCGGCGAGTTGTACAAATTTGAACTCAAACCCGCTCAAGGCTCGCCGTTCCTGAAAAGCGACCCGTACGCATTCTACGCTGAAATGCGCCCCAACACCGCCTGTCGGGTCTATGATCCAACCCGCTACCAGTGGAGCGACCACGAGTGGATGCAACAGCGCGGGCAACTCCAGGGCAATGCCCGGCCGATGCTGATCTATGAAGCGCACCTGGGTTCCTGGCGGCGTCCCGCCGATCATCCCAATCGGTTCCTGAGCTATCGGGAGCTGACCGCCGAACTGGTGCCCTACGTCCGGGACCTGGGTTTTACCCACATCCAATTGCTGCCGCCGATGGCCCATCCCCTAGACGCGTCCTGGGGCTACCAGGTGTCGGGTTACTATGCGCCCACCACCCGGTTCGGACCGCCGGAAGATTTCATGGCCCTGATCGATGCCTGCCATCAGAATCGGATCGGGGTCATCGTCGATTGGGTGCCGGCCCACTTTCCCAAGGATCAGCATGCCCTGGCCCGATTCGACGGCACCTGTCTCTATGAACACGAAGATCCTCGCCAGGGCGAACACCCGGACTGGGGCACCCTCATTTTCAACTACGGGCGCCGGGAAGTGCGCAATTTCCTGATCGCCAACGCCCTGTTCTGGATGGAACAATACCACATCGATGGACTGCGGGTGGACGCGGTGGCCTCCATGCTCTACCTGGATTATTCACGCGACCCCGGCGAATGGCTCCCGAACGCCTACGGTGGGCGGGAAAACCTGGATGCCATCGCGTTTTTGCAGGAAGTCAACCAGGCTGTTTACGGCACCGTCCCCGACGGCTTCACCATCGCCGAGGAATCCACCGCCTGGCCGATGGTGTCGCGGCCCACCTACCTGGGGGGGCTCGGTTTCGGCTACAAGTGGAACATGGGCTGGATGCACGATATGCTGGCCTACATGCGGGAAGACCCGGTATTTCGCAAATACCATCATTCCAAACTGACCTTCTCGCTGCTCTACGCGTTCCACGAAAATTTCATTCTGCCCATTTCCCACGACGAAGTGGTCCACGGCAAGGGATCGCTCCTCACCAAGATGCCCGGAGACGCCTGGCGGCAGCGGGCCAATCTCAGGCTCTTTGTCACTTACATGTACGCCCATCCGGGCAAGAAGCTTCTGTTCATGGGCTGCGAACTGGCCCAGGACTGGGAATGGGACCACGAACAGGGACTCCGCTGGCAACTGCTGGAGCAGCCGCGGCACCGCCGGATTCAGGACTTTTTCCGCGATCTCAATGCCATGTATCGGCGCCAACCGGCCCTGTGGCAGGTGGATTTCGATCCCCGGGGGTTCCAGTGGGTGGACTTCCACGATTCCGATCAGTCGGTGGTGGCGTTTCTCCGCAAGGGTTCGGACCCCGCTGATTTTCTTTACTGCATCTTCAATTTCACCCCGGTGGTGCGGCTCAACTATCAGGTGGGAGCGCCCGGTCCGGGCGGCTATCGCGAGATTTTCAACAGCGATTCACGCTACTACGGCGGCAGCGACGTGGGCAATACCGGGCTGGTAATGGCCACCGAGGAGAGCTACGGCGATTGGCCGGCCCGGTTGAGCCTGACCCTACCTCCGCTGGGCGCTCTGCTGTTGCGGCCGGAACCGCGGCCGGCAGCCTGACGCGGGCCGGCGCTCGGAAATGTTGCTCGTTGAGGATGAATCCTCAACTTTAAGTAGGCTTTTTCCCGGGAGCGCGGGCATCCTGCCCGCATTTGGTAATGAAGGGTCTCATCCTGAATCGGGATAACGGTGGCGGTTTCAGCCGGGATCGGAGGCTTGATCGGCTGGTTTCGGCGGCGCCGCCGGCGGCTGCAACCAGGGCAGCAGTTCCAACCACAGGCGCTGCCGGCCTTCGCCGGTGGGCGCCGCGAACACGATCAACTGCTCCGGTGCCACTCCCAGGCTGATGGCGGCCTGTTGCAGGTTGCCGCGGCGCTGGCCCGGTCTCACCTTATCGGCCTTGGTGAGGACCCCGAGCACCGGGATGGCTTCTCCGTGGAGCCAGTTCCAGAGCTGCAGGTCGTCCGGGGTGGGCGGATGACGCAGATCCATGATTTGAACCACGCCGGCGAGCTTGGTGCGCTGCTTGAGGTAGGCTTCCACCATGGGGCCCCAGGAAAGTCGTAGCGCGGTTGGCACCCGGGCATAACCGTAGCCGGGCAGATCGACGAAGATAAAAGCCCCGTTCACGTCGAAAAAATTGATGGCCTGGGTGCGGCCCGGCGTGCGACTGGTCCGGACCAGCTTCTTGCGCTGCAGCAGGCAGTTGATGAGCGATGACTTGCCCACGTTGGAACGGCCGGCGAAGGCCACCTCGGGAGGTCCAGCCGGCGGATAGTGACCGGGTTTCACCGCCGACTTGATGAAGGTGGCCGAAGAGATGTTCGGGATGCGGGGGGATTGCACGGTTTCGGTCATTGGCCGCGCCGTTCCAGGTAGGCACCCAAGCGGTTCAGGCCTTCCTCGATGTTTTCCATGCTATTGGCATAGCTGAAGCGAATATAGCCTTCGCCGTTGGAGCCGAAATCGATTCCAGGGGTTACCCCGACCCGGGCTTCGCGCAGGACCTCAAAGGCAAAATCATAGGATTTGTCGGTGAACCGGCGGGCATTGGCAAACACGTAGAACGCTCCGGTCGGTTCGACCTCGATACCGAACCCCAACTGCCGCAGCCGATCGATCGTGAAGCGGCGCCGCTGGTCGTAGGTGCGGCACATGCGGGCGACGTCTTCAGCAACACTCGGGTCGGTCAGCGCGGTCAGCGCTGCCCACTGCCCGGCGGCGTTGGCGGAGATGAAAAAGTTCTGCATCAGGG
>Ga0100377_1004273_pt1 | contig 11063 bp, 7 predicted proteins | sample CryGeymeta201501_FD_83664 | JGI IMG/M metagenome (GOLD analysis project Ga0100377, IMG submission 83664) | Groundwater microbial communities from Crystal Geyser aquifers in Utah, USA - Crystal Geyser metaG 2015-01 | ecosystem: Environmental > Aquatic > Deep subsurface > Groundwater | place: USA... | reverse complement strand
GTCCTCAGCGCCATGTCCTCAGCGCCATGTCCTCAGCGCCATGTCCTCAGCGCCATGTCCTCAGCGCCATGTCCTCAGCGCCATGTCCTCAGCGCCATGTCCTCAGCGCCAGGGTCCGCCATGCGCCGTCGTGCCTCGATCCGCCTGCAGCTCGTCAGCCGCCGCGACGCGCTCCAGCAGCTGCTGGGTGTCTCCGCCGCCACCACCCTGGTCGCCTGCGGGGTCAAGCCCGGCGGCGAGGGGGACTCGGGCAGCCCGGATCTGTCGGAGATCGCGCCCATCACCTCGAACGCGGACTTCTACGTCACGACCTGCTGCGGCCCGCCCGAGGTGGACGGGGCCAGCTGGGTTCTGAGCATCGGGGACGAGAGCGGGGTCGTGGCCACCATCGACCTCGCGGGCCTGGAGGCCCTGGGGCCCCGGGACAAGGAGCACACGCTGGAGTGCATCGGGGGCGGCCCGCTGTGGCAGGCCATCTCCAACGCCGTCTGGACGGGCCTGCCCCTCTCCGAGATCTTCACGGCGCTGGGGGTCACGGTGCCCGCCAGCGCGGTCGAGCTGAAGCTGACCAGCGCCGACCACTACTCCACGGCCCTGCCGGTCGCTGACCTGGACCGCCCGGTGTGGCTGGTCTGGCGCATGAACGGCGTGTCCTTGCCCCTCGACCACGGCTACCCGGCGCGCCTGCTGGTGCCCGGCCGCTACGGCATGAAGAACCCCAAGTGGCTCACCGGGATCACCTTCGTCGACACGCCCTACACCGGCTTCTGGGAGACCTCCGGCTGGTCGGACGACGCCAGCTACCGGCCCAACACCCTGATCCACTCTCCCGATGCCCAGCAGGAGCGCCCGGCCGGCCCGCTGCGGGTCCTGGGCACCGCCTACGCCGGCAGCGACCCGGTCACAAAGGTCGAGCTGAGCCTGGACGGCGGGGCGAGCTGGGCTGACTGCATGCTGGACTACGCGCCGGGCGCCGACGTCTGGACCCTGTGGCACTACGACTGGGACGCCACGGCCGGCAGCTACGAGGTCCAGGTGCGCTGCATCACCGCCAGCGGGGCGATGAGCGACCCCGACGCGGCCGGGACCGGTGAGCTGCAGGGTTACAACGGCAGCATGGCGATCGGCGTCACGATCACCTGAGCGGCCCCCTGCCCGGCTCCAGGCCGAGGCTCAGTCGGGACCGAGGCTCAGTCGGAGTCGGGGACCAGGATCACCGAGGCGCTGTTCACGCAGTGCCGGCGGCCGGTGGGCGGAGGCCCATCGTCGAAGACGTGGCCCAGGTGCCCGCCACAGGCGCGGCAGCGGATCTCCTCGCGCAGCGTGCCGTGGCTGCGATCCACGACGACCTCGATGACGTCACCGCCCATGTCGTCGAAGAAGCTGGGCCAGCCGCAGCCGCTGTGGAACTTGGTGCTCGAGCGGTACAGCGGCGTGCGGCAGCCGGCGCAGACGTAGGTGCCGGGGGTCTCGGTGTTCCCGTACTTGCCCGTGAAAGGGGGCTCGGTGCCGGCGCGGCGGAGCACCGTGAAGCGCTGGGGGCCAAGCTGGGCCAGCCAGTCAGCGTCGGACTTCTTGACCTTGCGGGACACGGGACCTCCGGGGACGGGGGCAAGCTACCCTCGTCCGGCCAGCTCGCGACGGGCCGAGGCGGCGGCCTTGGCCCGGCTGCGCAGATCGTCCAGGGCGCGCTCGGGCGGCCGCGCGGCGTCCTGCTCCAGGCTGAGCTCGCGGTCCATGCGGCGCGCCGCGGTGGCGATCTCCAGCAGGCGGGCCAGGTCGGCGTTCAGGCGGCTGTCCAGGGTGGCCTCGGTAGCGGCGGCGGCCTCGGTCGCAGCGACGGCGGCGGCCAGGCGCTGGCGCTCCACGGTGTCCACCGGGGTGCCGGCCCGGGCCAGGGTGTCCAGGCGGGCCAGCCGCTCGGCGGCCCAGGCACCCTCGGTCGGCGGCGCCGCGGCGGCCAGGGCGGACTCCAGGTGGCTGGCGTCCTCGGAGATGTCCTCGACCTCGTGCCGCAGGTCCCGCAGCGCGCTGCGCAGGTCGGCGGCCACGGGCTCCGGCAGGTCCCGGGCGTGCTGCTGCTTCAGGCTGGCGTCCAGGGCGGCGAGGGCGGCGGTGGCCTGGGCGGCCAGGCGCCCGACCCGGGTGGTCGGGGGCGTCGTGGCGGGCGTCGTGGCGGGCGGGGCGAGGGCCGCGGCGGCCGGGGCCAGGGCGGAGCTCGGCGGCGCGAGGGCGCGGGCCAGGTAGGGAGGGGTCAGGGCCGCGCGCAGGTCCGACCGGTAGGCGATGGGCAGCTCGCGCACCGAGGGAGGCATGAGCGGCTTCGCTGCCCAAGGCGCGACCAGCGACGTGAGCCCCACGGTCAGGGCGACCATGAGCCAGAAGGTGGCGTCGGGCGCGCCGGCCGCCATCAGCCCCGGGAAGAGCACCCACAGCAGCCCGGTCACCACGTACCAGCGGGAGGCCAGCACGCCGGAGAGGCCCTCGGGCTCCCGCTCGGCGTGGACCTGGGCGGGCAGGCCCAGGCCGCGGGCCTCGTTGGCCAGGGCCTCGGCGGTGGCTTTGTCGACGCCGGAGACCAGGCGGTAGCGCTCGCGGGAGAGGGCCGGCAGGGGCTGGAGCGCCTCGGCGGGCAGGCCGGCGGTGCGGGCCACTGCCGCGCGCAGGGCGGCTTCGTGGCCCAGGGAGGTCAACGCTGCGACCTGTCCGACGGCCTGGTCCAGGACCCGGCCCAGCCGGCTGTGCTTGCGGCGCTGGGCCCGTCGCCAGGCCCGCTCGTCGACGGGCTGCCCGATGACGACGGTGAAGGTGCCGGCGGGCAGCGTGGCGAGAATGGGGGGGGCCCGCCGGGAGCTCGGCGGCCACCGCTCGTCGGCTCGGGACGGGCGCGGCGGGTGGGGCCTCGGGCAGGCGCTGCTCCTCCAGGGCGTCGACGACGGCCGCGGCCCCGGGGGGGCGGCGCTCCGGGTCGGGGTCGAGCATCGAGCGGATCAGGCCGTCCAGCCAGGGCGGAAAGCCCGGCACCTTCTTTGTGATCGGCGTGATGGTGCCGGCGAGCTGCCGCTGCAAGGAGGCCTGAGGGTGGGCCGCGGCGAAGGGCTCCACGCCGGTGGCGGCCTGGTAGAGCACGGCGCCCAGGCCGTACAGGTCCGAGCGCGGGTCGGCCCGGCGGCCCTCCAGGACCTCGGGCGCCACGAAGCCGGCAGTGCCGAGCAAGGCCGTGCTGCGGGCGGTGCGCTGGTCCTGGAGGCGGGCCTCGACCCTCGTTTCGGCCATCCGGCCGAAACGAGGGTCGAGGCGCTTTGTTAACAACAATGGGCGGTGGATCCGCCAAGCGACCTCATTCGTGGCCTACCACCACCCCAGGACGCGCCCGCCGTGGTGCAGGAAGGTGGCGGCGAAGCCCAGCAGGATCGCCGCCAGCAGGCGCATGGTCCAGCGCAGGCCGGGCCCGGCGATGGTGGATCGCAGGCGGTCGACGACGGTGGCCAGGACCAGCTTGGAGCCCACCAGGCCGCCGAAGAAGCCGAGCGCCCACATGGCGGCTGCTGCGTCGCTGGTCGCGCGGGCCTGGACCACCATCGGGCCGCCGATGGTCAGCCAGAACAGGTAGGGGTGGGGGTTGACCAGGTTCGTGAGGACGGCGGTGCGGATGCTGCGCGGCGCGGGGGCCTGCCCGGCGGGCAGCGCGATGGCCGAGACCCGGGCGGTGTGCCAGGCCAGGCCGCAGAGCACGACGGCGCCGACCAGCGACAACACCCCCAGGGCGCCTTGCAGGCGGGCCAGCGCGCCCACCACCAGGGTGCTCAGCACGATGAGGGGCCCGTCGGTCAGCAGGGGGGCGATGGCCACGCGTGCGCCCTCGCGCAGCCCGTGGCGCAGGGTCTGCGTGAGGACCAGGACCGTGAGCGGCCCGGGCGACAGCCCGCCCGAGACGCCCAGGGCGAGGCCGGACAGCAGCCAGGGCAGCAGCGGGGCGAGGGAGGGCGGCGTCGCAGGCTCCGGGGACGAGCCCCGGTAGCCCGCCGGGGGCGGGGCCCGGTAGTCCGCCGCAGGCAGAGGGGAACAGGCCGGCGCGGGCCTTGCTCGGCCCCGGCAGTTGCTGCCCACCTCTGCTACGCTCGGCCCCTCCTTCGCTCCTCCCCGCCTCCTCGAGCGCTCCATGGATGACAACCGCGGCGACAGCATCGGCGGGCTTGCGGTCACCGGCCGCAAGCTCATCGGGCCTGCCTCGGACCTGGTTGAGCTGGACAGCGACAACGGGCTGCGCCACACCGCCATCGTCTTCCACCCGGAGTACCGGGCCCACGACGCTATCGGCAGCGCGCTCGACGTGGTGCTGGGCTTCCTGGAGTCCCCCATGGTCACGGGCCTGGTCGAGCTGACCGGGGTGGACCGCGACAAGGGCGCCTTCATCTACCCGACGGGTGAGGCCTGGTCGGTGGCCGAGGTGATCCGCCTGCTGGCCGACTACGGGGAGCCCGCCGGGGTGCGCGCCGGCTTGGAGTTGATGTACGCGGCGGGGCAGATCCTGGTTGAGGCCGCCGATGTGGGCGACTCCCAGGGCGTCTACTCCCACGGCGGGCTGACCCCCTGGCGGGTGATGCTGAAGCGGGACGGGCAGATCCTGATCATCGGCCACGCCCTGCCCCAGGTGGAGATCCTCCAGTTCCACCAGGACAACAGCCGGGTCCCTCGCGAGGACTCGTTCCGCTACTGCCCCCCCGAGCGGGTGGAGTCCGGCGCCGAGGACCTGTCCAGCGACCTGTTCAGCCTGGCGCTCATCGCATTCGAGCTGATGACCGGCAAGCCGGTCTACGACGGGCTGGTCAACGACATCCGCCAGCAGGCGGCCCGGGGAGAGGGCACCCGTCGGCTGTTCCGCTTCCGCGAGGTGCTGCCCCAGTCGGTGCGGGACGTGCTGACCTACGCCCTGCGGCCGGCGCGCGAGGACCGCTACCCGTCGGGGGACGAGTTCCTGGAGAGCGTGCGGGCCGTGCTCAGCAGCCGGGACGCGACCGGGGCCTCGCTGATGGACGTGATGATGCGGGTCAGCGCCGCCGGGCAGCGCACCGGGACGGCCCTGGAGGGTGGCAAGACCCAGATGCTCTCCAAGGAGCAGCTCCTGGCCATGCTGACCGAGGAGGAGGGCGGTGGCGGCGCCGGCATGAAGAGCTCCGGGGACGGCGTGAAGGGCCGCTCGGCCTCGGCCGTGTGGAGCCCGCCGCCCGATCGGGGCGGGGGTCGTCGCCGCTCGCCGCGCTCCCGGGCAGAGGAGGAGGCAGGGGCCGAGGAGGAGGTCGCGTCGGCATCGCCGGCCCCCAGCCCCTCGGTCCGGACGCCGCCCTCTCGGGGCCCGGCAGCCGCGCCTGCGCCGCTCCCCGCAAGCCCGGCTCCCGCGAGCCCGGCGCCGTCCGCGGCTGCTGCGGCGGCGGCAGGAGAGGCGCCGGCCGACGGGGCGGCCCCGCGCTGGTCCAAGGCGGTCCGTCGCTCGCCCCGCTCCCGGCAGGGGGGGGCCGAGTCGGAGCCCGAGGAAGTGGCGGCACCCAACCCGGCGCCCGCCGCGCCGAGCCCGGCGCCCGCCGCGCCGAGCCCGACGCCCGCCGGGGCGAGCGCTACGGCGGTCTCGGGGGACCGTGCCAAGGACCTGCTGGCCTGGATCCGCTCCTCGGCGGACGGGCAGGGCGGCCCCCGCAAGGAAGAACCCGCGCCTCGGGCCGAGCACAAGTCGGCCGCCGACCTCCTCAGCGAGCTGGCGGCCTCCTCGGGAGGGGGCGAGGGCCCCCGCTTCGCCAAGGGGCGGGCCCGGCGCCCACGCCGCTCCCGCGGGGACGAGGCCGAGGCCGAGGTCTCCCGCGAGCCGCCGCCGCCGCCCCCCATGGCCGTGCCGCTGTCCATGGCGGTCGGTCCCACCGCGCCGACGGCGCGCAGCTCGGGGGGGCGCCCGGCTGCCCCCGACCTGCCGCCGATGATGCAGTCCTCCTCGGGGGGGGCGCCGCCTCCGCCCGTGCCGCTGCCCCCGGGGCAGCCCCTGCCGAGCCGCCCGGTGGCCGGTCCGCGCCCCACAGGTGCGGGACCCGCGTTCCCGGCCGCCGCGCCCGTGTCCGTGATGACACCGCCGATGACACCGCCCCAGCCGGGCGTGATGGCCAAGGACATCACCCGGCCGGCCCGCCCCGACGAGCGGGCGCCGGCAGCGCCGGTCGTGGTGGCGGCCCCGCCCTCGACGCCGCCTGCTGCTGCGGTCTCGACGCCGCCCTCCTCCTCCTCCTCCGAGGCTGCACCGGCTGCCTCCTCCAGCGCGGACCGCCCCGGGCTGCGCTCGGGAGACAGCGCAGGAGACAGCGCAGGAGACAGCGCGGGAAACAGCGCGGGAAACAGCGCGGGAAACAGCGCGGGAAACAGCGCGGGAAACAGCGCGGGAAACAGCGCGGGTGGCTCGCGCGCGCCGGATCCTATCCCCTCCCAGTCCTCGGGGGAGCCGGTCAGCCTGAGCTTGGTCCGCGGTCCGGGTGCCCGCCCCCTGCGCCTGCGCCTGCCCGGCGACAGCAGCGCGGCAGAGGCCGTCACCCGGCTGGTCGGCACGGTCCTGCCCGTGCGGGCCGACCTCAGCGGCGCGCTCAGCGGCTGGTGGCGCCTGAGCCAGGGCGGCACCCGCCTGCCTGCGGACCAGCCCTTGTCTCGCCTGGATCCCAAGCGCAGCGTCGAGGTTGAGCGTGTCGACAACCGCGTGATCACGGCCGAGATCCAGGTCCCCGAGGCCGAGCCTCCGGCCCGCCTGGTCGCCCGGGTCGGGACCGCGGTCCCCGTCGCGAGCCTGGCCGACCACCTGGTCGACTGGCTCTCGCTGCCGGCGGGCCGCTGGGAGCTGCGGGTCGATGGCCAGCTCCTGGGCCCCCACGCCATCCTCGCCGACATCGAGCCCCTCTCGGCGCGCCCTGTGCTCGAGTTGCGGCTCGCGTCGCGGCCGGACAAGACATGAGGGGCCGGGCCGGCAACAGCAGGGGTGGGCGGCAGTGAGTCAGGAGCGCTGGGATGTGGTGGTGCGCTTCCTCTCGGGGCCGCTGTCCTACCACGGGGACATCGTCTGCCGGGGCCCGGTGGTGCGCATCGGCGCCAACCCGGGTCCGGGCGGCCTGAAGGTCGAGGGCTACCGGGGCCTGGACGACCGGCAGGCGGTCATCACCGCCTACGACGGCGGCACGGTCGCCATCGCGCCGGTGGGCAACAACCAGGTCCGCGTGGCCCCCCACGGCAACGTCGACTGGTCCGAGGTGCTGCCCATTCGCGGCCCCACCTACCTGGACCGCGACGCGGTCTTCCACCTGGGCCCGCCCGGGCGCGGCGCCACCCTGCTCTTCGCCGAGTGCCGGCGCCTGGGCGTGTGGGAGCAGCAGAACATCCTGTCGGAGGCCTCGCAGCTCTCCCCCGGCGTGCAGCCCAGCAATGTGAAGGAGCTGGACACGACCCGGGGGGTGCCCAAGTGGTTCATCCCGGCGACCCTGATCCTGGTCATGGTGGCGGCCACGGCCCTGGTCGTGCCCCTGGTGGGCGAGTGGCGCCGCAAGATCGCCGAGCTGGGGCCCGTCGATGATGGGCAGGAGTACTACACCTTCGCCAGCCTGGCCGAGCCGGTGGCCGAGGAGCTGCAAGAGGGCCTGAACCAGCCCTTCGCCGACTTCGTCATGGCACCGGACGCCGAGGCCGCGAAGTGGCCGGGCCTGGCCAACCACCCCGACAGCTGGGACAAGGTCTTCCTGGACTACACCCAGCACTCGGTCCAGCTCCACCTGCGGGCCTGGCTGTTCTGGAGCCGGCTGGAGGCCATCGTCGACGACTACGCCCTGGTCGTCTCGGACATGCGCGAGGCGGGCCTGCCCGAGGTCTTCGCGGCCATCCCCTACCAGGAGAGCCAGTACCGCCCGACCATCCAGTCGCCGGCCTGCGCCAAGGGCATGTGGCAGCTGATGCCCGAGGTGGCCAAGCGCATGGACCTGCAGGTGCGCAACTGCAAGCTGCGCGGCTCGACCGGGCTGTGGACGCCGACCCGCGACGCGCCGCCGCTCAACGTCTACAAGAACGCCGAGTACATCGATCCCAATGAGGATCTGCACAGCGCCAAGAAGTGCCGCATCCAGTCCTGCGAGGTCGACGAGCGCTCCGACGTGGCCCAGTCCACCCGCGCTGCCGTGCAGCTGCTCGCCGAGCCCTGGAACGACCCCGAGCTGCGTTCCAGCGGGGCCCTGGTCCAGATGGTGATCCTGTCCCACAACGCCGGCTACGACGACAGTCGCTTCGACGACGACCACCGGGTGAAGACCACCAACATCCTGCCGGGCTACCGCAAGTACCTCAAGCAGACCAACCAGGACAAGGCGCCGGACTTCTACGGGCAGAACATCAAGTGCGCCACGCCCGACGACCCGGACCGCACCTGTGGCTCGGTCCTGCACCGCGAGACGCAGCACTACGCCTACAGCATCGTCGCGCAGCACATCCTCGCGGTGTGCTACTACGCAGAGAATTACGGCAGCATGGGCGCGTACAGCGACTGGCGGAAGTACACCGTGGGCGATGGTTACTGCACGAAGATGAACATCCCGACGGTCGAGGAGGTCCGCAAGCGGGCCGGGAGCAAGGGCAAGTGAGCGATCCCGGAGCGAAGCGACCATGAGCACCAGACCATGAGCACCAGGGTGAAGCGACCATGAGCCTGCGGACCTGGCTGGCCCTGGCGAGCGTGCCACTGGTGGGCGGCATCTACGGCTACCTGATGGCGACCGAAGAGATCGCCACGGGCGACGAGGCGGCGACCTACGTCACCAAGCAGACCGACCCCCTGGTGGACACCAGCTACACGTCCTCCCAGCGGGAGAAGAACTTCAAGGCCTTCGGCATGGACGAGGCGATGGTCGCCAACGCCCTCGACATGGCGCGCCGCTACCAGGACAACGGCAAGGTCGATCGCCTGCGCCTGCTCATGGCGAACGCGGCCGAGCCGACCGAGCTGGCCGACGCGCTGTGCGGGCAGGGCAGCCAGCTCCGCCCGCGCTACGGCGCGCTGCGCTTCCTGGTCACGGACGCCAAGGGCGAGCGCACCCCCGTCGACCTGGACCGGGTCAGCGATCTGCAGCGGGGTGAGTGGTCCAAGACCTCGCCCATCTCGGCGGTCTACAACGAGGCGGAGCTGGCCCAGGACCGCAAGGCCGACGCGACGATGATGGCGGTCGCCGCCATCCTGACGGGCCAGGAGCAGGAGCTGCTCAACGGCTACAAGCCCTGGGGGCGCGGGCTGGCGGCCACGTGGTCGTGGAAGCAGGTCAAGAGCAAGTACCCGGGTGTCGAGAAGCGCGTGACCGAGTACTTCGTGCTGATGCACCTGGCCGTCGAGGTTGCGAACGAGGACGGTGGCATCTGTGAGTAATGGGCCGCCTGGGCTCGTGGCCGCGCCGGTCGCGGGTCCTGGGCTATAGTGCCGAGCGCTGAGATCCGGAGTGTCGATGGAGCCGCGTCGCCGGTTTCGCTTTCTGAAGGAGCTCTCTGAGGGAGCCTTCGGAAAGGTCTACATGGCGGAGATGATCACCGGGGACAACTTCCGGAGCATCGTCGCGATCAAGCTCTTGCACGGCAAGTGGCTTGGTCATGAGGAGATCGTGCAGCGATCTCGCGACGAGGCGCGCGTGCTGGGGCTCCTGCACCACCGCAACATCATCCGCGTGGAAGACCTCACCTCGATCAACGGCCAGTGCGCCGTGGTCATGGAGTTCCTCGACGGCGTCGACTGCAAGACGCTGGTCAACTACACCAAGGAGCGCGGCGAGATCATCCCGCGCAAGGTGTGCTTCGAGGTCATCGCCGCCGTGGCCAGCGCGCTGGAGGCCGCCTACAATCAGGCGCCGCTGCAGGGTGGTGAGCCGCTGCACCTGATCCATCGCGACATCAAGCCCAGCAACGTGATGGTGACCAAGGCCGGAGAGGTGAAGGTTCTCGACTTCGGCACGGCCCAGGCCAAGTTCGACGAGCGTGAGGCACACACCCAGGCCCTGGCCTTCGGCTCGGCCGCTTATATGGCGCCCGAGCGGCTGCTGGGCGATCCCGACGCCCCCTCGGGCGATGTCTTCTCGCTGGGCGTGACCCTCTACGAGATGCTGGCCCAGGGCCCCTTCGGCAAGGTCCACATCCGCCCCGAGAAGTACGAGGCCGACCTGGAGCAGCGCATCGCGGGCCTGCCCCTGGACGACCTGGGCCCCGAGCGCGCCACGCAGCTGCGCCAGGTCATGCACCTGCTCCTTGGCTACGACTCGTCCGAGCGCCCCACGGCCCGCCAGGTGGTCGACCTGATGGAGGCCCTGGCGGACGAGGTGCACGACGGCACCATGCGCCGCTTCTGCCGCGCGGTGGTGTCGCCTTGCCGCGACATGATGGACCCGTCCGTCGCCCCGGATGATCCGCTGACGGGCAGCACCCTGTTCGAGGACCGCACCACGGGCGGGCACACCCTGGGCGAGCTGCGGGCCGAGCTGGCGGACAGCGGGGACCGGGACAACGCCTGGGTCGAGCCCGCGCCGCCGAACCCCTTCACGGTGCCGGCCGATCTGGCCACCGACGACACGCCGCCCGAGTACATCGACGACGACGCCCGGGGAGACTTCGACCCGGCGCCGAGCGGGCACGCGGTCGGGGCCACCTCGCTGGCCTCGCCGCCGACCATGGCGCCGCTGGAGGACATGGACGTCGCCCCGGCGCCGCCGCGCGATCTGCGGGAGCCCGAGCTGCCCCCCGAGCCTGGGTGGGCGCCAATGGACGGGCTGATCGCCGCGTCCGGCATCGAGACGGCCGATCCCTTCCCCGCCGGCGCCTCGGTGTCGGGTGGCTCGGTGTCGGGTGGTGCGGCGGAGCCGGCGCCCCCGATCTCGGTCGGGCGCGCCGCGGTGCCGCGCATCGTAGAGCCCGGTACCCTGGAGCCCCGCACCCTGGAGCCCAGCTCCGGGAAGCCCCGCACCGTGGAGCCCCGCACCGTGGAGCCCCGCACCGTGGAGCCCCGCACCGTGGAGCCCCGCACC
>Ga0100377_1004258_pt1 | contig 11095 bp, 9 predicted proteins | sample CryGeymeta201501_FD_83664 | JGI IMG/M metagenome (GOLD analysis project Ga0100377, IMG submission 83664) | Groundwater microbial communities from Crystal Geyser aquifers in Utah, USA - Crystal Geyser metaG 2015-01 | ecosystem: Environmental > Aquatic > Deep subsurface > Groundwater | place: USA... | reverse complement strand
GTCTCGCTCGTCCGACCCGGGGCTGGCTCGCTGCGCTCGCATCGCCCCGGGCTACACAAGGAGCGCCCCTCCGGGGCTCGCGCAAGATGGATGGAGGCGGCCCCGTGGAGGGAGCGGGGTTTCATCATGGTCAGGCGACGGCGATGGAGCGTGCCTCCATTCTGCCCCCTCCCGAACCCGACCCACACAGGCTGCTTCGGTCAAGAGCCTCGTCCTGGCCCTGCCTTCCCTGACCGCCACCCCAAGACCGGGCGCGAGCCCCGGAGGGGCGCTCCTTGTGTAGCCCGGGGCGATGCGAGCGCAGCGAGCCAGCCCCGGGTCGGCGAGCGAGACATCAAGGAATCCACCACGATCGGAGGACCACGACATGAACGCCATCACCACGAACGGATGAGCGCGGCACGAACGCATCCACCACGATCGGATGACCCCACCATGACAGTACCCAACGAGATGTGAACCTCAGCCCGTGCTGGCACACAGGGCTGGTGCGGGGGAGCCGCCCGGAGCTCCTCTGCCGCATCTCTGGAAACTTTCAGCCCTACTGTTCGCGGGGTTGCGTGGCGGGTCGACAGGTGCTACATGACGCCGTGCGTCGGAGCGCGCGTGCCGGGCGGGCCTCGCTTGAGTGTGTCAGGTGGCCAATTTATCCTGGTATTCCCCGACAGCAATGGAGGACATTATGAATTTTGATGTGAATGAATGGAAGGGGTTGCTGGCCCTGGATGATGAACTGGAGCCCAACACCCGCATGCTGCTGGTGCAGTACACGATGTTCCTGGACAGCCAGGGGCGCACCTCCACCAAGCCCAAGGTGCTCGCTGGCCTGCTCAACATGCCGGAGAAGGAGGTTCGCAAGCGGCTCAACGAGGCGCGTGAGGCCGAGTGGCTCGAGGCGATCGATATGGACGGGCAAAAGGGGTATCGGGCGGTGGTCCCGGGGTCGTGAGCTCGGGTTGGATGCATGAGCAAGGGGCGCCTTCGGGGCGCCCTTTGTGTTTTCTTGTGGCAAGTCAGATGGTTATGCGTTGTCGATGAGAACGCGGAGGTGCTCGGTGTGAGGGGGACGGGAGGCTTCGTCAGGATCGGCCGCGTCCGTTGGACGGCTCCGAGGGCGACACGAAGACGTTGCGGCGGTAGAACTTCAGCTCCTCGATGGACTCCATGATGTCGTCCAGCGCCAGGTGGTTGCCGTCCTTGGCCGGGGCCTGCATGTGCGGGCCGTACCAGCGGCGGACGAGCTCCTTGACGGTGGAGACGTCGATGCTGCGGTAGTGGAGGTAGGCCTCCATCGCCGGCATGTAGCGCCTGAGGAAGCGTCGGTCCTGGCCGATCGAGTTGCCGCACAGGGGGGAGTCGCCGAAGTGGACGTGGTTCTGGAGGAACTGGAGCGTGAGGGCCTCGGCCTCGGCGAGCGAGACGCGGGACTGGCGGACGCGCTCGATGAGGCCGGAGGCGCCGTGGTGGGTGGTGTTCCACTCATCCATGGCGTCGAGGACGGCGTCGTCCTGGTGGATGGCGATGTTGGGTCCGATCGCGAGGATGTCGAGGTTGCTGTTGGTGACGATGGTCGCGATCTCGATGATGGTGCAGGTCTCGGGATCGAGTCCGGTCATTTCCAGGTCGACCCAGACGAGTCGTCCCGAAGTGTCGTTGGGCAAGGTTCCTCCTCAGGTGTCACGATCGGGTTGGTGCGAGGGGCGCCGTCAGGGCGCGGCCCGAAACGGGCAGGGAGCAGTTTGGGGGCATCGTCGGGGGTTGGCAAGCTCTGGTGGAAGGATGGTCGGGCCGATGAGGCGTGCAAGTTGGGGGCGGTCCGCTATACTCCGTGGCGAAGCGTTCGTGGCGAAGACAGCGCGTCAGGCGCGGCAGGTGAGGGCGTGATGAGCCGACGAGGATGGTTGAGCTGGGCTGTGGCGGTGGGGCTCGTGCTGTGCGGGGCGCAGGCGCAGGCGGGGATCGACTTCATCGAGGTGCAGACGACGCTGGTGCCGCTGGGGGCCGACGCGGCGCCTGGGGGGCAGCTCCTGGTCTCGGAGAGCGGGCAGGTGGTGCTGATGACGGAGGGGATGGACGGGGCGCACATCATCCCGGTGGAGCTCGGGACGGGGGGAACGCCGTTCGTGTATCCGCTCGGGGATGACTGGGTGCAGCCGGTGTCGGCGACCTTCGGGCCGGGCGGGGATCTGCTGCTGCGGGCTTCGGGGCAGCAGGAGCTGAAGCCGGTGGGGGCGACGGCGCGGCTCACGCTGGAGGGGGCCGTGGTGTGGGAGACGCCGGACGCGGCGTTCGCGGAGACGGATGCGTATGTGGGGCTGTACGAGGCGGCGGTGGGTCCGGTGGTGTGGAGCGGGACGCGGCAGCGGGTGCTGATCTTCAGCCGGAGCTCGTTCCAGGTGGCGCCGGTGAGCCAGGGGACGGCGCTGTTCGAGTTCAACGGTGAGGTGCGTCAGCCGTCGGTGCTGTTCGGGACGGAGTACATCGGGGCGACGTTGGGCAACGCGCTGCGGATGGCCGACGGGAAGTTCCTGGTCTACTACCTGTCGCAGAACGACGTGGGGGCGCGGTTCTTCATCTACGACGGGCTGGAGTCGCTGTCGCAGTGGCGGCCGGAGGGCGGGGACTGGACGCAGCGCATCGTGTACCAGGTGAAGCTCGATCCGGACGGGAACCTCGTGTTGCTGTGGAACGACGTGGCGACGTCGACGGAGGCGGGGCACCTGACGAAGCTGGACGCCGAGGGGAAGCTGTTGTGGGAGGTGGCGCTCGCGGGGGCGATCGACGTCGCGGATCCGGAGACGGGGATGCAGGTCGAGGCGACGATGGGGCGTCCAGACTTCATGGTGACGGCGTCGTCGGAGATCGTGCTGCTGCGCCGCGCGAGTCCGACCTTCGTGTTCGACGTGCGGAGCACCGAGGATGGGAGCCCGCTGGGGTTCTCGGACTTCTTCGAGTTGACCGATCGGGCGGTGTACGACCTGGCGTTCCTGAACGGGTCGGCCCACGACTACGTGCTGTCGACGGTGGACAGCGAGGACCCGGAGCACAACCACGTGCTCCAGGTGCGGCTGCTGCTGAACGACGATCCGGTGGTGGTGAAGGAGCCGGACAACAACGCGGTGAACAACGGCGGCGGCACGAACAACGGGCCGCTCGTGGGCGACCCGGACGCGGGCGACGACGATCGTCCTCCGCACCCCTCGGTGGGTTGTGCGTGCAGCACGCGCGAGGGAAGGCCGACGGACCTTGCCGGGTTGTTGGGGCTATTGTTCGGCGTGTGGCTGTGGCGCCGGCGCTGAGGGCGCGGCGCGGCTGCGCTTATCTCTTTGATTTGTATGGTATTTTCTCCCCCCATGGGGTTGGAGGGTGTATGGGTCGCGCTCTGTTGAATCCGCTGCGTGGGCAGCTCGAGGCGGATGGGGCCGTGTGGACGGAGGTGCGCTGCGCGCTGGGGGAGGAGTCGTACGAGGCGGCGCTGGACTTTGGCGACGTGGTGGAGGAGCACCGCGCGTTGCGGGAGTCGGCGGCGTTGCTGGACCTGAGCCAGCGGGAGACGTTGACGCTGACGGGGCGAGACCGGGCGAAGTGGCTGCATGGCCTGTGCACCCAGCAGGTCAAGAAGCTGGGGGAGCTGGAGGGGGCGTACGGGTGCCACATCAACATCAAGGGCAAGCTGCTGGCGGACCTGTGGGTGTCGAACGTCGGCGAGATGTTGGTGCTGGACGTGGAGCCGGGAGTCGGCCGGGCGCTTCGGCGGATGCTGAAGGGGTACAAGGTGTCGGAGGACGTGACGCTGCTGGAGCGCTCGGAGCTGTTCGGCTCGCTCGGGGTGGTGGGGCCGCGGGCGGCGGCGATCCTGACGGACCAGACGGGCGTGGAGGTCTCGGGGCTGGCGTCGGGTTGTGTGGCGTTGGCGGAGGTGGCGGGGGTGGAGTGCATGATCGTGGCGACGCCGCAGTTCGGTCCGCCGGGCTTCCGGGTGACGTGTCTGCGGGAGCAGCTGCCGGAGGTGTGGGGTGCGCTGCGGGCTCGGGAGGTGCGTCCGGCGGGCTATGAGGCGCAGGAGCGGGCGCGGCTTCGGTTTGGGCGTCCGCGGTTCGGGGCGGACCTGTCGGAGGACCTGTTGTTCAACGAGGCGGACCTGACGGACGCGGTGAGCTTCACCAAGGGCTGCTATCTGGGGCAGGAGGTGGTGGAGCGGGTGGACTCGCGCGGGAGCGTGGGGCGTCGGCTGCTGGGGCTGCGGTTTGAGGACGGCGAGTCGGCGTTGCCGGCCGGGGGCACCCCGATCCGGAACGCGGAGCGGGAGCTGGGGCACGTGACGAGCGCGGCGTACCTGGACGATGTGGGCTGCGTCGTGGCGCTGGCGGTGATCCACCGGGCGGACAACGCGCCGGGGACGGTGCTGGAGGTCGGCGCGGCGGGTGCTTCGCCGCGGACGGCGGTGGTGACGGAGCGCGGCGCGATCGTGCCGCAGAGCTGAGGGAGACGATGGCGACACGAACGCGGAGCCTGCCCCCGGATGGGCTGTATCGGACGAGTGAGGCGCTGCCCGGCAAGGGCGAGAAGGTGCGGGCGGGGATGCTGGTGTACTTCCAGCAGCGGAGCGGGGACGGCGAGACGCCGATCGTGCTGCTGCCGGGGCGCAACGAGCACAACAAGTGGCGGTTTCGGCGCGCGGGGTTCCTCGTGCGGGATCTGGCGTGGGTGGGGACGCTGAAGCCGCTGCTGTCGGAGGGGTATTACCTGACGTCGGAGGCGATGGAGCTGACGGCGCAGGTGAAGCTCGAGGCGTACGCGCTGGTGCAGCTCGGCTACAACCGGGAGGGCGATCCGATCGTGTTTCCGGCCAGGTACGAGGGCAACGCGATCGTGTTCGAGGCGCGGGGGAAGCGGTTTGAGGACCTGGGGGTGTTCGGGCGGCTGCTGCCGGCGGGGTTCACGCGTCCGCTGGACGGCGCGCACTTCGAGGAGGATGCGTGACGGAGGAGCCGCGGGTGGTGTGTGAGGGGCTGGTGCGTCACTTCGGGGACGTGCGGGCGGTGGATGGGGTGTCGTTCACGGTGTCGGGCGGGGAGATCTTCGGCTTGCTGGGCCCGAACGGGGCGGGCAAGACGACGTGCCTGCGGATGCTGGTGACGCTGCTGCACCCGGACGCCGGGAGCGCGCGGATCTGCGGCTTCGACACGCGGGAGGCCCCGGAGGAGGTGCGCAAACGGGTGGGCTACCAGACGGGGGACACGCAGCTGTACGAGCGCCTGACGCCGGTGGAGTTCCTGCGCTACTTCGCCGACCTGAGCGGGATGCGGCGGGACGCGTCGGCGTCCCGGATCGCGGAGCTGGCGAAGCTGCTGGACTTCGAGTCGTTCCAGGCGCGGCAGTGCGGGACGCTGTCGACGGGGCAGAAGCAGCGGGTGAGCATCGCGCGGGCGCTGCTGAACGACCCGCCGGTGATCATCCTGGACGAGCCGACGAGCGGTCTGGACATCATCAGCGCGCACTTCATCGTGGAGTTCCTGGAGCAGAAGCGGGCGGACGGTCACGCGATCGTGTTCTCGACGCACATCATGGGGGAGGCGGAGCTGTTGTGCGACCGGATCGGGGTCATCCACAACGGTCGGCTTCAGGCGGTCGACTCGCCGGAGGGGCTGCTGCGCCAGACGGGGGCGCCGTCGTTGACCAAGGCGTTCATTCAGCTGGTGGATGAGGCCGACGCGGCCCGCGAACAGGAGGGTGCATGAGCGGAGGAGGGGTGCGGGGGCGGATCGTCGTGACGGTGTTCGTCAAGGAGCTGCGCGAGATCCTGCGAGACCGCAAGACGATCTTCCTGCTGGTCGCGGTGCCGTTGCTGTTCTATCCGATGCTGTTGCTTCTGATCACGGAGGTGGCGGTCGCCCAGAAGGAGAAGATCGAGCAGGAGCACGCGGTGGTGGCGGTGGTGGGGGAGGCTCTGCCGGCGCTGGTGAGCGCGGCGCTGTCCGACAAGGGCACGGTGCTCCAGTCCTACGCGGAGGGTGAGGCGCAGCGGGCGTTGGAGGCCGGCGAGGTCCAGGCGGTGGTGGAGGTGCCGACGGGGCTGTCGGCGTCGGCGTCGGGGGTGGGGACGTTGACGGTGGTCGTGCGGTACAGCTCGGTGCAGCCGCTGAGCGCGGACGTGCGGTGCCGGATTCAGGACGCTCTGGACGCCTGGGCGGGGGAGGTCAAGGCGGCCCGGCTGAGCACGCGGGAGCTGACGCCGGCGTTCGTGGAGCCGGTGGCGGTCAAGGCGGAGGACGTGGCGCCGCCGTCGCGCCAGGCGGGCTCGCTGCTGTCGATGATCCTGCCGATGCTGGTGCTGGTCTTCATGATCGCCGGCGCGTTCTATCCGGCGGTGGATCTGACGGCGGGGGAGCGGGAGCGCAAGACGATCCAGACGCTGCTGACGGCGCCGGTGCGTCCGCTGGAGATCGTGGCGGGCAAGTACCTGACGGTGCTGGCGGTTGCGCTGGCCAGCGGGGTGATCAACATCGCGAGCATGGGGCTGGTGCTGGGGCACAGCCTGACGGTGGCCGGCGGCGAGGGCGGCCTGATGCAGGGGGTGTCGGTGTCGGGGTGGGACATCGCGGCGCTGACGTTCGTGGTGGTGTTGATGGGGGTGATGCTGAGCGCGGTGTTGATGACGATCGCCGCGTTCGCCGAGACGCCCAAGAACGCCCAGTCCTACCTCTCGCTGGTCTACATGCTGTGCCTGACCCCGGTGGCGCTGTCCCAGATTCCTGGGGTGGAGATCTCGGCCACGACGGCGTTCATCCCGGTGGTGAACCTGGCGCTGGTGATGAAGGAGATCCTGGTGGAGGGGGCGGATCTGCAGAGCCTGTTCCTGGTGTCTCTGTCCACGGTGTTGACGACGGTGGTGGCGCTGGGGATCGCGGCGCGGGTCTACACGCGCACCTCTCTGCTGGTGCAGGCGGCGACGGCGCGGGGGTTCTTCAGCCGGAGCGGTGAGGGCGGTGGGCGTCCGTCGCCGGTGGCGACCCCGGACGAGGCGCTGGCGTTCGTGGCGGTGTTGTTCCTGCTGCTGTACTACGTCGGGAGCCTGGTGCAGACGTGGGACCTGCTGTGGGGGCTGCTGGCGACGCTGGTGGGGCTGCTGCTGGTGCCGACGCTGGGGCTGATCAAGGTGCTGAAGCTGGACCTGCGCAAGACGCTGCACCTGCGCGGGGCGCGGTGGCCGATGTTTGTGGGTGCGGCGCTGATGGGCGTGTCGAGCCTGGTGTGGGTGCAGGCGGCGACGTCGCTGTTCCACGAGACGTTCCTGCCGATCCCGCAGCCGTTCATCGACGCGATGGAGTCGGCGTTCACGATGCCGACGGACCCGCTCGGGCACCTGGCGGCGGTGGGGGTGATGGCGCTGGCGCCGGCGGTCTGCGAGGAGTCTGTATTCCGCGGGCTGCTGCTGTCCTCATTCCGCGGCAAGGTGCCAGGCTGGTTGGCCGTGTTGGTGACGGCGGTTCTGTTTGGTCTGTTTCACCTCTCCGTGTTCCGATTCCTGGGTACGTTCGCGCTCGGTCTGGTGATGGCGCTGATGGTGTGGCGCAGCGGCTCGATCTGGCCGTCGGTGCTCTTCCACTTCCTGAACAACGCCACGGCGCTGCATCTCGGCGATCTCGCGGCGGCCCTGGGCCTCTCGCCCGAGGAGGGCATCCCGATGTGGCTGCTGGGCGCCTCGGTGGCGGTGAGCGCGGTCGGGTTCGGGGTCTTGTTCCTGGCGCGCCCGGTCTGGGAGGAGGCGTCGCAGTCCGAGGAGGCCCCGGCGTGAGCGCGCGGGTGATGAGACGAGGGGGGCTCGCTCTGGCGTTGCTGCTCGGCGTGGTTGGCTGCAAGGGCTCGACGGAGCCGACGGTGCAGTCCGAGCCCGCGCCGGTGCGTGCGGCCGAGCCCCGCGGCACCCAGACCGTGGCCACGACGCCGCCCGTGACGATCGACTTCGACCGGCGCGGCGCCGAAGGCGCGCGCACCGCGGAGCTGCCGGCGGCGGAGGAGCTCGCGCCGGTCGCGTTCTGCCCGAGCTACAGCGGGGTCGTGTGCCGGAAGATCTTTGCCTGCGCCGAGCCCGAGTCGATCGCCGTGGACGCCGAGGCGCAGGGGTTCTCGGACGAGGCCACGTGCCGCGCGGCGCTGATGCGGTTCTGCACGGGCCTGCTGCTGCCCGGTGTGGTCGAGTCTGTGGCCGAGGGGCGTGTGCGCTGGGACGGCGCGGGCTTCAAGCGGTGCTTCGCGGGCTGGGTGGCCCTGGGCTGCGAGGCCCCGCTGGGCGATCTGCCGGACCGGCCAGAGTGCCGGGACTCGGCGGTCGGCACGGTCGAGGTCGGGGCGCTCTGCGGCTCCGCGTTCGACTGCGCGAAGGCCGACGGCGAGGAGCGGGTGTGCGCCTTTGACGAGGAGGGGCACGGGGTGTGCGAGCGGCTGAAGGGACCGGGCGAGGTCTGCGATCTCGTCAAGGGCGAGTGCCGCGAGGGGCTGGTGTGCCGCGGCGAGCGGTGCCAGGCGCCCGGCGGCATCGGCGAGGTCTGCCTGTTCGACGCGGACTGTCAGGCGGGGCTGGCGTGCCCGGACAAGCAGTGCGCGCGGTTGTTCCCACGGTGATGAGCCTGTTGCAAGCTATTGATTTTTATGGACTTATCGGGCTGATTCGCCCATCGACTCAACGCGCCTTCGGGCGCCACTTGTCGAAGACGAGCGTCTCGCTGACGCGGTAGCCGACCTGGCGGAAGCGGACCTTGCCGGTCTCGTCGACCGCGACGAAGGTGGGGCTGCCGTTGATGCCGTGGCGCTCGAAGAGGTCGCGGTCGGCGTCCTTGACGAGGGTGGTGTTGGGGCCTCGGGCCTTGTCGGCGGCGGGGGTGTCGGCGTCGACGATGACGACGACGGGGACACCGGAGCGCGCGCTCCAGGCGACCAGCGCGGTGGCGGCGGGTTCGCAGCGGGGGCAGGAGCGGTCGAGGAAGAGGCGGACGTGGGCAGGGCGTGTGGCGCCATCGGGCAGGGCGGGGGCCTGGGCGCCGATGGGCAGGGGGCTCCAGAGGTCGATGGGCTCGGTGGGGAAGGGCCGGAGGCTCAGGCGGAGCGTCTGGGGACGGCCGTCGCGGAGGAGTTGGAGCGGCAGGTCCCTGGCGAGGTCGGCGGTCATGACGTAGTCGCGGATCTCGTCGGGGTAGCCGAAGGCGCGGCGGCCGTCGCCGAGGACGATGTCGCCGACGCGGAGGCCGGCCTTCTCGGCCGCGGAGCCCTCGGAGACCTCTCGGACGAGGGCGGCGCCGGGGCTGAGCTTGTGGCGCTTGACGTCCGCCGCGGGCGGCGCGCCGTAGCGGACGCCGAGCCAGGCCGGTCGCAGCCGTTCGAGGGTCGCGAGCTCCTTGTGGAGGGCCGGCATGGCCGCCACGGGCGCTGTCGTGGGCCTGGCCTTCGGCTGGCCGAGGGGCGCCGCTTCACAGGCTTCGAGGCGTTGGAAGGCCTGGAGGGCCTGGGGGGCGTCGGCGTCGGTCTCGGCCTGCTGGAGGAGGGTGAGGCCGGCGATGCGGAGGAGGCGGGCGCGGATGCGGAGGTTGATGGCGCCGCGGATGTCCATGCGATAGCGGGCATCGGCGGCGTCGTCGGACTTGCCGTGCAGGAGCTGGAGGCGCTGCCAGTCCATGGGGTTGCGGCGGGTGAAGGCGGCCAGGGCGGGCGCGATCGTGTCGCGGAGCTCGAGGCGCTCGGGCTCGGGGAGCTTGCGGAGGGCAGCGAGGTCGAGGCGCTCGGACCAGCCTTTGCGCTGGGTCGAGGGCGCGGCGAGGAAGTCGGCGAGGTTGCGGCTCTGGACCTCGGCGAAGGCGCGCTGCCATCGGTCGCTGAGCTTGTCGAACTCCTGGCGGGCGGCGTCGAGGGCCTCGTGGTTGGCTGTGGTCTCGCGAAGGTAGCGGGGGCTGAGGAGGCCCCAGGTCTGGGCGAGGTCGTCAATGACGGTGAGGTCGGCGTTCCAGGCGTCGCGGTGGGACCAGGCCCGGGCGAGCTGCTGGTCGGCGAAGTCGTCGAGGGGGACGCCAGCCTCGGAGGCGCGGCGCTGGAGGAGGTCTTCAAGGAAGAGGTCGGTGGTGCGGAGGGGGACGTCCGGGGAGCTGTCCGCGAGGGTGACCTGGTCGTGCACGACGGCCAGCTCGCGCTGCTGGCGCAGGGCGTCGATGAGGGTGAAGGCGTGGCCGACGCGCTGGTGGGCGCGGCCCTCGGGGTAGCAGCCGTAGGCCTGGCGGTCGGCGGTGGTGGCGAAGTAGCCGCACACATCGCCCGAGGGGAGCTCGCCGCCCAGGGGATACATGGCGGCGGCGAATGAGCCGGAGTAGCACTGGCTCATCATCATGACGACGCGGACGCCGGGGCGGAGGTAGCCGAGCAGGGCGCGCAGCTCCAGCACCGACATCGTCTCGTTCCACAGCGAGATCGTCCCGTTGTCCAGCGAGTCCTCGCCGCGCTGCCCGTGGTCGGTGACGTAGATCAGGAGGGTCTCGCCGGGCTTGATCTTCTTGCGCTGGCCGCGGAACCAGTCGCGCAGGGCGTCGTAGGTGGCGGGCTTGAGGTCGACGTCGGTCCACTCGGTGTTGGTGAAGGTCGTGCGGGGCCTGAGCCAGCCGCCGACCTCGGTGCCGTCGAGGAGCCAGAAGTCGGTGGGGGGGCGGTCGGCGTCGCGGGTGGCGAGGTCGTCGCGCTTGTTGCTGCCGTCGGCGTTGAAGACGTCGATCTGCCTGGGGTCGAGGCCCAGCTCGACCAGCCCGCTGCGCATCTCCTGCAGGTGCTCGAGATGGCTCAGGAAGTTGTTGCGCGGGCTGGCGCCACCGTTGATCAGGACGGCGTGGACGCGGGAGGCGTCCACGGGGGCGTCGTCGTTCGCCTCGGTGGGCGGTTGTTGGGCAGTCGCGGGGGTCGGGGCGCCAACGCTCGCCGTGAGGGCGACCAGGGCGAGGAGGAGGTAGCGAGCGATGGGCCTCATGAGGAGCGTTCTCCGGGCGGGCGTTTGGGCGTCGAGCAGACAACAGCGCCCGGGGGCGGAACATTCGCCCGGCCAGGGTAGCACCTCAGGGCG
>Ga0100377_1004252_pt1 | contig 11107 bp, 10 predicted proteins | sample CryGeymeta201501_FD_83664 | JGI IMG/M metagenome (GOLD analysis project Ga0100377, IMG submission 83664) | Groundwater microbial communities from Crystal Geyser aquifers in Utah, USA - Crystal Geyser metaG 2015-01 | ecosystem: Environmental > Aquatic > Deep subsurface > Groundwater | place: USA... | reverse complement strand
GGTAGTTGGCATGAAGGACACCTAACCATTGACGCGTCAATCGTCTAGTTTCCTCCGCAAAATTCCTTGCACTTCAACAACAGATGGGGCTGAACCGTTACCAATCGTCTAGTTTCCTCCGCAAAATTCCTTGCACTTCAACAACAGATGGGGCTGAACCGTTACCGCGCGCCGTTGTCCAGCTCGCGGCTGAACTCCGCGTCCGACAGTCCCTCGAGTCCGACAATGGACGCCATGACACCCTCCTGGTTGGCGCGGAACGCTACCACGGCCCCGCGGCATCCTGGACGGGCCCCAGCTGCCTGCCCGACGAATTTCGAAGTGATACATGGGCAGCATGAAGCTCGGGATCGGCGACACGCAGATCGACCTGATCGTCGGTGACATCACCACCCAGCAGGTGGATGCCATCGTCAACGCGGCGAACTCGTCCCTGCTTGGCGGCGGGGGAGTGGACGGCGCCATCCACCGGGCGGGAGGGCCGGCGATCCTGGAGGCCTGCCGTGCCATCTGCGCTGCCCAGGGCCGCTGCCCCACCGGCGAGGCGGTCGCGACCACCGCGGGGAGGCTGCCGGCGAAGGTGGTGGTCCACACGGTGGGGCCGGTCTGGCAGGGGGGCAGGGCAGGGGAGGAGACCCTGCTCGCCCGTGCATGGACCCGCAGCCTGGAGGTGGCGGTCGCCCAGGGCGCGCGCTCGGTGGCCCTGCCGGCGATCAGCACGGGCGCCTACGGCTTTCCGGCAGCATGCGCCGCCGCGGTCTCCCTGGCCGCCCTCGGCGACTTTCTCCGGGCCCACCCGGGCGCCCTGGACCGGGTCCTGGTGGTGCTCTTCGACGCCGCGGCCCTGCACACCTGGCAGGCGGCGGCGGGGGCCCTGGACCCGCAGGGCTGAGCGCCGGCGGAAGTCCACATCGCTCCTGTCGGATCAAGCCGCCGGCCCCCCGGGCCGCGGTGCTAGGCTCAGCCCCGCGATGTCCCCTCTCCCCGAGCGCTATGAGGACCTGGACCCATCGCCACCGGTGGCATCGGAGAGGTGCGCCGCGTGCGCGACCGGCTGCTGCGCTTCGTGGTCGCCATGAAGCTCTCGCTGCCCCACGTCACCGCACAGCCGGCGCTGCGCCGCCGCTTCCTGGACGAGGCCCCGCTCACGGCCCAGCTCCACCCCCCCTGCATCATCGCCGTGCACGATCTGGGGGAGCTGGAAGATGGGCGCCTGTACTTCACCATGGAGGAGGTCCGCGGGCGGACTTTGGCCGAGGCGATGGCGGGCATGTCCCTGCGCGAGGGGGTGGAGGTGCTGCTCCACGCCGCCCGGGCGGTCGGCTACGCCCACGGGCGGGGGGTCGTACACCGCGATCTGAAGCCCGAGAACCTGATGGTGGGCGAGCACCAGGAGGTCCGGGTCATGGACTGGGGCCTGGCCCGGCACCTCGACGAGGCCGACCCCCTGGCCGAGCTGGACCTGGGACCGCGGGACGTGGCCCAGACCCAGGTGGGGCAGGTCATGGGCACCCTGGCCTGGATGCCCCCCGAGCAGGCGCGCGGTCGCTTGGGGGCGCTCGGGCCCGAGGCCAATGTCTACAGTCTGGGCGCCATCCTCTACGCCCTGCTGGTCGGACACCCACCCTACCAGGGCCCCCAGGCCTGGCAGGCGCTGCTGGGCGGCCCTCCGCCTCCTCCTCTCCAAGGGCCGGAGGCCCTGCGGTCGCTGTGCATGCGCGCCATGGCCCGCGCGCCCTGGGAGCGGCCGCTGACCGGGACTGCGCTGGCGCGAGAGCTGGATGCCTGGCTGCGGGAGGACCACGCCGAGCGCCAGGTCGATGAGGCCGAGGCCCTGCTGCCGCGCCTGGAGCAGCTGTCCGCCCAGGCGTTGGCCGCCGAGGTCGAGGCGGCCGAACTGCTGGCCGGGCTGCCCCCCTTCGCGTCCGCGGCGCAGAAGTCGCCGGGCTGGCGGGCCGAGGACCAGGCCGCGTCACTGCGCCGTGAGCAGCGCCTGCTGGAGCTGGAGCTGGTGCAGCGCCTGCGGGCAGCCTTGACCGAGGCCCCGGACCTGGCCTCGGCCCACGCCCTGCTGGCCCGTCGGTACCGGCTTGCCATGGAAGCGGCCGAGGCGCGTCGCGACCTGGACGCGGCGGCGGAGCTGGAGGTCCTGGTCGCCGCCCACGATCGGGGGGGGCACGCCGCCTGGCTGCAGGGGGACGGTCGCCTGAGCCTGGTGACCCAGCCGCCGGCTGAGGTTCTGTGGTACCGCAACCTCGAGCAGGACCGCCGCCTGGTGCCGGTCCTCCAGGGCAGCCTGGGTGCCACCCCCCTGCAAGGCGTGGTCCTGCCGCGGGGCAGTCACCTGCTGGAGCTGTGCGCGCCGGGCTGTGTGCCCGTGCGGTACCCGGTCCTCATCGAGCGGGGCCAGCACTGGGACGGCGTGGCACCGGGGGACGCGGCGGAAGATTCGGCGGCAGCGCCCATCCACCTGCCCCGCCTTGGCAAGCTTGGGGCCGACGAGTGCTACGTCCCCGCCGGCTGGTGCTGGACCGGCGGCGACCCCGAGGCGCCGGATGGGCTGCCGGCGCGTCGCGTGTGGGTCGACGGCTTCGCCATGCGCCGCCACCCGGTCACCAACCGGGAGTACCTGGCCTTCCTGGAGGACCTGGGGGCGCAGGCTGATGCCTGGGTGCCACGGGACGAACGGACCGCGGTCCTGCGCGTCTACCGCCAGGGGGCCGACGGCCGTCGGCAGGTCGATCCGAGCCTGGCGCCATGGGGCGATCCCGACGCGCCGGTGACCGAGATCGACTGGTGGGCAGCCCGTCGCTTCGCCGCCTGGGAGGCCGCGCGCACCGGTCTGCCCTGGCGCCTGCCCCACGAGCTGGAGTGGGAGAAGGCGGCGCGCGGCGTCGACCGTCGGCGGGTCCCTGGGGGGATCTGCTGGAGCCCACCTGGGCCTGCATCGGCAGCTCCCGCGCAGGGGCACCGGCGGTGTCCTCGGTGGACACCTTCCCGCTGGACGAGGGGCCGACAGGGGTGCGGGGCCTGGCGGGCAATGTCCGCGACTGGTGCGGCAGCCCCTACCCCAAGCGGGGGCTGGCAGCGGGCATCGACCGACTCGTGGTCGACCCCGCCTGGCAGCCTGCTCCCGGGGACTTCGTCGCGATGCGCGGCGGCGCCTGGGCCAGCACCCTGCGCCAGCTCCCGGTCGCCGGGCGCTTCGCCGATCCGCCCGACCGTCGCTACTCCACCCTGGGCTTCCGGCTGTGCCGGAGCCTGGGTGGGCCCGGGCCGCCTTAGCCTGCGGCGTCCACGGCCTGGTGGGCCGAGGCGAAGCTGGGGGTGCCGACCTGGAAGTGAAGCTCCAGGGTGGGCGAGGCTGTGGGGTCGAAGTCGAAGGCGCTGGCGCTGTCGGTGCGCCACCAGGTCTGGTCCCAGTCGCTGCCGGCCTGGGTCCCGACGAAGAGTCCGCCGACGGTCGTCTGCCCGTCTTTGATCACGTAGTTGGCCACCGTACCCGGGCTGCCGACGGTCACCTTGGAGGCGCTGAACTGGCTGCTCGCCACGCAGGTGCCGATGAGCTGCCGTGCCCCCGAGCGCAGCCGGGCGCCGGTCCCCATCACCAGCTTGAAGGTCGTCGTGGGCCAGGCCGTGCCGGTGAACAGCTAGACCATGTGGCCCTTGAGCAGGAGCACGTTGCCGGCGTCGGCGGTGCCGAGCCCGATGTCCAGGTAGGTCATCACGGTGCTCAGGCTGCCACTGCCACTGATGGTGGGGCAGCTCACGGGGGGCCAGGCAGCCGGAGGCGTCGCCGATGCGGTTCTGGTAGGGATTGACCACCGAGTAGGCGCTGGGGTCCGGCGGCTGTGAGAAGAGGTCGCTGCGCCAGTAGGCGACGGGGCTGCCGAAGCTCCCTCCGACGTAGAAGCCGGCGAACTTCCCGGAGCTGTCGACGATGTCTCCCACCACGGAGTCATCGGCGCCCCCCGTGATCTCGCGCCCCGGCAACAGGGGGGCTGCCGTGTCCCCCGTGACGTTGCGGAAGACCAGCCAGTCGGCGACCTGCCCGGGACCGCTGACCTGAGGCCTCTGGTCGAAGGCAAGGGCGGAGCACAGCTTGCGAAGTCGCGGGAGCAGGTCGCCATAGGACATGGGGAAGATCTGCGCCTGCGCCACTCCCTGTGGGGACCAGCGCTGCAGCAGCGCGCTGAGCCCCCAGGTCAGCGCCCCGTGGATGGCCAGCCTGCGGTCCAGGTTCGGCCGGAGGCTGTAGGCATAGGCGGACTGCTCGGGCCCGCTGGCCGACAGCACAGCGACCCGCTCGGCCAGCCTGCCGTGCCAGGCGGCGGCCGTCGCGGTCACGGGACCGGCGTGGAGGGTCCGGGCCGCTGCGGCCGGGGCCCCGGCGCCGTCGACGTGGGTGGCGCCCGCGAAGCAGCAGTCCAGGACAAAGGTCAGCCGCGGCAGCGGCTGCGGCCCCACGATGTCCATGATCTCCTGGAAGGACAGGCTGTGCTCCAGGGAGGCGGTGGCCCGGACCAGCGAGCGCTACGGCCTGCCCCCCGTGCGCCTGTCGGCGGCGGCCAAGCGCGCCTTGCTCGCCCACGAGTGGCCCGGCAACGTCCGCGAGCTGGAGAACGCCTTGGATCGCGCCGCGCTGCTGTCGCGGGACGGTCTGATCGAGGCGCTGCCCCTGGCCGACGGCCGACCGGCCGGCTCCGACTTAGCGGGCTCGCGAGGCGGGGTGATCGCGCGCCTCCAGCAGGCAGCCGAGGCCCTGGTCGAGGCCATGGTGCGCCGCCCCGAGCTGCGCGACCTGGACGCCGGCCGCGCGCTCCAGGGCGCCATCCTGCTGGCCCTCGCCCGGCGCCTGGGCAGCCGGGAGGCGGCCTTCGCCCTGCTGGGCCGGCAGGACCAGATCCGCAGCCGAAACCACCACCGAACCTGGGCACGCGAGGTGGGGCGCCTCGACGCGCTGGCCGCGGCCCTGGGGGAGTCGGTCGTCCGGGAGGGCTGAGGCGAGGGCATCGACGCGCCGCCGCTCCGCGGAAGGCATCCCCGGTGGCATGATGCGCGGCCTCGACTTCTGGAGGGCGTTCATGTCCGAGACCACACCGTCCCAGACCACGAAGGGCGAGCCCGAGGGCGAACGCCACGGCCTGGGGCGCTATGCCATCCTGGTCGCCGTCGGTGCTTTCGCCACGACCTTCGCCCAGCAGCGGGTCGTCGCGAACATCCCGACCACGGCCCTGCTCAAGGACCACTTCCACCTGGCCCGCGAGGACGTGGCCCTCTTCTTCTTCTGGGCCACCTTCGCCTGGAACCTGAAGCCTGTGGCTGGCGTGCTCACCGACGCCTTCCCCCTGCTGGGCACGCGCCGACGCCACTACATGATCGTCGGCGCCACCCTGGCCGGCTTGTGCTGGGTCCTGATGGGCACCCTCTCCAACGAGTACAAGCTGCTGCTGATCGCGTCGATGGCCATGAACGCGTTTACGGTCATGTCCAGCACGGTCATGGGTGGCATGATGGTCGAGGCGGGCCAGATCTACGGCGCGCCCGGACGCATCTCGTCCTTGCGCCAGGTCGTGCAGAGCATCGCCCAGATCATCGGGCCCATCATCGGCGGCATCCTGGCGGGCATGGCCTTCGGCTACACCACCGGCATCGCCGCCGGGGTGATGTTCCTGCTGGCCATCACGACCTTCTTCGTGCACCACGAGAAGAAGGTGTCGGCCCGGGCGCCCCTGACGGCCGAGGAGCTGGCCCGGCCGCAGTACAAGCCATCCGGCAGGCTGCTGCTCGGCATGGGCACGCTGGCGGCGCTGGCCACGGGGCTGCTGCTGAACGCCGACGTCCGCAACATCGGCATCTCGCTCTTCGCCTTGCTCAGCGTGTTGGTGATCATCCTGGGCATGGCCCTGGTGCGGACCCGAAACCCGGTGATCGTGCGCGCTCAGGGCCAGCTGGTGCGGATCTTCGACTCGCGCACGCTGTGGCTGGCCGTCTTCATGCTCTTCCTGGTCTACACGGTGCCGGGCCTGTTCACGGCCCTGTACTACCAGCAGACCGACGAGCTGAAGTTCAGCACCGAGTACATCGGCACCCTGACCTCCATCGAGGGTGGCGTCGGCATCATCGCCGCCATCGTCTACGGCCTGGCCTGCAAGCGCATCCCGCTGCGCTGGCTGCTGGTCGGCGGCATCGGCCTGAGCGCCCTGGCGACCTACAGCTACCTGCTCTACACCGGGGCCACGGCTCCCTTCGTGCATGCGGCCACCGGCTTCTGCGGCGTGCTGGCCGAGCTTGCGCTGATGGACCTGGCCGTGCGGTCCACACCCAAGGGCTGTGAGGGCCTGGGCTTCGCCCTGATGATGGCCATCCGCAACTTCGGCATCGCCATGAGCGACGTCACGGGCACGCTGATCATGGACAAGTTCCACGTGACCTTCCACACCATGGTGGCCGTCAACGGCACGACCACGCTGCTGGTGCTGGTCTTCGCGGCCTTCCTGCCCCGGGCCGTGCTGGACCGCAGAGAGGGTGAGTCGGCCGCGGCCTGAGGAGGCGCACCCTGGGCAGCCCCGCGGGGCTGCTTAGGCGCCTTGGCTGCGCTTCCAGGCCGCCAGCAGCCGGTCCAGGCTGTTGGCGAAGGCCTGGCGGGCCTTCACGTCGTAGGCCGGCGGCCCGCCGCCCATGGTGCCGGTGGCCCGCATCTCCTCCATGAAGTCCCGCATGGCCAGGCGCTGGCGCACGTTGTCGGCGTCCAGCACCTCACCGCGGTGCTGCAGGACGATGGCCCCCTTCTCCACCGCCTCGGCGGCCAGGGGGATGTCGGCGCTGATGACGATGTCACCAGGCTCGCAGTGGGCGACGATGTAGTCGTCCGCCACGTCCATGCCCTGGCCCACCACGACGGCGCGGATCAGCCGCGAGGGCGGCGTCTGCTGCCACCGGTTGGCCACCAGGACCACCGGCACCTGCAGGCGGATCGCCGCCTTGAACACGATCTCCCGCATCGCTACGGGCGCGCCGTCGGCGTCGATCCAGATCTGCACGGAGCCTCAGCCCTGCCAACGTCCGCGGCGCTGGCCGCCGCCGGAGCGCCCGCCGCCGCCGCCGCTGCCACCGCCGGAGCGCCCGCCGCCGGGTCCGCCGCTGGAGCGACCGCCGGGCCGACCGCCCCGCGAGGGCCGGGGGGTCCGCGAGGACGGGATGGCGTCCGCGGCGTGCCAGCGGTGATCCTCGTCGATGGTGATCGACTCGCCGATCAGGCGCTCGATGTTGCGGAGGTAGTCGCCCTCGGTGTGGTCGCAGAAGGCGATGGCCGTCCCGGCGCGCCCGGCCCGGCCCGTGCGGCCGATGCGGTGCACGTAGCTCTCAGGCTCGTTGGGCAGGTCGTAGTTGAAGACGTGCGAGACGCCGTCCACGTCGATGCCGCGACTGGCGACGTCCGTGGCCACCAGGATGGCCAGCTTGCCGTCGCGGAAGGTGTCGAGGGCCTTGGTCCGGGCGGTCTGGGACTTGTTCCCGTGGATCGCCTGGGCCGTGATGCCGACCTCGTCCAGCTGCTTCACCAGGCGGTTGGCGCCGTGCTTGGTGCGGGTGAAGACGATGGCCTGCTCGACCTTTCCGCTGCCCAGGATGTCGGCCAGGAGCCGACGCTTGTCGCCCGTCTCGACGAACATGACCTTCTGGTCGATGCGCTCGACGGTGGAGGAGTGAGGGGAGACCTCGACCTGCATCGGGTCGTGCAGGAACTCCCGCGCCAGGTCCACGATGGCCTTGGGCATGGTCGCCGAGAAGAGCAGGTTCTGGCGCTTGCCCGGCAGCAGCCGCAGCACGCGCTTCACGTCGTGGATGAAGCCCATGTCGAGCATGCGGTCGGCTTCGTCCAGGACGAAGAACTCGACCTTGGAGAGGTCGACGAAGCCCTGCCCCACCAGGTCCAGCAGGCGGCCTGGGCAGGCGACCAGGATGTCGCGGCCCTGGTTGAGGGCCCGCACCTGGGGGTTCTGGCCGACGCCGCCGAAGATGACATGGTGCCACAGATCGACGTTGCGACCGTAGGTTTCGAAGCTGTCGCCGATCTGGGCGGCGAGCTCGCGGGTCGGGGTCAGCACCAGGGCCCGGATCGGCCGCTTGGCCCGACCGGTGTGGGGCTTGCTCGCGAGGAGCTGGAGGACGGGCAGCGCGAAGGCGGCCGTCTTGCCGGTGCCCGTCTGGGCGCAGCCCAGCAGGTCACGGCCCGCAAGGAGCGGGGGGATCGCCTGCACCTGGATGGGCGTGGGCGTGGTGTAGCCGCAGGCGTCTACTGCCTGCATGAAGGGCTCGGCGAGGCCGAGCGAAGCGAAGGTCGTCAAGTCTGGGGTCCGTGCTGTCGAGACTGCGGCCGCCGGCGCGAGAATCATGGTGGCCAGGGCCGCGCGGCCTCCGAAGTGGGACCGCTCTGGTACTTCTATACCCCGTTGAGGGTGATCCAAGGGGGCTGGGTCATGCCTCGTAGCGCGAACGTCACCTTGGAAGGGGCAGCGATTCCCGTGTACGGTGGTGTGGTGCAAGCCAAGCCCCTCCACGCCTTCGGCCTCCTTGGCCTCCTCTGTTCCACCCCCGGGTGCCAACCAGATCACTCGCGCCTGTCCAGCGGGTCGGGGGGCACGCGCTGTGACGCGCCAGTCATGGACCCGACCTTCTCCCTGGTGGTCGACGTCGGGCCCTCTGGGGCCTCTGGGCCCTCTGGGCCCTCCGGGGCCTCGGCCGCGCCGGAGGTCGTGAACAGCGGGGGGCCGGGCGTGGCGGTGGCCGACATCGATGGGGACGGGCTGCTGGACGTGGTCTTCATCATCCCCGTGGGCAATTCCCAGCTCCTGCTCGGCGATGGGACGGGCCAGCTCCAGGACAGTGGCCTGGTGCTGCCCTCGGGCTCGTCGGGGGCGGCGGCCGACATCGATCTGGACGGCGACATCGACCTGGTGATCGGACGCGGCCTGGGTGCCGATGACGTGGTCCTGCGCAACCGCGGCGACGGCAGCTTTGACACCGAGACCCTGGTCGCGCATGACGGCGACACCTACGGCCTGAGCTTCGGCGACCTGGACGGGGACGGGGACCCGGACCTCTTCGCGGCGCGCTTCCTCGAGACCATCGACATCAGCCAGCTCCAGCTCGGCCTGGCCGCGCCCACGGAGAGCGTCGTCTTCGAGAACTGGGGCGGCACGCTGGTGCCCCTGGAGGGGGCCCTGCCCGACGACATCCAGGATGCCGCCAGCTACCAGGGGCAGCTCCTGGACGCCGACGGGGACGGGGACCTCGACATCTACCTGACCAACGACTTCGGCATGTGGCTGCGCTCCAATCGCCTGCTCCTCAACGACGGGAGCGCGCACTTCACCCAGGCCCCCGACTGCGGCTGCGAGCTGTCGGTCTTCGGCATGGGGACCAGCGTCGGCGACGTGGACCAGGACGGCGACGCCGACCTGTTCACGACCAACCTGGGGGGCCCGGTCCTGCAGCTGGGGGAGGGCGACGGCACCTACTACGACGCCACCCTCGCGCTCGGGGCAGACCTGCCGCCGGACGCGGGCGGGCTGGCGTCCTGGGGCTCGGCCATGCAAGACCTGGACGGCGACGGCTACCCTGAGCTGGCCGTGGCCTTCGGCCAGCTCTTTCACGCATCGGAGGGGGGGGCGGACCTGGAGAGCTACGCCGCCGACCTCGGCAAGAGCTGGGTGGACGCGCCAGACCAGCCCGATGTGCTGCTGCACAACGAGGGGGGCCAGGGCTTCACCGACATCTCGGAGCAGGCGGGCTTCCAGGACCCGGGTGTGACCCGGGATGTCGCCGTGGGGGACCTGGACCGGGACGGGAGGCCGGACCTGATCACCGCCGGGGTGCCCTTCTTGCGGACCTGGCGGACCGGCGGCGGCTGCGGTCCGGGTGTCACCATCCGCTTCGACGGGCTCAGCGGCGTGGGCCTGCGGGCCGAGGTGCAGGCTGGTGGCTTGCGGTCCAGCACCGTGCTGACGCCGTCCACGACCTTCTCCAGCAGCGCCGAGGAGCTGTACCTGGGCCTGGGGGGCGCGAGCGCCGCCGACCGGATCCGCCTGCTTCGCGGCGCGACGGTGCTCGCCGAGTGGACTGACGTGGCGGCGGGCACCGTGCTGGACATGCGCTGAGGGGACATGGGCGACCTGCCGCAGTCCGGGACAGCGCGTGACTCCTTGGTGGGCGCCTTACACTCGTCAACGCCTCCCATGACGATAGGTCGCAGCGGTCGGCGACACCGTTCCCCCAACCCCGGATGCAGCGTGCTCTCCACGGACATCGGAAGGATCCTGCGAGACCTCCGGGTCTCGGTCGGCCTGTCCCAGAGCCAGTTGGCCACCTTGTCCCAGCGCAGCCAGCAGCAGATCAGCCACATCGAGCGTGGCCGCAGCGACACCTCGTTGACCACCTTGGAGGCCCTGAGTGCGGCGATGGGCTTCGTGCCCCTGCTCCTGATGGTAGCGGTGCCGGTCGAGGGCCGGGACCTGGACCTGGCCTCCGAGGATGTTGCGCTGCTGCAGAAGCTGGCCCTGGTCCTGCCTGCGCTCCCGCCCCATCGACGCCTGATGCTCGAGGAGCTGGTGAGCGCGTGGGGGCCCGACGCCCGGGGCCTGCTGGACACGGTTCACCAGTGATGCGAGTGGCACGCCTGGGCGTCCCCCTTGGGGCCCAAGGGCGGGGCAGCAGGCCGGATTGGGGGAACTTGCGGGTCTTCATTGGGCAACGGTAGGTTGTCGCAGATTGTAACGAAGGCCCGGTGAGGCAAAAATAGCGCACCGAGTCCTGTATAACTCTACTCATGACGCGAGTTGCCGGTCCCCTCGGCCCCTCTGTCGGACATTTCGGGTGGAACAGGACTCCATGGCGACGTACTCCATTATGACAACGCCGCGCCCTCGGCGCTGGTCTCCGTGCCACGGCTCCAGCCGCGCTCCGGCGGCCGGACCGCTCGGAGCGTAACCCCCGTCTGCTACCCAGCCGCGCCGTCCGTGCCTCCATGTGATGGGAGGGCATGACCAAGCCGACATCACGCTTCGGGGCTGCTTGCTTCCTCCGACAGTTTCTTCTGGGCCGCCAG
>Ga0100377_1004250_pt1 | contig 11111 bp, 8 predicted proteins | sample CryGeymeta201501_FD_83664 | JGI IMG/M metagenome (GOLD analysis project Ga0100377, IMG submission 83664) | Groundwater microbial communities from Crystal Geyser aquifers in Utah, USA - Crystal Geyser metaG 2015-01 | ecosystem: Environmental > Aquatic > Deep subsurface > Groundwater | place: USA... | reverse complement strand
GCTCGGTCGGGCTATTGGCCCTCCCGTCGCCAGGGGCTCATCTGTCTCGTCGCCCTCCGGGCTCCTCGGGGTCGCCCCTGCGGGGCTCCCGAGCATGCTCGTTCTTGGGGTGGACAGCGCGGATCGAGGCGAGAGCCGGGACCACCCCAACCGAGAGCCCCGCAGGGGCGACTCCCATGCTAGCCCCTGGCGACGGGCGCGCAGCGCCCGAGCCTGGGGTCTTCGATGGTGGTTCTTGACCGCCAGCCTTATGGGTAGAAATCAGGTGAGACTGCAGGGCGATCGCAAAGTCAGGAGGTCACGTGCTTGCGAGTCGCCACAGGCACGGTCGGGCTGTTCGCCCTCCCTTCGCCCTGTCTCTTGTTCACATCCCTCTGGATACCGTGACGGCCGGGGCGGTGGTCGTGTTGATGGCGTTCATGTCTCGCTCGTCGTTCGTGGTGGTTGCGTTCATGTCGCGCTCGCCGTTCGTGTTGATGACATGAACGCGACCACCACGAACGACGCCCCCCACCGTCACGGTACCCGTCGAGAAGGTCTTGCATCTTTGGCATCCGGCGCGCCCTGCGCTAGAGCGCTGATTGGTTTGACTCCCGTCGGCTGAGCTTCGCCCCGTGTTCACGGGGGTCCCCGTCCTCGTCGCCTGTGCTAACAGCACAGGCTCCTCGGCCGGGAACCCCGGTGAACACGGGGCTCGCTCATCCTCGCTCCGTCAAACCGATCAGCGCTCTAGACTCCAGGGAACAACCGAGGGTCCACCCCTTCGCCAAGGCAATATCATGGCTTCAACACGGGAACCTCGCGCAGCGCGTCCGATGGCGTGCTGGCTCGGTCTGCTCCTCTTGACGGCGGCGTCGGCGTGCAGCGACGCGCCAGCGGGCAGCGCGTCCGACACCACCGCGCTGCAGTGTCGGCTGAACAGCGACTGCGCGGTGGGCACCTACCAGCTCCGGGCCGTGCGGACGGGGTTCGTCGGCGAGTCGGTGGCGGTGGTGTTGGAAGGCGCCGCGACGGCGGAGGTGACGCTGTGGCTCGACGACCTGTAGGTCGCTGACCTGGATTGGGCCGGCGCGACCCTCGACCCGGCGGTGATCGCGGCGAGCGGCTACAGCTTCGCCGGCGTCGACCTGGCCGGCGTGCGGCTCGATGGCGACTGCGCCGACGTCTGCACAGGCCTCGACCTGGGCCGGGCCACGTTGATCGGCGCCGACCTGCGCGGGGTCGGGCTGGCGGGGGTGAGCCTTGGTCGGGCGGACCTGCGCGGCGCGGATCTGTCGGGAGCGCACCTGGCCGGGTGTGACCTCGAGGGGGCGGACCTGCGTGGCGCGGAGCTCTCGGGCGCGGACCTGTCAGGTGCCATCATGCGCCGCGTCAACCTCTCGGGCGTGGAGCTCCTCTGCCCGATGCAGAACCCGTGCGCCGGACCTCCTGAGACGTGCGGGACGCCCTCGTTCTGTTGGGATCTCTCCGACATCGACTGGACCGATGCGGAGCTCGACGGGCTCCAGATGGAGAGCGTGGACCTCACCGGCGCGAGCTTCATCGGCGCGACGCTCTGGAGCCTCCAGAGCAGAATGGTGGCCGATCGCCCCCCCACCGTCGCCAACGCCACCGACTTCACAGACGCCCTGCTGCGCGACGGTCGCTTCGAGCAAATCGACTTCGAAGACGCGCGGTTCGACGGCGCGACGCTCGACCGGGTGAACTTCGCGATGTCCTCGCTCCGCCGCGCGTCGTTCCGCCGCGTCGACACCCCCTTTGGCTTCAGCGCCTGGCAAGTCGACATGGCGGAGGCCGATCTGGCCGGCCTCCACGGGAACAACGTGTCGTTCGATGAGGTCGACCTCACCCGCGCGACCCTGACCTGCATCGACGACGTCAACATGCCCAGGTGCGTTGAGCTCAGCGGCGGGGACTGGCGCGTCGTGACCCTCGTGGCAGCGGACCTGACGGGCGCAGTCCTGCAAGGCATGACGTTCGACCGGTTGGAGTTCGTACTGACCACCGTGTGCCCGGACGGTCAGCCCCAGGCGGTCGAGCCTGGCTGTGGGCTTGGCTTCTAACAGGGGCATTCGAGGCCCGGTCGCGGCCCTTCCGAGCGGACGGCCGGACTGTGGGGGCCCCTGCCTCGCGCCACTCCACCGGGCGGCCTTCGCGGCGCAACGCAGCTTCGACACGCATCCGCCGCGCGAAGAACCACGCCCCCTTTCACTTTTCTGAGCCAACCCGACGTCCACAAGCGACCTCCCCCCCAGAACGAGCGAGGCGGCCAGGGCCGACACGTCACCACGCCTCCTCGATCCGACTTCCATCGCTGGAACACCAAGCCTGGCCCCGCCCGGCATCCTCCCCCCCCCGGAGAAGGTCATGACCTCACGCACCGCATTGATCCTGCTCGCCACCGCCGTCACCTCCATGGTCGCGCTCAGCGCCTGTGGCAGCGACACCGCGCCCGCACCGGCAACCCACACCGTGCGCGGGGCCCTCGCCGCCGGGTTCCCCTACACCAGGGCCGAGATCCTCGCCGTGGCCGATGACGGGACCCGGCTGACCTTCCCCGTGGACAAGGGCGCGTTCGTGGTCACGCTGCCGTCCCAGCATGCGTACAACCTCTATGTGCACGAGGCGGGCGCCTCGGGCGTGAGCGACTCCAGCCTGATCGTCTTCCCCCGCAGCAGCCTGCGCATCGACACGGGCTTCTACGTCAGCAACTCCAACGAGCAGTTCAACCTCGGCAACGTTCGCTTCGCCGGCTCCGCCGTCGACGCCCGCTTCGCCGTCTCCACCCGCCAGCAGGGCCTGTCCGCCGAGCACGGCGACGACCTCGACTGCCCCGACGGCATGACCGAGGACGGCATCTTCTGCGTCTACGACGGCGCGGACTCCTCCTGCTTCGATCCCTGCGCCGGCCAGAACGACGACGACGGCGACGACGATGACGAGGCCTCCGAGGACGACGGCTCCGATGACGACGCCGCCGAGACCGAGGAGGAGGAGGGCGCCGACGACACCGCCGACGATGGCTCTGACGATGGCTCCGACGATGGCTCCGATGACGGCTCCGACGACGACGGCGAGGACGACGGCGAGGACGACGACGACGACCTCCAGTGCGGCGCGGGCAACGACGGCGGGATCACCTCGCCGGCCGGTGACGGCACGATGTCTGGCGACGGCGGCACCGGCACCCTGCCCGGTGACCTCTTCGCGACCGATGGCGCCAGCCCCAGCTCCCTCGCCGTGCCCGACAACAACCCGCCGTCCGATGTGGGTGGCTGTGACGCGGGCTCCAGCAGCGGCGATGACGCCGCCGCCGCCGACGACAACGACGACGAGGGTGACGACGATGGCGCCGATGACGGCTCCGACGACGATGGCTCCGACGACGAGGCCGACGACGGCGCCGATGACGCGACCGATGACGCCACGCTCCCCTGACGTCTCCGCTTGATGCATGAAAAGCCTCGCCCCGGCGGGGCTTTTCTGCTTGGGGGACAAGAGCTCGGGTGAAGCGAACACACGTTGGGCGGCGCTCCAGATTGCCCTATACTGCAAGGAGGCTCGGGCAGGAGGCAGGGTGAGTCGTGCGATCCGTCTCGAGCGCTGATTGGTTTGACTCCCGTCGGCTGAGCTTCGCCCCGTGCCCACCGATGTCCCCGTCCTCGTCGCCTGTGCTAACAGCACAGGCTCCTCGGCCGGGAACCCCGGTGAACACGGGGCTCGCTCATCCTCGGTCCGTCAAACCGATCAGCGCTCTAGCGCCCGCTCGACCCCGGTACGCTGGGCACCGCTCGGAGCTCCATGCACACACGGTCCGTTGGATACCTCGAGCTGATCAAGGGCAACCGGAACTTCCGGCGGCTCTGGTTTGGCGACATCATCTCGCTGCTCGGCGACTGGTTCAACACCATCGCGCTGTACGCCCTGGTGGAGGAGCTCTCCGGCTCGCCCATGGCGCTCGGCTGGGTCTTCATGATCAAGATGGGCGCCCTCGGCCTGGCCTCACCGCTCGCCGGTGTGCTCGCCGATCGCTACGACCGCCGTCGGCTGATGATCGGGGCCGATCTGCTGCGCGCGTTCGTCGTGCTGGGGTTTCTGCTGGTGGACAGCCAGGAAGACCTCTGGCTGCTGTACACGCTGATCGCGGTCCAGATCGCGCTGGGCTCTGTATTCGACCCGGCGCGCAGCGCCTCACTCCCCAACATCACCTCGGGCCAGGAGCTGCTGACCGCCAACGCGCTCATGGCGTCTACGTGGTCGACGCTGCTGGCCTTCGGGGCTGCGCTGGGTGGGTTTGCGGCAGGTTGGTTCGGGATCGCGCCTGTATTCTGGATTGACGCGGCGACCTATCTTGTCTCGGCCCTCTGCATCCTCGGCACCCAGATCCCATCGCCCGCGCCCGTCGCTCCCGACGCGCCCCCGCTGTGGACCGTGGCGTGGTCGAAGATCGTGGACGGGTGGGGCTACTTATGGAAGCACCCCGAGGTGGGCCGTATGGCCCTGGCCAAGGCGTCGTGGGCGTCCGGCGGCGCCGCCCTGGTGTACATGCTGGCGATGCTCGGCCCCGAGCTGCCCGTCGAGTCCGAGGCCATCGGGATCGGCCTGCTCTTCTCGGCGCGAGGGCTGGGGACGGGCATCGGGCCGCTGCTCGGGCGGGCACTGGTCCGGGACCGGCGCCGGTGGCCCTGGGTGATCGGCGTCTGCCTCGTCGGCAGCGGCATCGTCTACGGCACGACGTGGCTGATGCCCTGGACCCTCTGGATCACCATCCCCATACTCGTCGCCCACGCGGCCTCCGGCGCCAACTGGGTCTTCTCCAGCGTGCTGCTTCAGGAGCGGGCGGAGGACGTCTACCGGGGGCGCGTCTTCGCGACCGAGTGGATGATGCTCACGGGCATGAACGTCGTGTCGGTCATGGCCGCCAGCGTGGCCCTCGAGCGTGGCCTGCTCTCCCTCCGCGACGGCATGCTCGCTGCGTGTGGCGTCATCGTGCTCGCCGGAGTCGTCTGGCTGGTCCTCGTCGTTCCCGCCGAGCGCCGGGCCGTGGCGAGTTCGCCGCCTTGACGTCTCGCGCTGTCAGGCCCATCCTGCCCTCCTGATCCCGCGCCAGGCCGGCGCGCTGGATCAGCCCCCGCACCAGGACGGACCGATGCCGACGGCCACGTCAGCGCCCTGTGAGCAATGTGGAACCCCCGCCACGCCCGGCACCAGCTGCCCGCGCTGCGGCGCGTGGGTCTTCGAGGCCGATCCGCTCGGAGACGCGGACGCGGCCCCTGAACGACCTCTCGCGGAGTCCGCCGAGACCACGCGCAGCACCTCGCCCGATCCGAGCGCCGTGCCGCTCCAAGCGGTGGCTACCAGCGTCGCGCTGCGCACCCCCCAGGCGCCGCGCCCCGTGCCTGGCCATGGCACCGACCCGCTGCGGCAGCCCAAGCGCGGCCTGCTCGTCGCGTTCGGCGTGCTCGCGCTGCTCTGGGCGTTGAGCTGGGCCCTTCAGGGCGACGGACCTTCGGGCGCCGAGGTCCACCCCATGCTCCGCGACGAGCCCCGTCAGACCGCGCCGACGCGCGCGCCCTTCGAGTTCGAGTACCTCGGCCATCGCTACGAGGTCGAGCCCGTGGCGGACTACGAACTCGCTGGCCTCGTCGTCTCGCACAACGACCCGGCGGGCTTCGGCGACATCTATCACGACGACACCTCGGTCGACACGCGCGACCTGTGCGTGATCTGGGGCGCCAACGTCGTCTCAGGCGAGTATCGCGACGCCGACTTCGAGAGCGGCGCCTGGACCTGCTGGGTGCACTACGGCCAGGGCGTCCTGTTCTTCGGCCGCCAGCTCTCCAACAACCACCTCATCACCAACAATGAAGCCCTCCGCGACCTCATCGAGGACGTCCGGGTCGGCGATGAGCTCCGCATCAAAGGCATGCTCGTCAACTACCGCTCGCCTACCCGACGCACCGGCTGGCGAAGGTCGAGCACCGTGCGCACCGACACTGGCAACGGCGCCTGTGAGGTCCTGTTCGTCGAGGAGCTCGAGTTCCTCTCCCGCGGCACACCGGTCTGGTACGCCCTCCACAGCTTCTCCGCCTGGGCCCTCGTGCTCTTGCTGCTGGCGCGGGTCGCCCTGTTCGTCCATCAATCCCGCGTCGAGCTGCGTCGGTGAACCGCCCCATCGTGCTTTTATTACAGGCGATTGCGAATGCGAACGGGCGCTACACCTCGCAGCGTCGATGCATCTCGACGAGCGACCGCGTCTCGTGCGGCTTGCGCCAGACGCCGATCATGGAGAGGTCGTCATAGCGGTCGGTGCCGGCGATGTGCCGATTGACCGCCGCCTCCAGCGCCGCCAGCACCCCCTCCGCGCTCCACGGCGATGACGCGATCACCTCGCCGACCCGCTCCTTGCCAAAGCGGCTCCCGTCCGCAGCGCGGGCGTCGGTGAGGCCGTCGGTGTAGCCGATCAGGATGTCATCGCGCTCGAGCACCGTCTGGCCCACCTCAAAGGGGGCGTCCACGATCACGCCCACCGCCGGTCCCGTCGTCGGCAGGTGCCGGATGAACCGACCCTCCCGCCAGATCTGCGGCGCGATGTGGCCCGCGTTGATGTACGCCAGGAAGCCCGACTCCGGCACGAGGATGCCGAAGAACAAGGTCGCGAACATGTTGAGGTCGCGGTGCGTCTCGGCCACGTACTGATTGGTCCGGACCACCCCGCGGAGCAGGAGCTCGGAGAGACGTCGGAGCTGCGCCTCGCGGCCGCCCACGGCCTTGTGCTGCGCGGTGACGTGAACGCCGCCGCCCTGCTCCAGCTCCGGCGCCGGCGCCCAATCCATCTGCGTGAACGCCCGGACGAGCGACCGGATCAGCCCCATGAACAGCGCCGCCCCCACGCCCTTGTCGCAGACGTCGGCCACCACCACCCCGACGTAGTGGTCGCTGAGCTCGAAGACGTCGTAGAAGTCACCGCTGACCTCCCGAGCGGGGATGAACCGGGCGGCGAGCTCCCAGCCGGCGATGTCGGGCAGGTCGCGCGGCAGGAAGTTTGCCTGGATCTCCTGGCCGATCTGCAGCTCGCGCTCCAGCCGTTGAAACGTGTTGTGCTGCTCCAGCAGCCGATGATCGTGCACCGCGATCGCCGCCTGCGACGCCATCGCCGTCACCACCCGCTCCTGGTAGTCCCGGAACGGCACCATCTCGCCCGACCGCTCGTCCTGCGCGTTGAGCAGCTGCAGCACCCCGACCACGTCGCCACCGGCCACCAGCGGCACGGTCAGGCACGACACCGTCCGATACCCCGTGCGCTGATCGAACTCCTTGGCCCCGCTGAAGTCGAACCCGCTGTCCACCTCGTAGATGTCGTGGATGTTCACCGTGGTGCGCCGCAAGGCCGCCCACGTGGCGACGTTGCGGAAGTTCGGACGACCTGTCACGGCGTCGTGCAGTGGCAGCGCCCCGTACGGCACCCGCTGGTCGTCGCCCCCGAAGGCCACCCCGAGCGAGTCCGTCCGCATGATGGCGAACGCCAGCGTGTCCTGCTCGCGCAGGTAGAGCGTGCCCGCGTCGGCGTTGCAGATCGACATGGCCTCCGAGACGATCCGGTCCATCAGGCGTGGCAGGCTCGTCTCCTCGGTCAGCGCCACGCCGAGCGGCAGGATCACCTCGGTGAAGTCCCGCGCGAGCTTCTCCAGCTCGGCCAGACGCGCGATCATGACCGCGATTCGCTTGCGCTCCCGAAACCGATCGATGGAGCTCTGGAGCCGCACATGCAGCAGCGGCGCGGCCAGCGCGAGCGAGACAAAGTCGTATGCGCCCAGCCCCAGGCACTGCTCCAGCTCGTCCGCCTCGGCCTCCTCGTAGAGCACCACGACGGGCGGCGCGTCCTCGGCGAGCAGCTCTGCGATGCGGCGAAGGCACGGCTCGCCGGTCTCGGACGCCATGTCGAGCGAGAGCAGCATCAGATCGAACCGCTCGCGCCGCAGCAGCTCACGCGCGGCGCGCCCGTCTTCAACCACGGTGAAGGTATAGGGCCACCGCGCGAGCCGGCCGGCGAGCTCGTCCGCAAAGGCCGGGAAGGGCGCGACGACCAGGACGCGGGCGGTGCGCTCCTGCTCCAGGATGGGCCGTGGCAGCTGCGCCTTGAGCACGTTGCGGTTCACGTCACCCACGCGCCGGTAGTCGAACGCGTCCACGCTCCGCGCGACGAGGATGAGCCCGAGCCCGCCAGCGATGCGCTCCTCCAGCGGCAGCGCCGAGACGGTCTTGCGCAGCGCCCGCGTCGGGTCATACGGCGGCGCCGTGTCCTCCAGCGTGATGGCGAGCATGCCGTCCTGCAGCGTGCTGGACAGCCGAAGCTGCCCGCGGGTGCCGCTCTCCGCATAGCCGTGCAGGATGACGTTCGTCGCGACCTCGTCCACCGCGAGCCGGAGCCGATAGGTCACGTGCTTGTCCAGGCCGACGAACTGCGCCGCCGCCAGGACGTAGTCGGCGATCGCGTCGAGCGAGGCGACGTCCCCGTCCACGCTGGTCGCCGGGATGACGTTCACGGCACTCTCCCCACCAGGATCACGACCGAGCGAGGCCCCACCTCGACGCCGAGCTGCTCAGCCAGCCGGGGCTCCTGGCCGGGCTCGACGATGTCGTCGGGCGATGCGGCGAAGGTGTCGGCGAACCGATGCCACGCCCGATCGGCGGTCAGCCGCGGGATCTCGAACCGGTGGGGCTCCCAGTGCATGTTGAGGGCGACGTAGATCATCTCGTCCTTCACAGCCCCGTCGCGTGCGTGATCGCCGCACAGCATGAACGCCAGAGTGCGGCTCCACGGCTCGAGGTTCGGCTTCCAGGCCTCCACGCCGTGCCAGGAGATGTCCGGGAAGCCCGTGCCGAGCACGTCCTTGCCCGTCAGGTGCTCGGGGTTGCGCAAGACCGGGTGGGCGTGCCGGAACTGGATGGCGGCGCGCGTGAACCGGAACATCTCCGCGTGGGTCTTCAGGAGCGACCAGTCCAGCCAGTTCCACGGGGCGTCGTGGCAGTAGGCGTTGTTGTTACCGCCCTGCGACCGCCCCATCTCGTCGCCCATCGAGATCATCGGGACGCCCTGCGACACGAGCAGGATCGCCATCGCGTTCTTCATCAGGCGCTGGCGCAGCGCCAGCACCTCGGGATCGTCGGTCTCGCCCTCGACCCCACAGTTCCAGCTGGTGTTGTCGTCCGCGCCATCCCGATTGGACTCGCCGTTGGCGGCGTTGTCCTTCTGCGAGTACGCGAACAGGTCGGCCAGCGTGAACCCGTCGTGGCAGGTCACGAAGTTCACCGACGCCGTCGTCCCCCGCAGCGTGTACAGGTCCGGCGAACCGGCGATCCGCGCGGCCATCGTCTCGATCTGGCCCGTCTCGGCGCGCAGGAAGCGCCGGAGGGCGTCCCGGTACTGCCCGTTCCACTCCGCCCAGCGTCGCTCGTAGCTCGGGAAGTTGCCCACCTGGTACAGCCCGCCAGCGTCCCACGCCTCGGCGATCAGCTTGCACCGTGCCAGCACCGGATCGTAGGCCAGCGCCTCGATCAGCGGCGGGTTGATCAACGGCTCCCCGTCGCTGTCCCGCCCCAGGATCGACGCCAGGTCGAACCGGAACCCGTCGATGTGAAACTCCGAGGCCCAGTACCGCAGGCTGTCCAGCACGTGGTTGCGCACGATCGAGTTGTTGCAGTTGAGCGTGTTGCCCGTGCCGCTGAAGTTCAGGTAGTCGCCCGTCTCCGACAGCATGTAGTACGTCTTGTTGTCGATGCCCTTGTACGAGAACGTCTCCCCGTGTCGGTCACCCTCGGCCGTGTGGTTGTACACCACGTCCAGGATGACCTCGATGTCGGCGGCGTGCAGCTGCCGCACCAGGTTCTTGAGCTCGTCCACCTGCATCGAGAACCGCCCCGACCGCGCGTACCCCGCCTTCGGCGCGAAGAACCCTATCGTGCTGTAACCCCAATAGTTTTTGAGCCGCTCACCCGTGTGCGGGTCGATCCGTCGGTTGTCCAGCTCGTCGAACTCGAAGATCGGCATCAGCTCGACGCAGTTGATCCCCAGCTCCTTCAGATACGGGATCCGCGACGCCAGCCCCGCGAACGTCCCCCCGTGCTTGACCCCGCTCGACGGATGCTGCGTGAACCCCCGCACGTGCATCTCATAGATGACCAGGTCCTCCATCGGCTTGCCGACCGGCCGGTCGTTCCGCCAATCGAAGTCGTCAAACCCGAGCCGCGCCCGGTGCGGGTAAACCTCCTGCCCCGTCGGCCGCACCCCCCACACATCCCGCCCCCCGATCACCCGCGCGTACGGGTCCAACAGCACCCGCGACGCATCGAACCGATGGCCTGCCTTCGGCTCCCACGGCCCATCCATCCGGAAGCCATACTCCGTGTTCTCGAAGTCGAGGTCGAACACCACCATCGTGAACACGTTCCCGATCCGGAACTCCTCGAAGAACGGGATCTCCACCCGCGGCGTGTCCCCATGCTTCGGGAACAACACCAGCGTGCACGACGTCGCGTGCCGCGAGAACACCGAGAAGTTCACCCCGCCCGGCACCCGCGTCGCGCCATAGGGCATCGGTCGCCCCGGACGAAGGCGCCAGCCCTGCCAGGTATGGGTCGCGTGCGTATCAATGCGAGTCTCGAGCATCCGGATTGTCCCCTGACAGCAACGCCAGCCCTTCAGTGGGCGTGGCTCGTACGGTGAAGAAGTCCGCGAACCCCGTCACCTCCATCGTATCCCGCACCTCCTCCGCCACCCCGACCAGCACGAACTGCACGTGCAGGTTCGAGGTGTGCCGGTACAGGCTCAACAGAAAGCGCAGCCCCGCGCTCGACATGTAATCCACCTCGGTCACGTCCAGCAGCATCCGCCCCTCCGGCTCCACCAGCGGCAGCACCGTCACCTGAACCCGCCGCGCGCTCGTCGTGTCGAGCACCCCCGAGAGCTCGATCACCCGCACACCGTCAACCAGTCGTGTGTTGATGTCCATTCGCCTCCCTCCTGCGCTGTGTCACCAGACCGGGTTGACTGTACGTCCACCGGGCGAACGGTGTAAAGGCGGCCCTCACCCCCCAGCCCCCTCTCCCGT
>Ga0100377_1004242_pt1 | contig 11124 bp, 10 predicted proteins | sample CryGeymeta201501_FD_83664 | JGI IMG/M metagenome (GOLD analysis project Ga0100377, IMG submission 83664) | Groundwater microbial communities from Crystal Geyser aquifers in Utah, USA - Crystal Geyser metaG 2015-01 | ecosystem: Environmental > Aquatic > Deep subsurface > Groundwater | place: USA... | reverse complement strand
TCGGTCGAGCCGTCATCCACGACCACCAACTCACGCCGCACCCCCTCGGGTAGGGGAACTTTATCCAATGCCCGCAATACCTGTTCGATGTATTCTCGCTCGTTATACGCCGGTATTACAAAGCTGACCATCTTCTTCGACATATACGATCCTGCTTGCTTTCGCTGGGCCGGAGCCACACAGCTTACCGTTTTTGACATATACCACCTTGCCTCTAGAATAACTACTACCAAAATATAGTGTCGATATGCCTTTTCAAGCTTGAGAGGATACCGCTTTCAGCCGACTCTACATATTTTAATATGCAAGCCTTAATATGCCAATGGATTTTTTTAGAAGCGTAAACTATCTTGCCTTTTCAAGGTAGAGAGATTCTGTGGGTTTCATCATGCTCGGGATTGTAAACCTCTCAATTACTAATTTATGCCCCGCCTGCGCTTTGGTATCGGCCTTACATTGGTCGGCACGTATACCGTTTACCGCCTCGATGATTGCCGCCGCATTACCGGCCGGAATAAGCTCAACGTGCTCTTCATTCACAGCCTCACGCACACCGGGTACATCGGTCACCGCAACCGGCTTTATACAAGCCAGCGCCTCTAAAAGAATAAGGGGCAAGCCTGCTGCAAGATTCGGAATCACCACAACATCAAGGCTTTTTAATATATGTGCAACGTCTCGCCTAAACCCCAAAAACCGTACGTTTTTGGATATACCCAAATTCGATGCCTGCTTCTCTAAAGCCGGACGTTCATCTCCGTCCCCGGCGATTATGAAGTACATATTCGGGTTATCTTTAACCAGCACTGCTGCAGCCTCTAAAAAAGTACCCGTTCCTTTTTCTGGAGAAAGCCTCGTAATCACGCCTATAAGGTTGTTTTCTTTCTTTAGATCAAGCTCTCTGTAAAGGTGCTCGGTATCGAGTGTTTCGCCAAACCTGTCGGCTTCAACAACGTTGTAGATTAAGCTTGCGCTATTGAAACCCTCTATATCGTGCTTAACCGCTTCGGATACGGCAATCAGGTGATCGGGCATAGCCGCGATCTTATTGTAAGGCAGATTTAAAAAACCCTTCTTTTTTGGGGTAGCGCTATCGACTGTATGCACCGTACTAACATGGGGAATATTCCGATTCTTCGCAACCTGGGCGCTCACATAACACGCCTGATATCCGTGGCTATGGATTAAATTAACGGCATGCTCCTCGATAAACTGATCTATCTGCTTTGCGATACCGCCGCTATTAAGCTTGTTGGCACTCGCGATTCCGGGGATAACCTGGTACTCTACATTAAGCTTTTTGACATGCTCGAGCAGGTACGAATCCGAGGAAATCAACAGGGAGGGCTTATACCGCGCCCTGTTGAGATACTTTAAAAGGATGAGGACGTGCTGGCTCATGCTGTTTGTAGTTTCATCTACGACGTATAGTATTCCCCGTTCTATCACCGCTACTGCCTCCTGTACCGCGTGTGCTACATATGTGTTTCGGTGCTCGTTAACATTTAAGAAATTACCATTATGTATCGGATAACATTCTTCGGATAATTACACGTAGAATATGCAAAAACTGTCGTCCGCGATGGACGAAACCCGCCAGGTCGCGCCCCGTTTCACGATGAGTCATACAAACGGGAACCTCGACCACCCGGCACCCCTGTTTTAGGATATCGATGCTTAACCCGACTTCAAGCCCATAGCCGGATTCAAAATCCAAGCCGCTCACATATTTGGCCTTAACAGCCCGCTGGCCCGATAACGGCTCGTTCATATATACACCGGTAAACCGGTGTATGCCCCAGCGACCTAAACCTTTTGCAAAACCTAAGCCCCCGGCTTTCTGCGCTTTCGGGAAATCGCCGATCGCCATGTCCGCCTCTTCGTTGAGAACAGGCTCGAGTATCTTTGCAGCCTCACCGGCGCACGCCCCAAGATCGCCATCAAGGAACAGCACGATCTCTTCTCGTACACCCTCCATTGCTCTTTGCAGGGCTTTTCCTTTGCCGACATTCTGAGGTAGGCGTAGTAAAACGGCTCCCGCATGCTCCGCAACTTCGGCGGTCGCATCGGTGGAGCCGTCATCAACGACCAGGATTTTTCCTACGGCTGCTATATCTCTTACCGCATGTATGGTTGCGGCTATCCTATCCGCCTCATTAAATGCGGCTATCACTGCAACTACCCTGGTGTTATCCATAGAGACCTTTAAACGTCACTTCGTCTTCTAAGGGGATATGTATGTTGGCATGAATTGGCCTGCAGTCCCTTTAATCCCAAAATCTCCGTCTTGCCCGGCAAGCGCAAAGACTGTCGATATAATGCCGGTTGGCTGGTTGATATTATCAACGGTTGGAATTCCTGCCGCCTGGAAGGTTTTAATGTATGATTTTTTGGCCACCGAAGTCTCAACCCCGACTGCTCTAATCTTAATGGCTTTAAGCTGTGCCGCCAGCGGAAGGTCTGTCTTCAGCGGGTCCTGGTTGGAATCCGACCCCCCAACAATCACCGCCGCATTTATGGGTTTAAAAAGCGAGAAATTTATGTCTGTTTTTATAAAGCCCATATTCGAGAGCTGCACGAGAAACGGTACTTTGGCAACGGTTGTGGTCGTAGTGATTGCCGTAGCGGTCGATGTGGAGGGTTTCGCCAACTCATCGACCATCCTCTTCAGCACAAGCTCCCGTGCGTTATCGGCCGTCAATTGATCTGCAGTGAAATAGGGTTTGAGCTGCGTTAACGCCTGGTCGGCCAGTTTAATATCGTTGTTTAGCCTGATTGAACTTGCCGTTGCCCCCGCCTTCTTAAACCCGTCTATAAGACCCGACACTATCTCGTCACCCGCATCGGCCGTCACGATAACGCCGACATTTTGTTTATCAAGTCTTCCCTCAATAGCAAGCGGAATTACCTGGGTTGCAAACTTTCTCTGCTCCCCGACTTCATCCCGCAACATCCGATTTTCTTCACGCAATTCGTTGAAGTTCGTTTCGATGCGTTTAACCAGTGCCTGTTGCTGGTTCACAAGCACACCTTTATCCACAATAACCGTTCCCAACAGAATACCGATTGCTAACGCAAAAAAAACGGCGACGAGTGACGCTATATGATAGCGCATATCTAACATATGCTACTCCTAAAGTCCTAACTTAAAGCCCTAAATTAAATTAAAGTCCTAACATCAGTTTGATCTGGATTAATAGCAGCCGGATGGACTGTCTAATGCTGGGCGCAGCCATCACTATGGCTATAATAGCGCTCATTCCGGCAAAAAGTAAGACTACGAGATGGCTTATTTTCACGCTGGACCTGTAAAGCTTATTCACGCCTTTAGCGTCCACGAGTTTGCTCCCGACTTTCAAGCGCACCAGGAACGTGCTGGACATTCCCTTGCGGCCCTTATCTAAAAACTCAACAAGGTTCGCGTGTGTGCCTACGGCCACGATAAGTTCACATCCGTGTTCGTAGGCGAGAATCATCGCAATATCCTCACTGGTTCCGACGGCCTCAAAGGTAATCGGGGACAGGCCGAGGTCGTTAAGCCTTTTTAAGCCCGGGGCTTTTCCGCCCGGATATGCGTGAACGATCAGCTCGGCCCCGCTTCTCAACGTATCATCAACTACGCTATCCATATCCCCGATAATGATATCCGGTTTATACCCTTCCTCGATGAGGGCGTCCGCCCCACCGTCGACGCCTATCAGTATCGGCTTCACCTCGCGGATATATGCCCTGAGCGCCTTGAGATCGGGCTTGTAATCGTACCCACGGACGACGATAAGCGCATGACGGCCTTTAAAGTCGACACGAGTTTCCGGAACCCTTGAGCCATCCAGAATCAGCTCTTTTTCCTTTTGCATGTATTCAAGCGTGTTAACGGCAAACCTTTCGAGTTCCTCACCAATCCGGCTATGTGCTTTCTCTATCTCCTGCTCGAGAATCATGTGCGTAAGTTTCTTGCCAGAGGTGATACGGGTTCCGTTGCAGTAGATTTCCTCGCCCCGTATGCTGAGTTTAGCCCCCTCTTTGATTTTTTCAAATATCTCCGCCCCAACGTTATCCAGCAGGTGAATTCCGGCGGAACAGAGGATTAAGGGGCCGGTATTGGGATACTTTCCCGAGGTGAAACAACTGGCGTTTATGACAACCTCCACACCGGTCTCAACAACCGCTTCGGCGGTAACCCTATCGAGGTCTTCGTGGTCGATTATTGCGATATCTCAGGGCTTCAGCCGCTTTACAAGCTTTTTTGTCCTTTTATCGAGCTTCGCGACACCTTCATAAAACATACTTCCGGCTTTCTCGCTCTCCCGGTCGGGCACCTGTACCCCGGGTCGATCGCTTCTTTGTGAGTCGCTTGGCAGATCACTTTGTAAGTCGCTTTGTAGGTCGCTTCGTAGGATGTCTATCTCTAGATTATCATGTGCCGGTAATTTCTTGTTAACGCCATCGGCAGGAACTTCAACTTTTTTATCAAGAAGTTCTTTGGAACTATCCATAATAAACCTCTTTATTATCTGAGCCCTTGCATAGGCTGATTGTACAACTAACGATTATCTAACAGTTCTTACGATCCCAGCTTACCCTCTACCTGTATATTCGCGGGATTAACTTGGATGTGGACATGATCGTACCGGCTGGGCAGGTACTTGTTTATCTGGCTTGCTATATCGGGCAGCGGTCTCATCCACCCTATCTGATCCACCCGCCTCTGTACCCTTTGCCCTACGGTAACATGGATATTGTCGATATGAATAATAGCAACCCGCAAATCAGGATACCCATCCGGCTCGATCTCTATATGGTAATCCATCAACTTACCATAAAGGTTATAGGTTTTTACCATGGTTACAACACCGTCAACCGGGCTGTATACGGCGGCGCCCGGCACCATCGCTATATCCATGGCCGACGTCGATGCGCTCCCCCGTCCGCGGGAACTCATCACAAACAGCACGGGGCTATTCGTGGCAAGCACTGCTTTTCGTACTGTTGCAGTGGTATCCCTGTTAAAGTAATTTACGGCGGGTGTAATAGCGATCGCTTCTCTGCGCTCCGCTTCATGGAATCCCACGCCGATTACATCTCCGTTTTTGCCCGGCAAAGACAGCTTAAGGCTCGACGTGCCGACCGTTGCGAAGCAATTATAAAGCGGCTCATCCTTAGCGTGCTTATTAAGTTCCGAGGCGCCCGCTTTTGAACCTTGCGCAACCTTTAAAATCCCCGACTCAGTCACAGTATAATATGTAAGGCCGACTGAGGTTATCAACAACACGACAAGAAACCCTTGTTTCAGCCTGCGCAACCTCCTGCGGCGGTTCTCACGCCGTATTTGATTAATACGGAGCGCTGTTGTCGTTGAAGAACTATCCGCAGGTAGTTCAACTTCTGCACTGAATAAGATTTTACCTGGATCCTCGAGTTGCGCCTCAGTCTCCTGTTTATTAGTTAACTCGTCCATCTACCAGCCCGTGTTTGTTCCTTTGCGCCTCAGTTATCAGTTCCTCAGCGTGTTTAAGCGATACATCCGAGCTAATATTTCCGCTCAGCAGGCGAGCCATCTCGCTCACCCTGTCCCCGCTTAGCAATTCCACGATCTCGGTATTCGTTCGCTCTTCCACCTCAAATTTAACAACGGAGAAATGCTTATCGGCGAAACTGGCTATCTGCGGCAGGTGCGTTACAGAGAACACCTGGTGCCGTAACCCAAGGATCGACATCTTCTGGCCTACCGCCATCGCAGTCGTTCCCCCGATCCCCACATCGATCTCATCGAATATCAGGGTCGGCACTTCATCCGCATCGGCAAGTATGATCTTCAGCGCCAGCATCACCCGCGATATCTCCCCGCCCGACGCTATCTTCGTGAGTGGTTTTGCCGGCTCTCCCTTGTTTGCCGATATCATGAACTCGATTCTGTCGATACCGTTCGGGTAAAGTTTCGTCCTTTTATCTTCTACTAGTAATCCGTTGTCATCTTGTTCCCTGCTAAATAATACCTCAAATTTAGCGTTTGGCATATTCAAATCGGCAAGTTCTCTCATAACTTCTTTAGCGAATTTCTTGCCCGCGCTCGCACGGGATTCACTTTGTTGCACTGCGATGGTAGCCAGCTCTTTTTCTGTCTCTACTATATCTACCTCTAGTTTCTCCATCCTCTCACCCGAAGTATCACACAAAAGCAACTCTTTAGAGGCGGTATCCATATAGGCAAGGATATCTTCAATCGTTGCGCCGTATTTTCGTTTTAGGAGGGATAGAAGGGCCAGGTGGTCCTCGATTTCCTGAAGCCTGTCCGGTGGAAAGTCCAGGGTTAAGCCATAGTTGCGGATGTTTTGAGAGCAGTCCTCAAGCTCTAGCAAAATACCGTTGAGGCGCTCGATCAGCCCATCCAGCTCCGGGTCGATACTCGCCACCATGCGAAGCTCATCTAGCGCCCTTGCAACCAGCTCGGTTCCGGGCGCGATCTCGTCGCTTTCCGAGAGCGCATTCGCGGCTTTGGCTACCGCGCAGTAGAGCTTCTCGGCATTTCGCAGAATCTCGCGCTCCCGCATAAGTTCATCGTCTTCTCCCTGGGTTAGCGCAGCCCGCTCGATCTCGCTCACCTGAAACTGCAGCAAATCCTTCTTGCCCAGCATCTCACGCTCGGCGCCGTGCAGCCGCCCCAATTCGTCCTTCATGCGCCGCAGCGTCCCGCTCTTCTCCCGAAACTCGCCGCGCAGCTCCAGCAGCTTTTTGCCGCCGTATTTATCAAGGAAATCAACGTGCGCTGATATTTTAAAAAGCGATTGATGCTCGTGCTGGCCGTGCAGGTCGACCAAGCGCCTTCCTATCTCGGAAAGCGTGGCGACCGTTACCATGTGGTCGTTAACGTAGCATTTGTTCTTGCCGTCTGTGGAAATAACCCTGCGGATTATAAGCTGTTCGTCATCTTCAAGAAAATCGCCTAGCTTCTCATCAGAAACCTTTAGGCCCGGGGGGATAGCAAACATGCCCTGCACCTCGGCCTTTACGCTGCCGCTTCGGATAAGCGATGCGTCGGCGCGCCCACCCAGCAACAGGTTGACCGCTCCAACCACCACAGTTTTGCCCGCACCGGTCTCCCCGGTCAGTATGTTCAAGCCCTGCCCAAATTGGATTCGTGCCTTATCTATAAGCGCAAGATTATTAATAGAAAGCTCTTGAAGCATGTTCTCCCCAGTACTCTATCATACTTCAGTAGACCGATATGCTAGTGAAGCCAAGTATCCCAAACGGTTAGCTTATCTTTAAATACCGTGTAGAAGCTCCTGTCTTTAAGCTTAACGAGCAGCACCTTTGATTGCGCTTTCTCAATATGTACTGAATCGGCGATTGCCTGAAACACGGCAAAACCATCAACACCCACCGTGATATCCAGCCGGCGTGCCAGCTCTACCTTTACTTTATCCTGAGCGCCCAAAACCACCGTCCTGCCAAACAGCGAATGCGGGTTTATGGGCGTTAGCAGGATCAACTCATGAACCGGCGACACAACCGGACCGCCCGCCGAGAACGAATACGCGGTAGAACCCGTGGGGGTGGCGAATATAAGCCCGTCCGCTTTATACCTGCTGAATATCTGGTCATTTATATAGACACCCATCTCAAGCATGCGTTGATGACGTCCGCGCTCGATCGTTATCTCGTTGAGCGCAATGTATTCCTGATGAAAATCAGCGGCATTAATCGTGCACTTCAGCGCCATCCGCTCGTCGATCTTATAATCACCGGCAATTATCCTCTCCATCGCCGGATACATCTCGGTAAACTCAACCTCGGACAAAAACCCGACGCGACCAAGGTTAACCCCGACAATCGGCACCATCGCACCTTTGAGGATGCGCACAGCCCGCAGTATGGTACCGTCCCCACCAAGGCATATCAGAGCATCGCTCCCCTGTATCCCGGCATCATCGGCCGCAAGATCGGCCCTGTTCAACTTAACGGCATCGTCCGCATGCATAATCGCCTTCACGCCCCGCTCGTTGAGCCATGCAATTAATGCAAGCGCTATGGGCAGCACGTCCGCCTTCTCGATATTGGGAACGATCGTCACGGTATTCATCTTTTTATATGGAGTTTCATGCATATATACGTCCTGTTTTCGATTTTTATAAACGCTTTATATCACTTTATATTATAAGCTAACACTCGGTAATTAGCACCCTTTATAGGGTTCAGAGGCTAGGGCCCGGGGTAAGAACCTAGCTCAACTCTTCATGTGCTTTTTCTACTATGTTATCGACTATTCCCGCTTTATCCTCTTCGGGGATGCCGGGCCCGATTCGCGAGGCATAGATAAGAAATTCGATGTTTCCTTCGGGCCCCTTTATGGGGGAATATATTAAACCCTTTACAAACAAGCCGCTTTTCTTAAAATGATCCCATATATGCATCAAAATATCCTTATGCACTTCGGGGTCTTTTACCACGCCTTTTTTACCTATCCGCTCCCTGCCCGCCTCAAACTGGGGCTTAACGAGCGCAATAAGCTCTCCGTCGGGTTTCATGAGGTTTAAAATGCTTTCCAGGATTTTCTCAAGCGAGATAAAGGAGGCATCCACCGTTACCAGGTCGGCCGGTTCTTCAAGGTCCGCGGGCGCAACATAACGAATATTGGTGCGCTCCATAACGACGACTTTGGGATTTTGGCGGAGCGACCAGGCAAGCTGTCCGTAACCGACATCGATTGCGACCACCCTGCGTGCTCCGTGGCGCAGCAGGCAGTCCGTAAATCCACCGGTTGACGCGCCAACGTCAACGCAAAACTTACCTTCGGGATTAATTGCAAATTCGTGGAGCGCCTTTTCAAGCTTAAGACCGCCGCGAGAAACATAGGTAGTAGGCTCTAAAACGGTAATGTGGCTGCCATCTTCAATCAAGCTTGCGGGTTTACCGACCGGCTTACCGTCGGCAAATACCTTGCCCTCATTGATAAGGCGGCGCGCCTGTTCGCGGCTCTCTACAATCCCCGCTTCTACCAGGTATACATCCGCCCGTTTCCTTGTCATCTTTAGTCATCTTCCGGCTACTCGAGGACCGATGCGCGTTTTCCGGCTACCCGCTTCTCTGCGACTCTGGAACGCTTCTTTGGGTTGCCCGGCTCATCTAATTTACGGTTAACGCTGTAGGCGATCCCGTTTGCGTCGAGATGGATCTCTGCAAGCAGGCGTTTTATCGATCCATGGGATATAAATCTATCCGGTATGCCCAGGCGCAGTGCCGGTGTAGACTCCCCAAGCTCGGTAAGAACTTCAAGAACGCCCGACCCGAACCCGCCGATCAGCGAGTTGTCCTCGACGGTTACCACGAGGCTATGATTTTCCGCGGCCCACGCAATCATATCGGTATCAAGCGGCTTAATAAAGCGCATGTTGACTACCGATGCCGACACACCCCGCTTTTCTAACACCTCTGCCGCCTCGACAGAGGACTGCACCATCCTACCGACCGCCAGAATGCAGACATCGCTTCCTTTAGTTAGAATCTCAGCTTTACCCTCGGGAACCAGATGGTATGGCCCCAATAGTTTTATACCAAAACCCTTGCCCCTCGGGTACCTCAGGGCAACCGGCTTTTTTATTTCAAGAGCGGTAAACAGCATATGCCGCAGCTCGTCTTCATCCTTCGGCGCCATGACCGTAAGGCCGGGAACGCTTCTCAAATATGTCAGGTCAAACGCCCCATGGTGCGTCGGGCCGTCCTCGCCGACAATTCCGGCCCTATCGACCGCAAAGACCACCGGAAGCTCCTGCAGACTCACATCCTGCATTATCTGGTCGTAAGCGCGTTGCAAGAACGTCGAGTAAATCGCCACCACCGGCTGATATCCCCGCATCGCCAGACCCGCCGCAAAGGTAACGGCGTGCTGCTCGGCTATCCCGACATCATAAAACCTGTCCGGGTGCGCCTTCTCGAATATGTCCAGCCCGGTACCGCTTGCCATTGCCGCGGTTATACCGACCACCTTATCATTCTTATTCGCCAAATCTACCAGCGTTTTTCCAAATACCTCGGTATACGTGGAAACATCGCTACAAGATTTAGGCTCGCCCGTCCTCGTAATAAACGGGGCGATGCCATGCCATTTTTCAGGCCGTTCGACGGCCGGCGAATACCCAAGCCCCTTCTTTGTAATCACGTGGATCAAAACGGGGCCTTCAACCTGCTTGGCAAGCCCAAGGTTACGCTCGATTTCGCGTATATCGTGGCCGTCTATCGGGCCGATGTAAGTGAATCCAAGTTCCTCAAACAGCATTCCCGGCACGAGAAGCGCCTTCACGCTCTCCTTTACATGCATCCCAATATCGTACACAAGCTCGCCGATTGCCGGCAGCTTCTTAATCCTCTGCTCGATCTCTTTGCGAAGCTTGGCATGCCCCGGGTCCAACCTAACCCAGGCGAGATATCCGGATATCGCCCCAACATTCGGGGATATCGACATTCCGTTGTCATTGAGAACAACCATCAAACGTGTGCCGAGGTGCCCGGCCTGGTCAAGCGCCTCATACGCGATTCCGCCGGTCAGCGAACCATCGCCGATGACCACGGCGACATGCTCGTTCCCGCCATCTTTATCGCGGCCCTCGGCCATTCCAAGGCCAAAGCTGATCGAGTTGCTGGCGTGACCGCTATCTAAAAAGTCATGCTCGCTCTCGCTTTTCTTTGGAAATCCCGCCAGACCCCCGTACTGCCTCAAGGTAGAGAACGTTTCGTTCCTGCCGGTCAGCAACTTATGTACGTAGCTTTGATGACCGACATCCCAAATTATCTTATCAACCGGGCTTTCAAGGGAACGGTGAAGCGCAAGCGTTAGCTCGACGACCCCCAGGCTTGACGCCAGATGCCCTCCCGTCTCCGAAACCGTCTCAATCAGCCGCGACCTGATCTCCGTGGCCAGCTGGGCTAGTTCCCCATGCGACAAGTGCTTTATATCGTTCGGACTTTTGATCGTGTTTAGAATTTGATAGTCCATATCACCCTTCTTTTACCCTTAACCGCCACCGTCATCAACTATTCCACGTTCCAGCGATTTCTGATATTTTAGGTTATTTCACGTATTATAACGCTAAGTCCCTGCTTTAGTAATGGTAATTTGTTATAGGG
>Ga0100377_1004240_pt1 | contig 11125 bp, 10 predicted proteins | sample CryGeymeta201501_FD_83664 | JGI IMG/M metagenome (GOLD analysis project Ga0100377, IMG submission 83664) | Groundwater microbial communities from Crystal Geyser aquifers in Utah, USA - Crystal Geyser metaG 2015-01 | ecosystem: Environmental > Aquatic > Deep subsurface > Groundwater | place: USA... | reverse complement strand
GAAAGTCATCAGAAGCCTCGCTGCAAGCCTACCGGAAACGTCGATGAGCGGCACGTATGGTCCACGTCAGCCTCGCCGATACGCCGGGAAGAAGCCCGAGAGGTCCTCCGCACTGCCCGGCACGCCCCGCTCGCGAGCGAGGCGTTCATAGGCGTGCCTGTCGCCCACGGCGCGCCAAGTGTGGAACGGATGGTGGCGCTTCGAGAAGCCCGCCTTGAAGCGGAAGAGCGAGTCTCCCTCGCCTCCGACCCCGCCGCCGAGGTGAAAATCTCGGTTGCCGCGCTGCTTTGCCCAGTGGATCAGTTCATCCAGGAGCACCTTGGTCGGACGCTGGCGCATGAACTCGCCTCGCGTCCCGGACAGGTGGTACTGCACGATGCCCGACGTCTCGGTGAAGAGCCCGGCTGCGGCGACCGTGCCTTCGATGTCGACGACGCCGAGATGGAGCCGGGGCCCCAGCGCCTCTCGCAGGCGTTCATAGTAGTCGCGCGGAAAGAAGTACGACGGCTGTGCCCCAAGCCGCTCCATCGTCTCATTGTAGATCTCGTAGAAATCCTCAAAGTGCCGCCAAGTCTCGTCGACGTAGGCGCGCTGTCCCTGCTTGCGGGCCTGCTTGATCTCGGTCCTATGGCCGCTGCGCATGCCTCGAGAGATGGCCCGCTCGTCCTGCGTCAGATCGACGGAAACCGTGTCACCGTGCCGCTCGACGAACCCGACCTTGGCCAGCCCATCCGTGCCTTGCGTCAGCAGCGGATGCAGTCGCACGAAGCAGGCGATGACTCGACGCCGAGCCAGCTCGTCCAGCAAGGCCGACGCCGCCCGTTCCACGAATCCAGACAGCTCCGCCTCGGATCCGACGCGAATGATGGGCCCAGGGTACCCGTAGGGAGAGGTCGCGTCCCGAAGATTGGAGCCCGAAATGGGACGCAGCACCAGAGGCTGGAAGAGCGAGCTTTCGCCGTCGCGCACCTCGATGCCGATAGCCTCGTCGTCGGCGCTGGCGCTCATCGATAGGTAGCCAGGCAGGTGGTAGAAGTCGTGGCGATGGGCCCCCAGCAAGCGCATCCACGCTTCCGCGTCTGCCACGGGATCCAGAGTTCTGACCTGCATGGCGCCTCTCACGCTGCCCGTCCCATAGCCAAATCGGTGATTGTTTGCGCGACTCGCTTCATGTCGTCGCTGTCATAGCGCATGTCACAGTGCACCGACAGTATGCATCGTGACAGTTCGAGGTCTCGTTCGGAAATGTCGGTCACCGCGGGGTCATCGAGCTCCCACAGGATGGCCGGGTAGATCTGGTCACGGATCAACGCGTGCCGAAGTGAGTCGCGCTCGGCCGCGCTCTCCAGCACCAGCACCGCAGAGAAGGCGGCCGCGTCATCGCTTGGACGCAAGAGCGTGACCCCGGAGACCGGGCTGAGTGCCTGCTCGAGAACGAGGAGGTTGGCGGCTCGAGCTTCGCGCCATCGGTCTGTGGGAAACGACCTCAGCAGCGCGACCAGCCAAGAGGGAGCTGCACCTCGCGCAGCACCGAGGCCATCTTCCGACCCCAGCGAGAGCCGCCGATAATCGTCCTTGTCCACCGCGTTTCCGTTGAGATAGAGGCCCTTGAGCACCATCGACGTCAGCTTCTCCGTAGCCGCCGATTCCTCGGCCTCGCTGCAGGCTCCAATCGCTAGTGTGCGTCTCTTGGGCGACCACGCGACGCCCCCCGCGGGGACGGGAAACCACTTGCGCAGCGAGGCGAAGCACCAGTCTGCCTTGCTCGAGAGCGCCCAGGGAGAAAGGGGATCGTGCGTGTGGTCCTCGATCACCACCGCCCCCTCGGGCGGTGACCACGACTGCACCCTCAAGCCAAACGTGTTGGACACGAGCACAATATCCGAACCTTCGATACCGGTCAGATCAGGGCCTGCCATGGGCTCCAGAGGGGTGTCGGGGTAGAGCTTGAGCGCCACCCCAAGATCCATGAGGTCGCCAAGCACCTTCTGGCAGAAGTTGCTCGGCACCCACAAGCGCTTGGGATCGCGATGCTGCGTCAGGATTGCCCTGAGAGCGGCGCGGCCACTCATCCAGAATGTAGCGTCCTGGCGCCATGCCGAAGCACCCGCATCGTCCGACGCGAGGCCCGCCTGCCCAGCGTAGTCCGGCGTAGGCGGCCGATGAAACTCCGAGCCCTGCTCCCATCGCTGCATCGCCATCAGACTTCGCTCCAATCCAAGGCGGGCAAACGGCCACCACCATCTGCGCAATCAGCTCTTGGCCTACACCCGCCACAGCTGCCTGCGCGCCCGCGGTCGCTACTCACGCCGCTAGAAGCAACCGCCTGCTCCAGTAGGTTCCGATCGCATCGCATCTGCTCTCCACGGGTCCGCGCTGGCACAGACAATCCTTAGCAGCTCGAAATCATCACTCGCCAAGACCTGCGTCTTGCGGCAAGCAACGCTCGCCGGCGTTTCTGCCGGCTCCGGCAAGCTTGCTCCCAAAGCCGTTACGGCTGCGTCGACACGAGCGACGATCCCTCCGGGCGTTCCACACAACTGCTCGTAGTCACAGTCGACCCACTGCTCAGGCGGTACACGCCGCCTTGCTTCCTCGATCTCGGCCCGAATCAACTGAATCTGACGGCCAATTTGCTCGTGCCAGGGAAGGCCGAGAAGCCCGCCGATTTCCTGTGGCCTCGTGCTCAACCACTTATCCCGACTTCCGAGGAGCGACTCCCGAGCCAATGCTATCGATTGTGCATTGTACAGCGGATCTCTCATGCACGACACGAAAACAGAGTTTGGAAACACCTTCAGCAGCCATGGCACTTGCATCGAAAAATAGGGCAGGTGCTTGAACACCATGGGCATGCCAGAGACTGACTCCATATTGGCTATTTCCCGCGCAAGCATGGCCTGGGGCACTCGTGCCAAGTCCTCGTCGGACAATTTATGTGAGTCCTGCCCAAGGTCGAACCAACGATCCCAAAAGTATCCAAACTCGTGAGGCTGCAGCAAGCCAAACGTCTGCCCAAACGATGATTGCAGATTCACATTCTTCGGGCCAAGAGATTCTCCAAGTATCTCTTGCAGCATCATTCCTACGGCAGGAGCCTTGTAGAAACGGGCGACAAAATTCGACACGTAGCCGTAGCCGCCACGAAGGGCCAGGAGCTGGCTAAGCATGGTCGATCCAGACCGAGGTGGACCAATTATGAATATAACCGGAAGAGACGGAGAGTTTTTCGTGTTCAGAATGTCAAAGGAGTTGGACTCGAGAACATCATTGAGGCGACCCAGGAACATCTCGTGGACCGCATTCTTTTGACGTGCTTGAACGAGGTTGGCGTCATCTCTAGGCATTCGGCCACCTCCTCCTCGTGCGCCGACCGGAGCTACGCTCCGACGGTGCCATCAGTTCGGGCGGGCACCTGTCCGGCTGGTATCCGACAGGCGGGCTGAAGGCACCGTGGCCGCGCGCAGCGACAAGATTCTGCGCCTGATTCACTTTCGTCTCTCCCACGCGCAGGGCCTGCCCGAGCGTCCGCAGCGCGATGATGAGATCGTCCCCAATGAGCCGATCGCTGAGACAGTACTGCGTGTCCAGCGCAAAGCGCTCATCCCATCCCACCGAATTTCGTCCAGACACCTGGGCCAGACCGGTGATGCCGGGACACATCGCCAGCCTCGGCAGCTCATCGAGGCGATAGCACGCTACGTACTCCTGCCAGAGCGGGCGTGGCCCGACGAGCGCCAAATCGCCCAATACTACGTTGAGTAGCTGTGGAAGCTCGTCGATGCTCAACTTGCGGACCTGATCTCCCACCCAGGAGCGACGTTGCTCGTTGGGAAGCAGGTCGCCCAGCGCGTCGAAGCGAGTCCGCATGGTCTTCAACTTGAGTAGGCCGAAGGGACGACCGAGTCGCCCGGCCCGTTGTTGGCGAAGGAACGGATTCTCCCTGAGGTCGACCGCGAGCGCAGCCGCGACGGTCAACATCAACGGCGCAGTGGCGGCGAGTCCCAGCATCGCCACCGGCAGATCGACCAGCCGCTTGATTCGCATGCGCCTGCGCTGCGATCGGGAGATGGCTTCGACTCTCTCCCAGGCTGCGTCGAGAACTTCGGCTGACACCTCGCACACGAGATCACTCGATCCGTCTTGGGCCGCGGTTCCAGTTGTCGACGTCACGTACGCCCCCGTTCTACCGCATGAGCCGCTACTGCCTCCGCGAAGATCTCGGCAATCTTCTCGGTCCCACGACGAAGCGAGAGTTGGTCCCAGTAGTACCTACCACCGCTCCGGCCGAGCTCCGACAGGGCTGCCTTCGGTACGTTGTGAAGCGTCTCCACCGCGTCGGCCAACGCACGCGGCGACTCTGGTTCGCAAAGGAGGCCGGCGCCGGCATCGCGCACCAGATCAGTGGCGTCCCCTCGCGCAGCCATGAGGATGGGCTTCTCCATGGCCAGATATGCCTGCGTCTTGCTAGGAATCGCCGCAGCGAAGGTTGGATCGTCGCGCAGGTGAACCAAGAGCACGTCGGCGAGATTCAGAATGTCGCCGACCTCGTCAGGTGGTCTGCGTGCAAGGAAGATTACGTTGTCGAGTCGCTTCTCTGCGACGAGGTGCTGGAGACTGTCGAGTCCGATCCCTCCGCCCAGAATCACGAACTGGGCGTCCGGAACCGTTTCCTTCGTGATCTCGGCCGCAGCCACAACAGTTTCTAGCGCCTGAGCCGGGCCCACATTTCCCGCGAACATGATGTTGAATTTCCCTGCCATGCGCAGCGAACGCTTGAGTTCGTCGTTCGGCGGCGATGGATGCATCGTCTCCTCGGAATGGCACCAGTTGTAGACTACCCGGATCTTCTCAGCGGGCACTCCTTGGGCGACCAGCGCGCGTTTCATTCCGGGCGACAAGGCGATGATGCAGGTCGCGTTGGCGTACACAGATTGGCACACGCGCGAGATGCTCTTCATGAGAAGGCTGCGATTGTTCACCATCCCGGTCGATGACAGGGAATCGGGCCAGAGATCTTGCACGTCGTAGACGAAGGGCGCGTTCAGCCGGCGCCCAATCACGCTGGCGGCGACGCCGGTGGTAATCGGCGGATGGTAGGCATAGATGACGTCAGCCGGAGCCGCCGCCATGGCTCCAATGGTGCTAGCCGAAGCCAAGAAGCTCAGGTAGGTCGCGCTGCGCCGAAGCACTGACCTATCGTGGCTTGGTAGCAGCGGCACCCTCGTGACGGGCACTCCGGACATCATCTCTCGCTGGATCGCCTTGAGTCGATACCCATCGTAGAGCTTGCCTCCAGGGTAGTTTGGAAATCCGGTGATTACCTGGACGTCGTGGCCAAGCGCCTGCAACTCGCGAGCAAACGGAAGCCCCTTCAGACCCGGTTCAGGCTGGAAATACTGAGTGAGCTGAAGTACTCTCACGTCCTTGCACCGTTCGCACATGAATCGGCAATGCGAAGATTGCGTTTGAGAAAAGTGGACTGAGCAGGGAACATCTTCGAGGATGCGAGACTCATCGCGAAACGTTGGTCGAAGCGTGCGAACGAATCGTATCGAGGAAGAGGTTGAGATTTGCCTCGAGTGTGTCCGGAGCAACGGCCCTCGCCAGCGCGAAGTCACTTGCCATTTTCTTGGTCATGGCCAAACGATCTGAATCCCATCCGTCCACATCTTCGATCACTCGCGCGAATGCCGCGGGATCGTTCAGTGGTAGCGTCCAGCCAACGCCAGCGTCCACAACATCACCCCAAGGCGTCTGGTCGCTTAGCAACACCGGCAATCCGGCCGCCAGAGCCTCGTGGATCACATGGCCATAGTTCTCGCCGCGCGTGGGCAAGAAGAAGACGTCATGCGCGCGAAGCACGCCCCGCACCTGCTCCGGCAACACGGCGCCGCGGTAGTCCACTTGGATGTTCTCGGGAAGGTCGGCGACCATGGCCTCGCACGTTCTCCAGTACGCCTCATCCTCCTTTGGCCCATAAATTGTGAATGTGAGCGGAGAATTTACCGTCTTCAGGACACGCAGCGCAAAGTCGAGATTCTTCATTGGCGAGATTCGCGAGAGAAAACAAACGCGAAGAGCGTGTCCTCGGGGTGTGAGTGACGTGTCGTCGCCATGATGCGTAGATTCCTGTCCGGGCGCTAGATTGCGAGCGATGACGATGGCAGGGGGCGGCGACACGTGGCCGAACATGCGTCGGATGTCAGTCTCTTCCCTTTCGCTGGAGGCGTGCCAGGTGAGTCCGCTATATGGGCCGAGTAGCTTTGCGAGCTTGATGTAGAGCGTCTTCTTACTGGCTTTGAGTCTGAGGGCGCCAGGAGAAAACTCGCCGCGTGGAGCGAGGACGATGGGAGTATCACGCACGAGCTTCAGGCGTCTCGCGATGAGGACCTTCTGCGTGAAAGAAGGGTCAAAGAAGCTGTTCAGATAGATCAGGTCCGGAGATGTTCGGGAAATCAGCGTCGCCAAGTATCTGATGCTTGCGAGTCGCGGCGATACGTAGTGAACCCGCGCCTTTCCGACTGGCTGCCAATATTCCCGCGTGATGCCCGGATAGCGCGTAGCAGTGCCCATATCCCGATCAGATGTCACCAGGCAGAAATCGAGGTCGTCGCCGAGTCGGTCCACCATGTTTGCGATCGTTCGAGTGGGTCCTCCCATCCGGTAGCCGGGAAGATAGTGCTTCACGAAGGCCAATATTCTTGGCTTGGGTTCCCGCATGGGTGGGCGCTCATGCATGGTGTGGCGTATCGAGATTCATCTAGAAGGCGAGTTGAGGGCAGAGGGCATGCTGAACTGAGAAGAGGCGCTAGGCACGCACCACGTTTGCGGCTTCCTCGCGGAACACGCCGCGGGTATCGACGATCATCCGGGCGTGTTTGGCCACGAGCTGGTAGTCGACGGCCTTGTGGTCCGTGACGAGAACGACCGCGTCCGCGGTGGCCAGCATTTCTGCGGTGAGGTCCTGGGACGGTTGCCCAGCAATGCGGGGGCGTCGACGAGTGACGGGTAGCATGGTCACGTGGGGGTCGTGAAAGCTCACGTCGGCACCCAGACGCTCGAGTCTGTCCCAGATTTCGAAGGCCGGGCTCTCGCGGCAGTCGTCGACGTTGCATTTGTAGGCGACGCCAAGGAGCAAGATGCGAGCGCCGTTGATGGCTTGCCCTTTCTGATTGAGAGCGTTCTGCAGCTTGCCTACAACGTAGCCAGGCATGACCAAGTTCACTTCACCGGCGAGCTCAATGAACTTCGGGGCGACGCCGCTCTCGCGCGCCTTCCACGAGAGGTAGAAGGGATCCAGGGGAATGCAATGGCCTCCCCAGCCTGGGCCGGGATTGAAGCGCATGAATCCAAAGGGCTTCGTCTCCGCGGCGTCGAGGACCTCCCAGATGTCGATGCCCATGCGGTCGTAGGTGACCTTCAGTTCGTTGGCCAATGCGATGTTGACGGCGCGAAAGATGTTCTCCGTCAGCTTCGTGGCCTCGGCCGTGGCGGCGCTCGAGACGCGTACCATGCGCGTCAGGACGGCGCCGTAGAGCCGTTCCGCAAGCTCCCCGGAGATGGGGCCGACGCCGCCCACGACCTTGGGGATTTTGCGCGTCCCGAAGTCGGCGTTGCCAGGGTCTTCTCGCTCGGGCGAGTAGGCCAGGAAGAAGTCCTCTTCTGCGCGCAGGCCCGTTGCCTCGAGACAAGGCCTGAGCAGCTCCTGTGTGGTGCCGGGCCAGGTAGTCGACTCCAGAACGATGAGCTGGCCGGGCCGCAGTCGCGCCGCGATAGCCTCGGTGGTTTCCACGACGTAGTGCATGTCGGGTTCGCGCTGGCGCGTGAGGGGGGTCGGCACGCAGATCAGGATGGCGTCCATCTCACCGAGGCGATCGAGGTCTCGCGTGGCGTCGAGTTTGCCGCGGGAGACTTGAGTCGCCACGCGCGCGTCCTCGATATGCTCGATGTAGGATTGGCCCGCATTGAGGGCCTCGACCTTGCTGGCGTCGATGTCAAAGCCGGTGGCGGAAAAGCCAGCCTCCGCGAAGGTCAGCGCCAACGGCAGACCCACGTAGCCCATGCCGAAGATCCCGACACGCGCCTCACGGGAAGCGATGGCGTCCGATAGCTTGTCTTTCGCTGCTTTCATGTGGCGTCCTCCATGTGACTGCCAAGTTCGTCGAGATCCGAGTTCATTTGGGGAACAGCACCCGTGGACCCTATGCCCTCACCATGATCGCCGCCAGCGTGCTCTGCGCCCTCGGCTCGCTGTGACAGGTGCCCATCGCCCGCGCGTCAGCGAACGGCCCAGCCAGGCGAGCACAGCGTCGAGGTCGTCGAGGGTGAGAGGGGCGTCGCCCATGGTGAGTCTATTGGTAGCCTCGGCGTTGCAAAGTGTTCGAATGGCCACGGGGAGCTTGGCCAGTTGATGTCGAAGAGGAGAACACGTTGCGTCGCCCCGGGGGATGGCAAGAAGGCCCGCGCGTCCGGCCCCCGCCCATGCGCCCCAAAGGTCTCGATCCCCGTCGTGCGCATCCCACTGACGCCGCCCGGCCCTATCTTTCCATCTTGCCTCGTGCAAAGTACAGCACGTGTGAACGAGGCCATTGGACTTCGAAGTGATGCCGAGGGATACGAAAGAGATCGGTCCCCAACCGTGCGGTGCCGCGAAAGGCCCCAAAACAGGCACGGTAGCCAGCGGCGCGAGTTGCCTCAAGTGAGCGCTCATCCACGTCGGCGTCTCGGCCATACGGCCATGCAATGTATTGGCAGCGGCCGCCGAGCCGCGTCTCGATGTCTTGCTTGGATCCGAAGATCTCATCCTGCATGGCTGTTGGGCTTGCGGAAATGTCTGTAAAGCGCGCATGGTTACGCGTGTGCGATCCGATATCTATGCCGGCTTCGAACATTTCCGCTAGATCATCCCACGTTGCCAGTTCAACCGGGCCACTTAGGTGCAAGCGTTCCCGGCAGTAGGCGTCTGAAGTTGCCATGTCGGCGCCAATTACGGCAGTTGGAACAAAGAAGGCTCCCTGGATTCCGTGTTGTCTCATTACCGGAAAAGCATTAGTGTATATGTTCCGAAATCCGTCATCAAAAGACAGGTGGAATATCCGGCCTTCTATCTTGCGTTGTCCGCTTATCATGTCGACGCAGGTGTCAGTATTGACGAACGTGCCAACGCTCTTTAGCTTTGAAATCAGGAGATCGAAGTCTGCTAGCTGATCGTCGAATACGTAGTGGCAATAGAGTAGTCTGAGAAAGTTCTTGGATTGCCTTCGTTGCACGACTGATGCAATGTCCAGGGCCGCGTGCCGGGCGAGATTGCGCGCCTTTGCCGCGAAGTCTTCTGGTGCCGAAATCACCTGAGTCCAACTGAGGGCGTATCCGGTATTCATGAGTTCATTATCCCGCGAGGAGTGCGCTTCGGGCTGGACGGGTCTCCGGGTGACTGTAGCGTCTGGTTCGAAGCTGAGCTGTGGCGCGGAACTCCGCCCGCAGTATGTCACTCTGGCAACCGGGAAGTTCTGAGTGTGTAGTGTGTCGGCGGGCAGGTCCTGTACGCCGCACCGTCCGTCGGAACGCAGGCACTCCTCCTACCATGTATCGATATCTTCGAGGCAGGTTCCACGCCAGAACTTCTTGTTAGTAACGTCGGGCATTTCGTGCAGCGGCTTTACAATCAACGGGGCGGTGGCTTTCCCCGGTAGGAAGCCTGCCAAGATCAGCGCCGCCAAAGTGGTTGGCTCTGGATTTAGCAGGGCTGTGGAGATGGCCGCCGCGCCGTTGCGGTACGCGGTCCAACCAAGCCTCAGGAGAGCCTGTCCCACGAATGCGGATGAGCCTCTCCGGCTCCGGACCTTGCCGATCAGGATTTCCTTGAAACCATGCTGAGTGGACGGCTTTAGAATCATGTGGACTGAGTGTGTTCCACGGGAATGTCTGAAGTACCGGAAGTCTTCAGCCCGGTGCGAATATCTCCACTGGAAAAAATCTGGTTCATCCGTCAAGGAGAACATGCCGCCCCGGCCTTCGGTAGGCGCAACGCTTTCCGGGTAGAAGGTTTCGCCCGGGCATCGTGGTAGCTCTAGGGTACTAGTTGGGGCTTTCCGCTGCAGCAATGCTAATGGGCGTAGGGCTCGCGTCCACCATCGCAATGGACCATGATTCGTCCATCCATCCTTGACGAAGCCTCCAAGACTCATCGGAACTGGAAAGCCGACGAGAAAGTCGTGGCCATTCGCGGTTGCCAATCGGTTGCCCTCCCGAAGCAATCGCTGAAAAATCTTGCGGCCTCTGAAGTCCGGGTGAACTAACGTCGCGCCGGATTGGAGGCTACGATACGAACGGCCATTTCGGACATAGGGCCAGGCGGAGTAAGTTTGCATGGCAATCACGCGGTCCCCGGAGATCCCTGCGAGCGCTATCGAGCCCTGCCGATGCGCGAAGTCGGAATCGAACCATGTCCGCAACCGGGCTTCAGCCTTGGCTGGATCGACCTTGTACTGACCGGCTTGCAACTCCGCCATTCCGGGAAGCATCCAGGGCTCCATGGGAACGAGTTCGAAGGGGGCGTCACCTGGCATGAGAATCTTCCTCGTCGATTTCCGTACGCACCGTGGGCTTCTTCAGTGTGCCCATGGGCAAATCGGGTCACGTGGCATTGAGCCGCTATGAAGCTGCATGTGCGCCGGCCGCGCGATTGGGGGCTCCAGCAATCGCCGGACGGCTGGCTCCGCCCATGCCGTGCTCGGTGCCATGACCGCCGGACGGTTCTTCGGGGACGACTTCGCGTGGGTGAGGCGCTTGTGGGGCTTCATCCCGTCATGTCCGACCGGACGCGTCATGTGGTCGCCGCCGCCGCCAGCGCCTGTTGCGCCTTGGGCTCGCCGTGATACGTCCCCATCGCGCGCACGCCGGGAATCGCCCCAAGCCACGCCAGCAGCTCATCCTGCCCTGCATGCGCGGATAGCCCGTCGATGGTGGCGATATGGGCCTCTACTTCCACGTCTTCTCCGTCCAACCGCACGGTGTTGCCATGCTGCCTCGCGCGCTGGATGGCGTGGCCGGGTGTGCCGGGGCTCTGGTAGCCGACGAAGAGGACGGCGCTCCTCTCGTCGGGGAGGCTCTCCTGCAGGTG
>Ga0100377_1004230_pt1 | contig 11146 bp, 11 predicted proteins | sample CryGeymeta201501_FD_83664 | JGI IMG/M metagenome (GOLD analysis project Ga0100377, IMG submission 83664) | Groundwater microbial communities from Crystal Geyser aquifers in Utah, USA - Crystal Geyser metaG 2015-01 | ecosystem: Environmental > Aquatic > Deep subsurface > Groundwater | place: USA... | reverse complement strand
TGCGGGGGGAGGCATCCTCCCCCCGCCAACAAAGCGCATCGACCCTCGTTTCGGCCGGATGGCCGAAACGAGGGTCGAGGCCATTGACCCCACGCGCCCCTCACCACCTCCGTGAGCTGCGCCCCCCTCACCCCCTGATCAGCCAGGCACTCCCCCCCAGGATCCCACCCACCACCACCATGGCCAGCAGCAGCCAGCCGGGGTGGGAGCGGTGCAGCTCCAGGAAGACCAGGCCCACCAGGCTCACCTTCAGGGCAGCGGTGCCGGCGACCAGGACGGGCGCCGCTCCGCCGTCGGCCAGGGCCCAGGTGGTGGCGGTCAGGACGAGGAGCATGACCGTGGCGATCAGCGCCAGCACGCGGCGGCTCATGGGTGCATTCCGTAGAGGATGGAGAAGAGCAGCAGCCAGATGACATCGACCAGGTGCCAGTAGGCTGCGCCAGCCTCGATGGGCTGCAGCGCGAGCGTGCCGCGTCGGGCCCGCCAGGCCAGCACGCAGAAGACGACGACGCCGGCGATGACGTGCAGCAGGTGCAGGAAAGTGAGGAAGTAGTAGGAAAACCAGAAGGGGTGGCTGGACAGGGAGAGCCCGGCGGCGAGGTGGGGGGCGTACTCCCGCAGCTTGTTGAGCGTGAACAGAACCCCCATGCCGGCGCCGGCCAGCAGCCAGCCGGCCGCGCGTCGGTTCGCGCCCCGCTCGCGGGCGAGCACCGCGAGGTAGGCCGCAGCGCTGCCCAGCACCAGCAGGACGGTGCCCAGGGCCCCCGAGGCCACGTCCAGGTGAGCCTGTGCTGCCGCGAAGCCAGCCGGGTCCTGGCGCCAGGAGGCCGCGTGCCACAGCAGGAACATGCCGAAGGTCAGCACCTCGACGGTCATGAAGACCCAGATCACCGTGCCGCCCACCAGGGGCTGCCAGCGCGCGGCGATCGCGGTCTCGGTGGGTTCGGGCAGGGAGATGTCGGACACAAGGGGCCTCAGGAGGTGAGCCGGCCGTAGACCTCGGTGAGGGCGGCGGGCAGGTGGTCGGGGGTCGGCAGCAGGTGGCTGCGGCCGGCACCCAGCATGGCGGGCAGCCAGGCGCTGGCCGCGGCGTCGATGGCCAGGGCGTGGGCCACGATGCCCATGCGCTCGGCCTCGCGCAGGGCCATGCGCACGTCGGCGACGCCGTAGGGACCTTCGTAGCGGTCCTGGTCCGTCGGCTTGCCATCGGTCACCAGCAACAGCAGCCGCGCCTCGGCCGGGGTGCGGGCCAGGCCGGCGGCGGCGTGCCGGATGGCCGCGCCGATGCGGGTGTAGCCCTGGGGCTCCAGCGCCCCCAGGCGATCGGCGCCGACCGCCCGGGGCTCGTGCCAGTCCTTGAGCGACCAGACGCGGCACCGGTTGCGGGTGCTGGAGGCGAAGGCCAGCACCTCGATGCGATCGCCCAGCGGGCTGCTGGCTTCGCCCAACACCAACACGGCCTCGCGTGCGACATCGAGCACCCGCCGGTCGTCCACCCAGGCATCGGCCGACAAGGAGACATCCAGCAGCACGGTGGTGGCGAAGTCCCGGCGTCGCGGCACGTGCCGCAGGTACAGCCGGTCGTCCCCCGTGCGGCCCGCCCGCACAGCGGCGTGCTGGTCCACCAGGGCGGTGATGTCCGGCTCGTCGCCGTCAAGCTGCCGATCGATCACACAGCGGCGCGCCCGGTCGTGCTCCAGGCGCCGCCGGAGCTGCGTGATCAGCCGGCGGTGCCGGGCCCGCGCCTCTTGGGCCCAGGCAGGACAGCTGGCCTGCACGGCTGCGGGGTACACGGTGCACCAGCCCGGCCGGTAGGCGCGGGCCCGGTGGTCCCACTCGTCGTAGGCGATGCCTTGCTCGCCAGGGGCGATGGTCTGCACGTCGGGGATGCCGGTCCCAAGGCCGACATCGGCTCGGTAGATCGAGTGCGCCTCGCTGCCGCCCCGCAGCAGCGCGCCAAGCTCCACCTCCTCCAGGGCCTCCAACTGGTCCTCCAGCTCGTCGGCCCCGTCGTCGTTCAGCACATTGCCCTGCCAGGTGTCCGCGGTCTCCACCTTCTCGAAGCTGTGCTGGAGGACCTTGTCCTCCTGGGCCTTCGGGTCCAGCAGCACGCGGCGCAGGGCCTCGACGGGGGGCGCATCGATCTCGGTGCCCTCGGGCGGTCCACCTCTCTCCGTTGTACCGCCGGTGCCGGCCTCCTCCTGGGCCGCGCCCAGCAGGCCTCCCCACAGGGCCACTGCAGGCACAGGCGGACCGCGCCAGGGCAGGCGGGCCAGGGCCGCAAAGGCGGCGGGATCCTGCCAGGGCTCCTCGCCAGCAAGGGCCCGGCACTGCAGCACCTCGGTGGCGGCGGCCCGACCCCGCAGTGTTCCAGGGGGTGGCCGGTGGGCCAGCACCAGCGTGCGCGCCTCGTCCCAGGCCGGGCCGAAGGCGGCCAGCTCCCCTCGCAGCACCGCCGCGGCGTACAGCGCGGCCTTCAGCTCGGCGGCCAGGCGAGCGCCCGGCTCCTCCGGCACGGCCTGGGCCAGGCCCAGGCGGGCGATGGTCGCGCCCAGGACGACCCGCAGCAGGTAGAGCCCCCGGTTGGCCTCCGAGTCGGGGGCCAGGTCGAGCGAGGGCGGCACCAGCAGGTCGTGGCCGCGCACGCCGCCGGCACCGCGAGCCGGCAGCACCCGGACCGGCGCGCCCGCCACCAGGGAGGCCAGCACCTGGAGGGCGCCTGCGTGGTCCGCGAGGCGTGCCGCTCGCCCGGATGTGAGGTCCTCGGTGCGCGGCGCCATCCGGCGCCACAGGGCGCGCAGGGCCCGGAAGGCACCCAGCTCCCAGTCCAGCTCCAGGGAGGGGGCCGGCATCAGAAGACCAGGGCGACCAGGTCGCGCAGGGCCTGCCCCAGCTCCGGGTCGTCGGTCAGCGGCTCGACCAGGCCCGCGATGCAGGCCGCACGGGGCTCCATGCCGCTGCCGATCAGCCGCGCGGTGTGCACCAGCAGGCGTGTCGAGGGCACCTCTGCCAGGCCCAGCCCCTCGGCCTTGCGCAGCTTGCCGGCCAGGGCCACCAGCCGGCGCCCCGTGGCAGGCTCGACCCCCGTCTCTCCGCGCAGGATCTCCTCCTCGACGGCAGGCTCCGGGTAGGCGAAGGACAGCCCCACGAAGCGCTGGCGCGTCGATGGCTTCAGCTCCTTCAGCCCCCGCTGGTAGCCGGGGTTCCAGCTCACCACGAGCATGAACTCCGGCGGCGCCTGCAGCACCTCGTCGTGGCGCTCCACCACCAGCGTCCGGCGGTGGTCGGTCAGGGGATGGATGACGACGATGACGTCGCTGCGCGCCTCGGCGACCTCGTCCAGGTACAGGATGGCCCCCTGCCGCACCGCGCGGGCCAGCGGACCGTCCTGCCAGACGGTCTGTCCTGCGTGGACCAGGTAGCGCCCCACCAGGTCCGTGGCCGAGGTGTCGTCGTGGCAGGCCACGGTCACCAGCGGGCGCCCGAGCTTGGCCGCCATGTGCTCCACCAGCCGAGACTTGCCGCAGCCCGTGGGCCCCTTGAGCATCAGCGGCAGGCGCTGGTCATACGCATGGGTGAAGACGGCGCACTCGTTGCCCACCGGGCGGTACCAGGGCAGCACGTTGCTGGAGGGGGCGACCACGGCAGACCTCACTTCGCCGGGCGCAGGCCAGGCTCGGCCTGGACCGCGTCCGCCGCCAGCTCGCGACGCGGCAGTCCGTACAGGATGAAGGTCCAGATGAACAGACCGATACCGACCGTGAACAGGCTGGCCGCCAGGATCAGGCCGCCGAAGTGCACCTGCACCGCGTCCTGGACCTTCAGGAAGTCCATGCCGACGCGGCGCTCCAGGTAGACCTGGGTGATGCCGGCGACGCCGAAGGCTGCAGTCATGGCGACCATGCCGATGTTGGAGATCCAGAAGGCCCACTCGGCCATCCAGGTGTTGTACAGCTTGCGCCCAGTCATCTGGGGAAGGGCGTAGCTGATGACCGCCAGCACGGTCATGGCGTAGGCCCCCCAGAAGGCCAGGTGTCCGTGCATGGCCGTCACCAGCGTGCCATGGGTGTAGATGTTGACCTGGGGCAGGGTGTGGGCGAAGCCCAGGAAGCCCGCACCGACGAAGGACATGATGCCGGTGCCCACCGTCCAGTACAGGGCGATACGGTTCTCGTGCTTGCGACCGCCGCGCCGGGCCATGTTGACACCGTACAGGGCCATGCCCAGGAAGGCCAGGGGCTCCAGGGCCGAGAACACGCCGCCGACCGTCTTCCAGTACTCCGGCGCTCCGATCCAGTAGTAGTGGTGCCCCGTGCCCAGGATGCCGCTGACGAAGGTCAGGCCGACGATGACATACAGCCACTTCTCGATGACCTCGCGGTCCACACCGGTCAGCTTGATGAGCAGGTAGCTCATGATCGCACCCATGATCAGCTCCCAGACACCCTCAACCCACAGGTGTACGACCCACCAGCGGAAGTACGAGTCGAGCACCTGGTTGTCGAACCAGATCATGCCCGGCAGGTACAGCAGCGCCGCCGAGACCAGGCCGACCAGCAGCACCAGGCCGGTGGTCGTGTAGCGCCGGCCCCGCAGGGTCGTCATGCCGACGTTGAAGACGAACATCAGCACGTTGGCCACCACCAGGTAGTCCAGCGGCCGGGGGATCTCCAGGAACTTGCGCCCCTCCCAGTAGTTGAGGTGGAAGCCGATGAGGGCGACCACGCTCACGACGACGAGGGAGGCCCACTGGATGACGGCGAGCTTGGGACTGTACAGCTCGCGATCGGCCTCTTCAGGCAGGATGTAGTACGACGCGCCCATGAAGCCGGTAAGCAGCCACACCACCAGCAGGTTGGTGTGGGTCGCACGGGCGGTGTTGAAGGGAATGTAGTCATGCAGGACGTCGAAGCCCATGTGGGCGAAGCCCATGATGAAGCCGTAGATGATCTGCAGGGTGAGCAGCAGCATGCAGGTGGCGAAGAAGAGCCACGCAATGCGCTGGGACTGGAACTTCATGGCGGTGACCTTCAGTGCAGGGAGGTTCAGTGCAGGGAGGTGAGGAAGGCGACGAGGTCCTGGCGAACGGCAGGATCCAGACCGAGGTTGGGCATGGCCGTGCCGGGCTTCACGGCCTGGGGGTCGGTCAGCCAGGTGTCCAGCCAGGCAGCGTCCCGTCGACCGCCCTCTCCGTCCAGGGCCGGTCCGATGGTGCCGCCGCGGCCACCGACCGAGTGGCAGCCGATGCACACGGTCGTGAACGTGGACGGAGCCGCCGACAGGTCGACCGCAGCAACACTGGCCACCGCCGGGGCGGGGGGCGCCAGGTCGGCAGGGGCGGGGAAGCCGTTGGTGTCGACGTGGTCGATCCACTGGAAGAAGGCGACCAGGTCGTCGATCTGCGCGTCTGTGAAGTGGTACTCCACCATCTTGCGCTGCCCTGGGAACATGGCCTGGGGGTCCCGCAGGAAGGTCTTCATCCAGTCCGGGCCCCGGCGCTCGTAGACCTTGGTCAGCTCGGGCGCGTAGTAGGCCCCCTCGCCAAGCAAGGTGTGACAGCCCATGCAGTTGTTGTCCTCCCACAGGTGCTTGCCCCGCACGACCGCTGGCGTCAGGTCAGCGTCGTGGGAGCGCTCCGGCACCTGCAGGATGGTGTCGACGGTGAGCCCGAGGAACACCAGCGAGAAGCCGCCAGTGGTCGCCAGGAAGAACAAGCGGGCCTGTGACTTGGAGAGCATCGCCCTCACCTCCGTGTGTGTGCGAGGGCGACCCCCTGAGCAAGATCCGTGCCAGCGTCTTGCGGCTGGCTTCAGGCCGCGGGCGGCAGCGCCACCTCCAGGCGCTGGGCCAGGCGCAGGAAGTTGCTCCGGTCCAGCCCCAGCTTCCGGGCGGCTTCCGCCCGGTTTCCTCCCGCAGCAGCCAGCGCACCGAGCAGCAGGGAGCGCGTGTAGTCGTCGACCGCCTGGCGCAGGGTGCGCGCCTCGTCCATGGCTACCGGGACGGCCACCGCCGTCGCAGCGGGGCCTTCCAGCGCTAGATGCGCCGCGTCCACCACGACCCCCTCCCCCGTGCGGCCCCCCGACGCGCGCAGCGTCGCGCGCAACATCACGTGCTCCAGCTCGCGCACGTTGCCGGGCCAGTCACTGCGCCGCAGGGCCTGCCGCGCCGCCACCGTCAGGCGTACCGGGCCCAGCCCCAGCCGGGCCCGGGCCGCGTCGAGGAAGAACCCCGCCAGCAGCACCACGTCGTCGTCGCGCTCCCGCAGAGGGGGCACCACGACGGGGAAGACGCTGAGCCGGTGGTACAGGTCCGCCCGGAAGCGCCCGGCGCGCACCTCGGCCGCCAGGTCCCGGTTGGTGGCAGCGAGGATGCGCACGTCGACGTGGTGCGGGCGATCGGAGCCCACCCGCTGCACCTCGCCGGACTGCAGCACCCGCAGCAGCTTGGGCTGCAGGGTCAGCGGCAGCTCGCCCACCTCGTCGAGCAGCAGGGTGCCGCCATCGGCGATCTCAAACTTGCCGGCCCGAACACCCGCAGCACCCGTGAACGCCCCCCGGGCGTGGCCGAACAGCTCGCTCTCGGCGATGGACTCCGGCAGGGCGGCGCAGTTGACGCGGATGAGCGGCTGCTCCCGGCGCTTCGACGCGCGGTGGATCGCCGTGGCCACCAGCTCCTTGCCTACACCGGTCTCGCCGGTGATCAGCACCGACAGGTCGGAGCTGGCAACCATCTCGATCTCGGCGCGCAGCTGCCGCATGGTGCTGCTGTCGCCAACCAGCTCGCCCCCTTCGCGAGCAGCGTCCCGCTGGAGCTGCCGGGCAACCAGGCCCTGGCGGCTGGCGGCCTCCTCGATGGCCTCGATGAGCCCGGCGGTGCGCATGGCCGCTCCGGCCAGCCCGGCGAAGGTCGCCAGCTCGGCGTCGTCGACCTGGTCGAAGGCGGCCGGGTCCAGCGCATCCACCGTCAGTACGCCCACAACCCGGCCCTCGACCACCAGGGGCGCGCCCATGCAGGCGTGCACCCGGGACAGCGCATCGCCGCCCTGGGCCAGCAGTCCATCGAAGGGATCTGGCAGGGCGCTGCCGGACAGGCGCACGGGGCCACCGGCCCGCAGGATGCGTTCCAGGCGCGGGTGTTCGGCGGGTATGAAGCGGCGGCCCATGGTCTCGGGCACCAGGCCGGTCGCGGCGACGGGGACCAGAACGCCTCCTTCCAGGCGCAGGACCGCGGTCGCGTCGCAAGGCACCACGCGACCGACGGCGGTGGCCAGGCGTCGGTAGCGGTCCTCTGCAGCCAGGTTGGCGCAGAGGTCCATGGCGATGTCGAGCAGTGGCTGGTGAGCGAGCACGGAGGCTCCTGTGGTCGTTTCGACCGCGTGCGGGTCGCTTTGACTACCGCGGAAGCAGGTCAGTTCGACCGCGGTGCGACGATCTGTCCCCCGTCATGCGGATCTCCCGCTGGCACGACCCATGCGATGCAGCGCCGTCCGGCACGCCGCCGGTCATTCCCAACCGGAGCAGTCCATGGACACGACCCTCGACATCCGCCCCATCGCCCCGCCCGACAAGCACCCCCGCATCTTCCAGACCTTCGACGCCCTGGCCCCCGGCCAGGCCTTCGTCCTGCTCAACGACCACGACCCTCGGCCCCTCTTCTACCAGTTCCAGCACGAGCGCACGGACGCCTTCGGCTGGGAGTACCTGGAGCAGGGACCCCAGACCTGGAAGGTGCGCATCTTGCGCACCCGGTAGCCAGCCCTTCGGGGGCGCCCCGTGACAGGGGCACTCGCCACGCTAAAGTGTGCTGCTCACCCCCTCACGGCAGCACATGGGCGCCCCCACCTGGCCACCGACCCCCGACGTCGCCGACAAGGCGACCCTGGAGGAGTACGGCGACCTGGCCCGTGCCGTCATCGAGGCAGAGACCGACGAAGAAGCCGAGCAGGCCCTGCTCGCCGCCTTCCTGATGGGTCGGGTCAAGCGCCAGCTCACCGACGGCAGCGACGTCGGCCTGCCGCTGGACGAGGTCAAGCGACCGCTGGAGGCCTGGGTCCGCATGGTCACGGGCCTGGACGTGAACATCGCCGTCAACGACCCGGCCTGCACCGACACCCAGGACATCTACCTGCCGCGCGCCGTGCCCGCCCCGGAGCAGCCCGAGGAGGACCGGCTGCTCTACCGCTGCATGGCCATGATCCAGGCGGGGCTGCTGCACCTGGGCCTGCTCGAGGGCGAGCCCTTCCTGGCGGAGATCCACGGCGACTGGGTCTACCGCAACGCCTGGCACCTGCTGGCCACCCGGCTCGTCATGCGCTCCTGGGCGGCGCGATATCCGGGTGTTGCCACCGACTTCGCCGCCCTACCGCTGCTAGACAAGGCCGGGATCATGCGGGTCAACCTGACCGAGGTGCCCCGCCGCGGCATGCCCGGCGCCTTCCGGCCGCTGTACGACGGCATCTGCCGCTTCTCCGAAGACGACCGCCCGCCGCCGGGTCCAACCGCGGACGGCCGGGCGGCACGGCAGGCCCTGGCCGCCGTCGACCGGCTGGACCTGGCCACCGAGGTCGGCCGCAAGGGTGCCAGGCTGGTCCTGGCCGGCCAGGCCCGCCGCCTGCGGGAAGAATACCGGCGGCTGCGCCTGGGGCCCCCTCCCCTGCCCTACGTGGTCGGTGTCCTGCGGCCGGAGTGGATCCTCGACGACCTGGCCCGGGATCTCGCGGCCGAGAACGAGTGGAAGAAGGGGGCGGCTCCCCTGCGCACCCTGATGCGGGCGATGCGCGACAAGCAAGGCAAGAGCAGCATCCAGGACAAGCTCAAGCGGGCCATGCGGCCGGGCAAGGTGGCGCCCGAGGCCGCTCGGCTCGACATCGTCACCAACGAGACCCAGGCCCGCCCTGACGACGACGGCAGCCGCCTGTACGACGAGTGGAATAGCGAGCGCGGTGTCTACGTGGTCGAAGCCACCCGGGTGGAGGAGGTGCCCGCCAGCAACGGGCCCATCGCCGGCTACGAGCGCGTGGTCGCCGCCAACCAGGCCGCCATCAACCGGATCCGCCGCCAGTTCGCCGCCCTGCGCCTGGAAGAGCGCTGGCTGCACGGCCAGCCCGACGGCACCGAGATCGACCTGAACAGAGCCGTCAGTGGCATGGCGGACATCCAGGCCGGCTTCACACCACGCGTCGACTGGTATGTGCGCTTCCAGCGCCAGCGCCAGGACACCGCCATCCTCACCCTGGTGGACCTCTCAGGCAGCACCCAGGGCAACATCATCTACAAAGAGCAGGAGGCCATCGTCCTGTTCAGCGAGGGGCTGCGGGTCCTGGCCTTCCCCCACGCGTTTTACGGCTTCTCGAACCAGGGCCCCCGCGACTGTCGCATGCAGCGCATCAAGGGCTGGGACGAAGCCTACGACGAGTCCGTCTTCAAGCGCCTGGGCAACCTTCGCCCCGGCGGCGCCACGCGCCTGGGCGCCTTCATCCGGCACGCCACCTGGAGCCTGTCGATGCAGCCCCAGGAGCGGCGGATCCTCATGCTGCTGTCGGATGGTCGCCCCGAGGACAAGGGCGGTTACCGCGGCAGCTACGGGGTCAAGGACACCGCGATGGCCGTGCACGAGGCCCACCGCCAGGGCGTGCACGTGCACTGCATCAGCATGGATCCCAGCGAGGGCGCCGAGGGCTACCTCGAAGAGATCTTCGGCAAGGGCCGCTACCTGCTGCTGGACGATGTGGACCACCTGCCCGTGCGCCTGCCCGAGGTCTTCCGGGGGCTGGTGCGCTGATCGTCCGGCGCTGCCGCACCTGAGCTCAGCCCGAGGAGGGACGGCCGAACCAGGCCGCCGTGAAGGCCCCACCGGCCAGGAAGGCCAGCGTGTTGACGGCGACCCAGCGCAGCGTCTCGGCCGGCGAGCCCGGCAGGACCGTCGCCGCCTGGCAGCCCAGCCACAAGGCCGACAGGACCCCGCCTGCGAGCAGGTAGCCGCGTCCTCGCTCAGCCATGGTCCGCTGCCAGCTCATGCATCACGGCCCGGGCGGCGAAGGCCATCAGGTCGGCCGCCTCCTCGGGCGTGACAGCGTCGGGGTCGTAGCGGCGCAGGACCCGCGCCCCGTAGGAGACCGCGAGCAGCAGCAGGGCGCAGGAGCGCCGGTTGGAATGTCCTCTCTGGTCGAAGCGGGCGAGCAGCTCCTCCAGGGCGCCGACCGAGCGCTGGAGCTGGGGCTGGATCAGGTCGAGCAGCTCCCGCTCGCCGGCCAGGGCCTCGCTCCAGACGTGGTCCAGGGCCCGCCAGCGGGCGTCCTGGTGGTAGCGCAGCTCGCCCTCACGCATCTGGGCCACGAAGGCATCGGGGGTCTCGTCCGGGTCGAACCACTGGGACTCGGCGTCGATGCGGGAGACGACCTCTCGGAAGAGCTCGGCCTTGCTCTGGAAGTGGAAGTAGACCAGGGCCTCGCTGTAGCCGGCGTCCTTGGCGATGTCGGCGATCCGGGCCCCCTTGTAGCCGTGGCTGGAGAAGCGTCGGAGTGCAGCGTCCAGCACCGCCTCGCGGGCCTTGGCGGCGTCGCGCGGGCGGCGCGCTGCCTTGCGAGGTGACTTGGCGGGGGTCTTCCCCGGGGCCTGGGTCTCGGAGCCGGACATGAAGATTTCTCCCGGGGGAAGGCTTGCGGCTGAGTATAGACTCAGTACAACTGAGGCACAACTCAGCAACTGGAGACCTCCATGCGACTAACCCCCTGGCTCCTGCTCCTCTCCACGGCCTGCTTGGGCTGCCACAGCAAGGCCTCCGGTGATGACACGGGTCCCACCGGCGACGGCGGCACCACCAGCGACGGCGGTGGCGGCGGCGGCGACACTGGCGGCGACACTGGCACCGCCCCGGTGGTCCCGGCCATCGAGTGGTACGAGGGCTACTACGCGGTCGAGGTCACGCCAAACGGCAGCGCGGCCCTGTTCCAGAGCAGCACCTCCTTCGAGGCAGAGGTGTTCCTGCTCGACACCGCCACGGGCGATCTGCAGAGCCTCACGGCGCTAGGAGCCTGTTGCCCATTAGCCAGCCGAAAGGACCGGTGGGCGGGCGAGGCCCCGGATGATCGCCACGCGGGCGCTCAGTTGGCTCCAGGGCGCGCGCCGCGTCCGCGGTGGGGCGGGCG
>Ga0100377_1004228_pt1 | contig 11151 bp, 7 predicted proteins | sample CryGeymeta201501_FD_83664 | JGI IMG/M metagenome (GOLD analysis project Ga0100377, IMG submission 83664) | Groundwater microbial communities from Crystal Geyser aquifers in Utah, USA - Crystal Geyser metaG 2015-01 | ecosystem: Environmental > Aquatic > Deep subsurface > Groundwater | place: USA... | reverse complement strand
GTTTTGATCCCGCTTGACGGCAACGAGGTGGCGCCGCGCTTTGATCTCGCCGCCGAAGTCTGGCTGGGACTCCTGGCCGATGACGGTCGGGTGAGCGAGGAGCGCACCCTGGTGCTGCCCCAGGCTTCCGCCGAAGGCCTGTGCCGGCTGGCGATCACCGAAAAAGTGGAGGTGCTCATCTGCGGCGCCATTGAAGACGAATACTACCAATACCTGAACTGGAAAAAAGTACGGGTGCTGGATTCGGTCATCGGCTCGCGCCGCGATGCGCTGCAAGCCCTTGCGGAAGGGCGGCTGGATTCGGGGGCGATCCTGGTGGAGCGCGCCGGAACACCGCTTGGGGCGACCTGATCGAGCGCTCCGGCCCGCTGTATTGCCATATTGTATCAATACGTCTCACACGTAAAGTTTCATTTCATACCATATTGTTTCATAACGCCACCGCCGGCTTTTGGATGGGGCTCCGGATCTGGTGTCGGGATTCACTTTGTGAACCATGGCACATCTGTTGCTCAAGCCTCGCCCGGTGGTTTCAGCACCGCTCGCGCCGAGCGGCTCGTCATGCGGTAGCCGGCTCTGATCGTCATGCGGTAGCCGGCTCTGATCGTCACCGGTGGTGCTGGACCCGGGCGGATCGGTTGCAACGATTGGGGGCAGGAGCAGGGATGGCGCCACGGGTGCTGGTTGTGGATAGCGATGAAAGTTTTCGCCGCAGCCTTCAGCAGCGTTTGCGGGAACTGGGCTATGAGGCGTTCGCCAGCGGCCGCGAAGAAACCGCCAGAGCGCAACTGGAAGGCAGCGACTTTCAGGTGGTGCTGTTGGGTTTGCGCGGCTTTCAGCGGCACGGGCTGGAACTGCTGGAATACATCCGGAGCACCTGGCCCGGGGTGCGGGTGATCACCATGGTGCCCGGCAACCGGTTGCAGCTGGCCATCGAGGCCATGAAGCAGGGCGCCTACGATGACATTCTGGTGCCCTTCGATATGCTCGCGCTGCTGCAAAAGATCGAATTGGCCTGCCGGGCGGCCGGCGGCCCCTTGGACGAGGAGGATTCCCGTGGCTGAAAAGATGGTGAAAGACTTGATGGTGCCACTCGCGGATTATGCCAGCGTGGCCCACGACGCTCCGTTATACCAGGCGGTGATGGCGCTAAGTGAGGCGCAGCAGCGGTTTCACCGCAACATTTATCCGCATCGGGCGGTGTTGGTGACCGATCAAGCGGGCAAGGTGGTGGGCAAGATCGGCCAGGCCGGGGTGCTCCAGGCCATGGAACCGAAATACCGCCAGATCGGCGATCTTAAGAGCCTGTCCCGGTTCGGGTTCCAGCCGTCTTTTCTCCAATCCATCATGACCCACTACGACCTGCTGCAAAAGCCGCTGGACGATGTGTGCAAGAAAGCCTCCCGGGTGCGGGTGGAAGAGATCATGGAAGTCCCTGGGGAGATGGAAAAGATCGCGGCCGATGCCGGTTTGAATGTGGCCATTCATCAAATGGTGGTGGGCCAGTTGCAGTCGCTCATGGTGACCGAAGCCGACGACATCGTCGGCATTCCGCGGCTGAGCGATGTGTTCAATGAGATCTGTCGGTTGATCATGGCTTGCCCGCTGTAAGCCGCTGCTGTAAGCCGCTGCTTCGGCGACGGCCGCGGCGGGGCGGATGGACCTGAAACCGGTCCCGGGGCGGGCGGGTTTGGATTGGTGCAGGGCAAGGCGTTTGCAAACGAATGGTTGGATCGCTCGGGTGACGAGGAGGATACTGAATGGCTAGTGCTGCTAAAGAAACCGGCAAATCCATCAATTGGGTCAGGATCATGGCGCTGCTCCTGGGGCCGGCGCTGTTTCTGCTGATCTTCTATTCATCGCCTTGGCCGGATGCGGTGGACCCGGCCGGCAAGCATTTTGCCCTCAGTCAGCAGGGCAAGGGGGCCCTGGCGGTGTTCATGTGGGCCGGCACCTGGTGGGTGTTCGAGGTGCTGCCGATCGGGATCACCAGTCTCTTGATCGGCGTGTTGCAGGTCCTGTTCATGGTCCGCAGCGCGGAAGCCGCCTTCAAGGATTTCATGGATCCCTCGGTGCTCTTTATTTTCGGCTCCGTGGTGATCGGCATGGTGTTCACCAAAACCGGGCTGACCAAGCGTCTCGCCTATAAAATGCTGATCATCGTGGGCGAAAACACCGGTGCTATCCTACTGGGCACCTTCATCGTGACCACCGCGCTCACCCACATCATGGCCCATACCGCCGTGGCCGCCACCGTCTACCCCCTGCTGCTGTCGATCTATGCGCTCTACGGGGAGGGTGAAAAGCCCACCAAATTCGGCAAGGCGCTCTTTATGGGCATGGCCTACGTGGCCGGCGCCGGCAGCATCATCACCCTGCTGGGCTCGGCCCGGGCCGCGGTAGCGGTCGGCTTCTTCAAGCAGATCGCCGGGCAGAGCGTGAGCTTTTTCGAACTCACCTATTACATGGCGCCGATCGGTTGGCTCATGACCTTCCTGCTCTGGGGATTGTTCATGATTGTCTTGAAACCGGAAAAGAAGACCATCCCGGGGCTGCGGGACCGGGCCCGGCAGTTGAACGAGGCCCTCGGCGGCATCACACGCAACGAGGTGGTGGCCGCGGTCATCGTGTTCGCCGTGATCCTGATCATGAGTCTGCGCTCCTTCATTCCGGCCCTGAATGTGCTCGACAAGACCGCGATCCTGCTGGTTTCGACCATTCTGTTCTTCCTGCTCGGGATCCTGACCCTGAGAGATCTGGAAGAAATCCCCTGGAACATCATCCTCCTGTTCGGCGGCGCCATGAGCATCGGCTTTTGCCTGTGGCAGACGGAAGCGGCCAAATGGCTTGCGATCAACTGGCTGAGCATGTTCCAGAAAGCCAACTGGTTTGTGTTCATCATGAGTATCGCCTTTTTTGTCATGATCATGACCAACTTCATCATGAACGTTGCGGCCATCGCCATATCGCTGCCGGTGGCCCTGGTGATTGCGCCCTATCTCGGGGTGGCGCCGGCGGTCATTCTGTTCGCGTCGCTGGTTACGGCCGGCATGCCGTTCATGCTGCTGGTGGGCGCGGCCCCCAACGCCATCGCCTACGATTCCAAGCAATTCACGCCGGGCGAATTTTTCACCTATGGCTCTATTGCCAGCATCATTTTGATGCTGGTGGTGGGCCTGGCCGTGGCGGTGATCTGGCCACTCATGGGCATGCCCATCACCCTCAAGTGATCCAAGCCGCCGGTACCGGTCGCGGCCGGCACCGGGCAACATGAGATAGCTTGAAGCGGGAATTCAGCCCAGCGCCCTCAGGGTGGATGGATTCCCGCTAACCCCCATGACCTGGGACGGTCACAACGAAGCATGAAAATCCAAGGCTGCCTGTAGGTCATCTGTAGGTCATCCGTAGCGGGTGTGCGTAGCACTCCCTGACGATCCGGTGGAGAGCCGCGGAGTGGTGACGCCGGCGAATCGTCGGGTAGCTCCCGCTGGTCGCAACCCGACCTACGAATTCACTCCTCCATTAGGTTGCTCCCAACCATTGGAAACGATTTAAAATAGCGCCCCATTTTCATTTAGAGGCATGGGGAATGACGATCCCGTGTTATGCTTCAATTGAACCATGTTGCGAAAGGGATGCATGCAGGCCCCAAACTCCTTCCGACTCCCCCCATCCCGCCCGCGCCCCCGGGGTACCACGGTAACCTGCACCGACTCCGCCATGCCGCGCGCCGGACTCGGCCGCCTGGAGCGATCATGAAACGGGTGCTCAGCCTGCGTTCCCGGATTTTCCTGCTGGTGGCCGCCCTAGTCGCGACCAATCTGGCCGGGGCCGCCATCACTCTCTGGTACGGCAGGGAAACCCAGGCCCTCTTCACCCATGCGCTGGATAGCGATACGGCGGCGTTCATGGCCGCCGAGGAACTGGTCAACGAGCTGGTGATGCAGAAGGGCTTCCTCACTTATTACTTCCTCGACAGCGACCCCAATTGGCTGAAGCTCCTGGATGACCACCATCGGGCTTTCCTGGAATGGATCAAACGGGCGCGGATTTCGGTCCAGCGTCGGGATGCCCTGGACATCCTGAGTGAGATCGAATCGCGCTATCTGCACCTGGTGTTCGATCGCGATCAGGTGGTGGAGCGCTACCGCGAGGATCAGCGCCGGCAGGGGGCGGAACAACACAAGGAAGTCCGTCGAGAGTTTTATGCCATCCTCGATCTGTGCACCAGATACAAGCAGATTTTTACCGAGAGCATTGCTCTGCGCCGCATGGACTACCAGCGCCGCGCGGGTGAACTCAACGCCATGGCCTGGGCCGCCATTCCCGGTTCGATCCTGTTCGGGTTTCTGCTCGCGCTGGTCCTGACCCGGCAGGTGCTGGGGCCGATCCGCCGTCTTGCATCCGGTGCCGGGCACGGTTCCGGGCCGATCGCCGGCAATGAAGTGCAGGCCTTGAGTCAGCGCATGAGCGGGCTATTGACCGATGTGGAACAGGTGCGGAGTAAACTGGAACAGAGCCGGGAGCACTTGCAGCAGTCCGAGAAACTGGCCCTGGTGGGCAAGCTGGCCGCCGGAGTCGCCCACAGCGTGAGGAATCCTTTGACCTCGGTCAAGATGCGGTTGTTTTCCCTGGAGCGCGGTCTCAGTCTGAACGCGGTCCAGCGGGAAGACTTCGAGGTCGTTTCGGAAGAAATCCGACACATCGACACCATTGTCCGCAATTTCCTGGAATTCGCCCGCCCCCCCAAGCTTAAGGCGGTGCGGATGAGCCCCTCCGAGGTGGTGGATCATACCGTTGAACTGTTGCGCCATCGCCTGGAATCCAGCGCCGTGCGGGTGCAGGTGGACCGACTTCGGCCGCTGCCCGCGATCGCGCTGGATCCGGAACAGATCAAGGAAGCCCTGGTGAACCTCATGTTGAACGCCTGTGAAGCCATGAGCGACGGCGGGGTGCTCAGCCTGTGCGAAAGTGAGGACCCGGCTAATGCGGCCGGCCCCCGGGTGAGCATCCGGGTGACGGATTCCGGGCTGGGGGTGGCGGAGGCGGTTCGCGAGCAGATCTTCGAACCCTTCTTCAGCAGCAAGGAAGAAGGGTCGGGGTTGGGCCTCAGCATCTCGCGGCGGATTGTCGAAGAACACGGGGGAACGCTCAGCCTGGAGGCCGGCGGCGGTTCCGGGGCCGCCTTTGTGATCCGTCTGCCGATGACCGAATAGCGGAGTTCGAGCGTGTCGCAGATCCTGATTGTCGATGATGATCCGCAACTGCGGAGCAGTTTCGAACGGCTCCTCAGCGCCGAAGGCCACCAGGTGCAAACCGCGGTTTCCGGGGAAAGCGCGGTGCGGCAGGTCGGCCGCTCGGTTCCCGATCTGGTGATCATGGATGTGCGCCTGCCCGGCATGACCGGCCTCGAAGCTTACCGGGAGATGCAGCAGCTGGAGCCGAAGCTGCCGGTGATCATCATGACCGCCTACGGCACCACCGACACGGCGATCGAAGCGACCAAACTGGGGGCCTATGATTATGTGCTGAAACCGTTTGAAATCCCCCGCGTGCTCGAATTGATCGACCAGGCGCTCCAGGCCGGCCGCTTCATGAGGACCCGGGTGCGGGTGGGGAGTGCCTCGGGAAGCGCCACCGAACCGGATGCCCTGATCGGCCGCGGCGCCGCCATGCAGGAAGTGTACAAGGCAATCGGCCGGGTGGCCCCGACCGACGCCACCGTGCTCATTCGCGGTGAATCCGGCACCGGCAAGGAACTGGTCGCCCGCGCCATTTATCATCACAGCATGCGGGCGGAGCGGCCGTTTCTGGTGATCAACTGTGTGGCCATTCCGGAAACGTTGCTGGAAAGTGAACTGTTCGGCTACGAAAAGGGCGCCTTCACCGGCGCCGTCAGCCGCCGGGTGGGCAAGGTGGAACAGGCCCATCACGGAACGCTGTTTCTCGATGAGATCGGTGACATGCCGATCAATATTCAGGCCAAGGTGCTGCGACCGCTGCAGGAGCGGAGCATCGAACGGCTCGGCGGGCGCAATCCGATTCCGGTGGATGTGCGCCTGATCGCGGCCACCAACCGCGATCTGGAAGCGGCCTTGGCGGACGGGCGCTTTCGGGAGGACCTCTATTACCGCCTCAACGTGGTGACCCTGAGGCTGCCGTCGCTGCGGGAAAGGGCCGGCGATCTGGGTCTGCTGGCCGATTATTTCCTCAATCGGTTCGCGGCCGATTTGAAGAGCGACGATCCGGGCCTGGCCCCCGATGCCCTGGAACTGATCCATCGCCATCCGTGGCCGGGCAACGTTCGCGAACTGGCCAATGTGCTGCAGCGGACGTTGATTTTTAACCGGGGCGGCCCGATCCATGGCGAAGACCTCGACCAGGCCCTGGGGCTCGGCAATGGTCTGGGCGGAGACCAGGGACCCGATTTGGAAGAGCGGGCCCTCGAACTGCTGGCCAAATGGGTACAAAGGCAGCTGACCCGGCCCGGAAACGACCGCCTGTTCGATGGCCTGATGGACCGGTTGGGTGCCGTGGTGGTGCAGCAGGCGCTCCAGGCGACCGGCGGCAACCGTTCGCGAGCGGCGGTCTTGCTGGGGATGTCGCGGCCGACCCTGCTGGCCAAAATCGATAAATTCGGGATCAAGGTGGAAACCGCCGTTCACCGCGGCACCTGATCGCTCAACTCAATTATACTGGTTTAGGATCAGATGTTTCATTTTCAAAAGTGGGCAAGATGCCCGCGCTCCCAGGAAAGAGCGCACACGAAATGGAACTTTTTACCCTTAACCGGTATGCTATACCCGTTGAGATTGAAAAGTTGCCGTCCGTAGGGCCAGTCTGAAGATGATCATCCGGTAGGAGCGGCTTCCAGCCGCGATCGACACACCGTCGCGGCTGGAAGCCGCTCCTACAAGAACGGAGCTTTCAATTCTTAAAGGTATAAATGGGCGAATGCCGGAGATGCCTGCACGGGGCATCCCGTCTTCCCGCTTCCGACATCTCCGCCGTGGCTTTCCCTTGCTTTCCCGCCTGATCGATATTATAGGCCGTAAGCTTTTCCTCTTCCCATGCGCGGAATGAAGGACAACGGTGGCACCGCCTAACTGGCGGCGCCGGCCGTGGCCAAACGATGATTATCGCCATATTATGGAGCGGCCGGCACCATCGGGGCCGGCAGGGCTTTGCGTTGACTTCAATCGGGATGCGGGAGCATGCGGGCAGATGAGTGAGATCCTTCGTCGTGGCGCGGAACTGGAACTGGACATTGAAAAACTCGCCTTCGGCGGCAGTGCGGTGGCGCGCGTGGACGGGTTCGTGGTGTTTGTCGACGGCGCCATTCCGGGCCAACGGGTACTGGCCCGGATTCAACGCAAAAAGCGCCAGTACGCGGAAGCCCGGACGGTTGCCGTGCTGGAACGAGGGCCCCATTACGTGGAGCCGTTTTGCGAGCATTTCGGGGTGTGCGGCGGCTGCCGCTGGCAGCAACTCCGCTACTCGGAGCAACTCGAATGGAAGCGCCGGCAAGTGATGGAATGTCTGCAAGGGGTCCCGGGGCTGGATACCGATGCCGTCGCGGCGACCGTGCCGTCACCCCGCGAAATCGAATACCGCAACAAGATGGAATATACCTTTTCCAGTCGGCGCTGGCTTTCGACCGCCGAAATCGCCGCCGCCGAGGTGGCCTACGAACGGGACTTCGCGCTCGGACTGCACGTGCGCGGCTTCTTCGATAAGCTCTTCGACGTTCGCTGCTGCGCCCTGGAATCGCTCGCCTCCATGGCGATTGTCCGCGAGGTACGGGACTGGTGCCGACAGAGCGGGTTGCCCGCCTACAGCGTCAAGACCCATCAGGGCTGCTGGCGGTTTCTGGTGATCCGGGAAGGCAAGCGCAGCGGCCAGACCCTGGTGCATCTCATCACCGCCGATCACCCCGGTCATGAAGCCGCGGTGGCGAAGCTGGCCGAACATTTGCTCCAGACCTACCCGACCCTTACCACCCTGATCCATTCCACCAATACCGGTCGGGCCCAGGTGGCCGTCGGCGAACGTTCGCGCACCCTGTGGGGCCCCGGGTTTATCGAGGAACGTCTGGGTGACCTGACCTTTCGCATTTCCGCCCAATCCTTTTTTCAGACCAATCCGTACGGCGCCGAATTGCTCTATGCCTGCGTCGATCGGTTCGCCGACCTGACCGGTGCGGAAACGGTCTGGGACCTTTACTGCGGCACCGGCAGCATCGCTCTCACCCTGGCCCGCAAAGCGGCGCGGGTGTTGGGCTTCGAAGTGGTCGAGCAGGCGGTGGCCGATGCCTACCGGAACGCCGAACTCAACGGCATCGACAACTGTCGGTTTCGCACCGGGGACCTCAAGGATGTGATCCGGGATGCGGCGCCGGCCGGGTCGGCGGCCCCGGAGGTGGTGATCACCGACCCGCCGCGCTCGGGCATGCATCCAAAGGTGGTCCAGTCCCTGCTGGAACTGGCACCGCAACGGATCGTCACGGTTTCATGCAATCCCTCGACCCTGGCGCGTGATCTTGAACTGCTCGAACCCCGTTATGCGGTGACGGCGGTGCAGCCGTTCGACATGTTTCCCCACACCCCGCATATCGAATGTGTGGTGAAACTCGAGCGCAAGTGATAAACTGCCGTTCTCATGGCTAAACCAGCGAAACAACAACCACGCCCGCGCCGCCGGGTCGGCCTCAAGCTGTTGGCGGTGTTCGTGCTGATGGCGGCGGTCGGCAGCGCCGGCCTCTACCTGGTGCTGGGCCGGCAGATCGACCAACGCTTCGGTTCGCGCCGCTGGAGCATTCCCGCCACCATTTTCAGCGATACGGTGTTCTGTTATCCGGGCCAGCGTCTGGCCCTCTCCGATCTGAAGCAACTACTCCTGGTGCGCCGCTATCGCGAAGTCAGAGGGCGCGAACCGATGGCCGGCGAGTATCGCCTGGCCCCGGCGGGACTCACCGTGTACCTGCGCAAATTCGAATTCGCCGGTAGAGACCTGCCCGCCCGCCTGGTGAAGATGGAATTCACCAAGAATTCCCTGCGCGGCCTCAGTGAATCGGGGAAACCGCTGCCCTTTCTGGAACTCGAGCCGATCGTTATCAGCCGGTTGTTCGGCCGGGAGCGGGAAAGCCGCCATCTGATCAGCTTTGCTCAGACCCCGAAGGACCTGATCGATGCCGTGGTGGCCATCGAAGACCGGCGCTTTTTTGCACATCGAGGGATCGATTGGCTCGGGATCTCGCGCGCCTTGTGGGTGGATCTCCTGGCCCGGCGCGTGGTTCAGGGGGGTTCCACCATCACCCAGCAACTGGTCAAGAACTATTTCCTGGAACCCGATCGGACCCTTCGACGCAAGCTGATGGAAGCGGCCATGGCGATCGTTCTGGAATCGCGCTACGGTAAGGAAGATATCCTCGAAATGTATTTCAACGAGATTTATCTGGGTCAGCGCGGTGGGGTGGCCATCCACGGCATGGGCGAAGCGGCGCTGACCTTTTTCGGGCGCAACGTGGACGACCTGACGCTGGCTGAAGCCGCTACCCTGGCCGGACTGATCCAGGCACCCAGCGCCTATTCTCCCTATCGCAACGCGGAGGCCTGCAAGGAGCGTCGCGACCTGGTGCTGAAACGGATGCTGGAATTGGGAAAAATCGATCGCAGCCACTACGAACAGGCGCGCATGGAACCGCTGCGGCTGATCGAACGGCCGCTGCCGGTGAACGTGGCACCGTATTTTGTGGACACGGTGCGGCAGCAACTGGAGCAGCTCTATTCGCCGGAGGTGCTCGCCTCGGAAGGGTTGGTGGTGCACACCAGTTTGCAGCCGGAATTGAGCCTGGCCGCCGAACAGGCGGTCTCCGACGGACTGGAAGACCTGGAAGCGGCCTATCCGCGGCTCAAGGCCCAGGGCGATAAGGAACCCTTGCAGGCGGCTCTGGTGGCGGTACAGCCGCGAACCGGCCAGGTGCTGGCGCTGGTGGGCGGCCGCGATTATGCCGCGAGTCAATTCAACCGGGCCCTACTGGCGCGCCGGCAGCCGGGTTCGGCGTTCAAGCCGTTCGTATACCTGGCGGCCCTGGACCAGTTTCCGGTGACCGGAAAAATTCTTGATCAGCCCCTGGTCTATCAGGTGGACGGCAAGAGCTGGAGCCCGCGCAACTACGACGGCCGCTATCACGGCGAAGTCACCTTGCAGGTGGCCCTGGCCAAATCGCTCAACGCCGCCACCGTCAACCTGGCGATGACGGTTGGCCTGGACCCGATCATCGATACCGCGCGCCGAATGGGCATCGCTTCGCCGCTCAAACCCTACCCGTCGCTGGCTTTGGGGGCGTTTGAAGTGACCCCGTTCGAACTGGCCGCGGCCTATGTGGCCCTTGGCAACGACGGGCAGAGGCCGTACCTGCTCAGCCTAAAAAAGGTGGTCACGGCCGCCGGCGCCGTCGAACAGAGCCGCCATTTTGAACTGGCCCAGGCCACTTCTCCGGCGAAAGCCTTTCTCGTCACCCACATGCTCGAGGGGGTATTCCAATTCGGTACCGCCCACAGCGCGGTCGCTCACGGGATCGATTTCCCTTGTGCCGGCAAGACCGGCACCACCAGCGATTACCGCGATTCCTGGTTTGTCGGCTACACCCCGGACCTGCTGGTGCTGGTGTGGATCGGCTTCGACGACAATCGGTCCACTTTCCTGAGTGGCGGCAAAGGCGCCCTGCGTATCTGGGAGCGCTTCATGACCTCGATCCGGCCCTGGCTGCAAGGCCAGACGTTTCGGGCACCGCCGGGGGTGATCCGGCAGTCGGTCTGCCAGGACAGCAACGAACCGGCTACCCTCGATTGTCCGCGCACCCGGATCGAGTATTTTCTCCAGGAACGGCCGCCGCGGGCGCCGGGCGGGCCGCAACGATAAGCGGCTTGTCATGACCGGCGGGTCGCCATACCCAAAATTCCACGCGGCCCCTTGAAATCACCTTTGTCCAACCGGCGGGGGCCAGCGATGATCCGCCATCACCAAGAGCAAGGCGATTGGAGTCGCGTCCATGGAAGATCAGGCCACAGTGCAGAGGCCGATCACCTACCAGCCGATCGGGGTCATCCGCTCACCGTTCAAGACCATCAAGAACATGCCCATTCAGCC
>Ga0100377_1004220_pt1 | contig 11170 bp, 9 predicted proteins | sample CryGeymeta201501_FD_83664 | JGI IMG/M metagenome (GOLD analysis project Ga0100377, IMG submission 83664) | Groundwater microbial communities from Crystal Geyser aquifers in Utah, USA - Crystal Geyser metaG 2015-01 | ecosystem: Environmental > Aquatic > Deep subsurface > Groundwater | place: USA... | reverse complement strand
TACAGAAAAAAGAAAGTCATTGGGGGTCCGGGGGACAAAGTCCCCCGGCGGGTCAGGGCAGAGCCCTGCTTCCCTGAAAGGCCACGCTCATAAGCACGGACACATGTGAAGCGTTACACTAGACTGACGGCACTTCTTTTTGGTGAAAGGGACACTCGATGATGAACACCAAGCCTGAAAGACCTGTTAAGTTCTCGTTGACCGCCACAATCGATGACGAGCGGCTCGGCGAAACCATGGCCCAAGCTCCCCAGGGACTCGACGAGACCGTCGCCTCCACCGTCTCGGACACGCGCCCCAGCTCCGCTCCTGACGCGGGCGCGACCCAACAAGGACGGACGACGGTGTTGCCTCGAATCCAGGTCAAGGACGGCGCCGAGGTGCTCTCGCGCGAAGCCCGCAACCGCTATCTCGAGCGCACCGTGCTGGGCGAAGGGGCGACCTGTGAGGTCTCCTTGGTTGACGATCAGGACATCGGACGCGAGGTCGCCATGAAGCGCCTGCGCCAGCATGTCCAACAAGATCGCGGCGGCTTCTTGCGCTTCGTCGACGAGGTCCGCTTGGTCGGCCGGCTCGAGCACCCCAACATCGTCCCCATCTACGATGTGGGCGTAAACGATGATGGCTCCTACTTCTTCATCATGAAGAAGGTCGAAGGCGAGACCCTCGAGGACATCATCGAGAAGCTCATCGCGGGGGATGCCGAAGCCCATGCCCGCTTCACCTTCCCCGAACGTGCGCGCATCTGCATGGAGGTCCTGCAGGCTCTGAACTTCGCCCACCAGCAGGGGGTCATCCACCGCGACCTCAAGCCCGCCAACATCATGGTCGGGCCCTACGGCGAGGTGCTGGTCATGGACTGGGGTCTCGCCAAAATTATCGGCACCCCCGAGCCCGTTCGCTCCGACGACGACGCTCAGGAACCCGAGGGCAAGCAAGAGAGTCGTGCTCGCCTCTACGAGACCCGTGTCGGCTCACTCCTCGGGACGCCAGCGTACATGTCTCCAGAGCAGGCCGAGGGAAAGACCGACCAGATCGACGCGCGCAGCGACATCTACTCGTTCACCGTGCTCATGCACGAGTTCTTCACGCTGCAGCATTACCTGCACGACGTGTCCAACCTCAGCGGCATGCTCATGGGCGCTGTCCATCGTGACCAGCCTTTCGCCACGCTCGCAAAGAACCCCTATCAAGGCCCGGTTCCGCCCGAGTACGCCCACATGATGCGGCCGGGGATGGCCAAGGACCCCGCACAGCGGTATCAGACCGTAGCCGAGGTCATGAACCGACTGGGGAAAGCCATGCGCGGCGAGTTCTCCGCGCAGTGTGCCGTCACCTTCGTCAAGAGCACGGGCAACAAGTTGGTGAAGAGCGTCGATACATCTCCCATCCCCATGGCCATACTCTACATTGGGCTCGCGGTCTTGGTGCTCGGGCTCGCGCTGGTCGGGGTGGTCTCGCTGGTGAGTTGAACCCAATAGAAGCCCTTCGACGTTGCTTGGCTCTCGGGCTCGAGGGCGGCTTCGTGTCCAAGAAAAACTCGACCGCTCCAATGCCCACTGCCATGACGCGTTCTGCAACCCTCGTGACCTTCGCCCACGCAGGCCACACCTACTCCGCCGCGCACTGGCCCGCCGCAGGCCCCGGTGTCGTCGCCCTGCACGGCTTCACGGGGAGCGGATTGGACTTCGAGAGCCTGGCCGAGGCGCTGCCCACGTTCGACTGGTGGGCGCTCGACCTACCCGGACACGGCAACACGGCACCACTGGACTCAGGCGGCAGCTGGATGCTCGAGACTTGCGCGGCAACCGCGGCGCTCATCGCCTCGCTCGCGGCCGAGAATCCGCAGCGCCCCATCCATCTCCTCGGCTATTCCTTGGGAGGCAGGGTCGCCCTGCAAACTCTGGCGCGAACGAGCGCCACAGAACACCGCGAGAAGCTCGTCGTCGTCGGCGCCACACCAGGAATCGGCGACGCTCGAGAGCGCGCGCGGCGACAGGACTGGGACCGCGCGCTCGCCGAACACATCCGGCGTGAGGGAATGGTCGCGTTTCTCGAGAGCTGGCAGCAGCAGCCGCTCATCGCGACGCAGACCCGCATCGAGGCCGGCCCGCTCGCCCGCATGCAGGCCCGGCGCCGGACCCTCGACACGCAAGCCCTAGCGCTCGCCGCCATAGGGTTGGGCACGGGCTCGATGGATTCTTGTTGGAACGAGCTCGAAGCGCTCCGCCAAGAGGTCCTCGTCATGGTCGGCGCCCTCGACGAAAAGTATCGAGCGATCGGCGAGGCCATGGTGGCGCGGCTGCCCAACGGGCGCCTGGCCGTGGTCGAAGAGGCAGGCCACTGCTGCCACCTCGAAGGGTTGGTGCAAGCGGTTGCACTGCTGAAAGCGTTTTGGCAGACAGGCTGACCCCTTCCTCCCCTTCCTCCGAAACAGTGGACCGCAGCGAAACGCTGAGGCATCCTGAAAGGTCTGTATTTGCAATTCATTGGCGCTGCAGACCGGACTTGCAACTCTGCGATCGGATTTTTCGCTCGCGACTCGGCACTGAGGTGGCTCGAGGCGAGCCAAATCAGTGAAACTGCTCACTGATTTGAGATGAATTGCCCGCTGAACCGGACCTGGATCGACCTGCGCGTGGGCGCGAGAGACAACAGTGGTATTCGAGAACACCGAGGACTACTTCGAGACGCGGATTGGGCTGCACGACAGCAATCGCTTCGAGGTCAAACTGGATTACGTCCTCAATCCAGAGCACAAAGCGAACCGCTATCGAGTCGAGGCCTTCTTCTTCATCCCAACGACCTTCGGGATCAGCGAAGACAACTACCGCTCCACCGCTTTCTACAACGACGTGCAGGCGCACATTCGGTTCAAGACGCCGGCCATCTCGCTCTCGGCGCTCGCGCGCACCGATGACAACGTGCTGATGGCCGAAATCGAGGACTCGCTCTCGAAGGTTCGCCGCAAGCCGCGAGAGCACCTGGAGCTGCAGCGCAACATCGAGCACGACCTGAGGCTGGTGGGAGCCATCGCGCGACGGCACTTGCGCGACCAAGTGCTCGAGCTCAAGACCAAGGTCGAGCAGGTCGACAACAACAAGCGCAAGGCCGTGTTGCGTGAGGATTTGTTAGCCATCGGTGAGCGTCTTCTGCGCGACATCGAGCGCTTCTGCAAGCGCTACCGCGCCATGCGTTCCAAGTTCCTCGATGGTCAGGTGCACAGCGATCGGCTCGAGGCCGCCTACCTCTGGGTCGATGAGTACATCAGCATGGCCATCGAGCTGTTCCTGACGCGGCTCATTCAGGCCATCGACAAGTATCCTCCCGTGCGTGAATTGCTCTCGGACTTTCGCGGCCGCTGTTCGGGGGTCATCCTCGCCGAGCGCAACTACCGCGGCAACGCCAACTACGGCTCCGTCATTGGCGGGGGGGTCGCCAACGACCACTTCGTATACCACCGCAGTCGCCTGAAGAAGTTCGTCTCGTCCGTGCTCTGGCTCGCCATCGACAAGGGAAAAGACGGCAAACGCTGGTCGGACCTGATCGCGGGAGTCGCGGCAGGGCTCGCGATGTTCTTCGCGTTGGTCATGACCATCTGGCAGATGCAGTGGCTGGCCACCAACACCTGGGGCTTCGTCTTCGCGGGCACGGCCACCTACATCTTCAAAGACCGCATCAAGGATTGGCTCAAAGGCGCCTTCTCGAAGCACATGACCCGCTTCCTCTACGACTACCACGTCAAGATCCGAGATCCCGTCACCAACTTGCAGATCGGCCACTGTCGCGAGGCCTTCTCCTTCGTCTCCGAATCGAAGATGCCGCACCAAATCTGGCATTGTCGCCATCGCAATGCGGCCTCGACCACGGAGATCATGAGCAAACCCGAGGTCGTCTTCAAGTACGAAAAGGCGGTCCAGCTCAATGGGCAAGCCCTCACCGCGCGGCTGCGGCAGACCCATCACGACGTCAACGACATCATCCGCTTCGACGTCAGTCGTTTCCTGTTCCGGCTCGCCGACCCCATCGAGATCGTGCCGCAACTCGACGAGGAGACAGGAGAGGTCGTCGATCTGCCCATGCCGCGGGTCTACCACATGAATTTGATCCTGCGCATGACCGCTGAGGACGCCCGCGACAACGCGATCATCGAGCACGTCCGCGTGATCCTCAACAAGGAAGGGATCCGCGCTGTAGAGGTCCAACCACTCTAGGGCCTCATGAACTTGCTCAGCCACAACGTGCGCTCGCTCGAGGGCGCTCTCGCCGCCCTCGGCGAGCCCGCCCTCCACGCCACCCGCATTCTGCGCCGCTTCTACGGCCATCATGGCCGCCCCGACTGGGCCGACCCGCGTCTTGGGAGACGCCTGCGAGCGCTCCTCGAGGCGGCGCCTGACCCCAACCCGACACGCATCCTGGAGCGAGTCGAGAGCGACGACGGCACGCTCAAGCTGCTCCTCGGCCTGTCGGACGGCGCCACCGCCGAGGCCGTCCTGATGCCCTCGTACCGCGAGGAGGAAGCCTCCGCCTGCGTCTCCACTCAGGTGGGCTGCGCCATGCGCTGCGACTTCTGCGCCACGACGCGCGGCGGCCTCGTCCGAAACCTCGAAGGTCCTGAGATCGTCGGGCAATTCCTGCACCTCGGCGCTGAAGCTCAAGAGCGCGGCCGCGCCCTGAAACGCCTGGTCTTCATGGGCATGGGCGAGCCCCTGAACAACCTCGACGCCGTCCTCTTTGCCATCGAGCGCATCGCCAGCCCAGCGCTCGGAGCGCTGGGCTGGCGCCGCATCACGGTCTCGACCGTGGGTCTGGTCCCCGAGCTCGACCGCCTCACCGCGCTCGGACTCGGCGTCCACCTCGCCGTCAGCTTACACGCCGCAGACGACGCCCTGCGCGGCCAGATCGTCCCCACCGCCAAACGCTTCAAGGTCGCCGACATCGTCGCCGCTGCCCGACGCTTCCAAGAGCGCCGCGGTCGCATCGTCACCTTCTCCTACTGCCTGCTCGCCGACGTGAACGACCGAGACGCAGACGCAGACGCCCTCGCCGACGTCCTCGACGGCTCCCGCTCGCACGTCAACGTGATCCCCTACAACGCCATTGGCGCGGGGCTCTCTGGCGTGGTCTACGCACGTCCGAGCGCCGAGCGCGTCGAGCACTTCGTCGAGCGCCTGCGCGCTCGCGGGGTCGTCGCGCACGTCCGTGACGCGCGCGGCGACGACGTGAGCGCGGCCTGTGGGCAGCTGCGCGAGCGGCGAGGCCCTCACCCCTTCCCCTCCCCTCCCCCACTTCGTGGGCGAGGGGAGGTTTCGTAGGCATGATGAAAGCCTGCAGTGTCGGTCTGCAAAGTCGGAGGTGAGGGCTAGTCCTTACCCCGCAACGCCTTGAAATGCGCGATCAGCCCGTTCGTCGAGCTGTCGTGTGTTTCGACCACCTTGTCGGTGGCGAGCTCGGGCAGGACGGCCTTGGCCAGCTGCTTGCCCAGCTCCACGCCCCACTGGTCGTAGCTGTTGACGTCCCAGATGACGCCTTGCACGAAGATCTTCTGCTCGTAGAGGGCGATCAGGCGACCGAGCGTCTTGGGGTCGAGGCGGTCGTAGAGGATGCTGCTGGTGGGCCGGTTGCCGGGGAAGACCTTGTGCGGGAGCAGGCTCTCGACCTGCTGAGCGTCGAGGCCTTGGGCCTCGAGCTCAGCGCGAACCACCTCGGCGGTCTTGCCCAGCATCAGCGCCTCGGTCTGGGCGAAGAAGTTGGCGAGCAGCTTCTCTTGGTGGTCGCCCAGCGGGTTCTGTGAGTTGACCGCTGCGATGAAGTCGGCGGGAACCAAGCGCGTGCCTTGGTGGATGAGCTGATAGAAGGCGTGTTGCCCGTTGGTCCCTGGCTCGCCCCAGAGCAGCGGCCCGGTGTCGTAGTCGGTGATGGTCTCGCCCTGACGGGTGACCCGCTTGCCGTTCGACTCCATGTCGCCCTGCTGCAGGTAGGCCGCAAAACGGTGCAGATACTGGTCGTAGGGCAGGATGGCGTGGCTCTCGGCGCCGAAGAAGTTGCTGTACCAGACCCCCAAGAGCGCCATCATCACTGGGATGTTCGAGTCCCAAGGCGCATTGCGGAAGTGCTCGTCGACCTCGAAGGCGCCTTGCAGCAACGCCTCGAAGTGGTCCATTCCGATGGTCAGCGCGATGGACAGGCCAATGGCCGACCACAGGGAGTAGCGCCCGCCGACCCAGTCCCAAAACTCGAACATGTTGGCGGTGTCGATGCCGAAGGCCGAGACCTCCTTGGCGTTGGTCGAGAGGGCGACGAAGTGCTTGGCGACGGCGTCCTGCGAGCCGAGCGCCTCGACCAGCCAGGCCCGAGCCGAGTGCGCGTTGGTCAGGGTCTCTTGCGTCGTGAAGGTCTTGGAGGCGATGCAGAAGAGCGTTCGCGCTGGGTCGAGGCCCTTCAAGGTCTCGACGAGGTGGGTGCTGTCGACGTTGGAGACGTAGTGCACCCTCATCCCAGCGCGCCAATAGGGCTTGAGCGCCTCGGTCACCATCATGGGGCCGAGGTCCGAGCCGCCGATGCCAAGGTTGACCACGTCGGTCACGGTCTCCCCTGTATGCCCCCGCCAGTCGCCACAATGCACGCGCTCGACGAAGCCGCGCATCTTGGCGAGCACCTCGCGAATCTGGGGCATGACGTCCTCGCCGTCGCAGAGCACGGCACGAGCGCTGCGGTTGCGAAGCGCCGTGTGCAGCACCGCCCGATCCTCTGTGGTGTTGATGTGCTCGCCCGAGAACATCGCGTCGATCCAGCGACGCAGCTCGACCTGGTCGGCCAGAGCGCAGAGCAGCGCGCGGGTCTCCTCGGTGATGCGGTGCTTCGAGTAGTCGAAGAGCAGGTCGTCGAGGCGAATCGAGAAGCGTTGGGAGCGGTCGGGGTCCGACTCGAAGAGGGCCTTCATGGAGAGCGCCCGGGCACGCTCGAAGTGTGCGCTCAGCGCGACAAAAGCCGGGAGTTTGGTGAGCTTGGGCATAGTCGATGCTCCGAGGTGCGGGTTGCCAGGCGAATGCCGACAGGGCGACCGGACGGCACTTGCAGCGGACATCTTACTTCGTCCGGCAGCGTCCGATCCCCATGTCTTCCTTGTCGCCATCGTTGTAGTCGACGTGAATGAACTCGCCGATCATCTCCGTGAGCTTGCCGTCGTAGTACTTGCCCCCACGCTTCCAGTCGCAAGAGAGCGCGTCGCCAACCTTCCAGTCGAATTTTTTGACCTTGTCGGCGGCGAGAACCAGAGCATCGCCGTCGTAAAACGCGACCAGCGTGTCACCGTCTTTGACCTGTGCGACCCGACCGGGGTACCAGAAGCCGTCGCTCCACTGGCCGAGGACGAGCTCCCCGTCGCCAGCGAAAGCCATGGTCGAGGTCAGCACAACAGCGAGAGCAAACAGCAAGAATACGATCCTGGACATAAGGGCTCCTTGTTGAAGAGTCTTCGAGCGTTTGAGACGTTCATTCGCGCAGAGGAGAAGGATGGGTTTTGGCCAACACAAATGCGACCACAGTCTACAGTGTCCACGTTTTGCGGCTAGCCACGGCGACTCGCCTTGTCCAGCAGCGCGTGAACGCCGACGAGACTCACTCGGGACAGCCGTCGCCGTCGCAAGAACACTCGCCGCCCGAGCAACTCAAGGTGCAGGCCGCTCCCCTGCACTGCGCATCACAATTGCCGCCAGAGCAGGTAAAACCGCAGGTTCCACCGGCCTCGCAGGTGAGCTTGCAGTCGCCCCCTGCACAGGTGCCCTGCGCCGCGCCTCCCGACTTCACACGCATCGCGCAGCTCCCACCCGAGCAGGTGAACTGGCAGATCGCTCCGGTCTGGCAGACGAACTCGCAGTCCCCATCCGGGCAGTCGTAGGCGCAGACCTCGCCGGTCTTGCCCTCGCAGGCCCCCGTGCAGTTCGACGCGGTGACGCCACTCAGATCGCCGATGACCGCCGCCTTCAGCTCCTCGGCGCCCTTGCGAATCTCCGCCGCGTCCTTGCGAATCTCCGCCGCGTCTTTGCGAATCTCCGCCGCGTCTTTGCGCAGCGCGTCGGCATTAGGCGGATCTTCTGCGAAGGCGGGGCCAGCGACAGTCAGGGTGGCTAGGGCGCAAAGGACAATTTGCGACAACTTCATCAAAGGACTCCTGTGGCCAAGGTGGAGAGGGTGAGCCTGTTTGCGAGTAAATAATAAGAAACATGAATCCCGGTAGATAGACTCCGAATCGTCAGAATGGGTGCTGGAATTGGGCGACCTCGGCACACAAAGCTTCAACACAAAGCCAGCACCGCTTCTACTTGACCGTCTCCAGCACTTGCACCGCGGCCTTCGCCATGTCCATAGGGGTGGCGCCGATGGGCATGTCCTTTTCGAGGTCGTTGTAGCCCACCGAGATGGAGAACCACTCCCCTGCGTCGTCTTGCAGGAGGTAGCTCAGGAAGAAGACACCGGGTTCGCTGCCGCCCTTGAAACCGACGTACTTCCAGTGCTCTTTATTGGGCTGCAAACCACCGTCGTTGATTGAGAGCGCTTCGAAGACCGGTTGGTAAGACTCGAGAGCGTGCTTCTTGACCATGTCTCCATAGACCCCGCAGAGGTCCGCTCCAGTGGCAAACCACTCGATGGTGTCGATGTCCATGGGGTGGGTCCAGGAAGCGGCGTTCTCGACGGGAGGCAGCGGCTGACTCGCCATCTCGTCCAGAGCCTTACGGCGCCCGCTCTCGTCGAGCAGGAGATAAGCCGCGCGCTCTTCGGCGGTCTTGCCCAACTTCAGCGTGAACATGTTGCGCGTCGAGAGGAAGGGCTGGTTGAGCTTGGGATCGTGGTGACCAGTGGCCGCTAGGCGCGCCTCCACCTTCTCGCGACCCGCCTTGGACAGAAGATGGTCCGTCGCGGTGTTGTCGCTGATCATGATCATCTTGTTGGCGAAGTGGCTCAGGGGGAAGGTCGAACCGGCCTCCGCGTTCTGCATGGTGCCGGAAGGCAAGCTCTTGTGCGCCTCCTCGATGACCACCTCGTCGGTCCATTTGAGCTCGCCGGCCTCGACGGCCTCGCCCAGCGCCGAGAGGATGTAGAGCTTGAACGCCGAACCGATGGCGAACGAGCCCTGCTCGCCCAACGTCGCGATCGGTGAGCAAGCGCCCGTGGTCGAGTCGATGTGGGCGACGTAGAGCTGCGTGCGGCTCATGGTCTGCGCCATCTCCGCGGCGATGGCCTCGAAGGAGGTCGGCAGCTCCCGCGTCGACGCGCCCGGGGTCAGCAAGAACCCGCTCAGCTTGTTGTCTTCGGCGGGGTTGATGACCAGCACGAGGACCAAGACCATCCCCTCTTTCCCTTCAATGGTCACGAGGGTCTTGTTCTCTTCGGGGTCTTGTACGGAGACGATCTTGAACGGCGACGAGGGCGCCAGGCTCGCAAAGATGCCCTGCATGGCCTCGACCGAGACGGCGGCGAGGAACGCCTGATCGAAGTGGGACGTGAGCGTCTCTGCGCTTGTGTCCGCGCCGTTGATGGTGTCGACGGCCCACTGCGCTTGGGCGCCCGACGGAGTGCTGGCGTCGATGGTGTCCTTGGGCGCCGGCCCCAAAAACAGGCCAACGAGCTGGTGTGGCGCTTCGGCGTCGACGCGTGCGCTCACTCGCCAGATGGTCCCCTGCGTTCGCACGTTCAACACCAGCTTGTTCTCGCCGGTCTCGAAGACCGACTCCGGCTCCCAGGGCTTGGTGAGCGCCAGGCTCTCCATGGTCTCCTTCAAGGCCATGCTGGGCACTTTGGTGAGAAAGGAGGTTTGGAAATGCTCCTCGATGGCCTCGTTGCTCAGGACTCCATCGCTGTTGAGCACCCCGAGAACCCACTCCATCTGCGCCCCCTCTGGGGTCGAGGCGTCGAATATGGGGGGGTTCACGGGCACTTCGTCGATGGGACTTTCTACGGCTGGTGTGCTCGAACAGCACGCCAGCGCTCCCATGAGCGACACGATACATCCAAACCAGAGCGAGAAATTCAGGGGCATTCTGACTCTCCGTGCGATTCTCGAGCGTTCGACCTTCTTGGGTCCTGGTTCGAGAGGACAATACACCGATCTTTGCTCGGCGGCACCTCGCTCCTCGCATCGCCTTGCAGAAACCTCTCGCGGGTACTTTGTGGGTAACAACACGAGCGTTGCGAGGGGTTAGAGATTGAGCTACGAAGCTGTATTCGCTGGCCATGACCTACCAACTGGGAAGAACGATGAAATCATTGACGCTAGTGCTCGCCTTGTCGCTCTCGGCTCTCTTCACCCTCGGCTGCGACGACGCAGCGGACCCTTCGACCGACGGGCCGGCGGCGCGGACGTTGACCGCCGCCGTCTGTGAAAAGCAGGCCGCGTGCTGTCCGGGCGATACCGAGACGGTCTCCGAGTGCGAGACCAGCCTCGAGCTCGTGGTGGGGCTCCTCTTCACCCTTGAAGGCATCGACGTCAGCGAGTCGGCCCTCGACGCCTGTGTGGCGCGCTACGCCGCCATGGACTGCGAAACCGTCGCGGCCTACGGCGGCAAGCCCCCCGTGCTGACGCTCTGCGCCGACGTGTTCACCGGCACCCTCCCGACGGGCTCCGCTTGTGGCGGAGGCGACTTCGCCTCGGCGCTGATGGGCGACTACCAATGCGCCAGCGACGTTTGCAAAGACGGGACCTGTGTGGCCCTCGCTGGCGACGGCGAAGCCTGTGAGATCGGCGGCTGCACCGAAGGGCTCACCTGCTTCCAAGGCACCTGCACCCCTGCGCTAAAGCTCAATGACGACTGCAGCGCCAACAGCTTGCTCTGTGTGGCGCCGCTCGACTGCTTCAGCAGCGACGGCGGGACCACGTTCCTTTGTCAGCAACCGACGGCGCTCTCGGTTGGCGAGGAGTGTGCTTCGGGCACGTCCTGCGAGTTCGGCTGTTTCTGCCCAGTCGGCAGCGAAGGCTGCGCTGCGGGCCTGTGCGGCAACGTGAGCCGCTGCGCGCAGTAAGGGCTCGCGCAGGAATAACTTCCGAGGTGCTGAGCGTCGAGGCGCACATCTGCCAAGGCGCGAGGACGAGGCGTAGCACCGCTACGTCGAGGACGAGCAACGCAGGCAGATGGGATGGATCGGCGCTCAGAGACCGGAAGTTGTTTCTGCG
>Ga0100377_1004211_pt1 | contig 11185 bp, 9 predicted proteins | sample CryGeymeta201501_FD_83664 | JGI IMG/M metagenome (GOLD analysis project Ga0100377, IMG submission 83664) | Groundwater microbial communities from Crystal Geyser aquifers in Utah, USA - Crystal Geyser metaG 2015-01 | ecosystem: Environmental > Aquatic > Deep subsurface > Groundwater | place: USA... | reverse complement strand
TGCATCAGTGCCGCGGAATTCCTTCACGCCGCAGGCGTGATTTCGATCCGTTCCAGGTAGGTCATGGTCTGCGCGGCACTCCCTGACAATCCGCCGTGGGATCGTGGATTGGGGCCTTATCATCGCCTTGGATTGGAAACGTTGCCGAGCCGTCGGGGTGCTCCCGCTGGTCGCAACCCGACCTACCATCTAGCTACAGGACCGTCGGGTCTCCGCATCTTTGGGCGGCTACCGGCAGGGTCCCCCAAATCCGTTAGGAGGAGCGATCGTGTTCTGTTCATGAATCCACCGCCCTCTCGCCGACACTGTCTTCGATCCTTCGCGATCGAAACGACCCCATCCGAACCTTCGACCTCTGATTCGACAGTTTCACCCATGTCAAGGGCAATACCGCCTGGCCGGCGAGTGAACGGAGGCATTATATCTCGGGTATTCCTTACGTTCTTCGCGGCGTTGGGTGAGACTCACCCGGCGGCTTAGCGAACGCCGCTTTCGCCAGCGCCGGGGCCCTTGAAACGGAGCGCCAGCACGGTGATGTCGTCGGATTGCGGGGCGCCTTGGGCGAAGGCGTGGACCGAGGTCATGACGCGGCCGACCAGTTGCTCGGTCGGATCGGATTCGGTACCCGCGAGGACCTGCTGCAACCGGGCTTCGGAATAGAGGCGCTGGTCGCGATCCATGGCTTCGGTAACGCCGTCGGTGTAGATCACCAGGGTATCCCCCGGGGTGAGCAGAATGGTCTGGGTGCGGTAGCGGGATTCCTCGAACGCCCCCAGCAGGAACCCCTTCGGCAGGTCCAGTCGGGCCGGGGCCCGCCCGCCCGCGATCAGCACCGGGGGATTGTGGCCGGCGTTGGTATACGCCAGTTCCCCGGTGCGATGATTGAGCAGCGCGCAGAATACCGTCACGAACATCATCGAATCGTTGTCGCGGCACAGTTCCAGGTTGACCCGGTTGAGCACTTCCGAAGGCGCCAGATCGGGTTCCGCCACCCCCTTCAGCAGGGTCTTGGTCACCGCCATGAAGAGAGCGGCCGGAACGCCCTTATCGGACACATCACCCACGGCCACGAACAGGTGGTCCGGCCCGAGCAGGAAGAAATCATAGAAATCCCCGCCCACCTCTTTCGCCGGTTCCAGGGCCCCGAAGATTTCGAACGCATGCTGTTCCGGAAACGGCGGAAACCGGCGTGGTAGAAAGCTCATCTGAATGGTGCGGGCGATTTTCAGTTCGCTTTCGATCCGTTCCTTGGCCGCGGTGGTGGCCGCCAGGTCGGCGATGTATTCCTTGAGCGCCGTTTTCATGTCGCCAAATGAACGGGTGAGGCGCCCGATTTCGTCGTTTCCGGGCACCGTCGGGAGTTGGATATCGAGATTGCCGCGAGCGATTTCATGGGTGGTCGCGGCGAGGAAACGAAGCGGTCGGGTGATGGTGCCGGAGATCAAAACGATCGCTAGAAACAGCAGGACAAACCCGGCCGCGCCGATGCCCGCCACCATCCAGCTGAGATGCTGGATATCGGCGAACAGTTCCCGTTCCGGAAAGATCACCCCGAGCGTCCAGCGACTGGAAGGCAGCGGCGCGTAATACATCCAGGACTGAACTCCGGTGCCCAACCCCGGTAGCCGGGCGAAACCCCGTTCGCCGCCGAGCATGGTCTGACCCAGCCGGCGCAGCCCCTGGTCGCCCAGGGATTCGGCCAGGCTGAACACGCTTTCGCGCATGATCAGGTGCTGCTTGGGGTGAGTGATGAAGACCCCGTTGGCGGACAGTAGAAAGGCGTAGCCGGTGTCGTAGATCTTGACCGAACTGACCAGATCAGCCAGCCACTTGAGCGACACATCGGCCGTCACCACGCCCTGGAACTTGCGGCCGTCGTGGGTTTCCCGGTAGAACGGCACCGCGTAGGTGGCCATGACGATGTTGCCGCCGCCCTCGTCGTAATAGGGTTCGGTCCAGGCCGGGCTGTTCAGTTCCTTGGGGATCTGGTACCAATCCCAGGTGAAATAGTGGTAGGCCTCACCGCCGATGAAGGTCATCGCCGTCTGGTCGCGCCCTTCCCGGTAGCAGTAGGGGGCGAAGTATTGGGCCTTGGGGTCGAAGGCGTAGGGTTCGAACGCCACCGCCATGCCGAAGATTTCCGGATTGCCGCGGACCGCGATGCGCATCATCTGGAGCAGGTCATCTTCGGCCAGGGGACGAAGAGAAATCAGGGCCGCCAGGTTTTCCGGCACCTTCCGCGCCGCTTGCAACACCGCTTCGATCTTATAAACCGTGGCCAGGGTCAGGTCCTGGGCCTGGAGTTCCACGTTTTTCAGCAGGCTGGCCCGGGAAGCGTGGTAGCTGTAGCCGAACGCGGCGAGAAAAATGAGTGCCGTGCTGAACAGGATGAAGACGCTCAACTTGAACGCGAGGCTTCTATCTTTCCACATGACCCATACAGTCCACGATGAACCGGGTATAAGCAGGGACCTCCTCGATCAGGCCGGCGTTTTGCAACTCGCGGCCCACCAGCGCGTAGTCCCGGGACTGCAAGCGCGGGTCCGGCAGGCCGTTGGGCAGGATATCATCATGAGATCGCGCATCCGCTCCAGCATCCAGCGCTGATGAATGCGATTGCTGGCGATACCGGCGGCGTCCACATAGCGCATCACCAGATCGAGGGTTTCTTCCTGATGTTCGAAGGCATAGCGCCAGCCTTCCAGGGACGCCCGGACGAACCGGCAGCACAAGTCGGGATCGCGCCGGTAGGTCGTTTCCAGGCAATAGATCCCATCTTCGGGAAAATTAAGACCGTAGTCGAAGAAAAAGAAGGTGCTCAAGTCGTCCGGGTCCAGGCCGGAATTCAAGATGGTGTGGTATTCGTTGTACCACATGGCCGAAGCCACCTCGACGCCGTCGCGCAGAAACAGGTTCACCGTGGTCGATTGCGCCACGGGCTCAACCCTGATCCGCAGACGCTTGAACAGGGTCTCGGCCTGGAGCTGAAATTCGGCCCCCCACAGCCCGACCTTTTTGCCCTCCATGTCCGGCACCGAGAGGATCCCGTTCTTTTTCTTGGCCACCAGCATGATCGATGAACGTTGCACCAGTTGCGCCAGTTGGACCACGGTGCGGTCGCCCGCGTGCAGCTGAATCGCCTTGGCCAGGAACAGTGAGCCGAAATCGGCCCGACCGTCTTGCAGCAGTTCCGAAGCGGGTGCGTTGGGACCGCCGCGAAGGACCTCGAGTTCGATCCCGCGCTTGCGATAGAAGCCTTTTTCCAGGGCCATGTAATAGCCCGCATGCTGGGCCTGGGGGATCCATTGGGGGATGAAGACGGCGCGCTTGAGCACGCCGTCCGCGGCCGGAGCTCGGGCCGCCACCCCGCAAAGCAGCAGCGCCGCCACCCCAATCCAAATCATCCGCCGGACCTTAATCCTGGTCATCCGAGCCCCTGAGCTGCCGGGCGCTGCCCAATAACGAAGCCCCCGGTTGTCACCGCGGCCACCAATCGGCGAGGCTGATTTCGATTACCGCAAACGGTTCGACCCGCACTATTTCATCGCCTCCAAAGGCGCCCAAAAGGGTCCAGCATCCGGATTCGAGTCGGTACACTTCCAAGACCGTTGCGATCGGATCGATCAGCCAGGCGTGGCCGACGCCGTATTTGGCATAAATACTCATCTTGCTGGTACGATCGAGACGAAAAGTGGCCGGCGAAAGGACCTCGCACAGCCAATCAGGGACGACCGAAATCCAGTTGTGGTCCTCTTCCCAAGGGAATCTCTCCGCCTTCCATCCGGCGAGATCGGGGACCATGACATCGTCACCGAATCCAATTTCGGGTTCGAGGATGAATATCCATCCACCCGGGCCGCGGTCGCGCCCGCGTTGATACGGCGGGATGATTTCCCCCGCCAGGGCGGTTGCGACGAAACCATGTTTCCTGGCGGGCCTCGGGGTAGCAACGAGTTCCCCGCCGATGATTTCCCCGATCAGGTTTTCAGGAAGGTTCCATAGATCCTCGTAGGTGGCCTTTTTCTTTGCCGGTTCCGACATGGTGCCCGCCGTCTCAGTAAAGCGTCCACTCCGCCACGACTTTTTCGATCAGCGCCAGGCTATTCATGTCTTCCATGAATCCCCCACCCATGGCGCCCATGGCGCTACCCTTCCCCGCTGCTTTTATCATAAAGATCATGCTCGGTATAGTTCGGATACCGAACCACCGAACCGACGAAAAAAAGACTTTCACCACGGAGACACGGAGGACACGGAGAAGAACCCTGGTTTTCCTCAGTGTTCTCTGTGCCTCCGTGGTAAAGCTTGTTTGAAATAGCCCCAACGATGATCTAGACTTCCAAACGTTACGGTCCGGGCAGATGGCGCAAGCTCAAGGGAGTGGCAAGCGTCCGCCTGATTGATGGCACTTTGCGCCGGGCCGAAATCCACTGGTATGAGGCTCATGGGATTGGCGGGTTGGAGTACAAACTGAAACTCCCGTTTCTTGATGAGCAGCCATGAAAAACACGGCGGACCAGACCTTGCCGTTTGCTTTATGCCTAGACAACGAGGGCTACCCAGCTTCCTTGGAGGTGGGAAAGCTTTATCGGATGATTCCTGATGACGAAGCTGCCGCACATGGGTACGTCCGCATCGTTGACGAGAGCGGAGAGGATTATGCCTTTAGAGCCGGCCGCTTTCATGTGGTGCGCCTGCCCGCTTTCATTGGACAGGTGCTGTTGGCAGCTTCACAAGCCTAGAGTCCAGTTCACAATAAGCCCATGTCACAAATCCGCGAAACGGCCCTGGTCAACGTGCTGGACCTTCCGCTTTGGTCGAGAACATCACATAGAAACAGGGCATCAAGAAGAGCGCCACCAGGATTCCCAACGCCAGCCCGCCGATCGCCCCCGCGGCCATCGGTTGCAGCATGTCGCCGCCTTCCTCGAGGTTGAGCGCCAGCGGGATGAACCCCACGATGATGCAGATCGAGATCATGAGCCGCGGCCGCAGCCGGATCTTGGCCGCTTCGAGCACCGCCGCGAACGGCGACAGCCGGTCCCGGTGCCGCAGATCCTCGGCGTAGGTGAGGAGCAGCACGCCTTCGTTCACCGTTGACGCCACCACCACCAGTAAGCCGATCAGCACCGTCGCCCCCATGGGAAGACCGGTGGCGTAAAGCGCGTAGACCATGCCGGCAAGGCAAAACGGCACGCACCCGAGAATCAGGGCCGGGAATTTGAGGCTGTTGAATTGCACGGCCAAAACAACGAAGGAGAAAAACACCGCAAAGGCCAGAATGAAAAGCACGGTCCGCTTCATTTCGGCCATCATCTGGGCCTGACCACCATAGGAAAATTCGTAGCCCCCGGGGGTCTCCACCTTGGCCATGGCGGCTTTTAGCGATGACAGGGCCTGGCCCACGCTCACCCCGGTCACCGCATCGCCGCGAACGATCACCTCCTTGACCTGGTCCTCGCGGGCAATCTCGACCGGCCCCACCGCCTGGCGCACCTCGGCCACATCCCGCAGCCTCAGGGTGCCGCCTTGGGCACAGTTCAAAATCAGTCCCTCGATGTCCTCCCGGGACCTGATTTGATCTTCGGGGATCATTACGCGGACATTGTAGAATTCCTCTCCCTCCCGGTATCTCGTGGCCACCGCCCCGCTCACCAGGGACCGCGTGGTGGTCGCCACATCAGCCACGGACACCCCGAGTTCGGCCGCCCGGGTCCGGTCGACCCGGATCTGCAGTTCGGGCTTGGTCATGTCCATGGAAACGTAGACGTTGGTGAACTGCTTCAGCCCGTTCATGGTCTCGGATGTCCGGCGCGCCAGTTCGAACAGTTCACCCAGTTCCTGGCCCTTGATCTTCACCTCGATATCGGCATCGCCAAGCTTGCGCAGCCCCTTGATCTTGGCCTGCATGACCATGGCCTTGCCGCCGGGCACCGGCACCTTGGCCACCACCGGTCGCAGCCGACTGATGTACGCCACCGTGCTCAGCTTGCGCGCATGCTTGGGGACCAGCTGAATATTGATTTCACCTTCATTGGCGATCTCATAGGTGTAGAGGCCCCAGACCTTACCGCCGCTAAGCGTGTAAGTGCTTTCAATCAGCGGATCATCGGCGAGCCCGGCTTCGATTTGAGCAAGCACCTTATCGGTCTCGAACACGGACGCTCCGGTCGGCAGCTTCACCTTGACCACGATGCGACCGTCATCCACGGCGGGCAGGAATTCACTGCCGACTTTCGGCATCAGTACCACGGCCCCGATCAAGATGGCGATGAAAACCGGTACCACCACCCAACGGGCACACAGCACCTGGTCGAGGACCCAGCCGTAACCACGGGTGATCCAGGCAAACAGGCGCTCGAACAAACTCTCCTCGGGCACTCCCGCCCGGGGCCCGCGAATGAGGCCGGCGGCCAGCATCGGGGTGAGGGTCACGGCCACGGCGAGACTGATACAGACGATTCCGCCAATGACCAGAATGAGTTCCCGGAACAGCAGACTGGTGAGCCCGGGAACCAGCAGAAACGGGATGAACAGGGCCAGAAAGGAGAAGGTTGCCGCCAGAATGGCCGGCCCGACCTCCGCGGTTCCCGCCATGGCCACCTCCCCCGAGGGCATATCGGGGTTCCGATGCCGCAACCGGGTGATGTTTTCCAGCACCACGATGGAGTTGTCGAGCACCACCCCGATGGCCACCACCAGGCCGCCGAGGGAAAAGATATTGAGGGAAAACCCGCCGAGCTTCATCAGCCCGAAATTGACCACCAGCGTTACCGGAAGAGCGAGCAGCATCACCACCACCTGGCGCCAGCTCCCCAGGAACAGGTAGATCACGATCAGCACCAGAACGGCCGCCTCGATGGCGGCGTTTCGCACCCCGTTCAGGGCCGGCAGCACGTAGTCGGCCTGGTCTTCCACCAGGCCCAACCGCACGCCTCCCGGAACCGTCGGCTGCAACTCCTTGATCCGGTGGCCGACCGCCTCCGCCACCGCCACCGTGTTGGCATCGGCTTGCTTCAACACGCTCAGCTTGACGCAGTCCTTTCCGCCCAGGCGGGTGATGACCCGCACCTCTTCGTGAGCGTCCTCGACTTTAGCGATGTCCCCCAGGGTCACCACCGCTCCGGGCTGACCCGGATCACGCATGGCGTCGCGGCCGCCGGCCACGCTCCGCACCTCCTTGGCCACCACCACCTGGCGGATTTCATCGAGCGAACGGTACTCACCCATGGTGCGTGCGATGAATTCGCGCCGCCCGGCGATCACCCGGCCCCCGAACTGCTCGATGTTTTCATCCTGGAGGCGCTTGATGATGGTCGGCAGGGTCAGGTTGTATTTTTCGAGGGCGTTCGGATCCAGGTGGACTCTCACCTCGCGCTTCAAGCCGCCGACGATTTCCGCTCCGGCCACTCCCGGCACGGCCAGGAGCTGATCCTGGAGCCAGTTATCGGTCCAGGTGCGAAGCTGGACCAGGTCCCACTCATCCGAGCTGATGGTGAGTTGCACCACGGGCAACTGCGAAGGGTCGGCCTTGATGATGATCGGCGGGTCGATGTCCTTGGGCAGCTGCCGGGCCACCCGGGCCATGGCCGCGAGCGAATCCTGGTAGGCCACATCCACGTCCACTCCGTAGCGGAAGTTGGCGACCAGGGTGTACATGCCCTCGATGGATGAGGATTCCAGATAATCGAGGCCATCCACGGTGGCCATCTGGCGTTCGATGGGATCGGCCAGATTGGTCTCGATCTCATCGGGCGTTGCCCCGCGCCACCACACATGAATGCGGATCATCGGGTAGGTGACGTCCGGCAGAAAGTTCACCGGCAACCGCAGCAGCCCGTAGACTCCGAGCACGCTCAGGGCGAGAGCGATAACGCCGGTGGCGATCCGGCGCTTTACCGAGGCCTGGGTGATCTTCATTGCCCGGTTCCTCCGCGCACCTGAACTTCAGCGCCGTCCTTGAGCTTTTCGTTGCCGGCAACCACCACCTGTTCGCCCGGCTGAAGGCCCTTCACGATCTGGATTCTTCCGTCCTTTTCGATTCCCGTCTCGATCTTCCTTCGGACCGCTTTCCCTTCCCTCACCACAAAAGCGATGCGTTCTCCCTTCGGGGTCACGATCACCGCCTCGGACGGCACCGTTACGGCTTCCGGGACCGACTGGAGGGTGACCTGAATGCGGGCGAACATCCCCGGGATCAGTTCGAGCGGATCAGCCAGAATCGCCTCCGCGGTCCGGGTGCGCATGCGGCTGTCGAGTTCCGGGTAGACCCGCCGCACCCGGCCCTGGAAGCTCTTGCCCGGATAGGCATCGAGTTGAGCCGTAACGGCCATGTTCTCGCCTATTTCGGTGGCCTGGACTTCCGGAACGGAAAAGCGAATGACCAGACTGTGCGGATCGAACAACTCGACCAGGACCGTGCGCGGGGCTACGTAATCGCCGTCGCGCACCAGCACCTTGCTCACGATTCCATCCCAGGGCGCCGCCACCGAATAGTCTCCGGTGCTTTCCCTGGCCTTTGCCACCTGAGCCCTGGCGCTCTCGAATTTCGAGCGGGAGGTATCGAGCGTCGCTCCCGGGATGGCACCGCTTTCAACCAACTGTTGCACCCGTTTCAGGTCCTGCTCCTGTTCCTTGAAGGCCGCCATGGCGGCCGCGAGCAGAGCCTGGGCGGCGGTGTTCCGACCGATGCCGAGGACTTTTTCGCCCCGTTTGACGAGATCGCCTTCCCGCACCCGGCAATCGATGATCGGGCCTTCTCCCGGCGAGGCTACCCGCGCCAGGCGAGTGGCGGCGACCGACCCGGTGGCCTCCAATATCTTGCTGAGGCTTTGCGTTTGCACGATTTCCGTCATCACCAGCGGCAGCGCCTTCTTAGCCGCCCCGCTCGGAGCCGCCCCGGGCTCCGCCGGGTTGGCAACCGCCGCGGGCGGCCGGACGGACGGCTGTCCCGGCGTCCCTTGCCCCTGGGCTGCTCGCGCGAACCAACACCCAAAGACCACCATGAATACAATGAACACCACCCGAGGCGGGTGAATTTGCCTGGTCATCATCGCTCTCCTCCCGTGGCCAGATCGAGCCGCGCCAGGGCCGTGCGGAAATCGGCCAAAGCCCGATAGGTGCTGGTTTCCGACTGAAGCAGGGCGGTCTGAGCATCCAGCACATCGGTCATCGAACCCATGCCCAAATCGTATTTCTGCCGTTCGATGCGCAGGCTTTCCTGGGCCTGTTCGATGGCCTTATCGAGCGCCCGCACCCGCTCGCTGCTCGAACGCACATCAAGGACCGCCGTTTCCACCTCCTGGCTGATTTGCAGTTCGAGCTTGCGCAGCCTTTCCTGAGCGGCCCCAAGCGCCGAACGCTCCTCGTTCACCTTGGCCGTCACCCGGCCGCCTTCCAGCAGCGGGACGGTGACGCCGAGGCCCACCGAACCGGTATCGTCCTCATCGCCCAGGGAATCAGCCCTCAATCCATAGCTTCCCAGCACGGACACCGTCGGCAGGTGCCCGGCCCTGGCGCTATCGACGCGCCGGGCCTGAGCCTCGAGTCGGGCCCTGGCGGCCAGATAATCACTCCTCCGGTCCAGGGCTTGAGCGACGAGGGCCGTTGCGTCGAGGTGCTGCTCCTCGAAGGTGAGCTTGCCTTCGATGGCGAAGCGCTCGCTGTCGTAATCCAATCCAAGTAGATTAGCGAGAACGCGCTTTTGGATGGCGAGCCCGTTTTGTTCCTTCACCAGGCTTTGCCTCAAATCGGCGAGGCGCACTTCGGTTCTCAGGAGATCGACCTTGGCGGCCTTTTGGGCGGCAAGCAGAGCGGAAACCTGCCGGAGATGCTGGTCCATGGCCTCAATGGAAAACTCGAGGGAATGAATCACCTTGCGCTGCCCGAGGATGGAATAAAAGATGCTGGAAACATTGAAGATGAGTTCCTCGCGGGTCCTTGCCAGCCGGTTTTCCTCGGCTTTCTGGAGCAGTTCCGCGGCGGCGATTTCGTTGACGATGCGCCCTCCGGTAAAAATGGGCAGCTTGAGCACCAGATCGCCGCGGTAGATATCGCGATCGAAATACCCGGGCTCGCCGTTATAGCGGGCCTGGATCAGCCGTTGGGGGTCGAGGAAACGGCCGTAGGCGGCTTCGGCGCTCACCGTCGGCCAGCGGCTCGCCCGAGCCTGATCGAGCCGGTTCCCGGCCGCCGACACGTCCCAACCGGTGGCGGCCAGCTCGGGGTTATTGGCCAGGGCCAGCTCGATGCAGCGCTCCAGCGTGGCCGGTCCCTCCAGGGTTGCCGGCGCCTGGCGTTGGCCGGAACGGGCGTAGGCACCGGAGGATGAAGATCGGTTGAAGCCGGAAACCGGCGCGTACGGATCGGTCGGCTGCGGCACGGCGCAACCGGAGAGAGCGACCAGGACCGCCAGGAGCAGCAACCACCGGCGCAAACTCAACGCACCCGAAGCATGCCCCGGCGGGGGTCCAAACACAACCAGGGACCGGTTCCGGCGCCCCCAAATCCGTAGCCCCCGTGGGTTTTCACTGCAACCCGGCGGCTCCGTCAACCGCATGAAAGAACCCATTTCCGCCATCAACCTGCTTCCCCCCTCTTTCAGATTCCCTGGTTGCACCCAAGCGCTTTTTGCGCTGTCCACCAAAGCGCTCATCGGTGAATCACCCTGGCTCCCACCGCCACCATCCTATTTCCCGTGCATTGGCCAGGCATGGCCGGCGCCCGGGTTCGGTTCATCCCAACCGGGGTGGTCGATCATCAGGGCACCGAGTTTTTCCTGCTGATCGGGCGTCAGCAATCGGCGGCATTCCAACTGGTGTTCGGTGGTTTTCGCCTGTATTGCGGTCTGGATGGTCTGAATTTCCAACTGCTTTTGGACAATGGCCGCCTGATCGGGCGGCGCTTTCGCCCAGAGGTTCTTCAGCTCCAGTCGCCGACTGAAGAGCTGGTCGCAGAGCGGGCTCATGGCTTCCAGGAAGGCCTGTTGCCTGGCCTGGATCTGAGCCTTCTGGCCGTCGGTGAGGTTGAGGGCGGAAGCGATCCGGGGATTCAGACCAAAGCCCGGTTCCATCGCCCCCTCGTCGCCCAACGCCAAGCCGGTCGCGGCCACCACAACCATCACCGCCAGCGACATTACCACCTTGTTCATGTTCCAGCTCCCTTGCGGCCGACTCGGTCGGTTTTC
>Ga0100377_1004210_pt1 | contig 11186 bp, 5 predicted proteins | sample CryGeymeta201501_FD_83664 | JGI IMG/M metagenome (GOLD analysis project Ga0100377, IMG submission 83664) | Groundwater microbial communities from Crystal Geyser aquifers in Utah, USA - Crystal Geyser metaG 2015-01 | ecosystem: Environmental > Aquatic > Deep subsurface > Groundwater | place: USA... | reverse complement strand
GGCGGTGGCGGTGGCGGTGGCGAGGGCGCGGGCGGTGGCGCGGCGGTCGACTGGAATCTCAAAGGAGAAGCGGGCGCCCTGCCCAGCCTCGCTCTCCGCCCAGATGCGGCCACCGTGCTGATCGAGGATCGCCCGGCAGAGGAAGAGACCGAGACCGCAGTTGCCCGAGGTGGAGACACCCTCGCCCTGCCAGAAGCGCGAGAAGATCGAGTCGAGGTCCGCAGCCGGGATCCCCGGGCCATGGTCCTGCAGGGTGAGGCGCTGGTTGGTCGCGTCGCCCACGACCGCCACCTCGATGGCGCTTGCCGGCGGCGCGTAGCGTACCGCGTTGGCCACCAGGTTGGTGACCACCCGCTGGAACTGGGCGCCGTCCGCCCACACAGGCGGAAGGTCGGCGGCGGCGGTGAGGGTGAGGGTGAGGTGGGCCGCCTCCAAGGTCGGCGCCAGTTGGCGCGCCACTGCGTGGACGATGGCCGGGAGGTGGACCTGCTCCATGTGGAGCTGAGTCGCCCCTTCGACGCAGCGGACGATGTCGAGAAAGTCGCCCACCATCCGCTCCAGGGTGGCGGCGTTGGCAGTGATCATCCCGACCACCTCGAGCTGCTCGCCGCTCACCTCCCCAAGGAGGCCGTCGTCGAACATGGCACACGCCTGGCGGATGGAGACCACCGGCGCCTTCAGGTCGTGGGCGAGCATGGAGAGCACATCGAGTCTGGGTCGGGTCATGGTACGAAACCTCCGCCCTTGCTCATCGGCCGCCGGCGGCGGTGCTCAACGCCGCCCTGTCGGAAGCGGTGGCCGATCCGCTACCTTCCGCCCCCTGCCCCCGTAGCTCAGCAGGATAGAGCACAGGATTCCTAATCCTGGGGTCGCAGGTTCGAGCCCTGCCGGGGGCACCATCCGCCCAAGCTCGGTGCGCCCCTTCACCACCCAGGAGAGTCCCATGGAGCGCCTGCGCCTCTGCCTCCTCGATGCCGCCACCCTCGATCGCCACGATCTCGACCTTGCCGCCCTGGAGGCGGTGGGCGCGCTGACCACCTACCCCGCCACCCCCCCGGCAGAGGTGGCGGAACGGATCCGTGATGCGGAGGTGGTGATCACCAACAAGGTGGTCCTCGGCGAGCGGGAGATCGGTGGAGCGCCGCGCCTGAAACTCATCGCGGTGGCCGCCACCGGGGTGAACAACATTGACCTCGTCGCCGCCCGCGGCGCCGGGGTGGCGGTGGCGAACGTCGCCGGCTACTCCACCGCGTCGGTGGTCCAGCACACGGTGGGCTGCCTGCTGGCCCTGGCCACCCACCTGCGCGACTACGACCTTGCCGCGCGCACCGGCGCCTGGGTGGCCTCGCCCCAGTTCAATCTGCTCGATTGGCCGATCTGGGAGGTGGCGGGCCGGCGGCTCGGGATCATTGGCTACGGCACCATCGGCAAGGCGGTGGCGCGCGTCTGCCGCGCCCTCGGCATGGAGGTCCTGGTGGCAGCGAGCCGGCCGCGGGTCGCCTATCCGGTAGGCGAGCGGCTGCCCCTCGCGGAGCTGTTGGCACGCGCCGACGTCCTCTCCCTCCACTGCGCCCTGTCGGAGCAGACGCGCGGCCTGATCGGCGCTGCCGAGATCAACGCCCTGCCGCGCGGCGCTTTGCTGTTGAACATGGCGCGCGGCGGGGTGGCGGACGAGGCGGCCGTGGCGGCGGCCCTGCGCTCGGGCCAGCTCGGCGGCGCCGCCTTCGACGTCCTGACCCAAGAGCCGCCCGCCCCGGACCACCCCCTCCTCGCCCCCGATCTCCCCAACCTCCTCCTCACCCCGCACACCGCCTGGGCGAGCCGCGCCGCACGCCAGAGATTGATCAACGAGATCGGCGCCAACGTCGCCGCCTTCCTGGGCGGCACGCGGCGCAACCGGGTGGTTTGAGAAGCTGACCGCGGCCCCTACATAAGCAGGCCGCGCGGCACAATTTTTCCCACTTGTGGCATCTCCTGCCCCCGATCCGGGGTGCCTCAGGAAGGATGTCTCAATATGAGACGGGTGTCTCACCCGCAATCGAGTCATTTGTTTCAAGATGAAACGCGCGCCTCGCCCCGGTCCACCCGCCCCCCGCTGAAGTGAGGGTGCAGATCCACTCGTTTCAAGCGGTTAGCGATTCATCGCCCAGGTGCATGGAGACCCCTTTGGGATGGCATACATCCTGCTAATACCCCCTACGCAACCACGAAGCGCGCTCCTCGCCCCCCGATTACCGCCCGCCACCTGGCACGTCTCATCCCTTTCAACCCATGAAATCTCTCGTGCTCCTCGGCGCTGCCCTAATGATCAACGCCCTCCTCGCCCTCGGGGCGGAGGCGCTGGCGAGCGCGGTCCCAGCCGGGGAGTCCACCTTCCCCCTTACCACCGTCGCCCAGTACGTGGTCAACACCCTGTTGGTCGGTTGGGGTGTCGTCCTCGCCTGGGGGCGGCGGCCCCCTTGCCGGGTGCTCTTGGTGGGACGCGGCCCGGACTCCGCCACCCTGCGCGAGACCCTCGACCACCACCCCCACTACGAGGTGGCCGGCGTTCTCGATTTCGCCACCAGCGGCCCCTACCTGAGCCGTTGGATCAGCACCGAGCGGATTCGCAAGGTGGTGATCACCGAACCGTGCGGGGTCGCCGCGTTACCGGCCGAAGCCCTGGTGGAGTGCCGCCTCGCCGGCGCGCGGGTGGTCGACTACCACGCCTTCTACGAGACCCTTTACGGCCGTCTGCCGGTCACCTCCCACCTCGCCTGCCACCTCGCCTTCGCCCGCGGTTTCGATCGTGAGTGGGCCACCGGCCGGATCCGGCGCGCGCTGGAGATCGTCTTCGCCCTCCTCCTCCTCCTCCCGGCCGTGCCGTTGATTCTGGTGGCGGCGCTGGCGATCAAGCTCGACTCCCGTGGCTCGGCCTTTTACTGCCAAGACCGCCTCGGCCTGGGTGGCAAGCCCTATTGCGTCTGGAAGCTACGCACCATGGTGGCGGACGCCGAGGCGGAGGGACCGCGCCAGGCCACCGAGGAGGACCCACGCATCACCTGCGTCGGCCGGATCTTGCGCCGCCTGCGCATCGACGAGCTGCCGCAGCTCTGGAACGTGGTCACCGGCGAGATGAGCCTGATCGGCCCGCGCCCGGAGCGCCAGTGCTTCGCGTCGGAGCTGGAGGCACGCATCCCCTTCTACCGCTATCGCACCGCGGTGAAGCCGGGGATCACCGGCTGGGCGCAGGTGAATGCCGACTACGCGGTGAGCGAGCAAGAGCACCGCGAGAAGCTCGAGTACGACCTCTACTACCTGAAGAACCAGGGGCCGTGGCTCGACCTTATGATCCTGGCGCGGACCGTCGGCGTGGTCCTCTGCGGCCGCGGCCGGTAGGCGACCTAGCAGCCTGTCGGACTTTGTCCCGATGGGCTGCATCGAGCGGATCTCGGCCCGGATCTTTTCGCGACAATCGACCCAGTCCGAGAGACCCCAGGCGCACGCCGGCCGCACCTTCGGCCGCTCTCCCTCACGCCGGTAGGCGGCGTACCCGGAAGTGGTCCGGGTCGGGATCGTCGCTCGCCTCCACCTCGATGCGGCACTGATAGGCGAGTTCCAGCTCGTCCACCGTCAGTCGCTCCTCGCCGTAGAGGAGGTCGACGATGTCCGGGTGGGCGGAGATCTGGATCCGGCCGCCGGTGCGGTTGGGGAGGGTGAGACGGCGCACCTCGCGGAAGATGTCGTGGGTGACCGTGATCGCCGAGCGGACCCGGCCGGTGCCATCGCAGGCGGGACAGAGGTCGAGCATCACCTGGCCGAGGGACTCGCGCACCCGCTTGCGGGTCATCTCGATCAGGCCGAGCTCGGAGATCGGGTAGATGGTGGTCCGCGCCCGGTCGCCGGCGGTGGCGTCGACGAGGTGCTCGTACACCCTCTGGCGGTGGTCCGGGAGCTCCATGTCGATGAAGTCGCAGATGATGATTCCGCCCAGGTTGCGCAAGCGGAGCTGGTAGGCGATCTCCTCCGCCGCCTCCAGGTTGGTGCGCAAGATGGTGTCTTCCAGGTTGCGTTTGCCCACGAAGCGGCCGGTGTTCACGTCGATGGCGGTAAGCGCCTCGGTCTGGTCGATCACCAGATAGCCGCCCGAGCGGAGCCACACCCGCCGCTTGAGGGCGCGGGAGAGCTCTAGCTCGACACCGTAGTGGTCAAAGAGGAGCTCGTCGCCCTCGTACAGCTCGATCCGCTCGGCGAGCTCCGGGAGGATCTCCGCCACCACCTGCTTGAGCCGCGCATGCTCGGTGGGCGAATCGATGATCAGCCGGTCGACGTCGTCGCTCATCAGGTCGCGGATGGTGCGGGTGGCGAGGTCAAGCTCCGTATGCAGGAGCACCGGCGCCGGGTGCGCCGCCGCGCGTAGGCGCGCCGCCTCCCACAGCTTGCGCAAGAAGGCGGTCTCGCCGGTCACCTCGCGGCCGCTGCAGCCAGCGGAGACGGTGCGCACCACGAACCCCTCGCCCGACCGGCGCACCGCGTCGACCAGGCCCCGCAACCGCTCGCGTTCCTGCTCGTCGTCGATCTTGCGCGAGATGCCGACGTGCTCCACCTCCGGCATGTAGACCAGGTAGCGACCGGGCAGGGAGATGTAGGTGGTCACCCGCGGCCCCTTGGTGGAGATCGCCTCCTTCTGCACCTGGACGACGATCTCCTGTCCCTCGCGGATTAGCTCCTGGATGGGCGGTCGGACCGGTCGTGCCGCCGCCTCCTCTGCCGTGGCCTCCGTCCCCTCCTCCTCCCCGTCGTCGAAGGCCGAGGTGGGGAGCTGGTCGCCACTCGCACGGATGTCGTCGACGTGCAGGAAGGCGGCCTTGGGGAGGCCGATGTCGATGAAGGCCGCCTCCATCCCCGGCAGGACCCGGCTCACTCGGCCCTTGTAGATGTTGCCCAGCGTGCTGCGGTGCGCCTTGCGGTCGATGTAGATCTCGCGCACCACCCGCCCCTCCAGGAGGGCGACGCGGGTCTCCTCCCGGGCGACGTTGAGTAGGAGTCGGGACGGCATGGTCGGTACGGCGGCGGGGGCGGTCCTGTCGATCGGTTCGGTTCGGGCGGTCAGCTCGCGCAGCGCAGGGCGGCCAGCGGGGTAAGGGAAGAGCCATCCGCGGCGAGCAGACCGGTCCGCACCACCCGCACCGTGAAGTCGCCAGGATACCGATCGCCGAGCAACGCCGCGAGGAGCTCGGTGGGGCGGGTGGAGCCGCCGGACTCCACGCGCAGGGTGAGCTCGACCCGCGCCCCCGCCACCGCCAGGGCGACCACCCAAGGGAGGAGGTCCACCTCCTTCACCTTGCCCTTGCGCTCGCGGACCACCACCAAGGCGGTGGCCGCGGCGAGCCGCTCCGGCAGGCGGGCGACCTCGGCGGCGAGCGTTGGGGGCAGGTCGATCTCGTAGGTGGCCAGACTGATCTCCGTCGCCAGGCTAGGCGCCTCGACGTCCACCGCCACCACCTCCAGGATCTCCAGCCCCGCGGGCAGCGCAGCGGCGAGCTGCTCGGCCACCGCCGGCGCGCTCCGGCGCTCGCAAAGCTCCACCTCCAGCCACTCGCCATACCCCTCGCTGCCCACCGGCAGGGCCGGGCCGAAGGTGACCTTGGGACGCGGGTTGAACCCCTGGGAGTAGCGCAGGGGCAGGGCGGCGCGGCGCATGGCGCGGGTGAGGGCGGCGCCCAACTCCAGATGGGAGAGGTGGCGCAGCGCCCCCGCCTTGGCGTAGCGGACCCGGTAGCGCCAGAAAGATTCCGGGGAGCCTCCGGCTGCACACAGTTTGCGATCGTGCGCCACCCCGCCCTCCACCGGGGGGGAAGCCACCCGTACCTGCGCCGGGGGGGGAGGGGGGCACGTGGCGTCCCCCTCTTCGTCCTCTGCATTGGCGAACCGCGGCGGTGCGGGGGGCGCCGGCAGGCCATGGAACTCGGTGTGCAACTCGTTCCCCACCTCCTTGAAGTCGCACACCCCGCACGCCGAGCACTTCGCTACCCGGCAGTCGCCTACCTCCCCCTCCGCGGCGGCGCGCTGGCGCTCCTTGAGGAGATAGCGCTTCGGCACCAACGGGTCGAGATGGTCCCAGGGGAGCACCTCGTCCAGATCCCGCGCGCGCAGGTAGTCGTCCGGGTTGATCGACGCCTCGCCCAGGGCCTGCTCCCAGCGCGCCAAGTCGAGGGTGTCGCCCCAGCCGTCGAGGTAGGTGGTGCGCCGCCACGCCGCCTCGATGAGCCCCCCAATGCGCCGGTCGCCACGGGCAAGAAGCCCCTCCAGCCAGGACACCCGCGGGTCGTGGTAGCGAAAGCGCAGGCGCCGGTCGCGGAGGCGCTCGCGGAGACGGCGGTGGAGCCGCTCGGTCTCCGCGATGGAGATCTGCGGCGCCCACTGAAATGGCGTGTGCGGCTTGGGGACGAAGGTCGAGCACGAGACGGTGACCTGCTCTACCCGGCGGCCGGCCTGGCGCGCCACCGCCAGGCAGCGGTGGGCAAGGTCGGCGATCGCGTCGATATCCGCGTCGGTCTCGGTGGGCAGGCCGATCATGAAGTAGAGCTTCAGAGAGTCCCAACCGCTGGCGAAGACGGAGGCCACCGTCTCTAAGATTTGTTCCTCGGTGATCCCCTTGTTGATCACCCGCCGCAACCGTGCGCTCCCCGCCTCCGGGGCGATCGTGTAGCCCGCCTTGCCCGTGCGGCCGAGGTTGGCGATCACCTCCGGGCTCAGGCTCCCGGCCTTCAACGATGGCATCGCCACCTGCAGGTGGCCGGGCCGCTGCACCAGGGTGGCCACCAGCCCGGGCAGGGTCGTGTAGTCGCCGGTGGAGAGCGACGCGAGCGATACCTCGTCGTAGCCGGTGGCGCGGGTAGCGGCGTCGATGAGCGCCACGACGTGGTCTGGCGCGCGCTCGCGCACCGGCCGGTAGAGGTAGACCGCCTGGCAAAAGCGGCACCCCTCGGTGCAGCCGCGGGAGATCTCGATGGAGATCCGGTCGTGGGTGGTCTGCAGGTAGGGGACCACCGGTGCGGTGGGAAAGGGGCGCCGGTCGAGGTGGGTGACCAACGCCTTGGTGACCCGCGCGGGCGCCGCCGGGTCGACTGGCAGGGTGGCGATCAGGCGGCCGGTCTTCTCGTCGTACTTGGCGGCATAGAGGGCCGGGACGTAGACACCGCGGATCGAAGCCAGCTCGCGCAGGATGGTGGCCCGCCCCCGGCCGGCGCGGCGGCCGGCGCGGATCGTGTGGGCGATCTCCACCACCGCCTCCTCGCCGTCGCCGAGGAGGAAGAAGTCGATGAACGCAGCTAAAGGCTCGGGGTTGAAGGCGCACGGCCCGCCGGCGCAGACGAGTGGATCGTCCTCGGTGCGCATGGCCGCGTGGATCGGGATCTGGCCAAGGTCGAGCATCTCCAACAACGTCGGGGCGCACATCTCGTACTGGAGGGAGAAGCCCACCACGTCGCACTCGCCAAGCGGCGTGCACGTTTCCAGGGTGGGCAGGGCGACCCCCGCGCCGCGCAACAGCTCGCGCATGTCAAACCACGGGGCGAAGCACCGCTCGGCGGCGATCCCGGGCTCGGCGTTGAGGATCGCGTAGAGGATCTTCAGGCCGAGGTGGCTCATCCCGAGGTCGTAGATGTCAGGGAAGCAGAGGGCGATGCGCAGCTCGGCCTGCTCCTTGACGATCGCGTTCACCTCGCCGCCGATGTACCGGGAGGGGCGCTCCGCCCGCTCCACGAGGGGACGGAAACGAAGGTGGTGTGGGTGCATGGGGGCTCTGCCTGCCGGGCGGCGCGGGGGGGGGTCGGGGTGGGCGAGGAGAGAGGCAGCGCCAAGCCGCAAGACCCGCGGCCGCGGGGCGCGGTGGGGCGCGGACCTTAGCCTAGGCGGGTGAACTAGGACACGATCTCCGTCATGCAACCGTCCCGCCTCGCCGCCCTTGCCATCGCCGCCGCTCTTCTCGGCGCCGCCCACCCCGCCAACCACCTCGCCGGAGAACGCTCACCCTATCTGTTGATGCACGCGGACAACCCGGTGCACTGGTACCCGTGGGGCGACGAGGCGTTCGCCCTGGCCAAGAAAGAGAACAAGCCGATCCTGCTCTCCATTGGCTACGCCGCCTGCCACTGGTGCCACGTGATGGAGCGCGAGTCGTTCGAGAACGAGCAGATCGCCCAGCTCCTCAACGCCTACTTCGTGTGCATCAAGGTCGATCGCGAGGAGCGGCCCGACCTCGACGCCATCTACCTGGGAGCGGTGCAGCGGCTCACCGGCACGGGCGGCTGGCCCCTCACCGTCTTCCTAACCCCGGAGCGCACGCCGTTCTTTGGCGGCACCTACTTCCCCCCGGAGAGCCACGGCAGCCAGGTGGGGCTCAGGGAGTTGGCCGGTGAGATTCACACCCTGTGGGTGAACGAGCGGCCGCGGGTGGAGGAGGCGGGGCAGAAGCTGGTGGACGACTTGAAGCGGCGCGCCGTGCTGGAGCTCGGCGCCGAGGTGGCCCCCGCCGCTACCTTCACCGCCTACCTGGAGCAGATCGCGCGCGCCCTCGACCCGCTCTACGGCGGCCTCGGCCAGGAGACCAAGTTCCCGCCGGCGAGCGAGCTGTCGCTGGCTTTGCGCCTGCACGCTCGGGGCGCGGCCCCCGACCTCCTCCCCGCGGTGACGAAGAGCCTCGACGCGATGATGAACGGCGGCCTCTACGACCACTTGGGCGGCGGTTTCCACCGCTACACGGTGGACCGCGCGTGGCGCGTCCCGCACTTCGAGAAGATGCTCTACACCAACGCCCTGCTCATCCAGACCTACCTGGAGGCGTACCAGGTGACCGGCCGGGGCGAGTACGCGCGGGTGGCGCGAGAGAGCTGCGACTACCTCCTGCGCGACCTCCAGCTTGTTGGCGGCGCCTTTGCCGGCGCCGAAGACGCGGACAGCGAGGCCACGGAGGGGCGCTTCTACGTCTGGCGCCTGGCGGAGGTGGAGCAGCTTCTCGGCAAGGAAGAGGCCGCCCTCTTTGCCGCCGCCTATGACCTCACCTCCACCGGCAACTGGGAGGCGGGGCAGAACATCCTCCACCGGGTCGCGGGCGACGCGCAGCTCGCCCAGCGGTTTGCCCTCACCCCGGCGGCGGTGGCCGACCGGCTCGTCGCGGATCGCGCGCGGCTGGTCGCGGCGCGCGCCCAGCGGGTGCGACCGCTCGTCGACGACAAGGTGCTCACCGCCTGGAACGGCCTGGCGATCAGCGCCTTGGCGCGCGCCGCGGAGGTCCTCGGCGAAGAGCGCTACGCGGTCGCGGCGACCACGGCGGCGGAGTTTGTGCACGACCATTTATGGCGCGACGGCCAGCTCTTTCGCCGCTGGCGCGACGGCGAGCTCAAGGTTGTTGGCCAACTCGACGACCACGCCTTCCTCGCCGCCGGCCTGCTCGATCTCTACGAAGCGACCTTCGATCCCCGCTGGCTCACCCAAGCGGAGGCGGTGGAGACGATGGTCGATGGTTTCGCCGACCCGGCCGGCGGCTTCTTCGACACCGACGGGAGCGATCCCACCCTCCTCGTGCGCCCCAAGGAGCTGTTCGAGGGGGCGCTCCCCACCGGCAACGCGGTCGCCCTCACCGACCTCCTGCGCCTCGCCGCCTACACCGGCGAGGCCGCCACCCGCGACCGTGCCCTCGTGGCCCTGCGCGCCTTCGCCACCCCGATGACCCGGGCGCCCCTCGGCGTCCCGTACCTCCTCACCGCCCTGGACCTTGCCAGCCGCGGCGCGGTGGAGGTGGTGATCGCCGGGGATCCCGCCGCCGCCGCCACCCGCCGCCTGCTCTCCGCCTGCCGCCTCACCCTCATCCCCGGGCGGGTGATCGCCCGGGTCACCGGCGCCACCGGTCCGGCGGGGATCGCCTGGGCCGAAGGGCGCGGTGCGCGCGGCGGCCAACCGACCGCCTACGTCTGCCAAGGCAGTACCTGTGGCCTGCCGGTCCACGACCCCGCCGCCCTGCGCGACCAGTTGCAGAAGGCGATCGCCACCCCCTTGTTGGCGGCGAAGGCGCGGCCGTGAACGGTGCGCACCCCACCGCCGATCCTAGGGCGAGTAGCCTCTCGGCCTTCGTCGAGCGGGGGGGAGGTGAGGGCGGATGCGCCCAAATGAGGTTGCAGGGTCTTGGGAAAGCAAGTCGCCGATGAAGGGCTCCACGCCGAAAAAAGCGAGGATGGTCACCGTCGTCGCGCTGCGGTTCCCTGCTTCCTGGCTTTGCCGAGCGTTGGCTCCCGCGCGTGGGTGGTGGCCTTCCGACCTATGATTCGCGCCCATTCGCGTTCCTTTGCGGCTCTCGCTAAAAACCCTTTCCAATGTTTTTCCCGCGCCGGGACCGCCCCCTATCCAAGCGCCTCGCCCGACTCTCCGTCACCGTGGGTTCGCCAGCCTCCTAGGCCATGAACGTCTTCCTCGCCCGCCAGCCAATCTTCGACCGCCAGGGAGAGGTGGTCGCTTACGAGCTCCTTTATCGCGGCGGGGCGGTGGAGAACGCCGGCCAGCGCGGCGCCCGCGCCACCGCCCAGGTTCTTCTCAACACCTTCGGCACCTTCGGCATTGAGCGGGTCACCGGCGGCAAGCGCGCCTTCGTCAACTTGACCCGCTCCCTCCTAGTCTCCGAGTACGCGACCCTGTTGCCCGCCGCGCAGGTGGTGATCGAGGTCCTCGAGGATGTGGAGCCGGACGAGGCGGTGGTCGGAGCCTGCCGCTCCCTCGTCCATCAGGGGTACACCCTCGCCCTCGACGACTTCGTCTTCCAGCCGCGCTTCGTGCCGCTGTTGGAGGTGGTGCAGATCGTCAAGGTCGACCTCAACCAGATCCCAGCGCCAGAGCTGGCGACGCAGATCGCCCTGCTCGCGCCGTACCGCTGCCAGCTTCTCGCCGAAAAGGTCGAGACCCAGGCGGAGCACCAGACCACCCTCGACCTCGGCTTCGACCTCTTTCAGGGGTACTACTTCGCCCGCCCCTCCCTGCTCCAGCAGCGGCGCGAGCCAACGGCAAGCCTGGCGGTGATGCGCTCCATGCGCCACGTCCTCACCGCCACCCAGCTCGACGAGATGGGCGCGGCGATCGGGGCCGACCTGGCGCTTTCCTACCGCCTCCTGCGCCTGATCAACTCCGCCGCCTTCGGCCTCATCCAGGAGGTCTCC
>Ga0100377_1004200_pt1 | contig 11206 bp, 9 predicted proteins | sample CryGeymeta201501_FD_83664 | JGI IMG/M metagenome (GOLD analysis project Ga0100377, IMG submission 83664) | Groundwater microbial communities from Crystal Geyser aquifers in Utah, USA - Crystal Geyser metaG 2015-01 | ecosystem: Environmental > Aquatic > Deep subsurface > Groundwater | place: USA... | reverse complement strand
GCACGCGCCCCCTCTCGGCACGCGAAGTGAATTCGCGTGCCTCACTCCCCGCGGTCGGGCGCATTGCGCCCTCCGGCCTTTTCTCATGCTTCCCCCCGAATTATTGAGATGATACTGACAAACGATGCTGTCATTTCGACCGAAGGGAGAAATCTCTTGCGCCAGGAATCACTGAGTTTCTACTAATTATCGAGTAAATAACATTTCACTGACAAAAGCGGGGCGGAGGAAGTTCCTCCGCCCCGCATCCGTCTTTTTTTTTCTGCTAAGGCCGAACGATGAAGGCATCAGTCTTCGAAATAATCAAGTGTGCGGTAAAGGTCGCCGGCGGAGCTTGGATGGGCACCGGGTCAATGTAATAGTAGTTCATAAAATCGAGATAAGGCTCCGGGTTCAAGGGGTCTGTAAGATCCACCACGATCGAGAAGGGGAGAATATAACCGCATGGGAGATCCCGTCGAGTCGGGAAGGGCAAGGCATTGGCATCGATGGTATCCAGGGCTCCAGTCCACGTCTGATCCAAGAAGGACCCGGCCTGGACATTGACTCGGACATTGTCGGTTGAAAACAGGCGAATAGAATTGCTGGCATCGGTCTCAGTTTTGGGTTGCACGGTAATCAAAACAGGTCTGGTGATTAGCACGTCCCTGAACAACGAGCTGGTCATATCCAAGGGCATGGCAATTGTACCCTGTGTATCCGCGGAAAATGGAACCGATGTTGCAATCTCCTCATAACCGGAAAGGAGAATGGTCAGATTGGCGGGAAGCGAGATCCCAGGCAGAACGGCCTCGGGTTCGTATTTGTCGAGATCAACCGCGTCCGTTGCAAGAACCTTGAATGGCTTGGTTCCGGTCCGAATCGCGCTGGTGATCGTAATGGAGCATTTGGTCTTTTGCTTGGAATTGTAGTCGACAACCGCGAAATTGTCCCCGTTAAGCTCGATAGCCTTGTTGTTCAGATAGGGAGGTTTGTTCTTGAAAGTCACGCGGACATTATAGGAAATTGGCGTAAGCAGGATGTTCAGGACATTATCGACATTGCCGTTGACCGTATTGGGAGGATCGTCCACATTTTTATAGGTCGCGTAGTTCGAGGCAATTATAACCAAGTCTACATTTCCAATTTTTGCAGGGATTCTCAGGTTCCCATTTGTGAAGTCCGCGTAGGTTGTGTTGTACTGCTTTCCGTCAAAATACATCGTCAAGGCTTTACTCGGATCGAGCTCATCTTTGCTGTTCCCGTCCAGAATTTTTCCCCTGATCGCAACTGTCGTTGAACTGAGGGGATTGGCGACCTTTCTCATCGATATTTTTCCAAGATCGAGGGTGGTTCCGTTTCCCAGGTAGAAGCTCGTGACTGTAGAGGAAGCGCTCGGATAGACCAGATCCTCATACCCGACAGCGAGGGCTTCCAAAAGGAGTTTGTCGGGCCCTACATTCTCGAAAGTGAAAACGCCCTGGGAATCGGTGACGGTTACCAGGTTCTGCCCCAAAATAAGCGCCGCCTCACCTGCGGTCGCTCCTTGAGTGGTCAGGGAGACTTTGGCTCCGACGACTGGAGTCGTGGGCGAATCGGCTTCGACGATCTGGCCGGTGGTCATCGAGGCCTTCACCCCGAGAGCTCCCTTTTCACACCCCAGCGCGAGGATTACCGTTATTCCGAGAATGGCCAAAATCCAGCCGCCCGATCTGCATACATTCATGACGCTCAACCTCCTGATGGTTTCCCGCATGCTTCCGTTATAGACCAGTTATTGTGACGATCTGGGCATCAGTACCGTCATCGTTAACAAGAACCTGCGCCGTTCCGACTGACCCGTCCTCGACGTCATAGCCCGTAAAGGTCAGGGTGTACCCGGTCGGAACCTGGTTGGTGCCAAGATCGATGACCCGAGGCGCCCCTAATCCCCCAATTCCTCCCCCGGTCGATATCGTTGTCGCCCAGACCGTTCCGGTTTCATTGCAGTAGCCCCCGACGCGTTCGTTATTTCGGATGTTTACTCCTGTCACAACAAGGCGGACGTCGCGCATGATGGGAGCGAAATTTGTTTTGAGCGAAAGGGTCTGATAAATTATACCCTGGAAATCACTGTTGGGTACCACCGGAATGGGTCCATTCATACGATAACCCTTGATGGTCGCCTCGATCGAAACCGAGGTTCCCATTGGAATGCCAGACATCTCGAATGACTGAGCGTTCAATTGGCCGCTAGCGGTTGCGATCACGCGATTCCCTGCATAGGCCACGATAGTTGCGGCTGGATTAGCCAGGAAAACCCATCCGGGGACATCTTTCCAGACGCCCACGATTTTATATGTCTGCGGGGAGAGGAGAATTACCCCGAGATCCCGGTCGGTAGCCGCATTGTCGATGGTTGCGGTATAGTTATCGAACCCTGTAACTTTGATGGTAAGCTGCATTGCACCGACCTGTGCGGGAACGGCGAATCCGGTCTGGAACTCACTCGGAAGACGGTTGTTGAAAACCGTATTTCCGAAAATGAACTGGACGTTCCCGTAGGTTATAAGGGTTCCGTTCCTTCCATCCTTTAGGACTCCCCGGATGTTTATGTATTGATCGGTGTAGTTCTGCACCATCCGGACTTGCTTGACGGCCCGGTGTTCGTTATTGACCACAACGACCTTCACGCTATTCGAGCCGGTGTCCCCGCTATCGACTGGCGTATAGCCGGACTTGTCAAATGAAAGGCTCCATTCACCGGCCCGCATGTCGTTAATGTAATAGTTGCCGTTGGAATCAGTCCTGGTGAACTTGCTCGATTTGTTCTCATCAGTCTCATTGGTGGCGGTGATGTCGACTCCGGACACTCCGGCCAAGGTACGGCTGTCAAGAACACTTCCCGAAACACTGCCGCCTTTAAGGCCGAGTGTTCCTTTCTCGCAGCCGACAACGGCAAACAGTAAGAAAAGAAAAATCAGCAGGATTCCCAGTCCCGATGGGATACGCTTCGAAGGGCTCATCCTGATGCCTCCGGGGAGAGATCGTGTCCAAATGGCTTCATAATCCATCGACCGCCGTATTCGAAAAAATTAGATCCTACGATAATGGTACCTCCTGCTATCGGCATAGTTTCGCATCGTCTGAAGGAATTCAATCGAAAAAAGGTTAAAGCAACCTTTCAACGTTTCGTCAGAACCTGCCGATGATTGATGCTGAGGAATTTTCCAACGTCGTCTGGAGGCAACCATGGGAAGTGAAATCAAGCAGTCCAACTTGCGCTGGCTCCTTTTCGTCGGCCTGGCACTTTCGAGCTTCATCTTTACCGGCTGCGAGAAGGGTTCGCTTGGAGTTAAAAACGGAACCATCCAGGGCCACGTGTTCGAATATCTGACGAACAAGCCTATCCCGGATGTAATGATCACGGCCAAGCATGTTGCCGGGGTCGGAGGGGCGGCGGCTCAGAACTTGTCCCAGAATGTGACCACCGGCGCTGATGGTCTCTACACCCTTATCGACCTGGAGCCAGGAACCTGGGACATGCGTCCTACGAAACCCGGGTACGTGTATGTGGTGTCTTCGACCACCGTGGATCCGAATGAGGCGAAAGTCAGCGCTTCGATCCAAAATGGTGAAACGAGCCCGGCTCCTATTATTCAGATGTCAAAAAATATCATTTACATGAAGGGCATCCTCAAGGGATACCCTATTGACGCGGTGACCGGTTCTCCTTTGATGAACTTCACCGTCAAGCAGACAAGCCCCGATTATCTTACCAAGTCCAAGATGTTCGACAATGCGACCGAGTTCAAGGAAAACGGATGGACCGGGGTCGATGGCGGGCGCCATGATTATTCGATCATCTGCGAAAACTATCTGCCGTTTTTCACCGCAACCGGAGCGACGATCATCACCAACGGGGTGACCGATCTCGGACTGATCAAGATGCAGCCGGAGACCGTCGCGATTACCGGAATCCTCCGAAACATGCCCGGTTTCATCATTGGCCCCCAAGCGGCAGTCCCCGCGGTCGACTTTGCGAACTGGGTGTTCTGGGCTGATGCTGCCGGGAAGCAGGTATCCAGCCAATCTACAGCCGTTGCAGACTCGTTCAAGGGAACGGTCCAGTACATACTGAAGAACGTTCCGGTCACAGTCGGCCAGGTTTCAATCAAATGCAAAATACGCGGATACGACGTCGTTACGATCAATCCCGCGGTGAACATCCCCGCTCAGAGGCCCAGTGGAACCATCTCCGGGATCGATCTTGACTTCGCGAATATCGACCCCCTTCGCAGGGATCTGCGTGTAGTCATACAGGGTGAAAGCCAAAAATCAGACACGCCTGCGACAATCATTGACGGTGAAATTCTGCGCGTTTACATCAAGCAGGGCGGCAAGGAAGTCGTTCCATACGTCGATGTGGTGGGGCACAATGTCATGGCTGAAGCCTTCTTCTCGGGCGTGATGGCCGGGTATCCGCTGGAGGTATTGGTGGTGAACCTGACACGTGGCTACATCTCGGGCGGTAAGACGAACGTGTTACTCCAGGAGAACGGCGAATCGGTCTTCACCATTCAAGTGTTTGTGTCTGAGGGCGGAACTCCAAATTAAACCCGACCCACAAGAATGCCCGCGAAGTCCGAATTCGCGGGCATTGTTTTTTTTAGGGTTTCTCCGGCTCATCGACCAGATATCGGGCCATTATCGCGGAATCACTCGCGGGGAAATCTCGCATCAGGATGTCGATATGCTTTTGAGCTTCCTGCTTTCTGCCGAGCTTCCTGTAAATAACGGCGAGGTTGTAATGGGCGTTGTCCGCCAGATTGCTGTTCCAATGGGTTCGTAGAAAGTCGATGAACAGCTTCTCGGCCTCGGCAAGATTCCCCTGTGAAAAGGCTAGTTTTCCACGGGCAATCGCCTCCTCAGGAGTACCCGGAACCACCGCTTCCATATCGCGTTGCAACTCCTCACGCTCGTCTTTGGCGAAGTAAGCAGCATCGCTTTCAGGGTAATTTTTCAGAATGTAATCCAGCCAGGACAGCGCTTTTTCTTTGTTCCCGTTCTTTTTCTGAATCTGTGCGACCTGATAACAGGCATTGTCAGCCAAGTCACTGGCAGGATGCTCCCGAAGAAAATCCTTGAAAATTTCCTCGGCCCTCTCAAGATCGCCTTCCTTCAGGCAGTTCATGCCCTCCTGGATGAATTCTTTCTCAGAGTCTGTCATTTTTTCTCCTTCTGGTTGAGGTAGCCCCCCAAAAATTCCAATTTCAGAGCCAGGAACCTATCCTGGAAAATCGCTTCTCGGATCTCACTCATCATATTGACAAGAAAAGTCAGATTGTGCAAGCTCGCCATTCGAAGCGCGAGAATTTCCTTGGCCTTGAACAGGTGCCGTAGATAACCTCTCGAAAATGTTCGGCAAGCGTAACAGGAACATGACCGATCGATCGGATCCTCAGACAAACGCCACGGTAACGCCGTCAAATCAACCCGACCCCCGCGTGTGAAAACCGAGCCATGCCGCGCGATACGCGTGGCCAGAACACAGTCAAACATATCGATGCCTCGCTCGACACCCCGGAAAAGATCTTCGGGACTTCCGACGCCCATCAGATAGCGGGGAACATCCTTCGGCATTTCCGGCATCAGTCGATCGAGAATTCCGATCATCTCTTCCTTCGATTCCCCCACGGACAGCCCGCCGATGGCAAGTCCCTCGAAGCCGATCTCCGCCGTCCGTCGAAGGGATTCCAGTCGAAGGTCGGGAAATGTCGAGCCTTGAACGATTCCGAATAAGGCTTGACCGGCTCGCATGGGTGGGTGGTCATCACGGCACCTCCCGGCCCAGCGCACCGATCGCTCAACAGCGGATCCCGCGGTGGCCGCATCCGCGGGAAACGGGCAACACTCATCAAATACCATCATGATCTCGGCGCCGATGGAACGCTGGATCCGCATGGACTCTTCCGGGGTCAGCCAATGTTTGGACCCATCAAGATGTGAGGAAAACATCACTCCTTCATCGCTGATGCGATTGAGCTTCTTCATGGAAAACACCTGAAACCCTCCGGAATCACTCAGCATCGGCCTATCCCAGGCCATGAATCGATGCAGACCTCCGAATTTGTCGAGGACCTCAGTCCCGGGGCGAAGATATAGGTGATAAGTGTTACCGAGGATAATCGACCCGCCCAGCTCTTTTACCTCGGCTGGGGAAAGAGTTTTAACAGTCCCACAGGTGCCAACGGGCATGTAGACCGGGGTTGGAACATCTCCGGCCCTGGTATGGATAATCCCGGCTCGGGCAAGACATTCCCTCGAACTTTTTTCAATTGAAAATCGAAAAACAGGTTCAGTCATAGATTATAAAATCAACATCGCATCTCCGAAACTAAAAAAACGGTAGCGGCGTGCGACCGCTTCGCGATAGGCGGCAAGAACCCTCGAAAGGCCGGCGAATGCCGCCACCAAAACCAGAAGCGTGGAACGAGGAAGATGAAAATTCGTAACGAGCCGGTCGACGGCGCGAAAAACATGACCGGGCTTGAGGAAACATCGGGTCTCACGCCATCCGGTAATGAGGTTACCGTCTCCGTCAATCCCGGATTCCAGGGATCTGACCGCGGTGGTTCCGCAAGCCCAGATTTTCCCTCCGTGCGTGCGTACCTTTGCAAAACTCTCGGCCAGGTTTTTTTCAATAGTGAACCGCTCGGCATGCATTTTATGGTCTTCGATTTCATCGGTTTCGATCGGTTTGAAAGTCCCTAAGCCGACGTGGAGAACGACCTCCCTGACGATGACCCCTTTTTCCTTCAGTTGGTTCAAGAGCGCCTCGTCGAAATGCAACCCGGCGGTTGGGGCGGCCACCGAGCCTTCCTCCCTGGCAAAAACGGTCTGGTAACGTTCAGGCGGGCTTTCCCTGGATGTGATGTACGGAGGCAACGGCATCTCACCGAACTTTCTGAAAATGGAAAGTATGTCGTTGCAGCCATCGATTTGCATCACCCGCAGGCCATCTTCGCAGGTCTCTATAACTTTGGCGATAATGCCGCCGGGAAGATTTCTTACATCGCCGGGGCGGAACTTTTTCCCGGGCCGTACCATTGCTTTGAACCGCCCCATTCCGAGGTCTTCGATGAAAAAGATTTCGAAGGCGTTGCGACCCTTCTCCGGAATTGTAAATAATCTTGCCGGTACAACCTTGGATCTGTTCACGACCAACAGATCTCCCGCGGGAATCAGATCCGTGAGGTCGCTGAAGCCGCGGTGAGAAACCGATCCATTGGAACGGTCGAGCACCAGCAAGCGAGACTCGGATCTTGTAGGCGAGGGAACCTGCGCGATCAGCTCTTCAGGAAGATCGTAGTCGAAAACGGAGGTTTTCATTTATCACCTTAATAACTCGCGGAAACTTCGAAAACACCGGAATGACGGAATACTTTCCCTTTTTAATAAGAAGATGCGTTTTCATGGGTTGGCGGCGCCAGGCGATGACTTGGAAACTGTGGGCGAAGCCATGATCTCGAGCGGGGTTACGGTGGCCGGCGTTGAAATGGACGGGCTGCTGAGGGAAGCTGCGCCTGAGCTCACGACAGGTGTGAAATTCGCGTCGAATTCGAGAATCACCAGATTGGAAAAGTGTTTTGCCCCAAGAGCGATCGCCTGATCTTTGAGTGGCATGAAAAAGCTGATCTTGTCGATGTAGCGAGCGTCTCCCGGCAAGGACATCGTCTGGATATTAACCGATTTGCCGGAATGCCCCATCAAAGGGGGCGACGAACTGATTCCCCCCTCGCGGAGGTTGGAGTCGCCACTTTGCATGCCGGTGACCGTTTCAAGCGCTTCCGCGAGCGAGACGTCGGTTTCGACAAATCGAAGACCCTCGGCGACGATCATCGGCAGCCGCACCATTATTGCCGGAGTTTGAAGCTTGGTTAGAACCGAAGAAAGAAACTTCTGCTGCCGTTTGATCCTTCCAAGGTCTGCATTTGCATCGGCCCTGAAACGAACGAACTCAAGAGATTTTCGGCCGTCCAGGTGGGCGAGTCCTTTGTCGAAATGGATATGGACGTTCCCCCAGTTGTCGTCGTAGTTCATCGGATGCTCGATCTCAAGATCGACCCCACCCATTATATCGATGATATTCACGAACCCCTGGAAATCGACTTTGACCGTCCTGTTGATGCGAATCTCCATGAGGTTCTCGATCATCGATCGGAGGACATACTCCCCGTATCGCGGCAAAACCTCGTTGATCTTTCTTCCATTGCCTCTGATCACTACACGGGTATCCCGGGGAATCGACAGGACGCTCACTTTCCGCTCCTGGGGGGAAATTCCGAGAAGAAAAATGGTATCCGTGCGGTGTGTGCCTTCAACCGAGTCTATTCCCAAAAAGAGAATGTTCAGCCTTCCACCGCGTGTATGGCCTGTTTTATCCCCATCAACATCTGAAAGAAGGCCATTCTGCGGAATTTTCGTCAAAACCCATTTTTTCGCGATACCGAGAAAGAAGAGCAGTGTTATCGAAAGAAAAATCATCTCAAGGATCGTCCCGACAACCGCGCCATGCCTGATGTAACGCTCGCTGGAAAAAAGGGCTCGGCTTTCTTCAATCATGGGAGCAATTTCTTAGCGGTAAATTCTGCTTGGCCAAGGCACGCTTCCGCTTTCGGATCACGACCTGCAGATATTTTTCATCGAGGGAAACCCCGGAGTTTCTAAGGGCGTCAAGCTCGGGCTTTCCGCGACCAGGATCGAGAGCGTCGCCCATGATAAGCGCCCTGGTCAGTGCCGCCAGACCAATCCGGGGAAATGTGTGGGATCGAACGGCGGCAACGATGGCATCGGGAACCTTGGGCCGCAGCGATCGCAGAAAGCCGGCGGCGGCAAGACCATGAGCGAGCATGTGTTCCTGCTTTTCATGGAGATTCAATTCCCGTCCGCCTTGCGAAGCCCATCTTTCCACCTCGGATTTTCCCGACAATCGGAAAATATCGTGGGAAATCCCGGCAAGATACCCGCGCCTCGGGTCTTCGCTGAGAGCAGCCGCGAACTCAGCCGTCAGAAGAGCCACCCCGGCCAGATGGGCCTGCATTCCTTTTGGAAGATTCGCCTCTCGGGCAGTGACTTCTTTGAGCCACAGCCGAAAGTCGTGGCCCAGACAGTCGTAGAGATCGCCTGCGACAATTCTTGCCATCGCCGCGGCCGGCACTGGAAGCCCCTTGAAACGCCCACTCCGCAATGCCGACCTGATGGATGAGGACGAAGCCGGATTCGCGGCCATCGCCACCCACCGACTTTCGGCGTTCGGCAGTTTTCCTGCGTTTTCGACACCGGGGCGCCCGACGACGATGAAAGGAATTTCTTTCGCAAGTTCTCCAGCATCCTTCCAGGTCGGAAGGTCGCGGAGGGAATCGCTTCCCAGGATTAGAAAAAATTCGTGCGAAGGGAACTCACGCTTGACATGTCTGACCAGCCGGATAGTGTAGGATGGCCCGTCCAACCGCTTCTCGATATCCGAACAGAAAAGCCCTTCACGCCCGGCGACAGCCGCTTCCACCAGTTCAAAGCGTCGTTTGAAAGGTAACAGATCCGAGCCTTGCTTGTGGACAGCCTTGAAAACGGGGACGATCCAGACCTCGTCAAGAGAAGCCTTGGCTCGAACCGCCTCCGCAATGTTCAAATGCTGAAGATGAACGGGATTGAAACTCCCTCCGAAAAGGCCGACCCTCAAAGATCGAACTCCCCCACCTCGAATTCCATCTCGCCGATAGAGACGAGGTCTTCTTTTCCGGCCTCAGCGCGGCTCAACTCCTCAATGAACCCAAACTTTTGGATTTTCTTCTTGAAGAGCTGGATGGATTCATCGCTGCCGAAATCGGTCATTGCAACAAGGCGCTCGATTTCACGGCCGGAAACCTGCCACTTTCCTGGGCCCAGATACTTGAGTCCGAAGGAGGGAAGGAACTCGAACAACTTCTCTTGCGTTGAACCGCGAACCTCAACGGGTTTCATCCCGGAAAGAGTTTCGGTGACCTTCGCGAGAAGCTTCGGAAGCCCGTCATGCGATGCCGCGGAGATCGCAACCGCCGTGTATCCCTTTCGCTTAATCCAGGTGCGGAATGCAGGCCAGTTTTCACGAGCCGAAGGGAGATCCATTTTGGTGGCAACGACAATCATCGGCTTGTCGAGCATGGCTGGATCGTATTCTCTCATCTCTTGGAGAATCACGGTGAAAGCTTTTCTGGCTTCGGAGAGCTCGACGGTCCCGAGGTCGACAAGGTGAAGGAGGAGCCGGGTTCGCTCGATATGCTTCAGAAAGTGGGTACCCAGGCCGGTTCCTGCGTGGGCGCCTTCGATGATCCCGGGAAGATCGGCCATGCAGAAAGCAGGAAAGTCTTCTCGTTTAACGATACCCAGCGAAGGGGCCAGCGTCGTGAACGGATAATCGGCGATTTTCGGCCGCGCATTGCTTACGCTCGCCAGCAAGGTCGACTTTCCGGCATTCGGTTGGCCGACGAGACCAACATCGGCCAGAAGTTTCAATTCAAGCCGCAATCGGAGGCGTTCTCCGGGCTCCCCTTTTTCGGCAATCCGGGGCGCCCTGCGAACGGAGTTTGCGAAACGGGTATTCCCTCTTCCGCCACGTCCCCCGCGGGCTACGATGAACCGAGCATCGTCCTGGGCGAGGTCGCAAAGGAGTTCCGCGGTTTCCTGGTTGAAAACAAGCGTCCCGACTGGAACCTTGAGAATGTAGTCTTTCCCCGAGGCGCCGATCATGTCTTTGGCCATGCCCTTCTCGCCATCTTCACCCTTGTACAGCCGTCGGAAACCCAATTCGAACAAGGTGTTGAAATCACGCGAAGCTTGAAGGACGACATCCCCGCCCTTCCCGCCATCACCGCCGGAAGGGCCCCCGAAGGGAACATACTTCTCGCGGCGGAAGGAAACCATTCCACCGCCGCCTTTTCCGGATTCTACGTCCAGTACCAGTTCATCAACGAATTTCACCGACCGAGTGTAGCATGTTTCTTGATTTTCTTCCACCCATGATTTCCAACGCTGAGCGTCCGAAGGAGGAACTGACGTAACTTCTCAAAGAAGGGGGGCACGCGCCCCCCTTCGCCTCGCGAAGTGAATTCGCGAGGCTCATCCCCCGCGGTCGGGCGCTTTGCGGCCTCCGGTCTGCCTTCGCTCTTCCCCTGACTTATTGAGATGTTACGAACTGACGTATCATCTC
>Ga0100377_1004196_pt1 | contig 11218 bp, 15 predicted proteins | sample CryGeymeta201501_FD_83664 | JGI IMG/M metagenome (GOLD analysis project Ga0100377, IMG submission 83664) | Groundwater microbial communities from Crystal Geyser aquifers in Utah, USA - Crystal Geyser metaG 2015-01 | ecosystem: Environmental > Aquatic > Deep subsurface > Groundwater | place: USA... | reverse complement strand
GGAAGCGGAGATTAAGATGGACTCAGACGCTTCCTAAGCTCGAAAGAGCTTGAGAATACCAAGACCCTGATAGAGAAATCTTCAGGGTCTTTTGTTTTATGGGTTGGGACTGGCATTGGCGACTAGAGCAGACTGTAAATCTGTGGCCCCTCGGGGCAATGGGGTTCGATTCCCTGGCAACCCACCAGTTTTGAGAAGTAAAGGTTTCATCCGGGCGTAGGCTAGTCTGGTCCAAGTCGTTCGCTTTGGGAGCGAAAAATCGCAGGTTCAAATCCTGCCGCCCGGACCAACAAGAACACCGACGAGTGCTGGTTCTCGTGCAGGTGGCAGACAGAACAACCGGCTGGATTTTTGGGATGTGGCGAAACTGGTAGCACGCGCCAGCTTGAGGGGCTGGTGTCAGAGATGACGTGGAGGTTCGATTCCTCTCATCCCCACCAGAGTATTGCGAGAGTGGCGGAATTGGTAGACGCACCGGATTTAGGTTCCGGCGCCGCAAGGCGTGAGAGTTCGAGTCTCTCCTTTCGCACCAGATGATGTGTAGGTTAGTAATGGCTGCCGTAGGCGCCGAAGTATTGGAAACGTGGCCGAGTGGTCTAAAGCGCCGGTCTTGAAAACCGATGGCCTGCAAAGCGGGTCCGAGAGTTCGAATCTCTCCGTTTCCGCCAATTTGAAGAGTTATGGGCAGGTGGCAGAGTGGTCTAATGCTGCGGATCGCAAATCCGTTGTTCGCCGGTTCGAATCCGGCCTTGCCCTCCAGATGTAGCAGTAAAAGTTTTTGCTCGGTCGTCTAGCGGTCCAGGACATTCGCCTTTCAGGTGGAGAATCACGGGTTCGAATCCCGTTCCGAGCGCCAGTTGTAGCAGTAAGGTTTTGTCCCTATAGCATAGTGGCCTAGTGCAGGACCCTTTCACGGTAAAGACCCGAGTTCGATTCTCGGTAGGGACGCCAAACAAGGAGAAGTGCCGGAGTGGTCGAACGGCGCTGCTTGGAAAGCAGATGGTCATAGCAGTGTGGCACGGGAGTTCGAATCTCCCCTTCTCCGCCATCTGATGAAGTACCAGTGAGATCTCATCGGAGATGCAAGGAGCATAGTAACGCGCTAGTGAGCGTTTTGCGAACGGTTAGAAGAGGGTTGCCAGAGCCTGGTTGAATGGGCCTGTCTCGAAAACAGGATGGCTGGAAACGGCTGCGGCGGGTTCGAATCCCCCACCCTCTGCCATGAGATTTTGAAACGATTTACTAACCGGCTGCGCCTGTCGCGCACCGTCGGCGCTTACATGGAGAAATGGCCGAGTGGTCGAAGGCGCTCCCCTGCTAAGGGAGTAACCCATGCACAAACATGTGGTTCAAGGGTTCGAATCCCTTTTTCTCCTCCAGCATTTTTGCACCAACATCGATATTGTTAGCATGCAGTTTTAGAGATGCCGAGGTGGTGGAACTGGTAGACACACTGGATTCAAAATCCAGCGCCCGCAAGGGCATGAGGGTTCGATTCCCTCCTTCGGCACCAAATTAAGGAAGGCGTATGACAGACAAACCAAGATGCGCCATACGACGGGAAAGACCCAAACGCCACCTCGGAAGATATATCGGCGGCGAGTCATGGCTGCGATGCGGGCGTGTAGCGGTCCTGCACGACCTATTCAAGATTCCGATGTGTTTGGAATGCGCAATAAAGTTTGGAATAACTGACCATCCCAGGTCTGATCAATAAACTCCTTATGGCGGAATTGGTAGACACATGGGACTTAAAATCCCCCGCCGTTAGGCGTCCCAGTTCGATCCTGGGTGCGGGCACCACAAACTAATCAAGAGCAATCAACATCCTCGATCGAGATTGAATCCAAGGCAACCGATGTTTTTGCTCTTGATAGCCGCCCGATTGTTTCGTTCAGGCTCAATACCAGCTCTTCTAAGCTCCGACCTAAAGGCCGGGGTAGTTGACTGCGATCAATTTATCGAGATTTGAAGTAGGGGCTGTCATATTCACACGCTCCGCCCGGTCGCAACCCTGAAGTTCGCCAAAACCTCGCCCAGCGCAGCCGCGTAAGAGAAATACCACTCGAACATCTCATCTTCTTCGTGATTTCCCTCAAGCTCAAGACTCATCCTGGCGCGAAGCATCTCTTCGTAGCGCATCTTCAGCCAATGCTCGAAAGATTCGAGATCCTTGATACCCGCATGGACGCCAAAGCGCCCCAACGGAGATTTGTCCAGCATCTCGGAGACGGGGATCATGCCGGCCGCTATCATTCGGCTGTCTAGGTCGGTCCCGGCGGCTGTATCAATCCGGGTGCGGGTGATCCACTCGGCCTGAAGTTGATTGAATTCATCCAGCGTCAAAGTGGCGCATCCACCTTCCCTTACGCGCTGGCGTAGCGTGCTGATCATGTTCACTTTCTCAACTCCTTGCTCGAGAGCTTGTTCATTCGGGGATGCGACAACACCATCTCTTTCGCCTTAAAGTACGGCACAACTTTGAATTTTGGCGCATTGATTCCTGTTGCAATCTCGAGAGATTTTGATTCGGCAGCCGCAGGAGAATCGAACAAAGTCGCCTCATCAAGATAAGGCTGAGCGGACATAAAGCTACCGCTATCAGCAAAGAACTGCGGATTCGTTGGCGCAGCATCGCAGAGCAAATTGAGTTGTCATCTTGCCTTCCAAGTTAGTTATACATACCAAGCTTTTGTGCTTCAGCAGTCAGCTCGTCCAAAGCGGATTCACGCGCCCTGCGTGCAACTTGCGCCAGGTTCTCTTCCAACAAGACTGCATTGCCGGTCATTTCATCCGGCATATTCAGCGCAAGGATAGCCTTTGCCATAGCCTCGCGAGATTCCAGAGACATGTGGTGTATGATCTTTTTTTGCTTACCCTCTTCATTCACCCATTCCGTGATGAATACAGATGTTTCCCGCAGCAGTTTGGCTGCGAGCGCCAAGCCTTTTCTTTCGTCGCTCATTTGACATTCCCTATCAAGAACTGCCCCGACACCACTTGTGGCAACTTCGCCCGGATCAATTCCTGGCTCAGCACGTCGGCCAGATCCATGCGCAACTGGCGGATGCGGCGGGTAATTTCTTCCAGTGCGGCGATGTTCTCTGGCGTCGCCTGGATGTACGAAACTTCCTTTGGGTCGCCAAGATAGATGCTGCTATCAATTGGGCCGGAATTACTCATGTAGTCGAACTTCTCCCTGGTTGAGCAAGCCTCAGGGAAAGGAGAGAAACGATTACGACTATCGATTGTCACCGCCTTGCCACTGACCGGGTGTATTCCGCGCTTAATGTGGCTATATGTGACGCTGATACCGCCACTACGAGGATTCATTGCGCCCTTCACCTCAACGCACAACCAATCCTCCCATTGCACACCAAGCATCACCAGAGACTTGTCGGAAAGCACAGTCTCCAACTTTTCCTTCAGATCGTTGATATCGACCGCCTCGACAGATTCGTTCAGCGCAGGGCAATCGGCGCGAAACTTCATGCCAGCATCGCGCGTATCGCCATGCACCAGAAATACCTCGACCGGCTTGCTGCCGTCAGGCGCATTGAAAGTCCAATCGAAGACCTTGCGGCCTTTATGACGTTCACGGGATGCTGGATTTGTATTGAGATTTGACATGGCTGCCATTATAGTTGTGTGCGCTCACGGTGTCAAGGGTGATATTTGTGCGACCGGCATAACATCAACCGCGAGGCGGCTCCATAAAGGTGACAGCAATCATCGGATCCAGCTCGATAGCGGTCGCGCGCCACGCCTCCGGTATCGATTGAAGAAAGTCTGAATCGATCGGATGCCCCAGCATCAGGTCATTGCGGCACGCATCCCACAATATATTTGCCTGCCGCTCGTCTTTCCGGCGCTTCAGCGATGAGCGATCCTCCCGTTTCGAGAGCCATAACTTGTGGATGGCCATGAAGCGCGGATCCGGCACCACCAACGGCGTGACAATGCCGCCACGCCCTAATGCAATATGCCTCACCGCGGAGCCCATGTGCAGGATATCCTGCCCTTCAAGCTCCACAGGCACAACTCGACCGCCAAATATCTTCCGCTTGGAGGGCACATCCACCTTAGTCAGTCTGCTGATCGGATCCACTTCAGATTTGTCGCAATGCAGCCGCCTGGACATTAACGCATTCATCTCTGGGCTAAGGTAAATCTCATCCTTGGCGATGTGTCGGATCGCCTGGATGAGCCTTTCGGGTGACGCATTCTTCATCACATAGCCGCTGGCCCCGGCCTGAATGGCAGACTCTGCATAAAGGGCTTCGTTATGCATTGAAACCACCAGGATCGGAAGCGCCGGCCTGATCTTGGATATCCTTCTGATAAGTTCTGTGCCAGAAACTTCTTTCAGCACCATATCAACTACGATCACATCAAGCGGAAGACCTTCTTTGATGGCATGGATGGCGCCATCAGCATCTGGCGCCTCCGCCACAACCTGCATGTCTGGCTCGGCATTGATCAAATGCGCCATACCTCTTCTTACTATTGCGTGATCATCAACCAGCATGAGATGTAATTTTGGCAGAGACATCACCAAAATTGCACGCAAACGAACGCTCGCAAAAAAACCATCGCACACTCCCCTATGAAAATACTACCCGTCTCGCTCGTTCGGCAAGATTTTTGTTAAGCAACCCCATAGCAACCCTATGGCAACCCCATAGCAACCCCATAGCAACCCCATAGCAACCCTATGGCAACCCTATGGCAACCCTATGGCAACATGATTGTATTCATTAAAGGTAGCTGTGCGAACTATTTTTTAATGATTACTGAACACGAAGGGAATTGACAGAACGCCCCGCCTGGTCACAGCACCACTGTCCGGACATATCTTTGCGTCGATGGCGCATGCAGTCAACTCCACGTCATCACGCAGGAAAGACCAAATCAGCTACACCGCCGACGCCCCACGCCAATAGTGAGGCAAGCGTCATGGCGATCATGTTATTTTCTATCAGCAGCCACTCGCGCATGAATTTTTGGATGTAGTACCAGCCAAAAATCATGGTTACGCTTGATGCGATAAGACTGGCTGTAGAAGGTATATCCATCTCCCCTCCTACATCACAGGATTGAGCGCCCCCCGCACATGCTGGACGCCCGCCTCCAAGGGAAACCAGTCAAAGCCAGTCTCTTCGATCAGCGAGGTAAGGCGTACCATTGCGAGAAGATTATCCTCGTCCCTCATAGCGCTATCAATTGGGACATAGGCAGACTCCCACAATGACCGATAGGCTGATGTGACCTTGTTACTCTGATGCAGCGCGTGACGCCAAGTGAAATTACCCAGCTTCTCGCCACGACTCTTGATGTACTCTCCCATGAATACCGGGTCTGAGCCGCCATTCTTATCAACTGAAGACAGGCTGATCCATTCCCTGAAGAAATCCTTGTTTCGATCGAACCAGGAGTCCACGCCATCTCCACCATTGCGGGAGTCCCACTCCCCAATGACTTCGATCTTATCCTTGTATCCAAGCGGATACTGCAACCTTGTTGCGCCAGGCAGACAGTGCGGCATGAAGCACAGATACAGCATTGCACCATCTACAGGATCTGATGCTGGCTTCAGGTGTGCGGCGATCGACCCGTCCGTTATGGCATCCAGCACAGCCACGCCAATCTCAATCGGGCCAAGCCCGCGCGCCGTCCAGCGACGCAGCTTCACATGCACCATGCGATATATTGCATCAGGAGAAGACAGATCAAAACCAAGTTGAGCGGCATCGGCAGGCTTCCATCTCTTCCGATAGTCAGCAAGCGCGATGGACTCGGACCCTGTCAACGCACGAAAGTCGTAGGCGACCGCGCTCGCCCGCTGCTCAGCAGTGAAAAATTGTTGGGGGTTCATTTTGTCTCTCAAGTCGATAATCATGGTTGCATATTAATGCAAATTTGCACCATTGTCAAATATTTGAACTGTCTTGCAAAACAATTCCCCTTATGTATGATTGCCTCATACGAACAACGAAAGCGACACATGGAAGATATCAGCCCAAGAGTCCTGCAGATCAAAGTCATGAAGAATATGGCCGACGCACGGATGTTGCAACACCAGATGGAAAAGATGCGCGCAGAGATGCTAGTTAACACCGACGGCATGACGGCACTTGAGTTTTTGTACATCAATCCAGCCGAATCACCTGTCGGTCTCCGCGCGCAAGAAGTGTTCGGCCGATTTGAAGTCGCCGTCATCAATGGCGTACAAGCAACCATGGCGCTCGCCAGAAATGCTGGCGACGACATCGCGCCGGCCATCAAATCCATCCTGAATGACTGCATCAAAGATATGGGCGAATGGCACGATGTCGCCATTATCGCAAAAGCAGATCGTTACGCCGAATACGAGCGCATGCATGACGCGTACTCTGCCGAAACCGGGTCAAGAATGGCTATATAGCGAAAGGATTCACCATGAAATCAAACCTCGAAAAGCTCCCGGAGTTCTGCTTGTCTATCCTGGAGACTAATCCGCCAGGGAAGTACGTGATCGGCATCTATAAAGGCGAGGACTGCTACAGATCCACCACGTACGACACGCACGATCTTGCAAAAGCAAAAGAACTGGCAAATCACATCAATAAAAAGCTTGGTGTCACCGCTGCGCAGCGTGAGTGTATGGAGGCTGGCTCCATGTTTGGATGGAATGTGCCTGGCGCCCAACTCGACTACGTTGAGGCGCTGCATAAGAAGACCTCCCGAAAGGAGATCATCCTCACTGATTCTGATTGGGCTGAGCGATTCAAGCCGCTCATGAACCCTTACGGGGAAAAGCAAGGGAGCTTCTCCGGATGGGACGAAGAGAATCCAGAGCAAGGATGTTTGTTTAACAGTGCCGGCAAGGATCTTGCCTACATTCAGGACATCATGGCCGGCAAGGTCGATGGACTTTCCGCGGCGGTCTGGGCATTCATGGACGGTGAAGTGCCAGATCCAGACGATCGAGTAGGCAAGCGCCTCATCGAGGCCGGATACTCCTTCAATGAAGACGAGGGCGACTGGTTCAAAGGGGAAGACAAATTGTTCTTCGACTTCATCGGCGACGGTTTTCACTTCGTGAATGTGATCGGGTATCTGGTTACCCGCATACCGGCCGAACCAAACAACACCTATATCGCTTTCGACTGCCAGGAGATCGTAGATGCACATCAACCCGAGACAGACCTTCAACCATCCCCCGCGGGCTAAATAGAGGGGCTGGCAGCCCCTATTGCGGGCGCATCGATGTCTGGGTGATCCTCGATGTACAGGCGCCCCTTGATTGCATAATTCAGGATCCTGCGCATATAGCCATCCTCAACGCCAAAATGACTTGCGATATCTGCGCAAGACACCTCATTGAGCTCATGTGATTTCCTAGCCTGCACTATCTGCTCGTCAGTTAGTCTCTGGCTGGCGTTTAAGCGCGCACGCCGCATGAATTGAGCCGCCATGTGATCAGTAAGCCTCTCTTTGGTATATGAATGATTTGTTACCAGAGTAGATGCCAAAGGTCGCGCGAGCGCTTCCTGCATCCAAAAAAACTGGTTGCGAAACTCCTACATCCACACTTCCCGGCACACCGGGCATAGTGAGATTTAACTTTGAGCCACCACCAATGACCGATGCCGGAGCGAGTGCCCCACTCGTGCTACCAACAGGCATATTGAGCCAGTTTGAGTACGTAATGCCGCCTAGCACTGTTGTTGAATCACTGTCAGCCACTACCCATGATGTTCCATCAAAATACTGCAATGTCACTGTCAGACTGAGTGGAATCACCTCTCTTCCGTAGGCATTACCTACTTTAATCCTGCCTTGGCGCTCATCAGTCATGCCTTCGTTGACGGAGCTAGTCACAGCATCACAAGTGGATTCCTTGGCTCTGACACGGATAGTTTCTGGTGCGACCAGTGTCGCAGATGCCGTAAAGGTGAAGGTCGTCGGCCAATCTACGATCTGTCCACTTGCCCAATTTGGCAAGTCTATCGTCGAAGTTGTAAGCGATCCAGACGTAACAGCAGTCGAACCTGCTGAATCAAAAATACTCAATGACACAGCACACGCCTGCGACCCTTCGTAATTTAGGACTTGATAGCCGGCAGCATTTTTTGCTTGAATGGTCGTTTTGAAGTCCTGCCCAGAGTAGGTATAGCCACACCCCAACCGCACCGACCTGCGGCACGCCTGTCTTGATCAAGACCACGGAATGGTCTGTCATCGTTTTTACTGAATACGCCCATACGCCAGCCGTAATACCAGTGATCGTTGCGCCATCTGGGATAGCGAAGTTGTATCCGGTGCATTTGAGGTAGTTCGATATTTCGCCATTGATGCCAGTTGCTTGTGCATACACGGCATTTTGAGTTGCTACGTTATTCAGTCCAGACCAAAGCTTGGTGCCGATGGTTGCGTCATTCACGCAAACTGACGGACTGCCGGTAACGCTGCCATAAGCGCCTCCACCACATGGGTCATCGCCGGATATGGTAATAGTCGTAGTGTGTGGGCAAGTGAAATTTGAGCCGCCGATATTGAAATAGGTGGCCGGATCAAACGGCAAGGCCGTGCCATTGAAATTGACCGTATTCCCGGTTGCGGACGCATCAAAAGTGCCGTTGTTCCAGCCCTGCGCAGGCTGACTGAGCGTTAAAGTGGAATTTGCGCCTTGCGTCCAAGTCACATTGGTATCGCCATTGCCATCCAGAAAAGCGATTGAAACCGTGCCGTTGTTCAGAATGGTGCCGTTTTGCTGTATCTCGATGTTCGCGGTCGGTGCATTGATCGAACCGTTGATGATAACCGTTGAAGTATTGCTGCTGTCGACCCGCAGGATGGTCTGGCCGATCTGGATGCCGACAGCAGTGATCGCCCCGTCTATCGTGAATGTGGCGACGGCATTTTTGCCGACGCGTATATCGGCCCCATTCATAAAATTCAGCGTTGATCCGGCAGAAAGTGTGATGTTGGCGTCGATCTGCAAACGCGCATCGTCGATATTGCCATTGCCAGAAATCGTCGTACCACTCGTAGCCATGATGAGATTGCCGCCGCCACCATTGACACCGAACGTCCCGTTGATGACCACGTCTCCAGTTGATATCAGCGACCTACCATTGTCATCCAGCACCGACCCAATATTGATGGTCAAACCGGCCACGGTATAGTTGCCACGCATCTGCACATTGTTATGCGCGATTACCACGGTATCCGTCGTCAACGGCACATGTCCACAATCCCATCGCGCAGGTTGGTCCCACCGGCCGGCCGATGTTGATGTACAAATAGCCGCCAAAGCAACCACGGGAGTGAACAGCAAAACCGCCAGGGAGTGGAAGAAGAATTTTCGAATTGTCATAATAGTGAATGATTGAAACTTCCACTATTATACATCGCAAGGATGCCGCCCAACGCGCATCCTTGCGATGTAATGCCAGGAAGGTTAGCCAGCTGGCGACGGGAATACGTCTTCTTGCTCAATGATCGTGTCGGAATCGACCAGCCCCTCACCGGGATACTCGACTTCTGTTGCTCCCGCAATAGCTACAACGAAGGTGTTTTCATGCCCCTGCCGCTTTCTTGCAGCGATCGCGAAAGCAGATTCACTGCAGTCCGACAGAATATGGTCGCAGTGAATCTGCATGTCCTCGTCAAAGCTGATTACCGAGTACGTCTTATCATTACTCGGACGAACCTCCTCATCAGATGCGGGGAAGGCACCACACAAATCTTCGAGCGACACATCGCCACCAAACACATCGATGGACTCTCCCCGCTCCTCATCATAATGGATGCCGGCTTTTTCAATTGCCAGGACGGCCAGATCAAGCATGGCTTCATCATTGCCTACAGCCCCATCTTTCGGCCATATCAGATACCCCGTCGCACCATACTCATGTGAGTGGGTGAAAAACACAGGCGCCATTCCATCGACCGCCTGCGCGCGCCGTAGGAGTTCAAGCGCTTGCATGCGCAGATCATACCCAGCACTCGCCTGAACACTGTCAGCGAAGCCACTCTTCTCTTCTTGCTTCATGTGAATCTCTCCTTAGGTTTGTTACATACTTGGCGCCATCAGATGCGCCATATTTTTGCTCGTAGCGATAGAAATAAACATACGCCAATTTCATCCAAATGCAAATGTGAGGTTCTCGCCAAAAAACAACGGGGTGCACTTTCGCATGCACCCCGTTGTTTTTGATTTGAGCCGCATTACTTGTCGACAGCAACTAAAAATAAAGGCGCGCTGGCGACCACCTATGGATAAGACTGCTAGGCAGGCTCATATGATCATGTCCGTTTTTGGAGCCGGCAATTTTTTTGCGCGGCAAAAAGTGGTGGAAATAACCCACTAATTTCCCTGACGAGATCAACATTTAGAGATGCACTTCACCACTCCGCCTCGATACGAAGAATGCCAGCGCATCACACGGAACATCAGATTACCCATCATTGCCCCCTGCACAGCCTCATTCGCTGACCAACCTCCTGTTATGAAGCTCAGAAGAGGTTCGCCATGTTTTCCTGTTTCTTCACGTACATCGCCATAGTCCATATTCCAAGCTTCCCTGCAGAACTGCATAAACCTATCCCATGGATCTCGTCCGTCATCATTGAAATCCGGTTGCCACTCTTCGATGGCTGCAAGCGTCTCATCGGTTGGATCTCCGTCGCTATCGAATTCCGGATTTGCCATCGCAGTCTTACTTGTCGCCTGAGCCACAGCATCTGGCGCATGGCGTTTTTCAACACGCTCTGCGGCATGCAGCGAATCTAAGCCATACAATGATGCGGATGCCGCACAAACTTCGGCTGATTCATACGATTCCTCGCTGGTGGCAAAGATATGCCCGTTGTCGAATACGACCACCCAGTGCCACAGATTGTTTGGCGCGATACTGCGCTTGATCTCCAACTTTGCTGGCATTTACAGCTCCCTTAGCTGTTATAGGTATTCGACATTTATGCTGTTGGATACCCCTCAACAGCATTTTCCTTCTGCGTTTCTTCCACCGAGCTTCTGCTGTCTTATGCGCTCGCTCACTGCGTTCCTGGGCATCCTGTACCGGGTCAAAACAGTCAAACCACTCGTCCCATTCGGACGCCTTGCGCTCACACTTAATGAATTGCCTCCGGTGATAGGTATGACAATCTTGATGGCACTTTCACTCAATACGCAGAACGGAGCCTTCAAGTCCTTGCTGCTTCAGGAAAT
>Ga0100377_1004193_pt1 | contig 11222 bp, 11 predicted proteins | sample CryGeymeta201501_FD_83664 | JGI IMG/M metagenome (GOLD analysis project Ga0100377, IMG submission 83664) | Groundwater microbial communities from Crystal Geyser aquifers in Utah, USA - Crystal Geyser metaG 2015-01 | ecosystem: Environmental > Aquatic > Deep subsurface > Groundwater | place: USA... | reverse complement strand
TGCTCCAAGCCCAGACGGGCCCGCTCTACGTCTGGCGCGGCGGTGTCCAAACCGGACCCACCGTCGTGCTCGTGCACGGCTTCGCCGACTCGGGCCCGGGCTGGGGAGCGGTCGCGGGTGAGCTGGCCAAGCACCACCCCGTCGTCGTGCCCAGCCTGCCGGGCCACGGGCGCTCGGCGCCGGGGCCAAATGAGAGCTTGAGCGTCGCCCAGCTTGAACAGGGCTTCGCCGCGGTCATGGACCAGGTGGACGGCCCCGTGGTGCTCGTCGGCAACTCCTTGGGCGGCCTCGTCGTCACCCGCTGGGCGGCGGCGCACCCGGACCGCGTGGCGCGGCTCGTGCTCGTGAACGCGGCGGTGCTGCGCGCGCCTCTCAACCGCGCCGACCTCATCCCAAAGGACGCCGAGGCGCTCAACCGCAAGAACAAGGCCATCGTCGGCGACGCCTTCCCGGAGCTCGGCTGGCCCTTCGCCGGCGCCATGATCGCGCTGCAGGACCAGCCCCGCTACTACGCGCTCTTTGACGACGTCGTCGCGCAGCCCGCGTGGGCTGAGCCGGTGCTAGACAGCCTCAGCATGCCCTTGACCGCTGTGTGGGGCACGCCCGACCCCTTCGTGCCGCTCGCCATCGTCGGCGAGCCCCTCGTCGCCCGCGTCCCGGGCTCCGACCTCATCGAGCTGCCGGGCTGCGCGCACGCACCCCAGTACTCGTGCCCGGACAAGCTGGTCGACGTGCTCGAGGGCCTGCTGGCGCGCCAGCGGTGATCGCGAGCCCCCTGTCGGGGGGCGTCTAGGCGCTACTGCGCGGGGATCCCAAGCGACCTCAGGATGTCCGCGGCGCGGTCCTCCTCTGAGCGGCTGTCGTTGAGGTCGAGCTCCTTCAACCCCTCCGCGGGGTGCTTGACCGTGGCTGCGACCGCAGCGGCGCTGCGACCGTCGTCGGTCTTACAGCTGTCGGCGAAGTCGCTGCCGATCTCCACCCCGTTCAGCACCCACGAGCCGCCACTACCAAGGCGCCGGTCGATGACGAGGCTCGCGTCGCAGGTGAAGGCGTCCGCTGCGTCCACGGGCGTGTCGAGGCCGTCGAAGCGGGTGCTCATGGCGGCCTGGACCCGCACCTTGACCGGGTAGCGCGCCTGGACGCGCTGGCTGTCATCGCTGTCGGCGTAGTTCCAGTTGAACACGGCGTTGGCCCCGGGGATGGCGCTGAACTCCACCACCTTCGAGCCGGCGAAGTCGACCTTTCGCCCGCCGAACGCGGTCGGATAGAGGATCGCCTTGGCCATCTGGACCGCGCGGATGTCGATGTAGTCGCCGTGCGGGGGGGCGTTCGCGTCGACGACCGCGGCGCCGAGGTGGCTCGTCTGATCGAGGGTGTCAGCGAAGGTGGGCGGGTCGAGCGCGAGCACCGCCTGGCCCTGCGCCGGGCCGGCCTGCTCCCACGCCTTCTCCTTCACGAACTGCCCGTCGATCCAGATCTGGTTGCCGGTGTAGACCTCGCGGCGGAAGACGGCCGTGAACACGACCTGTTGCTCGGTGGTCGGGTGGAAGAGCGCGAGCCCGTCCATCTTGCCAGCGGCGGCGAGGGTCGTGTCGAGGCGGCTCTTGGCGGACCAGCCGCTGTCATCGCCGGTCCGGGCGAGGCTGTAGCGATCCCAGCCGCCCGCGTAGCTCGGGGGCGTCGTACCCTTGACGAACCCGGTTGCCGCGACGCTGCACGTCTGATCGATCCCGCTCCACTGCCCCGCATAGAGCGCCTTAAAGCTGGAGGTACCGGCGCTCACCGCCAGCTTCACGTCGCCGAGCCGATCGACCGGCACGCGCTCGACCACCTTGCCGTCGAGCGTCAGGCCGAGGGTCGGCGCCGCGCTAGCCGACACGGGCGCGAGCAGCGCCACCGTCACGAGCGCAGCGAAGCCGCGCACCATTACAATCCTTGCGTACACGGACTCCCCCTTTGGGATCGAGGTAGGCGCGCGCTGCGTCCAAAGTGGCGGCATCGAGCGACCGCAGCGTAGCTCGCCTTGGTGGCGCTGTCACGTCGAACCAATCTCTTGCTGAGCCTCGTGACCGGCGTCGCTGACGGGACCTGATCGCTCGCGCGCGACCCACCGCACCTCGCGCGTCGCCATGGCCAACCACGCCTCGAACACAGCGTCTTGGCGCGCCGGGGTCGGCTCAGCCAGCGCGAGCTGGAGGGCCGCGGGGAAGAGGTGGTTGGTGACGAGCACCACGTCGCGCACGCTCGCGGCGTCGGCCTCGGGCGCGACGGCGAGGAGCGCGCCAGCGAGCAGGTCGGCGTTGCGGTGGCTGTCGGCGACGTTCGCCTGCTGGAGCGCCTTGTCGCCGAGGATGCCGTAGGCGACCTGCGTCCACATCGGCTCCTCGCGGTGCATCACCAGCCACTGCCTCGACGCGAGCGCCATGCCGTCGAGCACCTCATCGAGCGTGTCTTTGCCCGCGATGCAGCGCGTGAGCGTGTCGCGGATGCGCTCAAAGTAGCGCTCGATCAGCGACTCCAAGATGGCGTTCTTGTCGTCGAAGTATTGGTACAAGCTTCCAATCGGGACCTCGGCGCGCGCGGCGACGTCCGAGGGGCGCAGCGCGTCAGGGCCCCCCTCCGCGAGCAGGTCGGCGGCCGCGGCCAAGATGCGCTCGACGCGCTCGCGGCTGCGCTGCTGGCTGGGCTGTCTCCTTAATGGCGCCATCTTCCCCTCGCTTCGTGCGCCCACGCGTATCGCGGATCACAAAAGTGAGCATGCCTCATCTTTTGCCTTGACGCAAACGTGAGCACTGCTCATATTGAGCGCGGAGGTGATCATGGACCACGAGGAGTATCGGGAGCTGGACGCGGTGGCGCTCGCCGCGCTGGTGCGCGCGCGACACGTGACGGCCGAGGAGCTCTCGCGCGCCGCGCAGTCGGCGATCGACGCGCAGAACGACGCGGTGAACGCGGTGGTGCATCGCTTTGACGAGCGCGCGGCGGCGCAGGTCGCGGCGGGGCTGCCGGATGGGCCGCTGCGGGGCGTGCCCTTCCTCATCAAGGACCAGCTCGAGCTCGCTGGCACGCCGATCAACTACGGCTCCAAGCTCCTCGATGGCTACAAGAGCGCGAGCACCCACCCCATCGCGTCGCGCTTGCAGGCGGCGGGCCTCGCCTTCCTCGGGCGCACGAACATGAGCGAGATGGGCTTCTCGCCGACGACCGAGCCGACGCGCTTCGGGGCGACGCGAAACCCCTGGAACCTCGCGCGCTCGGCGGGGGGCTCCAGCGGCGGGGCGGCGGCGGCGGTGGCCGCTGGGCTGGTGCCCGTCGCGCACGCGGTCGACGGGGGCGGCTCGATCCGCATCCCAGCGGCGGCGTGCGGGCTCGTCGGGCTCAAGCCGAGCCGAGGGCGCAACCCGGCCGCGGCGGACGATGACCCGGACGGCTTCGTCGCGCACCACTGCGTCTCCCACACGGTCCGCGACAGCGCCGTGCTGCTCGACGCGCTGCACGGTGGCGGGGCGGGGCGGTGGTCGCTGCCGACCCCAGCGCAGAGCTACGCCGAGGTCGCGCAGCGCGATCCTCGCCGACTGCGGGTCGGCTTCGCGCCGGTGGGCCTGTTTGGCGAGCCGCTTCACCCGGCGGCGCTCGCGGCGGTGACCGGTACGGCGCGGCTGCTGGAGGAGCTCGGGCACGACGTGGAGGAGGTGAAGGCGCCGGTGGACTCCGAGCAGCTCGTGGACGCGATGCGTGTGCTCTGGAGCGCGGGCGCGGGCGTGTTCTTGCGCTTGGCCCGGCGTGGCCTCGCCGAGGCCGACCTGCCGCGTTGGGTGAAGGCGCTGCTGCGCCGCCCGGCGCTCTTTCGGCTGGCGATCGCGCTCCCGCTCGGAGGTGCGCCGCCGGTGGAGCCGTTCACCCGCAGGCTCAGCCGCATCGACGACCGCTCCACCGCGAGCGATCTTTGGCTCGCGGGCGTCGCCCTTCAGGAGGCCGCGCACGCCCTGGACCAGTGGTTCGGCACCTATGATCTGCTGCTGACCACCGTGCTCACCCGTCCGCCCAATCCGCTGGGTGCGCTTGATCTCACAGGTACGAACGAAGCGATCACGCGGCGCTTGTTCGAGTACGTCGCGTTCACGCCGGTCGCCAACGCCACCGGGCTGCCGGCGCTCTCCGTGCCCGCGGGGCGCGACGCCGAGAGCGGCGTGCCGATGGCGGCCCACTTCATGGCCCCCCTCGGACGGGAGGATCGGCTGCTCGCCATCGCGGGGCAGCTCGAGCGCGCGCGGCCCTGGGGAAGGGTGTGGCACCCCGTCGCTGCGTAGGCATCGCATGCGTGGCCATTGGCCTGAAAAGCCGTCTATTGTACTCGTAGGGGGTGTGATCCCCGCGCCTCCTCGCCCCAACCCGAACACCACTCCTTGGAGCGTGCTCGAAAGGAGGGAAAGATGAGGTACGACCCTGAGTTGCCCAGTGTAGCCCAGATCATGCACACGCCCGTCATCAGCGTCGGCGAGGACGAGGACCTGCTGCACGCAGCGCGTCAGCTCGCCGCTCACGGCTGGTCCGGCGCCCCCGTCGTCGACGAGAAGGGGTTCTTGGTGGGGGTGCTCTCGGAGAAGGACGTGGTTGTCGCGCTCGCCGAGGCGGCCTTTCACGAGCACCCGATGCCCAAGACCGTCGGCGAGGTCATGAACCAACCGCCCGTGTGGGTCACCCCGGCGACCGAGATCTTCGCGGTGATCAGCTTGCTCGCTGGCACCCATCGCAAGCGCGTCCCAGTCGTGGAGAACGGCGTTCTGGTGGGCATCATCACGCGCCGCGATCTCATGCGCGCGCTGGTGAGCTTCACCGCCGCTAAGGGCGCCCCCCTCCGCCGCGACACGACGGATGAGGTGGCGCTGCGGCAAGGCTCGCACAACCCGTTCGCCCACCACTCGTTCTCGCGCATCTAAGCGCGAGCGGCTCCACAGCGCCCACGGTTGGGCCCCACGCTCGGGGGAGCGCGAGGCCCACCACGAAGTCCAGGACCGTCACCGCGTGCGTGAACGCGCCCCCTGTCATCGGTCCCCGCGCAGCGCTAGACTGCGGGCGGAGGTCCGATGCGCCAAGCCCTCATCCTTTGTGTCGTCGCGCTCAGCGCTTGCCGAGCGGAGCGGTCGTGGCAGACGTTGCACACGCTTCCGCCAGGTTCGAGCACTGAGATCTGGGTTACGACCTCGCTCGCAGACGCCGATCCCGCGCGACCCAACCTCGTCGCTGACAGCTGCTCCGTCGCGCTCGTCAACCACGGCCCGGAGCTGGACGTCACCGTCACGGACTACGACAGCTGGCAAGGGGCGTGCTGGGCGCAGGTGACGCTGGAGATGGCGTCCACCGCGACCGAGCGCCAGACGGCGCTGTTCCGCTTCCACTTCAACCTGTGCGATGACGACGGGTGCGTGGACTTCTGCGACTCCGAGCTGTGCAGCGCCGACTCCAGCACGCAGGACCGCTCGATCACGGTCCAGCTCCCGTAAAGGTCATGCAACGAAATATCGCGAGTTGCACACGGGGCGCGGCGGCGAGATAACGATATTTCGTCACGCGGCAGCTCTTGGCTGACTAGCGTGCCGCAGATCGCGTTGGCCCGCTGCTTGCATTGGGTTCCCGCGTCACCGCCGAACCCTCGGCGCCCCCGACTCACACCACGAAGTACACCAGGAGACTCCTATGTCGCTCGTCACTCAAGCCGCGCCGAACTTCACCGCTACCGCCGTCATGCCCGACAACACCTTTGAGGAGCTCACCCTCTCGAGCTTCCAGGGCAAGTACGTCGTCCTGTTCTTCTACCCGCTCGACTTCACCTTCGTGTGCCCCTCCGAGATCATCGCCTTCAACAAGAAGGTCGCGGACTTTAAGGAGCGCAACTGCGAGCTCATCGGCTGCTCCATCGACAGCCACTTCACGCACTTGGCGTGGAAGAACACCCCCGTGGACAACGGCGGCATCGGCAACGTGCAGTTCCCCCTCGTGGCGGACCTCAACAAGCAGATCGCCAAGGACTACGGAGTCCTCATCAACGACGCGATCGCGCTCCGCGGCCTCTTCCTCATCGACACCAAGGGCGTCGTCCGCCACTCGGTCGTCAACGATCTGCCCCTCGGCCGCAACGTCGACGAGGCGCTCCGCATGCTCACCGCGCTCCAGTTCACCGAAGAGCACGGCGAGGTCTGCCCCGCCAACTGGAACGAGGGCGACGACGCCATGACCCCGACCGCCGAGGGCGTCGCTGCTTACTTGGCCAGCCACAAGTAAGCTCGCGTCTCGCGAGAGCCGTGCGACCCGCTCAGGGGCTCCCTGAGCGGGTCGTCTTGTCTCAGGACCTCGCCAGCTCCTTGCGGTTGAGGCCGAGCTTCGCCATCTTGCTCGCGAGGGTGGTGGGCTTGAGGCCGAGCAGGGCCGCGGCGCCGTCGTCGCCGGCGATCTGGTAGCCGGTGCGCCGCAGCGCGCGCACGATGTGCTGGCGCTGCGCCTCCTCCAAGGTGACGATGGGCTCGCTGGTGGGGGGCGCGGTCGGCCCGGTGAGGGCGGGCGAGGGCGCCGCCGCGAGCGCGCTCAGGTGCAGCTGCAGCGGGCCGGGCGGCGAGAGGATCGCGCTGCGCTCCAAGCTGTTGACGAGCTCGCGCACATTTCCGGGCCACCCATACGCTACGAGCCGCTCCAGCACGTCATCGCTGAGCTGCCACGGGCCTCGACCGCTGGTCTGGGCGAAGTCGTCGAGCCAGGTGCGCGCGATGAGCTCGATGTCCTCGGGGCGCTGGCGCAGGGGGGGCAGCGTGATCGGGAAGAGGTTGAGCCGGTAGTAGAGATCCTCGCGAAAGCGCCCCTTGGTGACGGCCTCTTCCAGGTTGACGTGGGTGGCGGCGATGACGCGCACGTCAACCTTCACGGTGGCGTCGGAGCCCACCGGCTCGAAGGTGCCCGACTGGAGCACGCGCAGCAGCTTGGCCTGCGCCGCGAGCGGCAGATCGCCGACCTCGTCGAGCAGCAGCGTGCCGCCGTGGGCCGCGGCGAAGCGCCCAGTGCGCTTGGTGGCCGCCCCCGAGAACGCGCCCTTCACATGGCCGAAGAGCTCGCTCTCCAGCAGGCTCTCGGGCAGCGCGGCGCAGTTCACCGCGACGAGGCTCTCCCCCGCGCGGCCGCTCCAGGCGTGGATGGCCTCGGCGAGCAGCTCCTTGCCGGTGCCGGTCTCGCCGCCGATGAGCACCGGGGCGTCGGTCGCGGCGACCTGCCTTGTAATGGCGAGCAGATGCCGAAACCCCGGGCTCGCGGTGCGCTCGATGCGCTGGGTGGCGGTGGTCTGGGTGAGGCGGCCGCGCAGCAAGCGGTTGCCCTCGTCGAGGCGAGCGCGCTGGCGCTCCAACATGCGCGTCTGGTGGGCGAGCAGCAGGGCGAGGGCGACGACCTGGCCGTAGACCCCGGCGAGGCGCACGAGCTTGGGGTCGTATGGCTCGCAGCGGCGGCGGTCGAAGCTCATGACGCCGAGCGGCAGATCGCCAGCGTGCAGCGGCACGATCATGCAGGAGTGGCCGTCCTGAAGGTCGAGCACGCCCGCGTAGGTGTCGCCCTCCTCGGAGGCGTGGTGGTGCTCCTGCAGGGCGATGGGCTGGCGGGTGTCCAGGGCGCGCTGAATCGTAGGGAAGCGCCGCAGATCGATGCTGTGGGCCCGCACCGCGGCGTTCGCCAGCACGCCCCGTGCGACGCGCACCTCCAGCCGCTGCTCGTGCAGCTCCATCACCGCCGCGAGGTCGTAGGGCACGAGCGTCTCCAGCGCGTCCAGCGCGCGCGCGAGCAGGTCCTCGATCGCCTCGGGCTTGGCGGCGAGGCGGGTGATCGCCTCCAGCTCGGCGGCGAAGTCTACAAACTCGGACATACGGGCGCTCCTGTTCGCTCAGGTTACGAGATATCGTGACCGCGCTCACGTCATATCGTGTCGCGTCCGCGTTTCACCCCCCGGTCCGCTCTTGAAGCCTGGCACGCCGTGTGCATCGTGACTGGGTCCCAACTCACTGGAGAAACACCATGTCCTTCGAACTGCCCGCGCTGCCCTACAGCTCCGACGCCCTCGCCCCCCACATCTCGGCGCACACGCTGTCCTTCCACCACGGCAAGCACCACGCTGGCTACGTCGCCAAGCTGAACGCCGCGGTCGAGGCCGACGCCTCCCTCAAGGGCAAGAGCCTGGAGGAGATCATCAAGACCTCCACCGGCGGCGTGTTCAACAACGCGGCCCAGGTCTGGAACCACACCTTCTACTGGAACAGCCTCTCCCCCAACGGCGGCGGCGCCCCCAAGGGCAAGCTGGCGGACGCGATCAACGCTGCCTTCGGCTCCTTCGACGCGTTCAAGGCCAAGTTCTCGGACGCCGCTGGCGGCCAGTTCGGCTCCGGCTGGGCCTGGCTCGTGCAGAAGGCCGACGGCTCGCTCGCCATCACCACCACCGGCAACGCCGGCTGCCCCCTCACCACCGGCGACAAGGCGCTGATCACCTGTGACGTCTGGGAGCACGCGTACTACCTCGACTACCAGAACGCCCGCCCCAGCTACATCGCGGCCTTCTTCGAGCTCGTGAACTGGGACTTCGCCGCTACGAACCTGGGCTAGAGATGAGTCGGCGCGTGGGTGTCCGCGCGCCGCCACGTCGATCTCGAACGCCGTGACTCACCTTGTTTCGCGGCGATTTCGGCCCGAGTTTGGCTGAAATCGCGACAAGATGATGGAAGTCGCCGCAACTTGGCGCTAGTCTGCCGACACAACATCGGGGGGATGGCGTGCGTTTGCTCCGCTTCGGCATGGAGAACTTCCGCTGCTTTCGTGAGGCGGTCGAGGTGAGCTTCGTCGCGACCTCACAGCAGGACGAGCCCGCGCACCGTATGGCCTCGGCCCACGCCCCCAACGGAGTGCTGCCAGTGCTCGGCGTGTATGGCGCGAACGCGGCAGGCAAGACCTCGGTGATCACGGCGCTTCATGTGCTTCGCTCCTTCGTGGAGCGCTCCTTTGCGTGGACGCCCGAGCAGCGCATCGTCTGGACCCCGTGGGCGATGCGCACCGGTGCTGGCGCGGCGCATACGCAGCTTGACCTCGACTTCGAGCTCGGCGGTGTGCGCTACCACTACGGCTTTCGCTTCGACGCCCGAGCCTTTCACGAGGAGTGGCTCTACCGCTGGCCCGACGCGCGTCGGCAGGTCGTGTTTGAGCGCAACGACGCGGCTGAGCCTGCTTGGCGCTTTGGTCCATCGCTGCGCGGTGACAAAGCGCGCCTGGCCAAGGCTACGCGAAGCAACGCGCTCTTCCTGTCGACGGCGGCGCACAACAACCACGAGGAGCTCGGGGCGGTCTACCGCGCGATCGTGGGTGGTGTACACGAGGCCCTGCCCATCGAGCTCAACGGCTTCCCCGTCTTCTTTGAGGACGCGCCGATCTTGGACCCTGCCCGCCACGAGCAGTTTATGCGCGTGCTGCGCGCGCTGGACCTCGGCTGCGTCGACTATGAACCCGTCGCGATGTCGCTCGACCCAGCCATGTCGCTGCCGCAGCTCGCCGAGGTGTTCCAGCCCGACGCGCTCGAACAGGTCCGCTCGGCGCTCACCGCGCAGCGCAAGCTCTACCGCATCGTGCTCCATCGCGAAGGGCCGGACGGCGCGCGCTGGCACCTCCCGAGCGACATGGAGAGCAGCGGCACCAACGTCCTGCTCCAGCGCGTGAACGCCCTCATGCAGCTCACCGAGGGCGTCATCGCCGTCGACGAGCTGGAGACCAGCCTGCACCCCGACGTGTGCGCGGCGATCATCGACCTGTTCACCTCGGGGCGCTCCAACGAGCGAGGCGTGCAGCTGCTGTTCACGACCCACAGCCGCTCGCTCATGGAGCACCTGCGCCGCGACGAGGTGCTGCTCGTCGAGAAGGACGCTGATGGCGTCGCGACCCTCACCTGCGCCGCCGACTACAAGGACCTGCGTGCCCGTGACAGCCTGGAGCGCGCCTACGCATCAGGACGCGTGGGCGCCGTCCCGCTGCTCCTCGACCTCGACCTCGCGCTCGGAGCGTAGACGGTGGCGCGAGGGACATCCAGCCTCAAGCGCGTCTCCGCGTCGAGGCGAACCAACCCCGTTCATTGGGTGGTGTGCGAAGGCTCTACGGAGAAGCGCTGCCTGGACGAGCTGCGGCAGCGATGGCGCTTGCGCGGGGTGACCGTCAAGTTGGTCGGCGACGTCGGCGACCCTATGGGCGTGTACACCACAGCGCTCCACAAGGCCAAGGAGCTCAAGCGCGAGCATGGTGGTCGGTGGACCGTGCACGTCGTCTTTGACCGGGACGACCATGAGAACTTTGATGAGGCTGTGCGCCTCTGCCGAAGAGCCGGCTTTTCGATGGGGGTCAGCGTTCCTTGCTTCGAGCTGTGGGCGATACTGCTTCACCACGATCAGGGCGCGGACCTGAGCGCGAGTGAGGCGCAGCAGCTGCTGTCGAAGCGCCATCGGGGATACGATCACAAGCACTACCCCTACCTCGACGTGCAGCTCGTGCTCGCTGGGCTCGACGACGCGCACCGGCGGGGGAGCGAGGTGGTGGAACGCCTGCGCGCGACCTGACCGGTGTTCCAGCCCCGTGCTCGCAGCCCCGGGCCGAGCAACGCTCATGCGCTGGACCGACCAAGGACCGACCAGGGCGTCTTCAGCGCGAGGGCTATGACACCGTTGACGTGGCGCTCGAGCGCCGCGCGGTCCTGGCTCAACGCGCGCGCCCTCGCCTGCATCCTCCTACCTGGGAGACGTGAAGGCGGTGTTGCAGGCGGTCGGCACGTCCGGCCCCTCGCCCAGGAAGGTCCATGCCCGCGAGCCCAGTCGACTCGACGAGCCAGCGCGTCGCTGTCCTGCTGCCTTGCTACAATGAGGCCATCACCATCGGCAAGGTGGTGGCGGACTTTCGGGCGGCGCTGCCCGACGCGACCATCTACATCTTTGACAACAACAGCAGCGACGACACGGCGCGCATCGCCGCCGAGGCTGGCGCCACGGTGGTCCACTCCCCGCGACAGGGCAAGGGCCACGTGATCCAGCACATGTTCGACACGGCCACGATCATCGTTCCGCCCACGGGGGTCAAGATGCCTGCCCCGTGGCGTTCCTGTAGGGCCTGACCGATCGCGGCTGCGCTGGCCTCGCGAACTGCGGCATCCGCTCCAGCAGGGCGGT
>Ga0100377_1004189_pt1 | contig 11227 bp, 4 predicted proteins | sample CryGeymeta201501_FD_83664 | JGI IMG/M metagenome (GOLD analysis project Ga0100377, IMG submission 83664) | Groundwater microbial communities from Crystal Geyser aquifers in Utah, USA - Crystal Geyser metaG 2015-01 | ecosystem: Environmental > Aquatic > Deep subsurface > Groundwater | place: USA... | reverse complement strand
TGCGCGGGCGCCCTGTCCGCGTGTGATGCTCGACGGGCCACCGGCCCGCCTGCGCTCACCCGCGACCATGGCGCCCACACATCGACGCGCACCTGACCCCGACTGAGACTCACGACGCTCTATCCATCGGCTCATGCTGAAAGCCACCCACCCCGCCCACACCATGCCGACTCCACGAGATCCAGGCCCGGGTTCAATGGCGAAACCCAAGCTCAGGAGGCGCACACGTCGCCCGACGGGTCGAAGACCGGGGGCGCGGTGTCGTAGCCCTCGGCGGGGCCCGGCGAGGTCGGCGCCGGGGGCAGGCCACATGGCAGGCTCCTCGGCTGGGTGGGGAGGCCTCGACGACCACCGAGTCTGCGGCGCGGTGCGTGCCGGCCAGCCCGTTTGTCTCGTCACCTCACGCGAACGGTGTGTTCCCAACAGTGGAGGCGCATTGTCTGGGCATCCAACCCCTCGAAGCTCCTTCGATGGCACTTTCGAAGCCTGCCTGGCGGCGCAGTGCGCTACATTGCAATCCGAACACATCGCTGCGCCCTGGAGGGACCATGCCATACCCCATCATCAGCCCGACGCCTGTCCGTCCTCACCGCTCACTCCTCCTGACCGCGGGCCTGCTCGCGTTCGTCCTTGCGCCGTCAGCGGGGTGGTCACAGACGGGCGTGGACGACGACCGCGTGTCCCTCCCCGACGGCCCCGGCAGCCTGGAGGGGGTGGGCGACAACGTCGAGATCGACCCGAACATGGGCACGATGCAGTGGAGCGTGCCGTTCGAGGTGTCCCGGGGCTTCTCCGGGCTTGAGCCCGAGCTGGGTCTGTCGTACTCGTCGGGCTCGGGCACCGGCGTGGTGGGGATCGGCTGGTCGATGCCGATGCCGACGATCGAGCGCATGACGACCCGCGGCGTGCCGACCTATACGACCTCCGACCGGTTTGCGGCGGACGGCGGCGAGGAGCTGGTGGCGGTCTCGACGGGCAGCGACAGGGTGTATCGGGCGCGCTATGAGAAGGGCTTTGTGCGCTACACCTGGGTCGGCGCGGGCGCTGGCGCTGGCGGCTACTGGAAGGCCGAGTACCCCGACGGCCTCACGGGCTACTTCGGCGCGGACGCCCTCGGCAACGAGGTCGGTGAGGCGCGGTCGCGGCACTCTGACGGGGGTGTGTACCGCTATCACCTGGTGGACGTGGTGGACCCCTGGGGCCACCGGCTGCACTACACCTACGACACCTTCGGAGGCAACCGTCCCCTGATGACGGGCGCCGAGTGGGTGTTCGTCAACGGGCAGGCCCGCTACACGGCGCAGCTCGACTACGAGACCCGGCCCGACATCATCTCCGACTGCGGCGCCGGCTACGAGGAGCAGCTCGGGCATCGGCTCAGCCGGGTGCGGGCGCTGTCGGGCGCCGAGATCGTGCGTGAGGCGGTGCTGGAGTACGAGGACGGCGTGCGGTCGGGCGGGGCGAGCCGGCTGCGGTCGGTTCAGAAGTACGGGACGGGCGGTCAGGCGGGCGGGTCGCTGTATCCGATCGCGTTCAGCTTCGCGTACTCCAGGGGGCTGGGCGCCACGTGCGCGGCCAACGACCCGACGTGCTCCCGTCCGTACCTGGTGAACATGGGGACGCTGGGCGGGGCGATCAGCCTGGGCTCGGGCAACGCCACGCTCATCGACATCAACGGCGACGGCCTGCCGGACGTGCTCGACACCACCCAGAATGGCCCGCACCGCTTCTCGCTCAACCAGCTCGTGCCGAACGGTGCGGGCTTTGACCACACGTTCGCGGCGCCGATGGACAGCGCGGTGGCCACGGGCAGCAACTTCCGGTTGAGCAGCCAGAACGTGCAGACGCTCGACATCAACGGGGACGGCTACAGCGACCTCATCGACACGAGCACGGGCAGCACGCTGGTCAACGGGGGGCAGGGGAGCGACTGGGCCGCGCCGGGGAGCGGCGTGGGCATCGGCGCGCTGCCGCTGTTCACGGGCGGTGCGTTCGAGCAGCTTCGGTTCATAGACTACGACAACGACAAGCGCATCGACGTCATCCAGTCCAGCAGCGCAGAGACCCGCATCTACCGCAACACCGGCACCACCTTCGAGGCCGAGCTCGTCGAGCCCCTCGGCGTGGGCTTCGCCACGAGCAACCTGCAGCTGGCGGACATGAACGGGGACGGTCTGAGCGACCCGGTGGAGGTGCTGGAGGGCGGCTCGGTGCGGTTCCGTCTGAACCTTGGGCGTGGCCACTGGTCGGCGTTCCAGACGATCCCGGGGGTGAACGTGCCGCTCGGCGAGCAGGACTTCGTGGACCTGGAGGACCTGAACGGTGACGGGCTGGACGACATCGTGGTGGTGGTGGGCACGACCATCAAGTACGCCATCAACCGCAACGCCAACAGCTTTGACGCCTTCGTCACCATCGGCTCGGGCGACATCGACGGTGAGCTTCCGGCCCGCGAGGGCGGGGTGACGGTGCTGTACGCCGACATGAACGGCAACGGCAGCGAGGACGTGGTGTGGTTCGACACCAATGGTGGCGTCCAGTACCTCGAGCTGTTCCCGGTGCGGCCGAACCTGCTGAGCGAGATCACCAACGGGATCGGCATGATCCAGAAGGTCACCTACGGCACCAGCGTCGAGCACGCCGCAAGGGCGCGGGCCGCCGGGCCGCCCTGGGACGTGGAGCTGCCCAACGCCACGGCGGTGGTCGACCAGACCGACCTGTACGTCACGCTCACGGGCGGCGACGACGGCTCGGGCGTGCACGAGATCACCAACTTCACCTACCGCAATGGGTATTACGACGGCGAGGAGAAGCAGCTGAGGGGGTTCACGCACGTGGTGAGCGTGCTGAGGGGGGACGAGTTTCAGGAGGAGGGTGCCACTCGCTATGTATACGACAACGGTCTGGCGGACGACTATCACAACGGCCTGCTGTTGAGCCAGGCCGTGGAGAGCGATGGGCGTGTGCTGTCGGCATCAACGTTTGTATACGAGGATTGCCCCGTTGCTGAAGTTCCAGGCAATCTTGAGCCGCCGGTGCGGCACGTGTGCCAGACCGCCGCGGAGACGGTGGTGCAGGAGGGGCTCGCCCCGGCGGCGTGGGTCACCACCCGCACCCAGCAGACCTGGGACGGCTACGGCAACGTCACCCTCAGCGCCAACCTCGGCGTCGTCGCCCGAGGCGGCGTCGCGTGCGGAGCCGCCTGCGAAGGGGACGAGCAGTACCTCGAGACCGAGTACGTCACCCCCGCCGGCACCAACGGCCTCTGGCTGCTCGGCACCCCGCGCCGCGGCCAGCAGTACACCGACCCCAACGATCCCTTCAAGGCAGACGTCCGGTTCTACTACGACGGCGAGCCGTTCGAGGGGCTGCCCGAGGGCCAGCTCACCCACGGCTTCCTGACGCGGCAGACCGCCGCCGTCAGCGCCACCGACACCGTCACCCAGCGCCGTGCCCGCCACGACGATCACGGCAACGTCATCGAGTCCATCGACGCCGACGGCGACCCCAATGAGCCCAACGCGCACCGTCGCACCTCCACCTGGGACGACGCCGGCATCCTCCTGACCCGGAGCGACGTCTTCCTGACCGACTCCGCCGGCGCCGCCTACCAGCTCCGCCGGGAGTACAGCTACGACCCCCGCTTTCAGGCCATCGTCGAGGCCACCGACCACATGGTCGTGCGCGACGGCGCCGTCGTCAGCCCCCGCAACAGCCGCCGTTACGCCTACGACGCCTTCGGTCGGATCGCCTCCATCGTCGAGGCCGGCGACGCCCGCGCCACGCCCAGCCGCGAGTTCAGCTACGAGCTGGGCGACCCGGTCAGCCGGGTCGCCTTCCGCAGCCGCAGCCAGTCCGGCGGCGCCCTCGACGAGGTCTTCTACCGCTGCTTCGACGGCAAGGGACGCAAGGTCCAGGACCGCGTCATGATCGAGCAGGGCCGCTACCAGGTGCTCGGCTTCAGCGTCTTCAACAACCGCGGCAGCGAGGTCGAGAAGTTCCAGCCCTACACCTCCGACTCACCCGACTGCGATATGGCGCCGCCCACCAGCGTTGCCTCTACCCGCACCCGCTACGACGCCATTGGCCGCGTCCGTGCCATCGAGGCGCCCGATGCAGGCATCTTCGGCACGGCCTCGGTCACGACCACCGACTATGAGCCGCTGATCACCATCGTGTCCGACCCCGAGGACGCCGACCCCACCAGCCCCCACCACGACACCCCCACCCTGACCGGCGCCGACGGCCTCGGCCGCGTCGTCTTCATCGACCGCCTCCTCCGGGACACCGCCAACGCCCTCCAGACCGCGCGCACCGAGCTCGCCTACGACAACCTCGGCAACCTCGCCGCGGTCACAGACCCGGACGGCAACGTGCGCGCTCAGACCTTCGACCGGCTCGGCCGCCCCATCGCCGTGCACGACCCCAACACCGGGACCACCGCGCTCACCTACGACACCGTCGGGAACGTCGTTGGGCGCACCGACGCCCGCGGCGTCGCCACGACCAGCGTCTACGACGGCGCCAATCGTCGCATCGCCCGCTTCCAGCCCTCGGATCGCGACGCCACGATGAGCACCTGGCGCTTCGACGTCGACCCCGACTGTCCCGCCGCCGAGTGCACCAACATCGCCGGGCGCATGGCATCCATCCGCTACCCCCTCGGCCCCGACTCTCCTCTGGAGGGCACCGGCGCCGAGCGGATGGGCTACGATGTGCGCGGCATGCCTGTGTTCAAGGCCCGCACCCTGGGCGACGTCGACCTGGTCACGCGGATGACGTACGACAACCGCAGCCGCCTCGTGTCCACCGTCCACCCCGACGGCACCGAGGTCACCACCCTCTACGACAGGCTCAGCCGCGCGACCGCGATGCCCGGCTTCATCGACGCGGTCACCTACGACCCCCGCGGCGTCGTCGCCCGCCTCGACCTCGCCAACGGCGCGCGCAACACCTGGACCTACGACGTCCTGCAGCGCGCCACCAACCGCACCAGCCTCGACGGCAGCGGCGCCATCATCGAGTCCCGCGACTACACCTTCGATCGGGGCGGCAACATCGTCGCCATCTCCGACGGAGGCCCGGCGGTGCCTGGCCTGGCCAACCTGTCGGCCACCCTCACCACCGACGCCTGGTACCGCCCCACCACCGTCTCCCTGTCCGCCGGCACCGACCACGCCGAGGTGATCGAGGTCCGCTACGGCCTCGTGGATCAGCTCCTGTCCCGCACCTCCTCGCTCGGCGCCCAGAGCCCCGCCCATGTCGGCGACTACGCGTACTTGGAGGAGCGGCCCCTGGCGGCCTCTCAGGCGGGATCCATCGGCCTCGGCTACGACGAGGCCGGCAACACGCTCAGCCGCGGCGCCGCCTCGCTGGTCTGGGACTTCCTCGGTCGCTTGACCGCCGTGACGGCGCCCGATGCCGAGCCACTTGTGGCGATCTATGGCGCCGACCAGCGCCGCGTCCTCAAGCGCGACGCCGGCAGCCTCGTCCTGTACGGCTCGGCCGACTTCGAGGTGCGGGACGGTGTGGCGACGACGTACGTGCGCTTTGGCGGTCGCCGGGTGGCCCGCCATGAGGACGCCTCGTTCGGGACGACGGTCTACCCCGACCTGGCCCCTGTGGACGCGCCCGACTCCGCCATCACCGCCGCGGACGCCTTCGTCGCCTTCGCCCGCGGCTCCGGCGCGCTCCCCGGCGAGGCTCCGGCGATGGACCCGGACCTCATCCTGGCCGCCGCGGCCGCCCGCGTGCTGACCGAGCAGGAGGACGCGACCGCGTGGCTCCACACCGACCACCTCGGCTCGATCACCGCCGCCACCGCCGCCTCCGGCGCCGTCCGCGGCCGACGGGCCTACTACCCCTTCGGCCAACTCCGTCAGTCCCAGGGCACCATCGATCCCCACGGCTTCACAGGTCAGGAGCGCGACACCGCCACCGGCCTCGACCACTTCAAGTTCCGAACCTACGACCCCACCCTCGGCCGCTGGGCCAGCGCAGACCCTGCCTTCAGCGTCCTCGACGGTGCCGCCATCGGCAGGCTCGCTGAGGCGCTCGGCGCCTACAGCTACGTGGCCAACAACCCGGTCAATCTGATGGATCCGCTGGGCTTACGGTCGAAGGATGAGAACAATACGAAGGTTATCAAGAAGGTAAAAAATAAACAGAAGAAGGGTAGGCAGGTGACACCTCAGGGCAAAATAATCCATATAGATCTGAATCTTGCAAATAAATTCATTAACACAAAGAAAAATCTAGAGCCGGCCGGAGGTGGGCGTGCGATCGTCGGGTCGTCGGGTTCGAATCCAAATCCAGCCGGCGGGGGGACGTTGGTCCAGGGCGTCACGAACAGCAAGACGGTCACCACCGCGTTCAGCGTCGGGGTCGGCGCGACGGTTGCGGCCCTCGCGGGCATCGTTGGCGTGGTGATCGGCCTCGACGCGCTCGGCGGCCCACCGGTGGACGACACCGACGACGACCCCGACGGGGAGGACGACGTCATCACCATCGAGTCGTTCAACAGCGGCCCGGACGAATCGAGCACGACCCCGGAGCTTGAGCAGCTCACCGTCGACAACCCGACGATCTTGACCGAGAGCACAGGCGCGAACACCCAGAGCGACCAGGGGGGCGACCCCAACGGCGGCAGCTCCAACCCTGAGCTCCTCATCCGGTTCTGACGGGGGAGCGGCGCGCCGCTCAGCGCGCGCGATCCAGCCGGCCCCGCAGTCGCCGCGCCACCGCGCGCGACTCGGCCAGCATCCAGCCTTCGGCGGGCAGCCGCAGGGGCTCCATGGGCGCGTGGCCGTAGCGCGCTCGCACCGCGTTCGCCGCCCGGATCCCCGACACGACCGCGCGCTCCATGCTCCAGACGTCGAAGTCCATCCGCGTCCAGTCCCCGGCCAACCACAGACCGTCGATCCCGCTCTGGTGGTCAGGGCGCGCGCTGTCCTGGCCGGGGCCGAACCGCGTGAACACCTTGCCGTGCCGCTCGATGTGGTAGCTCCGCATCGCCGCGCGCTGGTACGCCGGGTCGATCACCGCGAGGTCCTCGAACACGCGGTCCAGCAGGTCGTCGTCGGGGGTCTCCATCAACGTCGCCACGTCGTAGGCCTGCACCTCAATCACGTGGCCCTCCACCGCGATGGACGGATCCCAGCGGTTGAGGTGGAAGAAGTCGTCGATGAACCGCTGGCCGCAGGTGAAGGCCGTCTCCAGGCCGTGCGTCGCCGGCAGATCGGCGTCGAACCACAGGCGGACGACGATGGCGGGCGAGGTGTCCAGACGGGACAGCCGCGTCACCAACGACGGGTCGATCCCGGCCACGCCGCCGACGAGCAGCTTGGCGGCCTCGATGTCCGTCGCCACGATCACGTCACTGCACGGCTCGACGGTGGGCGGGGTCAACGACAGCAGCTTGACCGTATCGCCCTCCACGCGGAACGGCACCGGCGGCAGCGGTTGCTTCGGAGGCCCGAAGGTGACCGCGCCCTCAGCATCGAAGCGACCGCCGTGGCAGGGACAGGTGAACTCGTTCTGGGCGGCGGCCCAGTTGACCGGACAGCCGCGGTGCGTGCACAGCCCGTTCAGCGCGCGCACCTCACCGCCGAACCTGCCGGCGAAGACGTGCCCCTCCGTCGTAGCCACGTCCGCGTAGCCGCCTTCGGGCAGCGACGCCAGTGGCACGGTGCCGATCACCGTCTCGACATCCCCCGCGCCGACGGCGTCCGTGGCGACCGTGGTCACGCCCGTGACGGCGCCGCGCTCGGTCGCCACCCCGATCAGGGAGGTGTTGAGCGCGATGGTGGCGCCGTGGGCGCCGAGCGCCTGGACGATCGGCGCGAACAAAACCTCCGCCGGAAGGCCGCGCGACCAGCGGGTCGTGAAGGAGTCCTGGGTCGGCAGCACGTAGAACTGCAGCGCGCTCAGCACCGCCGCCGCCGAGACCATGTTCATCGGCGTGAAGTCGAACGACAGCGCGAACGCCTCCAGGCCAGTGTCGATCACCGACTGCGGCACCCCGGTCGTCTCCAGCAGCTCGGCGAACGACATGCCGTCGTAGTGGGCAGTGTCCGTGGCGGCGTCGAACGCCAGCACGTGCCACAGGAAAGGCAGGCAGGCCAGCCCGTCCGCCGGGCTCACCAGGCCCGTCATCTTCAGGCCCTGGATCAGCAGAAACAGAGGGCTCGGCCAGTCGATCTCTGGCAGGTCGAGGTGGTGGACGCGGCCGTCCTTGAGCACCATCGCCGAGGCGTCGGCGTGCTTGAACGCGGTCTGCAGGTCCACACCCGCCCAGGTCAACAGGCGGTCGAAGTTCAGATAGTTCGTCCACCAGCCGTGCACGCCGTGCTCGGTGCTTCGGCCGTCCTCGCGCTCGCTGTGGACCTTGCCCCCGACACGTGGCGCGCGCTCGACGACCCGGACGGGAATCCCGGCGTCGGCCAGCACCATCGCGGCGGACAGCCCTGCAGGCCCCGCCCCGACGACGAGGACAGCGTTGGTGGGTGTTGTTGGCGGCATCTTGCTCCCCATAGCTTAAAGTTCCTTGACCCCTGTCGCTCCAGCGCGGCGACACAATCGCACTTGTAACATAATATCGCAAGCGGGTTTGCCCAGCCCACCATGGTTTACGATGTTACGTCGGCGCGCGAGGCCGTGTGCGATCGGCCTCGCGCGCGGGGGCGACAAGCCGCGTGGGGCTGGTGTATAGTGGCGGCGCACATCGTCCCTGCGAGCGGTCGAGGCCCATGATCGAGTTCCGCGACATCCACAAGAGCTTCGGACCCAAGCAGGTCCTGCGCGGGGTCACCATCACGGTCCAGGCCGGTGAGGTCTTCTTCATCATCGGGGCCAGCGGCGCGGGCAAGAGCGTGATGGTCAAGCACCTGGTCGGTCTGCTCAAGCCCGACAGCGGCCGCGTCCTGCTGGACGGCCTCGACGTCACCGACTTCACCGAGGAGCAGTTCTATCCCATCCGAAAGCGCTGCGCGATGGTCTTCCAGAACTCCACCCTCTTCGACTCCATGAGCCTCATCGACAACGTCGCCCTCCCCATCCGCAAGCACAAGAAGGTCAGCGTCAAGCAGGCCCGGCTGATGGCCATGGAGAAGCTTGAGATGGTCGGGATGCACCGCGAGGCCGAGCGGTATCCGTCGGACTTCGGGGACGGGATGCGAAAGAAGGTGGCGATCGCGCGGGCGCTCACCCTCGACCCGGATTTCGTCATCTTCGATGAGCCCACCACCGGCATCGACCCCATCAGCGCCAACATGGTCGACAAGCTCATCCGACGGCTGGCCGACGTGCACCACGTCACCTCCATCGTCATCAGCCACGACCTGCGCTCCATCTTCGGCATCGCCGACCGCATCGCGATGATCTTCAAGGGCGAGTTCATCCTCGACGGCACCGCCGACGACTTCCGCAACTCCGACAATCCGATCGTCCAGCAGTTCATCAACGGACGCCCGGAGGGACCGATGGACCTGTAGACCAGCCTGAGCACCCGTCTACCACGCAGTGCAGGGAGCTCCGTGAGCGACAGCTCGCGGAGGGGCCTGCGTCGCGAGGTAGACGGGGGCTCACGGCGCTGTAGTAGAGGTAGAGAGCCCGATGCAGAAGAAGGAAACGGCCATCGAGGTCAAGGTCGGCGCGCTTGTGTTGTTCTCGCTCGCGCTGCTTGTGGCCTTCGTCATCATCCTCGGCGACTTCTCGTTCGACGACGGCTACGTCATCTACGTCGACTACGACAACGCCGGCGGCCTCAAGCCCGGCGCGGACGTCGCCATCAGCGGCATCAAGGCTGGCAAGGTCGAGAACCTCGAGTTCCTCGGCGGCAAGTACGACGAGGAGGCCGGCCGCGAGGTGATGGTGCGGGCCAAGCTCGTCGTCGACCCCGCCATGGCCGACGCCATCCGCCAGGAGAGCGAGTTCTACATCACCACCCAGGGCGTGCTCGGCGAGAAGTACGTCGAGGTGCTCACGCGCGACCTCAAGTCGCCCTCGGTGGCCCAGAACGCCAAGCTCCGCGGCGTCGATCCGCCTCGGCTGGAGCTCCTGCTGGCCAAGGCGGCCTCCGTCCTCGAGGACATCTCCGAGCTGGTCGGCCGCGACGACATCCCCGTCGCCGACCTCATCCGCAACGCCAACAACCTCGCCCTGCACGCCGACGAGATCCTCGTGGAGAACCGCGACACCTTCAAGGCCATCGTCGGCAACATCGAGGTCGTCACCAGGGACGCCACCGTCCTCACCGACTCCCTCAAGACCGGCCTCGGCGACGGCTCCGAGGTCCGCGCCTCGCTCCAGAACGTCCGCTCCCTGACCGCCAAGCTCAACCGCGACGTCGACCCCATCGTCAGCAAGACCATCCGCACGCTCGACAACGCCGAGACCATCTCCCAGACCGTCAAAGAGCTCACCACCGACAACCGCCCCAAGATCGAGGACACCCTCACCAACGTCCTGGCCACCTCCGAGAACGCCAAGGTCGTCAGTCAGGACGTCCGCACCATGTCCGAGGACATCCGCGCCGGACGCGGCACCGTCGGCGGCCTGATGACGGATCAGGAGATGTACGACGACCTGAAGGAGATGCTGAGGGAGCTCAAGCGGCGGCCGTGGAAGATCATCTGGAAGGAGTAAAAAGGTCTTTGGCGACAGGTGATTGGTATCTTCATCAAGATACGGGGACGCTGCACCTTGACGACGTGGGATGCGCTCGAAGGCGATGACGCCGTGCGCCACGGCGACATCTGCAACAAGATGGTCTTCAACAGCGAAGCGCTCACGCCTCTTTGAGAAGCCGTTCGGAAAGTCATGGCCGTCGTTGACGAGCCCCATGCGCGTCATCTGCGGCGAAGCCCAGCCTGTGACCCTTCTGGCCAGCAGTGCAAGGCCCCGGTGAGCGCCAGCTCGCCGGGGGCCTTGCGTCGCTGTTCAGACGGGTCTCACGGCGGTCTGAGTCGTCTCCATGGGGCGCCGCCCCAGCTCAGCCTGCATCTGGGTTGGGGGCGCAGTGCAGAGGCTTCTGTGAGTGATAGCGAGGCTGGGGGGTGTTGAGCCCGCAGGGCAGGGGGTTCTGTGAGCGATAGCTCGCAGAAGACCCTGCGTCGCGGGCTCAACACGCCCCAGACGAGCGAACTGTAATAGCTCGCAGAAGACCCTGCGTCGCGCCCCCAACCTGGATGCACGGCGGTCTGATTGGAGACTCCTCAAAGCCACATCT
>Ga0100377_1004186_pt1 | contig 11230 bp, 9 predicted proteins | sample CryGeymeta201501_FD_83664 | JGI IMG/M metagenome (GOLD analysis project Ga0100377, IMG submission 83664) | Groundwater microbial communities from Crystal Geyser aquifers in Utah, USA - Crystal Geyser metaG 2015-01 | ecosystem: Environmental > Aquatic > Deep subsurface > Groundwater | place: USA... | reverse complement strand
ATACTCGCTTTCATTTCCGTTTCATCGTGTTTAAATCGTACTATGTAGTATGGAAACAGTTTGATGTTTCCGAAATTGTTATTTCCCCGACATCGTTTAAATCGTACTATGTAGTATGGAAACTTGGTACATTCACGGACACGAACTACATTCAAGTCTGTTTAAATCGTACTATGTAGTATGGAAACAACTTAAAAACTTTTGGCAAAAAATAACGGGTTCAAAGTTTAAATCGTACTATGTAGTATGGAAACTAACATGGTCGGGAAAACATATGGCCCGCAAACAAGTTTAAATCGTACTATGTAGTATGGAAACTCCAAGTATAAATAGGCTAATACTGCACCCGCCCCCGTTTAAATCGTACTATGTAGTATGGAAACCCATACTCGTTGCCCTCCGTTTTATGTTTAATACTAGTTTAAATCGTACTATGTAGTATGGAAACCAAAATATCATCTATTTTTTTCATCGATTTGATCAAGTTTAAATCGTACTATGTAGTATGGAAACTAAAAAGGACACGGAGAGGGACACGGACGCAAAGGGGTTTAAATCGTACTATGTAGTATGGAAACTAAACAAAGAGGAAAACAAAACAGAAATAGAAAAAGGTTTAAATCGTACTATGTAGTATGGAAACGCTGAAAAAACATATGCTTCATCAAAGCGGTTGAGTGTTTAAATCGTACTATGTAGTATGGAAACTGAGATGCTCTGATTTTTGGTCGTTCGTCCATATATTGTTTAAATCGTACTATGTAGTATGGAAACTAAGATATAATATATATTAAGAGATTAAGTTAATAATGTTTAAATCGTACTATGTAGTATGGAAACTTTTTTTCCATTTTGCGGATAATTTTGCTACGATTGTTTAAATCGTACTATGTAGTATGGAAACCGACGAAGCGTGCAAGTGCTGTGCCTGCTCTGACTACGTTTAAATCGTACTATGTAGTATGGAAACGATGATATTTTTTCTTCGGGAAGCCCCAGGCTGCCAGGTTTAAATCGTACTATGTAGTATGGAAACTATATTATACCTTTTATTTTTGCTATCGACCTGTTTAGGGTTTAAATCGTACTATGTAGTATGGAAACGATATAATCTGAATTTCCCGTATGAGAAATAGTAAGGTTTAAATCGTACTATGTAGTATGGAAACAAGTCTGCTGACACTGTCTTTGAATTACATCTTTGTTAGTTTAAATCGTACTATGTAGTATGGAAACTTTCCACTGTCGCGAAAAATCGTCAGACGCCTCTTTGTTTAAATCGTACTATGTAGTATGGAAACTTTTTTTTAATGTAATACTTCGTTGACGAAAACAAAGTTTAAATCGTACTATGTAGTATGGAAACAAAACAGAATATGAGTTTGAGTGCGCTGACATTCCGGTTTAAATCGTACTATGTAGTATGGAAACCTCTTCCCAATCAGAATCGATGCCAGCAAACACTATGTTTAAATCGTACTATGTAGTATGGAAACACTGTTTATAATGAAGTTGATAGGAGTTGTGTTCTAGTTTAAATCGTACTATGTAGTATGGAAACTTTATTTTAATGGATACATCTTTTTTTTGCTTCTATTGTTTAAATCGTACTATGTAGTATGGAAACTTTCTTCTCTTTTCTTCATATTTTCTGCCCATCTTTGTTTAAATCGTACTATGTAGTATGGAAACAGAATATCGCACAGGCAAACAAGTCTTTTGCGAAAGTTTAAATCGTACTATGTAGTATGGAAACATCACAGATGATTTGTTCGGGACCGTCAAGTTCTTCGTTTAAATCGTACTATGTAGTATGGAAACAATAGGCTTCCCTTTCATCCGTGTCGCTCGCACCCGGTTTAAATCGTACTATGTAGTATGGAAACAAAAAATTGTTCAAATTTGAGGCCAAAAAAAAAGTAAAGTTTAAATCGTACTATGTAGTATGGAAACGGCGAAGCTATGGCTGACGCTCGTGCGAAGAAAAAAGTTTAAATCGTACTATGTAGTATGGAAACACCAGTCATGATATGGAGGAAATATGTGTCTACTCCTGTTTAAATCGTACTATGTAGTATGGAAACGGTGCATAAACATGGTTCAAACAATACGCTCAACAACGAGTTTAAATCGTACTATGTAGTATGGAAACTAGTCGGGATGGGCACGGCACTCGCACGCTTCGTCGGTTTAAATCGTACTATGTAGTATGGAAACGTCCTTTTGTGAACACCAGTTATGTGAGTATATGGAGTTTAAATCGTACTATGTAGTATGGAAACTGGATAATTGGGGGGGGAAGCGAACATAGAAACACTTGTTTAAATCGTACTATGTAGTATGGAAACTCATTTCCCCGACATCATTTTTTAAAACCTAAAAAAAGTTTAAATCGTACTATGTAGTATGGAAACCTTGAAGAAGCAGGCATAATTAAGGAGCAAAAAGTGTTTAAATCGTACTATGTAGTATGGAAACCGATTTTTTCCAATATCAGGCGAGATAGGCGCTGAGAGTTTAAATCGTACTATGTAGTATGGAAACCGCAGGCAAATGACGGGCGATTTCATCAACATATTCGTTTAAATCGTACTATGTAGTATGGAAACTCGTATCCGCACTATGCTGGTCCGAGACCTTCGGCGGTTTAAATCGTACTATGTAGTATGGAAACTGAATGATTGCGGGCAATTATTTTCATTTTCATCTTTGTTTAAATCGTACTATGTAGTATGGAAACTCAGGAGATGAAAAAAAGAAACTTCTCTCTGAAGGTGTTTAAATCGTACTATGTAGTATGGAAACAAATTTGAGGCGGGAAAAAAAGAAAAATACAAAAAAGTTTAAATCGTACTATGTAGTATGGAAACGATTTTTTGCTATGAAGCGCGCAAGTGCTGTGCCCAGTTTAAATCGTACTATGTAGTATGGAAACGATATCGTCGGCAACGTTAAAATATTCTTGGCCCGTGTTTAAATCGTACTATGTAGTATGGAAACATCAAAAATACAATCTCGTTGTGGCCCTCTGGGAAGGTTTAAATCGTACTATGTAGTATGGAAACCCGTACCGGTGGATGAAATAAAAGAACATATAATGTGGTTTAAATCGTACTATGTAGTATGGAAACAACTTTTTAAATAAAAAAAATAATTCGGCAGACGAAGTTTAAATCGTACTATGTAGTATGGAAACTTCCTTGCGCAGGAATGACGCCTACGCTCGTTTCTAGTTTAAATCGTACTATGTAGTATGGAAACTTTTTGGAAACGGGGCGGCTTCCATCCGCCCGTAGAGTTTAAATCGTACTATGTAGTATGGAAACCACATATTCAAAGCGCCGCGTGTGATGAGGAGGGTTGTTTAAATCGTACTATGTAGTATGGAAACGCACTGATAAGGATAACTACTCACTCTCCGAAAACAGGTTTAAATCGTACTATGTAGTATGGAAACCAAAATGGGAAGAAATATACAAAAAAATAGATGAAAGTTTAAATCGTACTATGTAGTATGGAAACTAGGCCTCAAAAAAAAAATAGCGTATATGGAGACAGAGTTTAAATCGTACTATGTAGTATGGAAACTACTCTTTTACCATTTTTTTCATTTTTCCCAGATACGTTTAAATCGTACTATGTAGTATGGAAACTTCGGAATAGAACATAATTCTTGATGTAGTGTTTGCGGTTTAAATCGTACTATGTAGTATGGAAACCTCACCCATATATTTCCTTGAAAAATTCCTTCACCTCGTTTAAATCGTACTATGTAGTATGGAAACACAGGATGTATATAATTAAGAGTATGACTAAATAAGTTTAAATCGTACTATGTAGTATGGAAACACGGCAGAGCCAGACACATATTTCCTTCACGCACTCAGGTTTAAATCGTACTATGTAGTATGGAAACATGATCAAGTGTTCTGATTTTTGGTCGTTCGTCCATAGTTTAAATCGTACTATGTAGTATGGAAACCTTCACGGGGTGGTCGGAGCAGGACGAAGAAGAGGAGTTTAAATCGTACTATGTAGTATGGAAACCAATATATTGTTCTGCTATTTGAAAAGCCTCATCTAGTTTAAATCGTACTATGTAGTATGGAAACACATATGACTGAATGGCTGATGATATTGCGTCGATTGGTTTAAATCGTACTATGTAGTATGGAAACTTCACCCTTGTATCGGTCGAGTAACCTTTGATATTGTTTAAATCGTACTATGTAGTATGGAAACGAGAAGCGCGTAGTTATCCTTACATGTGGTAATAGAGTTTAAATCGTACTATGTAGTATGGAAACATATAAGGGCTGTGGGTGTGTGGTTAGAAAATGATAAGTTTAAATCGTACTATGTAGTATGGAAACTTGCGGCTCAACATTTTTACTACATTCATCTTATTTGTTTAAATCGTACTATGTAGTATGGAAACTACTTGGGTGGAAACTGCGCCCACGCTCGCTTTTATTGTTTAAATCGTACTATGTAGTATGGAAACTACTGTTTTGACGAAAATATACTATTTCATTGAACTTGTTTAAATCGTACTATGTAGTATGGAAACTGGGAAGGTGAAAAAACAATCGGACAAGGTATCAAAGTTTAAATCGTACTATGTAGTATGGAAACCGGTTAATAATTCATCACATGCGGTTTTCACTTCGCTGTTTAAATCGTACTATGTAGTATGGAAACTGATGTGGTGGAAATATGTGTCTGCGTCTCCGACCACGTTTAAATCGTACTATGTAGTATGGAAACATTTGGCGCTCTATTATGTTTATCCGCCACATTATCGTTTAAATCGTACTATGTAGTATGGAAACGACTAGCGGCAGGCTTCGTAAAAAATGCACTAACCGGTTTAAATCGTACTATGTAGTATGGAAACATAAAAATTAATGTAATATTTCTGTAGCGGAATAGGTTTAAATCGTACTATGTAGTATGGAAACTGCTTTGGGAATGTTCACGAATTGCTAATTTCATTTTGTTTAAATCGTACTATGTAGTATGGAAACGATAAAATGAAACTCGCAAAATACTTCCTTCAAGAGGTTTAAATCGTACTATGTAGTATGGAAACTTTGCTGTTGATTTTGTAACGCAATAGTCGCTAATGGTTTAAATCGTACTATGTAGTATGGAAACAAAATCACCTTGCCGTAAATAAAGAGAACTTGTTAAAGTTTAAATCGTACTATGTAGTATGGAAACGTGTATGCAGATTTTTTTTTCTTCATCCTCGTCCGGTTTAAATCGTACTATGTAGTATGGAAACTCTGCCGTCGGCGATGCGTTCGGCGGCAGTCTTTCAGGTTTAAATCGTACTATGTAGTATGGAAACTCGCCGCTTCCAACAACACTCGTGCTTTCGTATCGGGTTTAAATCGTACTATGTAGTATGGAAACAATAGCGGAAGATATAGCTTCAATCGACAATGTGCTGTTTAAATCGTACTATGTAGTATGGAAACTAGTGCTAATAGAACATAATTCTTGATATAGTGTTTGGTTTAAATCGTACTATGTAGTATGGAAACTTGAGCTCGAGGGTAACGCTAAATCTGCGCCCACCGGTTTAAATCGTACTATGTAGTATGGAAACTGGGTATGACATTTCTGACTATGACCCAGCTTCTCTCAGTTTAAATCGTACTATGTAGTATGGAAACCAACAAATCGTGCAAGTGCTGTGCCTATTCCTACCGGTTTAAATCGTACTATGTAGTATGGAAACGTCAGATGCTGAAAGGGTAGAAGAAATATGGGAAACTGTTTAAATCGTACTATGTAGTATGGAAACCTGGGGCAGGCGCAGTATTAGCCTATTTTCTTATCGGTTTAAATCGTACTATGTAGTATGGAAACACGATGAAGTGCTCGGTTTTTTGATCGTTCACCCAAGTTTAAATCGTACTATGTAGTATGGAAACGGCGTAAAATTCCGTAGGAAATATTGACACATCTGATGTTTAAATCGTACTATGTAGTATGGAAACTAACTATGTTCGTAAGTAATAGAGGGGAAGCGAACATGTTTAAATCGTACTATGTAGTATGGAAACCTCAAAAATAAAAATACCGTCGATGAAAAAGAAATAGTTTAAATCGTACTATGTAGTATGGAAACTTTTGCGTTGGGTTTTTGCTTTGCTAAAGATTTGTGTTTAAATCGTACTATGTAGTATGGAAACTTCGACGGTTTCTTCATTTCCTCCGACATTCAAATATGTTTAAATCGTACTATGTAGTATGGAAACATCAATAATCATATCTGCTATTTCGTCAATTTCCTCTGTTTAAATCGTACTATGTAGTATGGAAACCCGCGCCTGTTATCCCCCCGATGATATATGGGTTATGTTTAAATCGTACTATGTAGTATGGAAACTGGGTGGAAAGCGATTTTGTTTGAAAAACCACTCGCTCGGTTTAAATCGTACTATGTAGTATGGAAACGATGATACGAATGGAGAAAGAAAAACAGAATGGAAAGTTTAAATCGTACTATGTAGTATGGAAACGAGAAAAAGTAAGTATTGAATACAAAAAGAAAAAAATGTTTAAATCGTACTATGTAGTATGGAAACACGATATGATAACTGATGAGAGTATCCCCAACTTTTGTTTAAATCGTACTATGTAGTATGGAAACCGAACTTGGGGTCGTCAAATGAAATATGTGCCGTAAAGTTTAAATCGTACTATGTAGTATGGAAACCGGTCTGCTTCGAGAGGATCTCGAATGTAGTCTACAAGTTTAAATCGTACTATGTAGTATGGAAACTATTTTTCAGGATTGTGGCTCCCTGCGGGCATTATTGTTTAAATCGTACTATGTAGTATGGAAACTCGGCACATTCACGGACACGAACTATATCCAGATGTGGGTTTAAATCGTACTATGTAGTATGGAAACCTATATCGTATGCTACTGTTGAATCCTTTCCACCTGAGTTTAAATCGTACTATGTAGTATGGAAACTTGGCGATATTTTTTTCACACGGCAGTGTAAATAAGTTTAAATCGTACTATGTAGTATGGAAACGAACGTGGCGAAAATATGTATCCACATCTTCTATCACGTTTAAATCGTACTATGTAGTATGGAAACCAGTGGGACCCAGATCTGTGTTGAGGTATCTCGTCATGTTTAAATCGTACTATGTAGTATGGAAACCACTTTTTTCAACGAGTGATAAAAAAAAAAGTTGATTGTTTAAATCGTACTATGTAGTATGGAAACATATAATGACGCAATATTTTCTTTCGTTCACAAGTGTGTTTAAATCGTACTATGTAGTATGGAAACTCCAGAAGTATTTTTTCTTCACAAACAAACAAATCAAGGTTTAAATCGTACTATGTAGTATGGAAACTTTTACGGTCATATTTTTTCTGTTTTTTTCTTGCGGTTTAAATCGTACTATGTAGTATGGAAACCAAAGAATGTATGAAAACCCTGTAAAAAGAGAAAACGGTTTAAATCGTACTATGTAGTATGGAAACGTGCTACTTTTTGTGCTACTTTTTGCGCTATTTTTTGGTTTAAATCGTACTATGTAGTATGGAAACCTCATGATATTCATTGAACTCCGCCACTCCGACCAGAGTTTAAATCGTACTATGTAGTATGGAAACCTTATACTTATGGCGATGGAATCAACCGCCTTACCGAGTTTAAATCGTACTATGTAGTATGGAAACAAAATTGGAAAGGGGAAGTGATAGAAGATGTGGATAGTTTAAATCGTACTATGTAGTATGGAAACTATATAAATATAAAACATATAAAAAGAAATAAACAAGTTTAAATCGTACTATGTAGTATGGAAACTTTTCTCTCAAGGGCAAAGCGTATACAATGTCTCAGCGGTTTAAATCGTACTATGTAGTATGGAAACCTTTTTTTCTGCGTCTGGCGGGTCAACTATTGAAAATGTTTAAATCGTACTATGTAGTATGGAAACTTTTTATCGTATTTTTTATAGATATAGCATTTTTTTGGGTTTAAATCGTACTATGTAGTATGGAAACATGCTCTACTGGACAGCTCACTCCCTTGAATTTTCCGTTTAAATCGTACTATGTAGTATGGAAACGATATCGTTTTTTTCGGGAGATATCCGATTCCAACGGTTTAAATCGTACTATGTAGTATGGAAACCTGTGAGCGTAAAATAACACAAACGCAAATAATTCTGTTTAAATCGTACTATGTAGTATGGAAACCGTTCAGATGTTCATATACTTTGAAGAAATTAACTCGTTTAAATCGTACTATGTAGTATGGAAACCACCAATTGCTAAGGGGTTTTGAAGGATATTTGATAGTTTAAATCGTACTATGTAGTATGGAAACTGATCGCATCGAAGCCCTCTCAAATGTGGAAGAGTAGTTTAAATCGTACTATGTAGTATGGAAACTTATTTACCTCTCTTCTCGTTTTGTCCCATTCTTTTCGTTTAAATCGTACTATGTAGTATGGAAACTATTTTTAAATCGGGTGTATTTCATATTTTTTTTCAGGTTTAAATCGTACTATGTAGTATGGAAACTATTTTATATATTATATATAGGACTAGGTAACGAAGGTTTAAATCGTACTATGTAGTATGGAAACCTCTCTTCGTCTTGTTCAGACCACCCCTCAAAACAGTTTAAATCGTACTATGTAGTATGGAAACCGTATGTGATGAAATACATAACAAAGGAATTTGCGAATGTTTAAATCGTACTATGTAGTATGGAAACTTTATGACCCTCGGCAGATATATGAGCCCCAGGTTTACGTTTAAATCGTACTATGTAGTATGGAAACTAAAGGGGAAAGAAGAAAAAAAAGAAAAAAAAGTGAAGTTTAAATCGTACTATGTAGTATGGAAACCATTTTCCATCTCTTCCCAATTTTCCGCAAAGTCATCAGTTTAAATCGTACTATGTAGTATGGAAACTATATTTTCCTACCGTACTAAGATTTTCAAAAAGTAGTTTAAATCGTACTATGTAGTATGGAAACTTCTTTCAGAGATTATTTGAGTATGCATACTTATATGTTTAAATCGTACTATGTAGTATGGAAACGCATGTGTTACTATTATTATAAGTATTAAATATTTAGTTTAAATCGTACTATGTAGTATGGAAACTTTTTTTCCATTTCGCAGACAAGAGCGCGACTGTTTGTTTAAATCGTACTATGTAGTATGGAAACCGAAAAAAAAGACGAAAAACATCTCATAGCAGTTGGGGTTTAAATCGTACTATGTAGTATGGAAACTTCTTTTTTTTCTGCTGTGAGAACTGCGCTCACGCTCGTTTAAATCGTACTATGTAGTATGGAAACTCTGGCTCCGTCCACCCCTGAAAACAATCCCTCACAGTTTAAATCGTACTATGTAGTATGGAAACTTTTTGGTCATTTTTCAATAAAAAGAGAAAACGACACAGGTTTAAATCGTACTATGTAGTATGGAAACCTTCCCCCGATATTATGTTATTTTTCATTTTATATTTGTTTAAATCGTACTATGTAGTATGGAAACTATTTTTATATTTTATTTTATTTTATTAATTTTATTGTTTAAATCGTACTATGTAGTATGGAAACCCCTATTTATGTGCCTTCGAACCATTTTATTTTATTTGGTTTAAATCGTACTATGTAGTATGGAAACGAACTTTTTAAACGAAAATCGGTAGATGAAAAGGAAAGTTTAAATCGTACTATGTAGTATGGAAACTTTTGAGTGCATATGTTTTACGTCCAATCTCATTAATGTTTAAATCGTACTATGTAGTATGGAAACTTTCGTCTTCTGTCAAACCCCCTAACTTGCATACTATGTTTAAATCGTACTATGTAGTATGGAAACAGACAAGCGCCGAGACATCGTATATGCCTTTCCTTTGTTTAAATCGTACTATGTAGTATGGAAACCGGGATATTTCCTGAAAAACAAGCCCCTCATGGCGAGTTTAAATCGTACTATGTAGTATGGAAACCTTTTTTTATACCTCAACGGTGTTCCCGTTGAGGATTGGGTTTAAATCGTACTATGTAGTATGGAAACTTCTTCCATAAGAAAAGAAAAGAAAAAAGTGAGGGAAGTTTAAATCGTACTATGTAGTATGGAAACGAAAATGGAATACATCATCGGCGAGGGAACGCCCATGTTTAAATCGTACTATGTAGTATGGAAACCGAAAAAAAAGACGAAAAACATCTCATAGCAGTTGGGTTTAAATCGTACTATGTAGTATGGAAACAAAAAATTGTTCAAATTTGAGGCTGGAAAAAAAGAGTTTAAATCGTACTATGTAGTATGGAAACTTCGGAATAGAACATAATTCTTCTGTATGTAATGTTTGTTTAAATCGTACTATGTAGTATGGAAACCACCATCAGGGCGTGAACGCAAAAATTTCTTTCGCTGGAGTTTAAATCGTACTATGTAGTATGGAAACTCTGTTCCTACAATTTCTGTATGGCGTGATTTTGTTTAAATCGTACTATGTAGTATGGAAACTAAAATATATATAATAACTGATAAAGAAAAAAAAAAAGGTTTAAATCGTACTATGTAGTATGGAAACTGTGTTCGTTAGGTTGTTGATATGGATAACTTGCTGCTAGTTTAAATCGTACTATGTAGTATGGAAACCCTGTGCCAGTGCCTGCTGGGAACGTATAGGTGGTAGCGTTTAAATCGTACTATGTAGTATGGAAACGGCGAGTGATGAGATCGGTGCAAATGCGGTTCTCCCGTTTAAATCGTACTATGTAGTATGGAAACATATATTACATAATATATAATATAAAAATAAATAAAAGTTTAAATCGTACTATGTAGTATGGAAACGACGGGCCGTACAAACATTTTGAGCTGAAAGGTGATGTTTAAATCGTACTATGTAGTATGGAAACTTTTTTCTTCTGCCGTGCGTCCGTCATCGCTTCAACGTTTAAATCGTACTATGTAGTATGGAAACTGACGAGCAAAGAGAAAAAAATTCGGTTTAAAACCATGTTTAAATCGTACTATGTAGTATGGAAACTGGAGGAGCATCCAGAATACCGTATATCAGCGGTAGGTAGGTTTAAATCGTACTATGTAGTATGGAAACACGATAGTCAAAAAATTCCTGTCTTTTCTTTGATTTGTTCAAATCACACCATTTTAAATATCCCTAAAAGTTATAAACAATAGCAAAGTTAT
>Ga0100377_1004180_pt1 | contig 11236 bp, 7 predicted proteins | sample CryGeymeta201501_FD_83664 | JGI IMG/M metagenome (GOLD analysis project Ga0100377, IMG submission 83664) | Groundwater microbial communities from Crystal Geyser aquifers in Utah, USA - Crystal Geyser metaG 2015-01 | ecosystem: Environmental > Aquatic > Deep subsurface > Groundwater | place: USA... | reverse complement strand
TCCCCTCCAGATCTGCGTTAATCCGCGTTTATCTGCGGCAAAAAAATCCTTTCCTTTTTTCTATTTTTTCGTTTCCCCAGCTTTCTTCGTCTTTCTTATTTCAAACCGCTAAACTCTTACCAAATTTTCAATGCGCTTTTGTATGTCAGGTGTTACCGCCAGGTTTATCGCGAAAATCTTTCGGATAAGCCTCTTCGGGAAGCCCTGAAGCAAGGTCGATCAATGTTTGGAACGGAATCGCCTCCCCGCGAATCCCTCGTGGCAGGCCGCAGCGGGCAAAATGCTCATCCCATGGGAGCTTGATGGCGCGGTTCAGGAGATTCAGCGACATTTTTCGCCGCTCTCGAAGCATGATCGATAAAAGGTGCAGAGCCATATTGCGGCACCGTACCTCTGCCGCGCTCAGCACCTTGGGAACGATCTCCAGGATGGCGCTCGATACTTTTGGACGCGGAGAAAAAGAGGACGGAGGAAAAATCGTCCCGATTTTCACCTCCGCGAAAAGCTGCAGTTGAGCGGAAAGGAAACCGTAATCGCGCGAATCCGGTAGGGAAACGGCTTTACGGACGACCTCTTCCTGAAGCACAAAAACCATTTTCCTTGGAGGGGGATTCAGCCAAAGCACTTTTCGAATGATTGGAGTCCCACAATAATACGGAAGGTTTCCACAGACCACGTAATTCCCCGCGCCAGGGGTCATTGTTTCCAGGGGAAATTGAAGGAAATCGCCCCACTGGAACCGAACACCCTCAGGAAATTTTTCCGCGAGGGGTTTTTTCAGCCGTTCATCGAGTTCGAACGTTTGTACCGGCACACCGGTACGGATAAGGTGCTCAGTCAGAGAGCCAAGCCCTGGCCCGATTTCCCAGATTTCTTCCGAGGGGTGCGGGGAAAGTCGCTCAATCACTTCCCGAAACAGGTTCTGGTCGATACAAAAATTTTGCCCCATTGACTTTTTGACGCGAACAACCGGCCCCTGACAAAGCCCGAGGATTTCTCCGGGCCGCAACCGCTTCGGTTGCAATCTCATATCAATCTCATTTGTTTCATTTGTACAACATTTTTTCGAATGGAATCATTTGCTGTATCTGCTTCAAAAAGAAGGGGCATTAGCTGATTCTCAACATAAAGCGAGATTTCTCACATTCGGTCGGAACGACAAACGATGCTGTCATTTCGACCGAAGGGAGAAATCTCTTGCGCCATGAATCATTGAGTTTCCCCGAATTATTGAGTAGATACCATTTGCCGTTACCGAATTGGCGCGAGTTCATCTACCAAGACTCCCATGGGTCATCGCCGGGTGGCGCCTTCGCTACATCACGAAGGACTTCGAACAATTCGGGCCTCTGGTCTTTGCGAAACGGATGGTCGGGAAGTTCCTTGAGTATCTTAACCGCCACTTCACGGAAGGGAAGCGACACCACCACCTCGTCACCGGGAAGGATTTCCCGCGTCGGCTTTGCGCTGATTCCGTTTACTTTTACAAGTCCGCGTTTGCAAGCCTCACAAGCAAGCACACGGCGCTTTATCAAACCGGCCATCTGAAGGAATTTGTCAAGTCTCATGTGCGAACCCCGCATGGGCGCCCGGCCGGTCGCCCACACATCGATCAACCCGGTCTGATACGATATCAGAGCTCGGCCAGAACCTCGGTATTTCTTACGATCGTAGCCGAATTTCGCAGCCCGACCAGAAAGCTTTCAACGAATTCCTCGGCGAATTTCGACTTCAGACTTTGCTTGAGCTTGTTTTGAATTTCAGGAGTAAGGGTGGCCTTCACCGCTGGCTTCTCGTCTTCGTCCTGCATGGCGATGACAAATCCGTAGGATACCTGGACGGGCGAAGTGTATTCACCTTTATTGAGCTTCCAGACCGCCTCTTCGAGAGCCGCTGGAAGTTGCCCTTTGGCGACCTCACCCAGATAACCGCCCGAAGAACCGCTTCCGTCGATTGAATGGCGCTTCGCCAACAAAGAGAAGATCTCCCCATTTTTCAAGGCTTTGTAAATCTCTTGAGCTTTCTCTTCGCTGGAAAGAATTATCTGCCGGATTTTCCGCTTTGGCGGCTCATCAAGTTTTTCACGGTTGCTCTCGAACTCTTTTTTGATGAGGCCTTCGCTGGGAACCTGAACCAGCATGTTACGGAGTTTCTCTTTCACTTCTTCAAACGGCGTGTATTGATTGGATTTGTAACTCGTAACAACGAAGAAATGGAATCCCAATTCGGTTTCGACCGGGCCAACCACCGCGGGCTTCGCGCCGCCGGCTTCGGAAAACCCTTTTAGCGCTTCAAGCATTGATTTATGCAAAGCCGGCAGGAAAGTGTGCCCATCGACCGTCAACTGACCGACCGCCGTTGTCAAGGCGAAGTTTGAGAACCCCGGGCTAAGCGAAAATGGAAGCGCTCCGAAACTGGCTACCTGGACGCCAAGTGAGTCGGAGGCAAGCGCTCCAAAATTTTCAACACTTACTTTAGAGGCAAATTCCTTGGCCTTTTCTTCAGCGAGTTTTCGGCGGGCGTTTTTTTCGAGAACCTCGCGAATTTTGGTTTTGACACCATCGTTGAACCCGAGGGTCACCGGCTCAAGGAAAGACTCAAGCTGGAACAAATGGAACCGGACGACCGGCTCGCCCTTCTCGTTGAAAACCTGGGTCTTGATGACCGGGGAAAGCTCGCCGGGCTGGAGCTCGAAAACGGCCGTTTCGATCTCGGGAATGATTTTTCCACTGTCGCCAATTTCATGGGTGAGAAGGTTTGCTTGAGAAGCAGAATAATCATCCGTGATGTCGCCTTTGAAGAAAAGGGGAAGCCGGCCACCCTGGCCAACCGACATTCCCATGGAATATTTCTTGGCAATCTGGCCAAAGGTCTGGGACTTCCGGTCGAGAAGGTCGCGAGCAATTTGCAAGTCTGATTCAGCCTTGAGTTGCGCCTGCTCCCTCTTGATATCGGAGATCAGTTTTTTTCTGACATCATCCAAAGTCCGCACATGCTCAGCCTTTCGTCCTTCAACCTTGATAAGATGGTAACCGAAGTTCGACTTCACCGGCCCCTTGATCTCGCCGATTGCAGCCCCAAAGGCAGCTTCTTCAAAGGGCTTCACCATCTGGCCCCGCGCGAAAAAGCCGAGGCTTCCGCCGTCATTTCTCGAAGCGATATCTTCGGAAAATTCTTCAGCCATTTTTGCGAAATCTTCCTTCTTGGTGGTGAGCCGATCGAGCATCTTCCTGGCCGACTCTTCAGCCGCCGCGAAAGCCATATCGGCATCGTGGGCGACCGAAACATCGAACAGATGAGTACTCTGCCGATCCTTGATTTCAAGCGTTACGGGAGAGAATTCCGGGGCGACATCGAAGGGCCGGGGAATTTCGATCGCAATCGACCCATGAACCCCCGCTTGGGGGGTTTCCGCGACCGGCAGATTAACCGGGTTATCAACCAAAGCCATGCTTTCAGGTGTCGGATTGATGCGTGTTCCACTTGCGGTTATCAGGGTAATATCGGAAATTTTAAGATTGATCCCCGGCTTGGGCTTTGAAATTGACAATTCAAATGTGTACAGGTTTTTCTCCGTCTTCTTCGTGAGAGCGAATTTGCGAAGACTTATCGAAAAGCTGTCAAGGTCTTTCTCGAACGAGTTCCGGGGTTTGAAAAGGATGTGCCGAGCCTGAACCTGCTCTGCTTCTTTGTAATCATCAATGTGCACGGTGTAACGCCGGCGGATTTCTCCCTCTTCGACGGGGATGGCCTTGAGATAGTCGGGATCGTCAGGACTGATAACCATGTGGAAAACCGAGGCTCGTTTGGAACTCTTGAAGTCCGCGCGGTGAACGTCGTAATACTGCTTGATTTCATCCTCGGAAATCGCGGTCTTCCCGGCGAAATCACCGGGGGACACCACGACGCTGCGCAAACCGATCTCATCATCCTTCTTGAATCGGATTTTGTTCTCTTCATAGTTTTTCTTCAAAAAATCGTCGGTGGCGCTTGCGGCGGCAACCGGCCTCGTCAGAGTTTGTAGCACCTGCTTGATGGTTTCCCAAAGAAGGCGTTGATCGCCGTATTCCTTGGTGGTCATACCGGCTTCCCTGACCTTCCGGTCGAAAACCGGCGCCGTAAGCTTCTTTCGGTCGAGGTCGACAAGGGTCTGGGCGGTGACCGGGGGTTGGATATTGTGAGCACGCGCGTACAACCCGATCAGGTTCTGGGTCACCAGCTCCTCGATGACCGACTCCCTGAGCTGAGCGCCGAATGCCGACCGGAATGCGGGGGGCATTCCCAGAAGGCGCTTGTACTCAGGCTTCGTCTTGAGCGCGTTGTAAAGGGTCTTTACATCGAGCATCTGAGTGATTGAAGCATTGGCGGTTGGCAGGGAAATGTGTATGGCAGCCATGTTCAGCTTGTCGACCAGATTTGCAGGAACAGCATCTTCCCTTTCTCGAGCACGCCGGTCAGCGGCTGAATCCCGGTTCTGCTTTTCTTCCTGGTTTCGGGCGGCGCGTTGTGTTCCATATCCGATAATAAAACAAGACAACACAAACATACTCACCGTCGCCCAGATGATCTCCTTGATGTGGAGTCTGAGCCATCTCATCGACATGAAACTAGCGTTGGCCATGGTTCCGTCACCTCTTGGGTAGCAGTTAATCGTGCATCAGATCCGGAAAAGACGGTGGATTATAGCACTAGCCGTTTCATGGTGTCAAAGAAGTTTTATTCTGAGCTTCTCAGTATTTGTAAATGCTTCCGCCGATGTATTCACGAATCAGAGCGTCCTTCGGGATAACAGTTTCGTCCTCCCAGGTGCTGAAGGCATCGAGCATGTCATGGACACGTTTCGCCCTGATGTATGCATCCTGGCGCTTGGGATCGTCACGATAGGTCTTAATGAATTCCGGGAAATGTTTGAAAAGATGGTTTTTGTAAACCGGCAGCTCGTAGGGAAGCGAGCCGTCAAGAATATGATCGACTGTTCCCACGAAGGGAATGATGTGTTGAATCTCCGAGCGCCGGACATAGTGCCAGTGTTCGAGGGTCTGCTGGGGATTGTAGCTCCGGTGCCAGGAATCACGGACCATCCTCCGCAACAACCGGACGTCGGTCCAGCGGATGAATTCGCCGTCGGAATTTTTTATCTGACAAAGGGATTCGATGTACAACTTGAACTTTTTTTCGGTTGGGACGCTTTCGGTCATCGGCGCATAAAGCCCATGGAGGCTGTCCAAAAGAAGAATTTGTTTCGCCTTGAGAACAAGCGGATCGGTCTCCCGCTCGCGTTTCCCGGTCTTGAAGTTATACCGGGGCATCTGGATTGTCTTCCCTTTCAACAGCTCGTCGAGGTGGTGGTTGATCAGGGCCAGGTCAAGAGCTTCGGGAGTTTCAAAGTCGTAGTCGCCGAACTCATCGCGAGGATGATGTGAAAGATCGAAAAAGTAGTTGTCGAGATTCATCGCGAGCAGTTCGTATCCTTCTTTTTGAAGGTACTCGCCGATCTTTATCGTGGTCGTGGTTTTACCCGAACTTGAAGGGCCGGCTATGATGACAATTCGAACATCGTCACGACGGGCCAAAACTTTTTCAACCGCCGCCTGGACATCGCTCATATACTTCCCGGTGACCTCTTCGACGAGCTTCGGATAACTGCCGCCGGCGATCCGCTCGTTGATTTTGCCGATGCTGTAACAGTCGTGATCGAGAGACCAGTTCAGAATCTGCCAGATCTTTTTGTAGGGAATGTTTCCGCTCGTGAAGGTGGTTTCGTCGCGACCATGCCGGATCTTGGCGTGTTCGGCGCGATAGAGAATGAATGCCTTCGCGGTTTTCGCATGCCCTTTCTCGATCAGTTCCTTTTCGATGACATCCTGGATCTCTTCAACTGACGGAAGCGCCGGAGGTTGCCGGTTCAGCTCCAGGTGATGGCAGACTTTCTCTGAAAGAATCTCGGCAAGCCGACGATCCTTTCCGCCAACCGACTGGGCCGCTTTGAAGATGGCGTTGATGATTTTTTCCTGATCGAAGGTCACCACCTGGCCGTTTCGCTTAAGAACTTTCAGAATTGATGGTTCGGACATGTTCGGGCTTCCTTTCACTTGTTCTGAATGGCAACCTTGTAGACCACCGCCAGATTGCCAAGAATCTGCGCGACTTGACCGCCCTCTTGAATTTTGTCTTTTCGGACGAGTTTTGCCTTGGGGGGAACCATGATGATGTCGCCGCGTTTGATTTCACGCACACGCCGAAGGGCGATGACCTCGCCGTTCGGCCTGATGACCATAGTCCGTGAATGATTTGAATGATCGCTGAAACCACCCGCCAACTCAATGTAAGAACGCGGGCCGGCATGCTCCTGATAAATCAGGGTTGTCGGGTTCACGACCGCACCGACGACAGAAACCGTGGAAGGAACCGATGGAATCGTGATCTGGTCACCATCTTCGAGGACAAGATCGAACCGGCTGCCCCGAGTCTTGTCGTTGCCATTGCCGTTGCCGTTCATCGCCTCAGCAAGCCTTATTGGAATGCGAACAGCCTTTTGAATCATCGAACGCGAGGAACGCTCGACATGCGCAAATTGTGAGGTCTCGGTCTTCGCGGCAACGCTCGTTTCGGTGACCCCGCCGGCAACCGACTTTTCCCCCGTTTCCAAAATCTCGCCGCTGCTCACGCCCAATACCTTGCCGTCTTCCTTGCCGTCTTCCTTGCCGTCTTCCTTGCCTGCTTCCTTGCCTGCTCCCTTGCCCGTTTCCAGTCTGGGAACATCGGTCAGTTTTGCGCCGGAACGCAACAAATCAGATCGAAGGTCGAGGTCGGCCTGCTCGAACAATTCTCCCCGTACTTTCTCAGCGGCCTCAATTTGCGCGGAGGGGGCAATCTTCTCGGTGTTCCTCATGAAAACGATTCCATCGAGAAACGCACGGCTCGTGAAACCGCCGGCGCGTTTGATAAGCTCGGTGATGGTTTCCCCGTTACGCTTGAGCGCATAAGGGCCGGGACGGCTCACTTCCCCCATTAACACGACAATCTCAGGCTCGATAATGGCCCCGCCTCGCGAGAAAACCGTCACCTTATCCAATGGGCGAAGAACGATGTTATCCGGATCGGCAGCGCTTTTCATGACATTGGAAAGATTGACCCGACGGATTTCGCTCGTCGTTCCATCGGCCTTTGCAGCGGCGACCTCAGCTTCGCCGGCGGAATCGACGGTGAGCCCCCGTGCCCGTAGAATCAGCGCGCGAAGCCGCAATCCCTCGCGAAGAACGTATTCGCCCGGTTGTCGGACAGCCCCGACGATGGTGACATAACGAATGTCGGCCTTGATTTCGGAGGCGAAAAAGATCTTGATCCGGTCGAGCGATTTGATCGGCAGGTCATCAGAGGGAACATTCCGGAGGGCTTTCCCGAGATCGAACGACAGAATCTGCTCCCGCCCCTGGTCAAGCTTTCGGATGATCTGACCGCAGTCCTGAGCCGCTTCGGCGGTGATCCCGCCGGCCTTTCGAAGAATAGAGCTGATGTTGGCTCCCTGGGTAACCGCATACTCACCGGGTCGGGTTACAGCGCCCTCAACCCGGACCCGGTTCCCGATCTCCTCGGTTGCACGCTCCACCTCGATCTCATCGCCATTTCCGACTTTGAATGAGGCCAATGAGCCGCTTCCTTCCGCGGCATTGATGTCGATGATCTTTCTTCGGGAGGCGCCCTGCCAACGGTATACCTTGATTCTGCCCGTGTATGCGGAGGCGTCGATCCCGCCGGACATCGAAAGAACATCGGCCAGGCTTTTCTCGCCAAGAATTTCGAAGATTCCAGGCCGGATCAATTCACCCTTCACCGTCACCCGCTCCCCAACTGGCGGAACGAAAATGGTATCGCCGCTCTCAAGGTTCACATCCTGGCTCTTGTCGCCTTTCAGGAAATACTGGTACAGATCGATCTCCGAAATAGGCTGATTTCCGCGCAAAACCCGGATGCTTCGCATCGACCCTTTTTCGGACGGCCCACCGGCGCGATAGAGAGCGTGGAAGGCGGTGGCCAGGGCGGAAACGATCATTGCTCCAGGTTTCCGAACCTCTCCGGCGACGAAAATCTGGAGAGTCCGGACTTTGGAAAGTGTAACCTGTCCCTTGAAATGCTTGAATTTTTCGGAAAGAGTCCCAAGAACGGTTTCCTGGAACTCCCCCACGGTAAGACCTGAAACACCCATGACTCCGAGAATTGGGATGTAGACCTGACCTTCCGGATTAACCGTGACATCATATACGGTCTCATCTCCGAGATCGGACCAAACGATGATCTTCAGCGAATCTCCGGGCCCTAGGGCATACATTGACGGAGCGGTGACCGTTTCGAGAGAACCGGAAATGTCTTCGCCTTTCAAAAAGAAAGCCCGGCCGAATGGCTCAAGCTCGGCATCTTTCTGGAGATCGGCGCCGAGCAATCGTTCAATTCGAGCCTCATCGACCGCGGAAACCTCGCCAGGGTCAGCCAACCTCTCCTTGTAACTTTTTCCTGGCAGACGCGTACCTTGATAGATCCGCTTTTTTTCAATCTCGCGCAAATCTTCTTTCTTCCGTTTGTCAGCGGCCCTCTTTTGCGACAACTCCTTGAGCTTCGTCTCGAGCTTTTGTCGGGAGGAACCCTCGCCTTCCGCTTCTGTCAGCTCTTCGGTGGCAACGGATCTGGAATCACCCGTTTTTAGCGCATCGCCCGGCGAAACGCCTTGCCTCTGGCCCCGAGCCTTGATTCCCGACTCGATGCCGCCGGCGGATGACGTTCCCGAAATATCCTCGGCGAACGCCGTTCCAATGAAAGTCAGAATAAAAATCAAAATACACGGGAAGATCGCCGCTAAAGCTGTTTTTTTCAACATGTTAAACATCCTGGCCTTGTTTGGGATTGAAACTTTAAAATTCGTCACACCACAGGTAGTCTAAACTACCACAAAGAAACCCGAGAAACCACAGGATTCACAGAATCCAAAGGAACCTCAGAATTGAGAATTTAGTATCGTTCGAGGCTCCTGCAAAATCTAACGTATCTACTCAATAATTCGGGAAAACTCAATGATTCATGGCGCAAGAGATTTCTCCCTCCGGTCGAAATGACAGCATCGTTTGTCATTCCGAACGAATGTGAGGAATCTCGCTTTATGTTGAGAATCAGCTAATGCCCCTTCTTTTTGAACAGATACTTTTTTTGGTAAATTTGCCAGGCACTGGCCGAAAAGGTACTTATTCGGCAGGTCAGGCAAATTGGCGCCAAGCGCGATCGCCTTCTACGCTCATGTTTCATTTCAAGACGAGTAGGACGCCGGGGCTTTTCGGCGAGGGTCTTGCTACAGTCTCGAATAATTGTATCAGCTCAATAATTCGGGGGAAGAATGAAGGCAGACTGGAGGGCGCAAAGCGCCCGACCGCGGGAGATGAGCCTCGCGAATTTATTTCGCGAGGCGAAGGGAGGCGCGTGCCCCCCTTTAGTGAGAAGTAACGAATAATTTTACATTGGCGAAACATCATTGAAGGCTGAAAATTCAAGTCTGGAAGGCGTTTTCCACGTGAGTGATCTGAGGTGCAGTTCCGGGCGCCCAGACTATTCCAATAACGTCGAAACGGCACGGAGTTCTATCGGAAACCTTCCGGCTGGCAAGATACCACCGGGCCATCTTAACCACCTTGGCCTGCTTGGAACGCGAAACCGTTTCCAACGGATCGCCCCCAATCCTGCTGCTCTTGGTCCGGACTTCCACGAAAACGAGCGTATCACCGTCTCGGGCAATGATATCAAGTTCCCCGTAACGAGTCCTGAAATTCCGAACCTCGATTTGAAAACCACGTGAAAGTAAATGCCCGACCGCGGCATCCTCGCCCGCCATACCCAATAGCCGCCGTTCGTCACCCATTGGTCCGATTGCCGTCCAGTCGATAGATCTGGGCAAGAACCTCTGCCACCGCCTCCCAAAGTTCGGGCGGAATCTCCAGCCCAACCGGAATCTTGGCAAGCGAATCGGCCAGGGCCTTGTCCTCGCGCAATGGGATTTTATGCTTGCGGGCTTCTTCGATGATCCTGGCCGCGATAAGCCCACGCCCGGAGGCAACCACTTTTGGAGCTTCGCCACCCGCTCCGAAAGCGTATTTCACCGCCACGGCGATGTCCTCGAAGCTGATTTTTCCGCGCTTTGCCATTGAAGGGCTCAAATCCGGATGTCCAACCGCGGAACCGGCTGAGAAAGAGGCTGAGAATGATTTTGCGACTCGGAAAATGCACCAATCGGGGCCAGAAAATGCTCGCGAATCGGCCTCGCACCCACAGTCAAACGAACCTCTTTCCAGCCCTGGGCGCCCAATCGCGCGGACAATGGTTCGAAGACCCCTTTCACCGAGCTGGCCAGCTCAGAGCGTTCCAGGCCGAAGTGTATCCACAAGGTTCCTTTCAAACGATGCAAGCCAATCTCCATTCCGCATAGAGAAGGCGGATGCACCAGAATCCGAAGACTGAACCCGCGCTCGGCATCATTGCCCCCGGCGAAAAAAGCCTCCCCTTCCAAGGTGTCGGGAAGGTCGCTCCCGGCCCAGTAAACCGGCCATTGAATGTAGAGACGGCCCTCCAATTCGCCTTTCGGAGGCTGAGAAAGCATCTCCTGGAGAGCAAGATTAGCAGGGAAATCCTCTCCAAGCCGTTGTCTGGCTTCAAGATTTCCGGAATCAGCGGCGCCCTCAACAGCCAATTTCAGGAGGCGTTCGACCATCGCGCCCGAACCCCACCTTCCACGCAATTCTTCCTGCCAGGCCTCCGGAAGACCCGCGGTTAGTCGCCCAAACGAAAGTTCTCCCTTGAGATATCGCGCCAATAGCGGAAACGCCCGCGGAGGAAGCTTCCTGGCAAGCATCAAACCAAGAATATCGAGAGAACCCTTGTCTTTGAATGGTCCAAGCTGCATCAACAGATCGCGTGCCCGTTGGATGGAATCAAGCCCCGCGGGTATCCCGAAACGACGCAGCATCCGAAGCAGTTCGAGGTTCTCTTCATTCGCGGAAAAGCCCATCCCCGCAAGAAGCGTTTTCCAACCACAAGTCTGGCGGAAATCCGCACCAGAACCGTCGTCAGCAACTGCACCGTCGTCAGCAACTGCACCGTCGTCAGCAACTGCACCGGCGTCAGCAACTGCACCGGCGTCAGCACCGGTGCCAGAGCCCACAACTGCGCCAGAACCAGCTCCCACAGCCACACCCGAATG
>Ga0100377_1004179_pt1 | contig 11238 bp, 8 predicted proteins | sample CryGeymeta201501_FD_83664 | JGI IMG/M metagenome (GOLD analysis project Ga0100377, IMG submission 83664) | Groundwater microbial communities from Crystal Geyser aquifers in Utah, USA - Crystal Geyser metaG 2015-01 | ecosystem: Environmental > Aquatic > Deep subsurface > Groundwater | place: USA... | reverse complement strand
TCATTTTGGTGTAGGAATTAGGTGAAGTTATGATCGAAATACGAGTTCACCTAATTGCAACTAATGGTTTTCCAAGCCATAATTTCAATTCTCAAGCTTTTCTTGGAAATGGCCAAAGTCGAGCTGATCCTAAACCAGTATATACCCGTTGAGATTGAAAAGTTGCCGTCCGTAGGCCCAGGCTGAAGATGATCAGACTACAAGAACGAAGCGTTCAATCCATAAAAGGTATAAATAATCGTTCGGGGTTGAACCGTGACGGTCGCGTATCTTCCCTGGTCGGTCTTGCCGGGACTCATGGGCGTTGCCCGCCGGAGGCCCACCATCGGGGTCCCGGCCGGTTGCCGATCGGAACCAGGACGAACCGGGGCCAGTAGAGAACCGATGCGCCTTCGGGCGTGAACAGATCGGCGAATTCGAAACTGTTAGTGGCGTAGGTGATCAGCAGGTCCGCGGGCGTGGGGCCGGCCAGTTCGGGGTGCGCCTTGGCGGCGTAGACGAGCGGGCGCGGACCGTCCGCTTCCGGCGGCCGGTAGATCATGACCGGTGGACTCCAAGGGCCGGTGAGCGCGGGCGCCCTCCGTAGTCCGATGGTTGATGCTCCGAAGCCGTAGCTCGCGATGTGGATAAACGATCCGCCGCGCTCATCCCAGTGCAGTGAACACTCGGCTCCCGCATCATCCAGAACGAAGCTGGGACCGGCTTCAGCGAGCGAAGCTTGCGCGACCCAGCCGCGCTTTTCTCCAGCCCACCATTCGGCCCGACTGACATCGCCTCGGGCCAGGTCGGCCTTCGAGTAGCGCACCAGAAAGCCGGCGTGGGTCCCGTGCTGGCGGATGGCGACGGCGGTGATGTGGGTCTGATCCTGGACCACGGCGGTCGCGGGTACGGCGTCGAAAACGCCCGGATGTACTTCGCTGATAACGAGGTCCCAGAGGTCCGGCGGCGCGTCGGGGTTCTCGATCATGGCCAAGGCGTAGCCGGCGGTGGCAAAGCCCAGGCCCGGGCCGGGTTCGGAGACCATGGCAAAGAGAAAGACGACCAGCGGTCCAGCTTCGAGTCGGGTTCCATGGCCGGGCCAGAACCACCGGTCGCCTTGCCCCTGAAAGAAGGCTGCCGGTGACCCGTCGCTCTTCCGGCCCCAGTGGAAGGTGATCGCCGCCGTTCGCGGGTCTTTTCCCTGCTGAACGGCCACCGTGTTTTTCACCATTACCGACTCCGTTCGCGCCTGGGTGGTCGAGACCGCGATGAAGGTATCGCCGAACAGCCACAGGATGCGATCTTCGGCGAGCGGGATGGAAAGCGCGGCGTCGGCCCCGAGCCAGCGCGGGTCCCGGTGAAAGAGTGGATCGGCGGCGGCGTACCCACGACCTTCGGGCGCGTTCAGCGCCGGCTGGAACAAGGCGCAACCGCCGACGAAAACCGTGAACCATACCAGGGCCAGCACCATGCGCTGCCGGAAGATCGCCGGATGGCCCGGGGTTACAAAGAGCATTTGGGTTGCCTCATGGTCGGTGGCGGTCTTTCGGTTGCCGCGCGCATCGGTCGGGAAAAAGCCGCGCCGGAGCGCGGCGGTCCCGGGTCCGAAAACCGCGCGCGCGGCTTGCCGCTCTCTGCCTCCTTCGCGTCCTTGCGGTGAACCATAATGAGCGATCCGTTCCCGTCCGTAGCATAGCAGTTTAGGATGAGATCTTTCATTACCAAATGCGGGCAAGATGCCCGCGCTCCATGGAAAGAGCCCACACGAAATGAAGGTTTTCATCCTCGACGAGTATCCCCAGCGGCCGGACCGGTGACAGCCGGCTGGGATTGGGGTATGATGCGGGATCGGAAGGGTGCCCGCGGGCTGATCGGGGCATGGCGATCGTGCGCGGGCGGAGACCTGTGCTGGAATTCTTGCTGGGAGGGTTGCTGATCGGTGGAGCGAACCCGGGTTGTGGTGGAAGAGGTGGGCCTGCGGGAAGGATTGCAGAGCCATGCGGTACTCCTATCCCTGGAGCGCAAAATCGAACTGGTGGAGCTGTTTCTCGCGGCCGGGCTACGCCACATCCAGTTGGGTTCTTTTGTGAACCCGAAAAAGGTGCCCCAGATGGCGGGGGTGGAAGACCTGTTCCGTCACTACCGGGACCGACAGGATGCGGTTTTTTCCGCCCTGGTGCTCAATCGCCGGGGTTTCGATCGGGCCCTGGACTGCGGCGTGAGGGCGCTTCATGTGTCCCTTTCGGCGAGCGCCACGCACCAGCGGGAAAACGCCGGGCGATCCATCGTCGAATCGCTTACCGAGTTGTGCGCGGTGGTCCGGGAAGCCCGACAGGCAGGCATGCGGGTGAAGGGCGGGGTGCAGGCGGCGTTCGGCTGCTACCTGGAAGGGCCGGTGGCGGCGGATCAGGTGATTCGAATCGCTTCGGCCCTGGCGGAAGCCGGCGCCGCTGAAGTCAATCTGGCCGACACCGCGGGGTTCGCCCGCCCCGGGGAGATCCAAGAAGTGATCGGAGCGGTGCGCAAGGCGTTGCCGGCAGTGAAGCTGAGCCTGCACCTCCACAATACCCTCGGGATGGCGCCGGCGAGTGTGACGGCGGCCCTGAACCTGGGGGTGACCCGGTTCGACGGCGCTGCCGCCGGTTTGGGGGGATGCCCTTTCATGCAGGGAGCGGAAGGCAATATCGCGACCGAAGACCTGGTGTTTTTACTCCAGTCTCTCGGCCTGGCACGGGATCTGGATATCGCGCGACTTTGCGTCGCGGCGGCGCGGGCCCGGGAGCTGTTCGGCGCCGCCGGCGGTGGCAAGCTGGGCGCGCATTTTCCCCGCCTGGCCGCGCTCGGTCTGGTGCGCTGACCATGGTTTCGGGCCCGTTCCAGCAACATCGTCAGGGTGCTCCCGTTGGTTGCAACCTGACCTCCAGTCGCTATCGCTAGCGGTATCGCTCGCGGTGGAAGGCGTTCTGTATCTTCGACATAAAACCGGACCGGTTACGAGGCAGGAACACAGCCACGCCCGCGGCGTGATGGCCACCGTAGGTCAGGTTGCGACCAGCGGGAGCTACCTGACACGATCCGGCTTCCGTGGCCTCGCCACGAAACCCACCGTAGGTCAGGTTGCGACCGGCGGGAGCTATACTTCGAGCGGTCACAAACCGAGCTTTTCACCGCAAGGGCGCAAAGAAACGCAAGGACCTAATCTTTCAATAAAAACCTTTGCCACTCTCTGCCTCCTTTGTGTCTTTGCGGTAAACTATAATGGTTTGGGATCAGATGTTTCATGGCCAAAAGCGGGCAAGATGCCCGCGCTCCAGGGAAAGAGCGCACACGAAATGAAACTTGTTACCCTTAACCGATATACCTGACACGATCCGGCCTCCGTGACCTCGCCACACAAGTCAGGGAGCGCCGCGCGCACCCTGCCCCACGATTGTGATGCTCCCTCTGGTGGCCATTGGGCCGGCTGCCGCGGTCCCGTGCGGCACCCGCATGGCAAGGTCGCCATGTCGAATATCCGGAACGCGTTCTTGGCCCTTGACACGAACGCCACGGCGTGCTAGGGAGTGCGCCACTATTGAGTGTGAACCGGGATGGAATTAGACCTATGGTGATCGAGCAGCGAAACTTGTGCAGCGTGACTCCGGGGGCTTGGTGGTGGCAGGCCGAGAATCGAGCCTGACCAGCGGAAATCCTGGAGATCGGTATAATCAGGAGTCGTGGGTGAGGCAACCTCCCCATGGCTCCTTAGGTTTTGGACAACGGCCATGGGGAAACTCCCATGGCCGTTTTGTGTTGATCCAAACTTTCCAGAACAAGGAGGCGCCATGGAACAGATCAAGGTTTTCCTCGACGAATCGGAAATGCCCCGGCAGTGGTATAATATCGCCGCGGACCTTCCCACGCCGCTACGCCCGCCGCTCCATCCGGGCACCGGCGAACCGGTCAAGGCGGAGGACCTGGCCCCCGTTTTCCCAATGAATCTGATCGAACAGGAAGTATCCACCCAGCGTTGGATCGATATTCCGGAACCGGTCCTGGAAAAATACGCAATCTGGCGGCCCACGCCTCTTTATCGAGCGCTTGGCCTGGAACGGGTACTCGAGACCCCGGCCAAGATCTTCTACAAGAACGAAGGCGTGAGCCCCCCGGGATCGCACAAGCCCAACACCGCGGTGGCCCAGGCCTATTACAATAAGATTTTCGGCATCAAGCGCCTCGCCACCGAAACCGGCGCCGGTCAGTGGGGCAGCGCGCTCAGCATGGCGTGCCGGATGTTCGGCCTGGAGTGCCGGGTGTATATGGTGAGGGTGAGCTATGATCAGAAGCCGTACCGGCGCCTCATGATGCAGACCTGGGGAGCGGAATGCATTGCCAGCCCCAGCGATCGGACCCGGGCGGGGCGGAAGATCCTGGCCGAGACCCCCGATTCACCGGGGAGCCTGGGAATGGCTATCAGCGAAGCGATCGAGGACGCCGTGGGCGATCCCGAAGCCCGTTATTCCCTGGGCAGCGTTCTCAATCACGTGTTGCTGCATCAGACCATCATCGGTCTGGAAGCCCAACAACAAATGGCCAAACTGGGCCTCTATCCCGACGTGGTGCTGGGCTGCGCGGGCGGCGGCAGCAATTTCGCGGGCCTCTGCCTGCCGTTCGTCCGAGACAAGATCCACGGCAAGAAGATCACCGTGTTGGCCGTCGAACCCACCAGTTGCCCGACCCTCACCAAGGGCCCCTTCCGCTACGACTTCGGCGACACCGCCATGACCACTCCGCTGCTGCCCATGCACACCCTCGGCCACGACTTCGTGCCGGCGCCGATCCACGCCGGTGGCCTGCGCTACCACGGCATGGCCCCGATCGTCAGCCATCTGCTGGAAGAAAAGCTGATCGAAGCCCGCGCCATCGATCAGATCGAAACCTTCACCGCCGGCATCCAATGGGCGCGCACGGAAGGATTCATCCCCGCCCCGGAAACCAGCCACGCCATTGCCGCGGTGGTCCAGGAAGCGCTGAAGGCCAAGGAAGAAGGCAAGGAAAAAGTGATTCTGTTCAACTGGAGCGGCCACGGGCTGGTGGACCTGGCGGCCTACGACGCCTTCTTGTCCGGGCATCTGACCCGCTACGAACTGCCGGAGGAAGAAATCCGGCGCGCCCTGACGGCCACGGATGCGTTCCCGAGACCGAAATGAGCGGTTGGGGGGTCCAAGGCGGGAGTCAGGGGAGGAGGAAACCTGAACATGGATGCCGAAGCCATTCTGGAACGGATCGATCGGTTGGAAACCCGCTGCCCGAAGCTGGGCCACCAGGTGGCCTTCAGCTATTGCCGGCAAGAGAGCGGCGGGCTCCCCTGTGCGCGGACCCTGGCCTGCTGGCAGCCGCGCTTTCCGGTGGAACTGGTGCTGCGCCGCACTGTCACCGAAGCCGACTGGAACCGTATTTTTGTTGAACCCCCGAAAAGCCGCATCGATGCCTTGCTCGATGCCATCGACCGGGCGACGGGCAGCGGGCCATGAGCGCGACGCGAGCTTGCTAGACTTTACGCGGCCATCAATGGCGCTTTTGTGGGAGAGTTTTTCTTGACAGGATCAACAGGATCAACAGGATGGATGAGTATCCGGCTCGATGTGTTGATCCTGTCGGAAAGCTCGGGTGGTTACCGCGCAAAGTATGGCTGTCGTGATTCCGAACACCCCGACCGGGGCGGTGGGTGAACCGCCGCCGCCCCCCCCCGGGTCCGGGCCGTGTGGTCGTTTCCGGCCGGCGGCGCCGAGGGGGAAAGCCAATCCATTTAAGGAGGGAACCATGAAACCAAGGCACTTGACCAGCTCCTCGATAGCCGGTTTGATCGCGATCCTCACCGTTACGGTCGGCTTGTGGCTGGCTCCCGGTCCCGCGGGCGCCTACGATCTCCCGGCCGTGAATCTCGGCTTCACCAGTTTCCTCGACGGTGGGCCGCCGGCCGGGCCGGGGTTCTATTTTACCCAGTACGTTCAATATTATACCTCGAACAGCTTCCGCAACGCCGACGGCGATCGGCTGTTCCCCAACGCCGTGGACGAAGACCTGAACGTCTGGATCAGCCTCACTCAATTCATCTACCAGAGCAACCGGGAACTCCTGTTGGGCGGTAAATGGGGACTCGATTTGATCATCCCCTTCGTGTCGCCGGATCTGGATTACGATGTGGACGCTCCGCTTCCCGAGGCCGGTGGGTCCGGACTGGGAGATATCCTGGTGGGACCCTTCCTCCAGTGGGACCCGGTGATGGGACCCAATGGCCCGCGTTTCATGCACCGGATTGAACTGCAACTGATCTTTCCCACCGGGAAATACGATTCCAACCGGGAAATCAATCCTGGCAGTAATTTTTTCAGCTTCAATCCTTACTGGGCCGGCACCCTGTTCATCACGCCGCGCTGGACCGTGAGCACCCGCATCCATTACCTCTGGAACGCCGACAACAACGATCCCAACCGGGCCTTCGCCGGCGCCGACGACACCCAGGCGGGGCAGGCGGTGCATCTCAATTTCGCGTCAGCCTACGAGATCATCCCCAAGACACTGCGGCTCGGCGTGAACGGCTACTACTTGAAGCAACTCACGGAAACCCAGATCGACGGTAATGATCTGGACGACAGCAAGGAACAGGTGTTCGGGATCGGACCCGGATTCGTTTACCACTTCGGCCAGAACACCCATTTCTTCTTCAACGCCTATTTCGAAAGCAACGCGGAAAACCGCACCGAAGGCGAACGGCTCAATTTCCGCATCGTGCATCATTTCTAACGGAAGCGTGAAGCGGGAAGCCCGGGGATGTTCTCCCCGGGCCCTTTCTCGCGGCTGATGCGAGTTGAACGGCCGGCATCGCCGGCCGCACTCGAGTTTGTCGGAAGGATTAACCACGGAGTTCACGGAGAACACCGAGAAAACCCTTTCCTTTTTGACCAGAAGCGCCCGAGACTCGGTTGAACGCCGCGGCTGCCGCCCCCGAGGACCGGCTGTCAGCCAAAAGGCCAAGGTCGGCCCGGCCAGGATGGCGTAGTCGGCTTCCGGTTCGGTGAGCCCGCCTTTGATGCCGACATCGAGGGCGACGTTGTCGGTCACCGGGAACACCATTCCGCCCAAAATGAAAGCCGGCGGCGTATTGTCATCTTTATTCGGGCTCCGCTCGGCCCCGATGTCGGCAACCAGGATGAGCCATTTGGTCACTTCCAGCCCCTCTTCCTCCACCAAGGGCACGAAGAGCACGAAGGAAGTCAATGGGCTTGGAATAAAGGGTTGTTCTCGGTGTTCTCGGTGCCTCCGTGGTGTGAGCTTTTCGTAGGGGCCGAAACGCTGATCATGGTCCATTAACTCATGCCCGGTTTGTCGGTACTGACCATATCGGCGGTGATTTCTTGCTGATGTTTACGAAAGCTCAAACCACAATACTCCACCCAAAGCCACTGGCAACGGGGCGGGAATTGCTGCTTTGCCATCATCTCGTTAATACCTGAAATACCAATTTCTCATATTTCCCCATCGTATTTCTCTTGGTCGCTTCACGCAATTTGGCCCGTGTTCGTGATCGTTCACCCACGGGGTCATGGTGCCGGAGCGGTTGAAAAAGCCGGCTCACGCAGAGACCCAAGGATCTCCAGGCGGTGAATGGCCGATCTCCAAACGGCGGTCGGAATCGGTTGTTAAAACATCCAGCCGGTGCCGATCTGCATCCGCCACCACCAGGGCCGGTCATAGTAGTAGGGGTCGTAATAGGGCTGGCGGTAACGTTCTTCCTTGGGCCAGAGCACCAGTTCACGGACTTCCAGGAGCGGATAGCAATATTCCAGTTGGCCCACGGTCTTGTTGCGGCTGCCCTGAACTTGCCCGGCCACCGTGACCAGTCGGCCGGCGGCATGGATGGCTGGGTCCAGGAACCGGGTATCGAGGATCATGAAGCGGCCTTCGGAATGGTCGGTGTCGGTTGGTTTGCCGCTGGAATCGGCGGCGTGCTGGAGGATTTCGATCAGGGTGCCCTGTTGGGTGTTGGTGGTTTCCACGATACTGCCGCTCCAGATGACGATTTTGTTCTTGTACTGCCGCGGCGCCTTTTGCACCATGGCGAAGGTGATAAACGGGTCGGCCTGGTTGCGCAGTTCCGTAGAAATCACCGGTGCGCACCCGGTGGCGCCGCCGAGCCAAAGCGCCACGGCGATCAGGGTTGGGAACCGCTTCATCGGATCGTTCTCCAGTAAGGGGTGAACTTGAACTCGGTCGCCGGTCAACGATGCCGCTGCCGGGACTCGGCACTTTGAGCCGATCGGCGGTCCATTGGCGGCGGCACGGCAGCTCCGGTAGCTGCCATATAGTCCTTTTAAAATATAGCAGGAAATGGCAGGATTGGCCGCGATTTTTGTCGGCCGGCGGGTAGGGCGGCAGGGTTGGTGACGCTTGGCGCCGCTCGGCCGCGGCACCATGCGGGCGGTCGTCGTCGCCGCCGGTTGAACGGTTAAGACCCCCGGAGTTTGTCCATGAACCCAGTGCTGCGAATGTTGCAAGCAAGGATCGGCCGGCCGCCGGGTCCCAGAGCGGCGCCCTTCACGCGCTGGCTTCAGGGGGTGATCCGCGGCGTCGAGGAGGGCGCGGTGAGCGTCGAATTCCTGGTGCGCGACGACATGACCAACCCGGCGGGACTGCTCCACGGCGGAGTCCAGGCGGCGATGATCGATGAAGTCATCGGGATGACGGTGGCTTCCCTCGGCGCCGACACCTTCTTCGTTTCGGTGAACCTCGCCATCGATCATCTCGGCCAGGCCCGAGCGGGCGACACGGTGCGCGCCGCCGGCCGCATCCATCGCGCCGGCCGCAAGGTGATCAATGCCGGTTGCGACCTCATGGACCCGACCGGGCGCCTGATTGCCCGCGGCAGTTCAAACCTGCTCAAGACCACCATGGTGCCGGATTACATCACTCGATTGCAGGCACGGGAACGCGAGGCGACCAATGAGTGAAGGAAATGCCGTTGTGGGCCGGTTTGGGATGAGATCCATCCTTCGCAAATGCGGGCAGGATGCCCGCGGTCCCAGGAAAAAGTCCACAAGAAGCGAGGATCTCCGCCGCCTGGCAAGGGCGAACGGGCCGAGTCGGGCGGCCTGCGGGCGGCGCAGCGGGAGCACCGGATGATCGGCACCGCCATCAATGTGGGCGCCATTGCGATTGGAAGCCTGATCGGCGTGGGCATCGGTTCGCGGCTCAGCGAAGACATCCAGACGACGGTGGTGAGCGGTCTCGGGATCGTGTGCACCCTCATCGGGATCAAGATGGGGCTGGGCACCGAGAATGTGCTGATGCCCATGGGCGCCATGCTCATCGGGGCGGTGGTGGGCGAACTGGCCGGCATCCAGTCCGCGTTGGATCGGCTCGGCCGCGGGCTGCAACGGCTGTGCGCCGGGTCCGGGCCGTCGCGGATCGGGGAAGCCTTCGTCACCGCCAGCCTGATATTCTGCATCGGCCCCATGGCCATTCTTGGTTCGATCCAGGACGGTCTGCGCGGCGATTTTCAACTGCTGGCCATCAAGTCCATGCTCGACGGTTTCGCCGCCGTTGCCTTCGCCGCCACCCTCGGCTGGGGCGTGCTGCTGTCGGCACTGAGCATCCTGGTGGTGCAGGGCGGCATCACCCTGTTCGCCGAAGTGCTCGACCGGATCCTGACCGAACCCATGATCACCGAGATGTCGGCTACCGGTGGCCTGATCGTCATGGCCATCGGGATCAAGCTGCTCAAGCTCAAAGACCTTCGCATCGCCAGCTATCTCCCGGCGCTGGCCATGGCACCCGCCATTGTCTGGTTGCTGCCGCTGCTCCGCGATTGGTTGCCGTGAACCCCGACGGTTCGGCCTCTCATAGCGCAACCGAGCAATACTGCCAAGCCGGCCCGCCGGCGACGGATGCGGTTGACAGGATCCACTCGAGCCCATACAAGTATCGGCGGATCGCCGCGCGGTTCCGGTCGCGGCACCGTCAACCACCGCGGCGCGGACCGAGCGCCGTCACCCAACTGGTTAGCGAAGGAGTCTGTTTCATGCGGACCGCACAGTTTCCCGAGCACATCCGTGATTATCTGGAACCGCCGCCGAGCGGCAACTATGTCTACCGTTGCACCCACTGCGAGCGGCAATTCGGGATCGAGCAACTGCTTTACACCTGCCCCGAATGCCGAGCGGTGCTCATGCTCGAGGACCTCGAGTGGGACCGGCTGCGCCGGGTGCCGGGGCCGCTCTGGCGGGAGATCTTCGACTACCGGGCGATGCTCAGGAGACCGGCGCTGAAGGGGGTGTATCGTTACCGGGAACTGCTGGGTTCCATCATCCCGCTCGAGTGCGTGGTCTACCTGGGCGAAGGCCACACCCCGCTGGTGGAAGCCAACAGCCGGGTCCGCGACTGGGCCGGACTGCCGCTTTATTTCAAGAACGATGGGCAGAACCCCAGTGCCTCCTTCAAAGACCGGGGCATGGCCAGCGCCTTCAGCTACCTCAATACCCTGGTCAAACAGCAAGGCCTGACCGATATTCTGGCGATCTGCGCCTCCACCGGCGATACCTCGGCGGCGGCCGCGCTCTATGCCTCTTATCTGACCGCCGGGATCAAGTCGGCGGTGCTGCTCCCGCACGGCAAAGTCACCCCGCAGCAACTCGGGCAGCCGCTAGGGGCCGGGGCCAGAGTTCTGGAAATTCCCGGGGTGTTCGATGACTGCATGAAGGTGGTGGAACACCTGGCCGAACACTACCCGGTGGCGCTGATGAATTCCAAGAACGCCTGGCGCATTCTCGGGCAGGAATCCTACAGTTATGAAATCGCCCAGGACTTCGATTACGATGTGAGCCGGCTGGTGGTGACCGTGCCGATCGGCAATGCCGGCAACATCACCGCCGTTTTGATGGGTTTTCTCAAGCTCCACGACCTCGGCATCATCACCGAACTGCCGCACATCCTCGGGGTCCAGTCGGAACACGCCAATCCGGTGTACCTCTATTACCTGGAACCGGACCCGCGGCGGCGTGCCTTCCACCCGGTCACGGTGCGCCCGAGCGTGGCCCAGGCGGCGATGATCGGCAATCCGGTGTCGATGCCGCGGGTGATGCGACTGGTGGAACGCTATCGCGCCTTGGCCGGGGAAGCGTCGGTGCGGGTGATCGAAGTGAGCGAACAGGACATCATGGACGCCATGCTGTTCGCCAACCGCAACGGCTATGTCGCCTGCACCCAGGGCGGCGAATGCCT
>Ga0100377_1004169_pt1 | contig 11256 bp, 12 predicted proteins | sample CryGeymeta201501_FD_83664 | JGI IMG/M metagenome (GOLD analysis project Ga0100377, IMG submission 83664) | Groundwater microbial communities from Crystal Geyser aquifers in Utah, USA - Crystal Geyser metaG 2015-01 | ecosystem: Environmental > Aquatic > Deep subsurface > Groundwater | place: USA... | reverse complement strand
ATGAAGTTGTTGAAATAAAAAAAGAAGTTGATTTAAATAACAAAACTAATATTATAAAAGAAAAAGTTACTGTTAAAACTCCACAACGTAAAAATGAAGACACAAGTATTCGCGTTGATGTTGAAAGATTGGATGAACTTTTAAATATTGTTTCCGAATTGGTTTTAGGTAGAAATCAGCTTGCTCAAGTTAATTCCGATGCTTCTTTAGAATATGAAGGCAGCAAAATGGCTCACGATTTAGCTGTTGCAACTAAACAAATTGATTTAATGACTAATGAACTTCAACTTGTTGTTATGAAAACAAGAATGGTGAAAATAGGCAAAATTTTTAACCGCTTTTCAAGGGTTGTTCGTGATTTATCAAAAGAGATTGAAAAAGATATAGCTCTTGTAATTAAAGGTGAAGAAACCGAATTGGATAAAACCTTAATAGAAGAAATATACGATCCTTTGGTTCACTTAGTGCGTAACTCGGTTGACCATGGAATTGAAACTCCGGAAGAAAGAAAAGCTAAGGGAAAAGACCCCAAAGGAACATTAACCCTTTCGGCAACTCACGAAGGAAATAACGTGATTATTTCTATTGAAGATGATGGAAAAGGAATAAACCCTGAAGTAATTATTGCAAAAGCAATTGAAAAAAAGATAATTACAAAAGAAAAAGCAACCGATTTATCAGAAATAGAAATTTTTAATTTAATATTTGCCCCTGGATTTTCAACAGCTGTAAAAGTTACAAATGTTTCGGGACGTGGCGTTGGAATGGACGTGGTGCGTACAAATGTAAGCAAACTTCGTGGAATAATTAATGTTGAATCAAAAGTTGATATAGGCACAAAAATTATTATTAAACTTCCACTTACTCTTGCCATTATTGCTGGTATGGTTGTTCGCAGCAGAGATGAAATGCTTGTAATTCCTCTTAGCTCGGTTGTTGAAGTTTTGCGTGTTCATACAGATGATATTTATTATGTAAATAATAACCAAGTAATTAAAGTTAGAAATAGAGTTATTCCATTAGTATCAATTGACAAATTGCTTTATAATCAAGAAGTTGAAAAAGTAAAAGTATTTCAATTTATTGTTATTGTTGGTGTTGCTGAAAAAGTATTTGGAATTAAGGTTGATCAAATGATTGGACAAAAAGAGGTTGTTATTAAATCTCTTGGAAGTTACCTTGGCAACATTGAAGGTATTGCTGGTTCTTCAATTATGGGAGATGGAAGAGTTGTAATGATTCTGGATATTGCTGAATTATTGCAAAAAATAAACAGAGAAGTAAAATAGATTGTTTATTATTTTCTCGCAAAAAAATGATTTTAATGCGAATTAACTATCCAACAAAAAGGATGGCATCTCGCTAAACAATTAACGAAGAAGAGATGAGACAAAAAATCAAAGTACTAATTGTTGACGATTCTGCATTTATGCGGAAATCACTCTCAATTATGCTAACAAGCGACGCCAATATTGAAATTTGTGGAACGGCAAAAAATGGTTTAGAGGGTTACAATTTAGCTAAAGAATTACATCCAGATATAATTACTCTTGATGTTGAAATGCCTGTTATGGATGGTTTAACCGCCCTTAAATTAATTATGAAAGATGCACCAACCTCTGTGCTTATGGTTAGTTCTCTTACCACCGAAGGGGCTGAATCAACAATAAAAGCTTTTGAACTTGGGGCAATTGATTTTATTTCCAAAGAACAAAGTTTTGTTAGCGTAAATATTTCTAAAATAAAAGAAGATTTAATTCATAAAATTAAAAGTATTGTTTATCATAAAAGAACAACTATATTTGCTACAAATCAATCAATCAAAACAAAAAGTGACATTCCCACAAATGTTTCAAAAGGTATTTTACCTAAAATAGGATATAAAGCAATTGCAATTGGTGTTTCAACAGGCGGACCTATTTCGTTACAAAAAGTTGTTCCTTTATTAGTTGAAAACTTAAATGTGCCTGTTTTTATTGTACAACATATGCCTCCAAAATTTACAAAATCGTTAGCAGAAAGATTAAACACTATGTCCAAACTAACAGTTAAAGAAGCAGAACATGGTGATTTAGTAGAAATAAACACAGTTTATATAGCACCCGGTGGTAAACATATAAATTTTGTAAGTATTGGTAATAAAGTGAAAATTATTTTAACAGACCAACCTGACAATTCGCTGCATCGACCATCAGTTGATGTAATGCTACATTCTGCAATTTCTGTTTATGGAAAATATCTTTTAGGTGTAATTATGACAGGAATGGGAAAAGATGGTTTGCTTGGAATTGAAGAATTAAATAAATTAGGTGGTAAATGTTTAGCACAAAACGAACATTCTTGCGTGGTTTATGGAATGCCCAAAGCAGTAGTTGATGCAGGCTTTGCCGATGCAGTTGTTCCATTAGGTCAAATTGCTTATAAAATTAACACGGTATTATAATTATGAACGATAAATTTGAAGAACCAATTTTTAGAGAAATAGATAGAAGTAGCAATCAAAAATCTGGCAATGTTATTAAGTCAAAAAATGTACAAGTTTCTGGCAAAACTAAAATATCCATTGAAGAAGAAAGTCATGAGGGCGTAAAATTTGTTATGAAAAAAGATGCTCATGGTCAGATAAAAGAAATTAAATTTATCTGTTCTTGTGGACAAACTAAATCACTTATTTTAGATTATTCTGACGAATAATAGCCAACTATTCAAAATTAGCCACACAAAATTACTTCAATTCCTCATTTTTGTCTTAAAGGCAATCATTTTAATTGGCATTAGTTTTGCCATTATAATTCCAAAAAATATAAACAGGAATTATAATGGCTGCAACAAATATTAAATTACTTGAAAATTACATGGGGCATCTTGCTGCCAAGAACAAAGTAATTAGCCAAAATATTGCAAACATTGGTACCGAAGGATACATACGTCAAAATGTTAAATTTCAAGATATGTTTGAAAGTGAAATAAACGGCAGTATGAAAAAAACCAATAACCGTCATATCCAATTATCTTCATCCGATGATTTAAGTATTAAAGACAACATTTTTTTAGATAAATCGAAAGAACCAAATGGTGGAATTAATAATGTTGATATTGAAACAGAAATGGCCGAATTGGCAGAAAATGCAATAAATTTTAAGTTTACTTCAAAAAAAATATCTGGTCATTTTCAACAATTAAGAGAAGTTATTAAAGGTGGAGGTTCTGTATAATGGAAATTAGTGGAAGTAATCCCGGTTTTAAAGTTAGTGCTCGTGGTTTAAGTGTTCAACGAACAAGAATGAACTTAATAGCTGAAAATATAGCAAATGCTGAAACAACAAGAACAGAAAAGGGTGAACCTTTTAAGAGAAAATTTATAACAATTACACAAAATGAAACTGGATTAAACTCCTTAACACAACAACAATCAACATTAAAAATGCAAACCACAAATGGAGATCATATTCCTTTTGCCTCACCAATTAGTTCATCTTTTGGTGGAAATACAGGTGGATTAGAATATAGTGTTAATGAAGATTCTTCTCAAGGTGAATTAATATTTATGCCAAATCATCCTGATGCAAACGAAGACGGGTATGTAGAATCAACAAATATTAATATTATTCAAGAAATGGTAGAAATGATTGCAGCATCTCGAAGTTATGAAGCCAATTTAACTGCTCTTGATACTTCAAAACAAATAGCAAAAGATTCATTGGAGATATAAATGACTGTTAATACTAATTCTATTGGAAATTATTTAGCAAGACAACCTAGAAATATTTCTAATGTTGCCAGAAAAGAAAATATTCAAAAAACTGATCAAACAAATTCTAACGAGCAATTAATTTCCAATAAAGAAAAGGAAATGTTTGTAAAAATGTATCCACAGCAAAAAACAGAAATAATGCAATATCACTATTATCAAAAGAATGGTGTTATGTCAGGAGTTTCTGTTGGTTCGTTAATTGATAGGAGAGGTTAATATGGAAATTGGAAGTATTCAACCAATTGCCAATGCAATTCCAAAAGCCAAAACAGTAGAAAAAAATAGTGAAAGCCAATTTGACAATTTATTTAAAGGCATTATTGAAGGAACAATAAAAGCGCAAGCAGAATCGAACACTTTAACAGAACAATTTATAAAAGGTGGCGATGTTCAAATTCATGAAGTTATGATTGCTGGCGAAAAAGCAAAAACTTCATTACAACTGCTTATGGAAATAAGAAATAAATCAATGGATATGTATAAAGAATTAACAAGAATTCAAATTTGATAACGGGAATTTAGCAGATGAATGATTTTTTTGGAATTTTTAATAAACTTGCTCCACAACAGAAAATGATGATTGCTGGAATTGGTATTGTAACAGTTGTACTATTAGGATTTTTAATATCTTTTCTTAATTCACCAACTTATTCTACAATTTATACTAACCTGGCACAAGAAGATGCTGCAAAAGTAATAGAACATCTTAATTCCAAAAAAGTGCCTTATAAAATTGAAGACAATGGCGGAACAATTAAAGTATCAGCCGATGTTCTTTATGAAACAAGACTTGAATTAGCAAGCAAAGGAATTCCTAATTCTGGTATTCTTGGATATGAAATTTTTGACAAGAGCACTATGGGTATGTCGGAATTTATGCAAAAATTGAATTACAAACGTGCATTGGAAGGTGAGCTTTCTAGAACAATAGTTCAACAAGATGGGGTTGAAGCTGTTCGTGTTCATATTGTAACTCCAGAAAAAACAATTTTCAAAAGCGAGCAAAACTCATCAACCGCATCAATAGTATTAAAACTATCTGTTAGTTCTCTTTCCAAAGAAAGCATAAATTCTATTGTAAATTTAGTTGCCAGCAGTGTTGAAGGACTAAGCAAAAACAATATAACACTTTTAGATACAAATGGTCGTTTATTATCACAGCAATCTGATGAAAACGAATTTGGTGTATCAACCAGTAAACAATACGAAATAAAACAATCCATCGAAAACTATTTAGTAAAAAAAACACAAAGCGTTTTAGATAATATCTTAGGTTATGGTAATGCTATTGTTCAAGTAAATGCAGAACTAAATTTTGATCAAGTTGAAAGAACAATGGAAGATTTTGACCCTGATAGACAAGTTGCAGTAAGTGAACAAACAATTAAAACAGAAAACATTGGTTCAACATATTCCGATACATCAGCTCAGCAAAGTCAAAATACAACTGTTAACTACGAAATTAGCAAAACAATCCAAAAAGTTGTAGAGGGCACTGGAAATATAAAACGATTAACCGTTGCTACAGTTATTAATGATGAAGTGAAAATGGTTAAGACTGATACAAAAACTGAAGCTGTTCATGAACCAAGAACGGCAGAACAAATTCAAAAATTAGAACAAATTGTTAGAAATGCTGTAGGCGTTGATAACCAACGAGGTGATGAGTTTTCAATAGTGAATATTTATTTTGATAATGGAAACGTTGACACAAACATTGATGATTCAATTTCAAAACCTCAAACACCTTTTGATAATATGGATAAGCTAATAAATTTAGTTCTTATTGTAACTGCAATTATAGCTTCATTAGTTTTATTATTAAAACTAATGAAACGATTAAAAACCGAAAAAATAATGATTGGTTCTGTTAATAATAATGGTTTGGCAATGGCAGGAGGAAACTCAACTGCAATGTTAAAAGATTTTACAAGTTCTTCATTGCAATCTTCAGAAAAAAGAAAACTTTTCCCTTTGGGAGATTTGGAAGACGAGATATCTGACGAAGCTTTATTGAAAAAAAATCAAACCGAAAAAATTTCTAACTATGTACAAAAAAATCCAATTGATGCAGCAAAATTAATAAACTCATGGTTAAACGAAGATGAAGCCTAACGAAACGCAAGCAATTGAAAAATTAAATGCTAATCCTGAATTTACAAAATTGACTGGATTGCAAAAATCAGCATTGCTTTTAATAGCTCTTGATGTAGATTCCTCGGCAGAGTTGCTTAAAAATATAGATGCCGATGATGTTGAAGCAATTTCTGCCGAAATTTCACAAGTAAAAAACACTTCTAGCCAAATACTAGATGGTGTGATGCACGAGTTTTACAATATGGTTAAAGCTCGCGAATATGTTTTAGAAGGTGGAATTGAATATGCAAAATCAATTCTTGAAAAATCGTTTGGAGTTAATAGAGCAAACGAAATAATTGAAAAAGTAAAAAGTATTACAACCTTAAAAGGTTTTGATATTCTTAAAAAAGCAGATTCAACGCAATTGGTTAATTTTTTAATTAAAGAGCATCCTCAAACAATTGCATTAATTCTTACCCATTTAAGCCCAGACCAAACAGCAAACGCTTTGCAAGAACTTCCAGCAGAATTACGAGGCGATGTTGCTTTACGAATTGCTACTCTAGGAAAGGTATCACATGTAACACTTCGCCGAATTGAAAAAGTTGTTGATGATATGGCTGGTCTTACAATGAGCCAATCAGTTGGAAAAATTGGTGGCACAAAAAGTTTAGCTACAATTTTGAACCGAACCAAAGTCTCTTTAAGTAAAGAAATAATGGATCAAATATTGGATAAAGACCCCGAAGTAGCTGCCGAAATTAAAAGACTAATGTTCTTATTTGAAGATTTAATTAATCTTCAGGATAAGGATATTCAGAAAATATTACGTGAAATTGATAGAAAAGATTTAACATATGCATTAAAAACAGCCGATGAAGAATTAGCAAATAAAATTTTTGCAAATATGTCAGAACGCGCAACTGAACTTTTGAAAGAAGAACTTCAATATATGGGAATGGTAAAATTGAAAGAAGTTGAAGCTGCCCAAGCTCGCATTATTGATGTTGTTAAACAATTGGAAGAATCTGGTGATATCTCATTGAATATTCGTGGAAGTGTTGAGGAAGTTTATGTCTAGCGTAATAAAATTAGGACGCACAACAAACATTATAAACGTAAAAGTTAGTGACAACTCAAATTTTGGAGTTTCAGATAATGAAACGGAAGACGAGTTTTTACGACGATTGGAAGAAGAAAAAAGCGAACAGATTTTTAATGCTGGCAGAGAAGATGCAATTAGAGAATTAAAAAATAATTATAACGAAACTCTTAAAAATAAATTTAAAGCTTATGAAAGTTTAATGTTTTCTATTGATGAACAATTGCATGAATATCGCAATGCTTTTGATAAAATTGTTGTTGATACAAGTTTTCTAATTGCAAGTAAAGTAATTCAAAAATCAATTTCAGATTCTCCAATTATTACAGAAACAATTCAGGAAGCAATAAGAAAAGTGATTGGTGCAAATAGCATTTTGCTAAAATTAAGTCCTAGCGACAAAGAACTAATTCAAGAAACAGATGTCAATTTTTTTGATAATAGCTCTTATTCTAATCTTAAATTTGAGGTTGATAATAGGATTGAAGCTGGCGGTTGTTTGGTTGAATCGGAAATTGGCAATGTTGACGCAAGAATTAGCTCTCAACTAAACGAATTAAAAAAAGCATTAATACATGAACATAATTTAGGAACTAATTAAATCTTGAAACAACAGACTTAAAATTTAGATTTAAATTTTACAAAATAGGATAAATTAAATGACATTTGTTAAAGATTATATAACCACTTTCTCTGAAAAAATTAGAGATGTAGAAACAATAAAAGTGAACGGTAAAGTTACTGATGTTGTTGGATTGGTTATTGTATCTTTTGGACCTAATGTTTCAATTGGTGAAGAATGCAAAGTTGTTGATAGAGCTGGTAATATAGTCTGCTCTGCTGAAGTAGTGAGATTTAAAGAAGGGAAAGTTCTTTCCATTGCTCTTGGTGAAGTTCACGAAATATCACCAGCCTGCGAAATTGTGGCTACTGGTAGAAGTTTTTCTGTTCCTGTTGGTCATGAATTATTAGGAAGAGTTATTGATGGATTAGGAAACCCTATTGATGGCAAAGGACCTTTAAACTTATCCGAAAGAAAATCAATTTATAGAGAGCCCCCAAATCCACTTGAAAGGAATAGAATAACTACAAACCTTCAAACCGGTATAAGAACAATTGATGGACTTTTAACAGTTGGCAAAGGACAAAGAGTGGGTATTTTTGCCGGAAGTGGTGTTGGTAAAAGCGTACTTTTAGGTATGATGGCGCGTAATACTGATGCCGATATAAATGTTATAATTCTTCTTGGTGAAAGAGGAAGAGAAGTACGTGAATTTATTGAAAAAGATTTAGGACAAGAAGGACTTAAAAGATCTGTAGTTATTGTTGCAACAAGTGATAAACCAGCTCTTATTAGAACTAAAGGCGCATTTATTGGAACAACAATTGCTGAATATTTTCGTGATAAAGGAAAAGATGTTTTATTGATGATGGATTCTGTAACACGTTTTGCAATGGCACAAAGAGAAATTGGATTAACCGTAGGTGAACCGCCAACTACAAAAGGCTATACTCCCTCTGTTTTTGCTTTGCTTCCTAAATTACTTGAACGTGCCGGAACTTCAACTACTGGTTCAATTACTGGATTTTATACTGTACTAGTTGATGGCGATGATATGAATGAACCGATTGCAGATGCGGTTCGCTCTATCCTTGATGGACATATTGTTCTTTCAAGAAAAATTGCAAATAAAGGACAATACCCTGCAATTGACCCACTACAAAGTGTAAGTAGAGTAATGCCGGATATAGTTACTGAAAATCATCTTGGAAGAGCAATGTTATTCAATGAAATTCTTTCAACTTATAATGAAGCTGAAGATTTGATAAACATTGGGGCTTATGTAAAAGGGAGCAACCCTCAAATTGACCATGCTTTACAAAACATTTCCAACTTACGAACTTTTATGAAACAAGGAATGAACGAAAAATCTGAATATAAAGAAACAATTAAACGACTTAATACAATGATAAAAGAACCATTGGAGCTTAGTTAAATGAAAAATAGACTGGATAATTCCCTAAGCTTTGACAATAACTTTGCTAATTTTAATTGGCAAACAACTTAAGAATTAATTAAAATGAAAAAATTTAAATATCAATTTGATGCCATTTTAAAATTAAAAGATAATGCCAAAAAGCAAGCTATGAAAGAAGTTGCCGAAGTTGGGAAAGAAATTGAACAAAAATTATTAAAAAGAGAAATTTTAATTACTGAGTTGAAAGAAATTAAACTCAATTCCCAAAAGACAATAATGAAGGTTTCTGAACTACAGTTTATTGAAAGTCACATATATTTTCTAAATAAAAAAATTATGTTTATTGATAACGATATTACTCGGTTGAAATATTTATTTAAAATGAAACAAAGTGTTTTAGTTGAAAAAACTAAAGAAAGCAAAATATTCCAAAAGCTTAAAGAAACAAAATTAACACAGCATAAAGCCGAAGAAAACAAAGAAGAATTAAAAATGCTTGATGAACTTGCAATCCAAAAAATGAGTAGGAATTAAAATGATAGAAAAAATTGCCTCAGCAATAATAATTATTATTACTTTTATAATGGTAACAGTTGCAATTGCATTTCTCAACTTAAAGTATAATAATATCTTTGCTTTTGATTTTACTCCGGCTCATGAAGCTATTCAATTAAAAACAGGTCAACAAATTAGTGAAATTAAAGAATCGCTAAGACCGGAAATTGAAAAATCTGTTTTTGACTCTCTAAAAGTTATTGGTTTTGATTCAACAGCAATAATGAACACAAATGCCCGTTTAACTTTATTAGAAGACAGCATTTCTGTTTTGCAAAATACAATTGCCAAATTATCTAGAGAAAAATCATTACTTCAAGCAACAAATGTAGAAATTGAAAAGAAATCAGAGAGCAATGAAGAATACAAAAAGTGGATAATAGAAACCTCGAAATTTTATGAATCTATGGAATCTGCAAAAGCAGCTAAAATAATTCTAAAATATTCCGATAATATTGCTAAGGATATTCTGTATAGTATGAAAAAGAAAAAAGCCGCCGAAATACTTTCAGAAATAAATCCAGAAATAGCAAAAAGAATAACGCGAGTACCATAATGTTTTTTAATCCTTTGTTTATATCGAATGCTAGTAATGGTAATGCTGTTGAAAGCACAAAAAAAAATAAATTTACAAATAGCAATTATTTATTTGCAAATATTATTAATGTTTCAAAAGAGAAACTTTCTTTTGCAGAGTCTAATGTTGAACTTGATGAGATTAACAAAAAACTTTTTAACTATTTGAAAAGTAACAATTTTCCATTAATAAAAGAAACAGATGCAAATACAAATCAATTTATTTCTGATGAGTTAGCTTTGTCCTCATTTCTTTCTCAAATTATGGAACAAATTAATGAAGCCAATTTTAATACCAAAAATATTGATGACGAAAACAACAATATAGAAGCCGATGTTTTACCCGAGCAAATAAACAACATAATTAAATCTGTCAGTGCTGGCAACAAGATTTCAATTCCTTTTAATAATAATGGCAAAGTTGCATTTGTTGAAATTCAAAACTTTGATAAAGCTTTAATAGATGGTAATTTACCTAAAGGGATAAAGCTTGGAAACACATCTCAGAATGAAATTAAATTGACCGATGATGATATAAACAAAGTTATTTCTAATATTTCTATTGCGTTAAGAGAAGTTTTTAATTCTGAAAATATAACAATGGCTACAAACAAAGTTGAAACCATTATCACAAATATTACGAATGATTTTTCGAAACTAATTCAAAGCAATAATGAAACGTTTCAACCGCAAAAAAATATTCTTGCAAATTTAATTGGTGGAATTGAAAAAGAGTTTAAGCTAAATTGCAATGAAAGCAATGAACTAAAAAAAGTTATTGTAACTGAATTTGCCAAATTAATCAACGATAAATCTGTTAGCATAAAAAGTACAACACCCAAAACAAATTTAGCTACACTAAAGGAATTGTCGGAAGAATTATCACTTACACCAAGTGAACAAAAATTAATTAATAGTTTTAACTTAGCTGTTGTGAATCCAATAGAACTAAAAGAAAAAATTGAATTTTTATTATCCAAATCTGATAATTATAACGAGCTTAAACCTTTATTAGAGAAAACAAATATTTTCATTAATAATAATTTCTCCCAGCCAAAACAAATTGTTTCTTCAGAAAAATTACCTATTCAAGAACTTTCTAAAGAATTAAATTTATCTGCCAAAGAAGTGGAACTTGTAAAAAGTTTTGTAACTGAAAAGATATCATTACCGGAATTGGCTAAACAATTGAAAGTTGAAGCAATTAAAGT
>Ga0100377_1004157_pt1 | contig 11283 bp, 10 predicted proteins | sample CryGeymeta201501_FD_83664 | JGI IMG/M metagenome (GOLD analysis project Ga0100377, IMG submission 83664) | Groundwater microbial communities from Crystal Geyser aquifers in Utah, USA - Crystal Geyser metaG 2015-01 | ecosystem: Environmental > Aquatic > Deep subsurface > Groundwater | place: USA... | reverse complement strand
TGCACATTGTCCTGCTGTTGGGGTAAAGGTATAAGTAGTTGTTGCCGTATTGTTAATCGCTGGTGACCATGTTCCTGTTATTCCATTGTTTGATGTGGTTGGCAAGGCTGCTATTGCTGCTCCACTACATTGTGCTGCTACTGCCGTGAAAGTTGGGGTTACTGGTGCCGTTACTGTTATTGTAACACTATCAATAGATAACCCACTACATACACCTTGTACCACTAAATATGCTGTATGGCTTCCTGATGTTGCATAGGTAACATTTTGAGAAACAGTAGTACTAGTTGTAGGAGTTCCTCCTGGAAAAGACCATGAATAACTTATTGCATTGGTAGAAGTTGAAGCATCAAAAGTAACGGAATCACCAACACAAGGTGAAGGTACAGCTGTAGCATTTGCTGTTGGAGGAACATCTGTCATATAAGGAGACATAAAATTAGAAACACTTAATCCCCAGCTAGAGGCATTATCATAAGCATACCAACCACCTCCAGCACCAGCACTCCATTCTTCCCAAGCGGTTGCAGGAGATGTATCTCCGTTGGTATTAGAAACTATGCCTAAAGAATCTCCAGCCCCAAAACCATTCATTGTTAAGCCAAAATAAAAAGGAGCTGCACCTACATTTATTGGTGAAGGATAAAGAATCTCAATTAAGGTGTTTTCTACTCCTGTTAAATTGGTGTTTAATGCAGTTAAGGGAACTGAAACTGTACCCAAAATAGTTCCTGGAGAGCCTCCTGCACCTGTTGCATCCCAAACATTAAAATCAACCGTTGCTCCATTACCATTATCTTTTGCACTATATAAATAAAAAATACCTCCTGTAACATGTGTATAAGGAGTATGTGCAGCAGCAGAAAAATATTCAGCTTTAGAAACATCCTGATAAGCTGTATTCCAACCACTAACATATCCTCCTCCACCAGTATAAACTGTTAATGTCCCTGGAGGAGGAAAGTTTAATGTATCACAACCTGTTGAAGGAACGACTGTTATATAAACAGGGATTGTTAAGGTACATGATCCAAAAGCATTTGTTGCAGTTAAGGTAACATTGTAGGTGCCCGCTGTATTATATACGACAACTGGGTTTTGAGCAGTTGATGAAGCAGGAGTTCCACCTGGAAATGACCAATTCCAAGAAGTAGCACCTGAAGCACCCGAAATAAAAGTTACTGTACCACCTTCTGTTACTGTTGTTGGAGTGGCAGAAAAACTACATATAGGCGGAGCACTTGGATTACAAACATTAGAAGTTAGTAATTCTACCCTTCTAGGACTATTTGCCATTACTGTTTGTATTCGAGTATTTTGATTAACACTAAACATGTTCATACAATTATCATTCGTATAATCCATGTAATTATTGTATTGATCTCCTTTCGGTCCATTACCACAGGTAATATTAGGATAAGCAGGGCAACCACCATTACTTGTCTGCTGAGTTGGCGTGTCTCCACAAAAATCATTGCCACAATTAGCGTCTCCCCAAATATGACGTAACCCCAACCAGTGTCCAGTTTCATGAGTTGCAGTTCTACCTAAATTATAAGGAGCTGAGAGGGCTCCAACTCTTCCAAAAAAATTATAACCAATTACTATACCATCAGTATTTGCCGCACCACCATTAGCAGCTAATCCAGCTAATCCTGAGTTACTTGGAAATTGTGCATAACCTAAAATTCCTCCACTAAATTGTATCACCCAAATATTAAAATATCTAGTAGGATCCCAAATGGTATTTGGTTTAATTATAGGTTCAATTTCAGGTCCACCATAAGCATAAGGAGGGGCACCTAAGCCAGAAATAGTACTATAATGTCTTCTCTCAATACCTGGTTCAGCTAATGTATTTCCAAGTGGGTCAACCAATGCTTTACAAAACTCAATTTTAGTATCCATAGCTACACTTCTAAATGCTACAGCAACAGCTGAAGTTGTATCGGAATTATTTCTTCTAAAATCTTCATTCAAAACATCAAACTGAGAATATACTTGAGCCTGACTAATGTTACTTGCTCCATTATTATGTATGATATGAACAATGGTTGGTATTGTAATATTTGCTGGTCCAGCCCATTTCATATTTTCTCGCTCTTTAATTTTTTGTTCCATCCAAATTTCAAAATCGTCAATAGTTCCCATTTTTGGAAATAAGGCTCTTAATCTTGCATCGTTGTCCATGGTCTCACAATTTCTTTGTGATGGAGCAATCGGAATATCTATATTAGTGGCAACTTGACCATTTTTAGCTCCAGCATATTTTTTTGAGATCGAATTAGGAATGGTTGATTGAACAACATGTTGTGCCGTTAAGGTAAAAATTGAAAAAATAATCAGGAGTAATAAAGTAAGTTTTTTCATAACTGTTTTTATTTAATATTTACAATGTCTAAAATCACCATTTCAAGACGATAAAAATCACTCAATAGTTGCATCAAATTTAACTGTTTATTTTAAATTTTAACAATATGTTGATGAATTGTTATATTTAATACATAAGTGATTTATTTTCTAAGACTAATGCAATTTTAAAAAAGACTAATTAAAATCAAATAGGTTGGATTTAGTTTAAAAAATTAACTATGATGATATTTTTCCCCTTTTAGGATGGTACATGAGCGATACAATTGCTCTATAAAAAACAAACGAACCATTTGATGTGAAAAGGTCATTTGAGATAAAGCAATTTTTTGGTTAGTTTGTGCATATACTTCGTCTGAAAATCCAAAAGGACCTCCAATAATAAAAGTTAAGTCTATTCCAGTGTTCATTCTTTTTTGAATGAATTCAGCAAATGCTTCGGAAGTATAAGTTGCCCCTTTCTCATCTAATAAAACAACAAATTCAGTTTTAGAAATATTTTTCAAAATTTCTCTTCCTTCCAACTCCTTTATTAAATTAATATTCGATTTTGTTCCAGTTTTAGTAGCTGGAATGGTAATCAATTCAAAACTGATGTAATGTTTTAATCTTGAAATATATTTATTAATACCAGTTATTAAATAATCTTCTTCTGTTTTACCGACAGTTATTAATTTGATTTTCATCTATAATCTTTGTTTTTTGTAAGGTTTATTAGAAGTCTTTATTAAACATTTTACTTAACTTTAAAATTATAAACAAGTTTGATACTTTCGACTAAATTAAAAATTATTATTTTTGGATGCTAGTTGCAATTATTTTGATTTAAAATTGGCTTAATAATTGTTCTAACTTTTTAAAATATAAAAATGCAAAATTTACTGTTAGGATTTTTTTTATCTATTACCCTTCTTTTTAACTCTACTCCTATTTCTGATGATTTAGTGACTGCTTTTAAAAATGGAGATTCGACAACAATAGCCAACTATTTTGATGTATCTGTTGATTTAAGTATCCCAGAAAATGAAGGTGTTTTTAGTAATACCCAAGCAAAATTGGTTCTAAAAACTTTTTTCTTAAAAAATAAACCTACTGATTTCACAGTTGTACACAATGGCGATTCAAAAAATAATTCTCATTATACCATCGGAAATTTAAAAACCTTAAAAGGCACTTTTAGAACTTATGTCCTCTATAAAGAAGTGGACAAAAAAATAACTATTTTAGAACTTAAAATAGAGTCTGACGATTAAAAAATAGTTATACTTATTCATTTCTGTTGAAACAAGTTACCTTTACAATCGAAATAATGCTTGACGATGAAATCCATTGATGAACTAATTGACATTGCCATTCAAGAGGATATTGGTGATGGAGACCATACCTCCCTTGCCTGTATTCCTAAACATGCAATAGGAAAAGCTCAACTTTTAGTGAAAGAAAATGCAATTATTGCAGGCGTTGATTTGGCTTCAAACATTTTTAAAAAAATAAACTCAAAGTTAATTTTTAAAAAGCTCAAAAAAGATGGAGATACTGTTTATGTTGGCGATGTGGTATTTACCATTGAAGGAGCTAGTTCATCTATTTTACAAGCAGAACGATTAGTACTTAACTTTATGCAACGAATGAGTGGTATTGCTACCAATACCAATCGTTATGTAAAACTATTAGATGGATTAAAAACCAAAGTATTAGATACTCGAAAAACCACTCCAGGATTAAGAACAATTGAAAAGGTGGCTGTAAAAATTGGTGGCGGAGAAAATCATAGAATGGGTTTGTACGACATGATAATGATTAAAGACAATCACATCGATTATTCAGGAGGAATAAAAGAAGCCATTACATCAACACAACAATACCTAAAAAAAAATAAAAAAAATTTAAAAATAGAAATTGAAGCTAGAAATTTAAAAGAGTTAAATGAAATACTCTTTATTGGTGGAATTCATCGAATTATGTTAGATAACTTTTCTATAAAAGATTTAAAAATAGCTGTTCAATTAATCAATGGGAGATATGAAACGGAAGCTTCTGGTGGAATTACAGACAAAACAATTCGAAAATATGCCGAATGTGGTGTTGATTTTATCTCAGTTGGAGCATTAACACATCAAATAAATAGTATTGATTTAAGTTTAAAAGCCATTACAATTGAATAAGTATCTAAAAAAAATAATAGCTACTAAGTTTGTACAAGCTCCAATATCATTATCAAAGCGATTGGTTCTGCCTGGTTTCGATGGATTTCCCATCTACGATGTTCTTTTGTTTCTAATTAAAGAAATTCAGAAGAATTCATTAACAACACGAGCATCTTCTTTAGCATTTCGTTTTTTTTTAGCAATATTTCCAACTATCATCTTTTTATTTTCCATCATTCCCTATATTCCAATTAAAAATTTTCATGCCCAATTATTAGATTTAATTCGACAAGTTTTACCTGCCAATGCTTACGAATTAACCGAATCTACCATCACAGATTTAATAAGCAACAAGAATACAGGCTTATTATCTTTTGGTTTTATTTTTGCTTTGTATCTTGCAAGCGATGGGGTAAATGCTATGATTTTGGCATTTAATCAAACCTACCGTTCTGTAAAGAAAGCAAGTTTTATTATGACCAGATTACGCTCTTTGCTTTTGCTTTTTATCCTCACATTTTTAATGATTACAGCTATAGGGCTTATCGTTTTTAGTGGTGTTATCATCCACTATTTAGTCGATCACCAATATTTATATAACGATTTCTCAATTTACGCCATTAAGCTTGGAAAATTTTTAATCTTGCTACTTCTTTTCCTATTAGGTATATCATCACTTTATTACATTGGAAATACACATCATAATAAGTTTCGGTTTATTTCAGCTGGCTCTACATTGGCTACCTTGTTAACTATTTTACTGTCTTCTGGATTTGCTTATTATGTGAATAATTTTGCAACTTATAATAAAATTTATGGCTCAATTGGAACATTAATTGTCGTAATGCTTTGGTTATATTTCAATTCTTTGGTACTTTTAATTGGTTTTGAATTAAATGCAAGTATTGGTCATGCAAAAGAAACTAGAATAAAAAAAGAAAATCAATAGTTATGAAGAAAATTATAGTTGTATTTTTTGTTTCGCTAACGAGCCTAGTTTTTGTAAATGCTCAGCAAACAGTTGGTGGAGTTACCATGCCTAAAAAAGTGATGATAGGCAAAACAATTTTATCCCTAAATGGTGCTGGAGTTCGTGAAAAATATTGGATAAATATGTATGCTTGTGGTTTGTATCTGAATAAAAAAATGACTGATGAAAAATTAATTATTAATGCCGACGAACACGCAGCTATAAAAATTCAAATCATTTCTTCTTTAATTACCAGTAAAAAGATGATTGAAGCTGTTGAAGAAGGTTTTGAAAAATCTACTGGTGGAAAAACTAAACCTTTCCGAAAAAGAATTGACCAGTTTAAAGAAGTTTTTTCGAAAGAAGAAATTAAACAAGGTGATATTTACGACATTATTTATGTGCCAGATAAAGGAACTGTTATTTTTAAAAATGGAAAAATAATGCCAATTATTGAAGGATTAGATTTTAAAAAAGCATTGTTAGGAATTTGGCTAGGCAGCGACCCTGCAGATAAAGAATTGAAAAAAGGTTTATTAGGCAACTAATCCGCTATTTTTTTCTATTCCACTCGCTTGGCTGTGCCATTCAATTTTGTTGCTGTAAGTCCGAGTTACTCTCCATAAACTTTTATTGCATTACAGTTTATTACGCTAAACTCGAACTAGCTAATTATTCTACTAGCGGGAGCGAGGGCATTTGGAAAGGTGTGGAGGCATTATTAATAGAACTGAAAGCCACCATTTTGTTTGAGATAAAATTCTAAATACTCATACTTCCATTTAGTCTTGTAATTGATATTATCTTCTAGTTGTTTTTGTTTTTCACTAAGTTCTATTTCTCTCAACATAAAGTCTCTAAAAAATTCCACCAATAATTCTGATTTATTTTTCAGTCTATCAAATGTATAGCTACCTTGAACTTTATTATTTATAATAATAAAAATTGATATTGTTTTTAAAAAATATACCATTTATCTACTTTAAAATTACGCTCAGTATTTGAACTACTAAAGGTATAGTTTTCACTCGGAATGAGCAAAACAACTTACTTTTTCCTCAACTGCCCAGCACCAGTATGTACACTTACTGTTACAATTGGATTTCCATAATAATCAATATTGCCAATAGAAGTTAGCTCCACCAATAAAGTTTTATTTGCTTTTACTATCATATCTCCAGTTCCTGCATGGTTGGTATGAACGTAATCAGCTTCGAGGTGATTAAAAAATAACCACCCATTTTCACCAGCATACAAATAAAGATATTTGGAATTTCCGCTAATGGTAATGTCAGATGGTCCCGTATGTTGGAAAATGGATATTTTATCAGAATTCATCGTTAAATTAATACTCCCAGTTCCTTGATTAGTTTCAAATGTAAAATCTGAAAAATTTAGTGTAGCGGTACAAGAAATAGTTCCTTTTCCTGTATAATAAATTTTGGTAATATTTGGTAGAGATAAATACACTGTTATTGGTATATCATAAGCTCGTAAGAAACTACATTTATTATCACTAGAAATTTTTAATTCACTCCCAGAAATATCGGTATTAATAAAGGGTAGTAAATTTTCTCCTCCTTCCACCATTAAACTAACTTCATTGCTTTGAGTAAGCACCAAATCGATGTTATCGTCTATACTTATTTCCCGCACATCAGCAGCTATAGCACGGTGTTCGGAAATTATTTTTCCAGTATTTTTAAAGCAACTCGAATCCTTTCCACAGGAAAAAAGCATAAGTATAAAAACACCAATAATTACGCTAAAAAATCTCTTAACTTTCTCTTTCAACTTTTTGCTTTTTAATTATTTTTTTTTACTTTCTTCTTTCTCATTTCATCTTTTAACTCTACAACTTATACCCTATTCCCGCTTCAAAAAAATCGGCAACAACAAAATGTGTAACTAATCCAGCATTTAAAAATAATTTATCATTGATGTGAAATCTTGAAGACAATCTATTGTAAATCATACCATTTTTTTTATAGTTAGAAAACGCATAACCACCCATTTCCACCAACAAGGAAACTCTGCCAAAATCAAACGAATAAATACCAATTATTCCCAACCTAAAATTATCTAAATTACTATTAGTATTTGCAGAATCAAGAGCAATTAAATCTTTTAATGAAGAGTTGTAAAACAAATCAACGCCAAAACCATAGGAACTTTTTTCGGCTCTATTTTTAATTAAATTAAACGAATAGGACGATATGAAATATTTAGGTCCATTTACAGGAGGTATTTCTTTTACTCCAAAACCAACCATCAGTTGTTTGTTCCATTGGTGTGGTCTATTTTCCAAAGTATTAACAATTATTGCTTGTTTAGCACCAAAATTATAAGAAAGTCCAGCGTTAAAGGAAACAATATTGATTCCCAAATTAGGTCTAGAAAAGGAAGCGTTAGAATAATGTATCAACGACAAACCTGCTGAAGCACTCACTGCATCTACCACCTTAAAAGACCAAAGCATATTACCATGAATAATGGCATTAATGTGCGACCCAATGACAATATTTTTATAATTGCTTTCCCTATCAAAAGGTTTTTCGATATAGCCTAAACCATAACCAAATTTTAATCGCCAATTTATTTTTCGTTGGTTAAGTGGTATTTCAATAAAAGGAAAAATTCCATAACCCATTCCCAACTCTTTTTCATTTCCTAAATTAATGGCTAATGCCGATATTCCAATTTTAGGATAGTTATAAATTTGTTGCCACGGTTTTTTACCAATAGTAGCCTTGTAAAACGACAGTTCATAGGCTTGTGTATGTCCTTCAATAATCTCATTAACCTCAGACCGATGTGGTAAAATAGCACCTAAATGGTAGGTTTCTTTAATACTATAAGAAGGAACGGGTTCTTGTGAAAATCCATTCACAAAAAGAAAAAATAAGAAAACTAATAACTTATATTTATGGTGTACTTTTATCACCAAACAAAAATATAATAATAAGCGAATATAAAACTTTTAATGATGAACGAAAAATTGGCTGCCTTCGAAAAATTGTTAACTATTATGGATGAATTAAGAGCAAAATGTCCGTGGGATAAAAAACAAACCATACAAACATTGAGGCATTTAACCATTGAAGAAGCATACGAACTAACAGAAGCAATTATCGAAAATGATTTAGATGAAGTTAAAAAAGAATTAGGAGACCTCTTGTTACACATTGTTTTTTACGCTAAAATTGCCTCCGAAACCAATTCTTTTGACATCACCGATGTGATTAATTCTATTTGCGAAAAATTAATTTATCGCCATCCTCACATTTATGGAGATGTGGTGGTTGCCGACGAGCATGAGGTAAAAGAAAACTGGGAAAAACTAAAACTAAAAGAAGGAAAAAAATCTGTTTTAGAAGGTGTTCCTGCTTCACTTCCTGCTTTAATTAAAGCCGTTCGAATTCAAGATAAAGCTAGAGGAATAGGTTTTGATTGGGACAATAAAGAGCAAGTTTGGGAAAAAGTAAAGGAAGAAATTGAAGAATTTCAAGTAGAAATAGCCGCTAAAAGTGATCAGATTGAAGCTGAATTTGGAGATGTTTTATTTTCATTCATCAATTACGGACGATTTTTAAATTTAAACCCTGAAGATGCACTAGAAAAAACCAATAAAAAATTTATCAAACGATTTCAATATTTAGAAGCTGAATCAAAAAAGGATGGAAAAATTTTAGCTGATATGAGTTTAGCCGAAATGGATGTTTATTGGAATAGAGCCAAAAAACTGAATTAAGAGGAGTTCTAAAAATTGAGTTTTTTGATTACACACCCCTTGCCCTCCGTCAGCTGACGGAGGGATGTGAAATGTTAATTTTTAGAACTTCTTTACTGCATCATCTTGTTTAATTCCTCAGCAATTTGCCCAGCTAAAACCTTTCGACTGTATTTCTCGTAATTTTTACTATCAATTTTTAGGTGATTGTTTTTGTACTGTTGATAGTAAATTTTTATTGTTTCTTTTAAAGTTTCTACATCAGTAAAACCAGATACTTTGCCCGCACTAGTTTCGTTAATAATTTTTGCTGCATCACCAGTAGTTTTTCCAATACACAAAATTGGGCGTTGTGCACCAATGTATTCATACAATTTTCCTGGAACAACACCATCAATGTTAGGCGTATCATTGAGTGGCAACACTAACAATTGAGATTTAATCAATTGTTGAATTACTTCTTGATGAGGCAAATTATCTATTTTAGTTAGCTTATTTTCTAAACCATACTTGGTTATTTCAGTAATAGCGTTTGGAGCTACTTGTCCTATCAATCTTATTTCTAAATCATACTTAAAATTATCAACCTCTTTGCACAACTCAGCTAACGCTTTCCACAAGACGTGTGGATTTCTATCTTCATTGATAGAACCTGCATGAGTTATGGTGAATTTTTTGTCTAACTTAACTTTACCTGCATTGATAAAATCTTCGGGATCGAAACCATTGGTAATCACTACAGGCTTTCTGTTTGAAATTTTATAAAAATCGGTGGCCCAACTCCAACTTACCGTAACTACTTGACTGGCTTTTTTCAAAACTTCTAATTCTAATCGTTTGTGTTTGGCATCTGCCCAATTGGTCAGCTTTAGTTGGTGGTAAAAATCGATGTTGGTCCAAGGGTCACGAAAATCGGCTAACCAAGGAAGATGGTGTTTTTTAATAACCCCAAGAGCTATCAAATGTGTGGTGTGTGGCGGTCCAGTAGAAACAATAGCATCTACTTTATTGTTGACTAAATAATTATTTAAAAATTGAGCAGACGGTTTTATCCAAAATTTACGAGCATCTGGAATAAAAAAATTGCCTCTAATCCAAATGGATAAATTTTGCATCAACGAATTTCCTTTTTTTGAAGCTACAACACCTGGAGCCAACTTCTCCGTTTTCTTTTTTCCTGTTAACTTTTTATACAAATCAAAGGGCTCCCAAATGGGCACACGTAAAGTTTCTATTCCTTCAGGAATTTCTTGTAACATTCCCTCATCTACTACCGAGGCTTCTCCATTTTTGGTGGTAAAAATAATGGGTTCCCAACCAAATTCACGTAAATACTTAACTGTTTTTAACCAACGCTGTACACCTCCTCCTCCCATGGGTGGCCAATAATAAGTTATAATGAGTACTTTTTTCATAAGATTGTTCAAATATAATTAAACACTCGCACCTACCGACATTCTTAACTTATTTCTTAAAGTTAATCAGAAGTTAATTACTTGTTTTGTGGGGGCTCTATAATATTTGATTACAACTCTACAGTAGTAGAAACCGCATAAGCACAATCACTCACAAAAGAAGCTATTGATAGAAGCAAAGCTTTTTAAGCTTTGCTTCTGGGGCTGCTTCAAAAAGCTTTGCTTCTGAGACTGCTTCAAAAAATTTTGCTTCTGAGATATTTAATTATTGCTCAACTTCTAATAACAAGTTTGATATAATAAAAAACTCCATCTTCTGTTCATGAAAAAACAAGTAATTATCTTTATCATCAAACCAATCTAACACTTCTTGTTTTTTTAATTTTGAAGGTTTATCATTTATAATTCTTGTAAAACTACTCCAAAAGTACGTTCTAAAATCATTGGTAAAACCATGTAGTTGTGGGTTAGCATGAATGTAAAAAATCAAATTAGTAACATAAGAAGCATCTGTTACTTCTTTCCTTTTAAAAGGATTTTCAAACAAACTTCCGTGCCTATTTTCTTGTTTATTAATTGCTTTTGCAAAACTCGTAAAGAGCCTGTGAAACGCTTGGGAAACATTCATCTTTTTTCCGTTTTCTCTAACTA